>Ga0129308_1003741_pt1 | contig 10455 bp, 10 predicted proteins | sample L827metagenome_FD_94440 | JGI IMG/M metagenome (GOLD analysis project Ga0129308, IMG submission 94440) | Ring-tailed lemur group fecal microbial communities from Wisconsin, USA - L827 metagenome | ecosystem: Host-associated > Mammals > Digestive system > Large intestine > Fecal | place: USA... | reverse complement strand
TCCGAAGCCTTCAATCCCTCTTTTTTGCACAGCTCCCGGGTGTTTACTACTGCACCATAGATGATTCCCTTGCCGGTGTGGATGCGAACCTTGTGTCCTGGATATGTGGTAGCATAGACGCCTCCAATATTTGTGACTTTCAGGAAACCATCTGACGTAACCGCCGTGACCATCAGTCCGATTTCATCGGCATGCCCGGTCATCAGCACCCGAAAGGGAGCCTGGGGATTCACCACTGCGGTTACGGTCCCCATTTCATCCACAGAAACAACATCCGCAATGAGCATCATGCGGTCATAAATTTTCTTTTCGATCTCCGCTTCGCTACCAGAGACACCATTGGAGCACAGCAGCTCCATCAAAAAGTCTTTGTTCATCGAAATTCCTCTCTGTCATTTCTTGTAAAAGGGCCGCCTCACCTAGGTGAGACGGCCTCTGAACGTTGTGATTATAGCAGGTCCTTCACCAGGGAGAGGGCATCCTCGTCTGCCACCAGAATGAAGTCCGGGTGCAGCTGCAAAATGGAGCCTGGCGCCTGAGGACAAATGGGGCCGAAGAAGCAGTCCTTTACAGCCTGGGCCTTATTCTTGCCGTTGACCACCAGCAGCACCCGTCGGGCCTTCATGATGCCGCCGATGCCCATGGTGTAGGCATACTGGGGCACCTCATCCCGGGTGGCGAAGAACCGGGCGTTGGCGTCGATGGTGGCATCGGTGAGACGAACCTTGTTGGTGTTCTTTACGAACTCGTCAGCAGGCTCGTTGAAGCCCACATGGCCGTTGGGGCCCAGGCCCAGCAGCTGCAAATCTGCGCCGCCGAAAGCATCGATCACTGCGTCATACCGGGCGCACTCCCCTGCCGCGTCGGGATTCATACCGTTGGGGATGTTGCAGTTGGCCTGGTTGATGTTCACATGGTCAAAGAGGTTGCTGCGCATGAAATAGGCGTAGCTCTGGTCGTGATTCTTATCCAGGCCCACATACTCGTCCAGGTTCACGGTTTTCACCTGGGAGAAGTCCAGCTCACCGCTTTCATATTTTGCGATCAATTCCTTGTAGGTGCCAACAGGGCTGCTGCCGGTGGCCAGACCCAGCACACAGTCCGGCTTCAGCTGAATCTGGGCTGCAATGATGTTGGCAGCCTTTCTGCTCACGTCCTGGTAATCCTTCGCACGAATAAGTCTCATAAGCACACTCCTTTGTATGTTTTATTCGATACGCTAATTATAGCATTTTCCAGGAAGGATGTACAGTCTAATTTCAAAAATCTGGCATTATTTTTCAATCACATTTTGGCGCTATTTTCATGGCCAGTTTTCGATATAATAGGCACAAATCCAATTGGGAGGGAAATGCAATGATGCAGAAATCCATTACCACCAAAAAAATCGTGATTACCGCCCTGATGGCTGCCCTGACGGTGGCCGGTTCCGCCATTCGGGTGACCATGCCTATCGACATTGCGGGTACAACCTCCTTTCACCTGGGCAACATCATGTGCGCCCTGGCTGGTCTGCTGCTTGGTCCCTGGTACGGCGCTCTGGCTGCCGGTCTGGGCTCTGCCATCTACGACTGCCTGAATCCCCTGTACATTGCCGAGAGCTGGATCACCTTTTTGACCAAGGGGGCTTACGGTCTGGTTTCCGGTTTGGTTTTCTGGTATGGCGACCGGGCGCTTCTGGCCGGCAAGCGGACGCAGGAAAATCCGGTGCAGGCCGCTTATCTGAAAGCTGCCCTCGCCTCCGCCGCAGGAGCAGTGACCTATGCGGTTCTCTATCTGGGAAAATCCTACTTCAAGGGCATGATCGTCAACGGACTGACCCACGATGCCGCCATGCTTAGCTTAGCCGCAAAGCTTCCCGCCACCATTTTCAACGGCGTGGTTGCCATCATCTTTGCCCCCATCCTGGCCGTTGCCATTAAGGCCGCATTAAAGAAAAACCATTTGGAGATTTGAGTCCCACATCAATTCAATCATCCCCGCCGCTTCCTGTTATTCAGGAAGCGGTTTTTACAGCACCGTCATCATATTGTAGAGTTTCATCAGGCGGATGTCCTCCTTGGTGATTTTCAGCATTTGAAGCAGGGCTTCATCCTCCGGAAGGCGTTTTTTTGAAAAAAGCATTTTCAGAGCCACGGGCATCATGGGCCGGGCGGACAGGCCGGTAAACAGGCCCCATTTGGTATCAGAGTTCATATAGGTGGCCAGAATCTGCCCATGGGCCTTCTCCATAGGGGAATCCTGGTTGGTCAGAATCACATTGGTAATGGCGTCGTAGTGCTCCATGTAGCCCCAGTAGGTGGTTTCACAGTTCTGGTAGCTGGCATAGTCCTGAAAATTGGCATACATCATAATTTTATACCGGCTGTCCTCGGATTGGAGCAGCACATCAAAGACACAGGGGATAATCCGGTTGATCCGTCCGTCATAATAATAGGAGTAGAACTGGGACAATCCGCTGAAAAAGGCAGGGCGTGGGCCGGAGGGCTGGATGCTCACCCGATCCGGTGTGCAATACAGCAGCTGTTCCACATGAATGCCCAGCGCCCGGGCAATTTCGTAAATGGTTTCAATGTCCAGCACAATCTCCCCGGTTTCATACTTGGAGAGCGTAGATTTGTTTTTACACACCAGACTGGACAATTGGTCAAGGGTCATGTGGCGTGATTTGCGAAAATTGCGGATTCTAAGTCCGATCTCACGGCTAATCTGCCCCATATGAATGCCTCCAGTTTCTTAATAATCAACTTTTTTATTCATTTGTTTCCGCTTTCGAGTTGATGGCTTTATTATAGCTGAAATTCTTCAAAAAGTCTATTATAAAGAAATAATTCCTTAAAATATTTTCCTATTAAGAAACTTTCGCTCAGTTGAACTATGGACTCAGAGGGAGTAAAATGGGGTCATACTGCTGGAAAGGATGACTCCGTATGAAACGAAATCTGACCTTCAAGGAAACCATTACCATCACCAGTATGCTCTTCGGCATGTTTTTTGGCGCAGGGAACCTGATTTTCCCGGCAAAAATGGGCATTGATGCCGGAAGCAATCTTTGGAGCGCTTTTCTGGGAGTATTCATCACCGCCGTGGGCATCCCCATGCTGGCGGTGGTGGCTCTGGGTCTGAGCCGGTGCCAGGGCGTGGTGCAGCTGGCAGACAAAGTCGGGAAAAAATACAGCGTGTTCTTCTGCACCCTGCTGTATCTCACCATCGGTCCCCTCTTTGCCATTCCCCGCTGTGCCAGCACCTCCTTCTCTGTGGGAGCCGTGGGACTGCTGGGAGAGGCGCATCAGGGGCTGTATCTGGCCATTTTCTCCTTTGTGTTTTTTGCCATTGTGCTGTTTTTCTCCCTGAAACCCCGGGGAATTATGACCTGGATCGGGAAAATTCTCAATCCGGTGTTCCTCGTCTTCCTCTTTGTTCTGGTAATTGCCGCTCTGGCAAAGCCTGTCACCCAGGTTTCCCAGGTGGCGCCGGCGGAGGCTTACGCCACCGGAAGCAAGGCGTTTTTCGCCGGATTCCTGGAGGGCTACAACACCCTGGACGCCCTGGCTGGCCTGGCCTTTGGCATTGTTGTGATTCAGGTGGTTCGCAGCCACGGCGTTGAGGAGCCCGGGCGGGTGGCGGTGAATACCGCCAAGGCCGGTGTGTTCAGCTGCCTGTTCATGGGCATCATCTACTTCTTCATCACCCTGATTACCGCCCAGAGCGCCCCTCTGTGCGAAGGCGCCCTCAACGGCGGGCAGGTGCTCGGCACCGTTGCCCAACACTATTTCCATCGGGCCGGGGCCATTCTCACCGCCGCCATTGTCACCTTCGCCTGCTTGAAAACCGCCATTGGTCTGGTGACCAGCTGCTCCGAGGCCTTTGAGCAGATGTTCCCCAAGGGGCCGAACTATTCCTTCTGGGCGGTGAGCTTCTGCCTGATTTCCTTCGGAATTGCCAATTTCGGCCTCAACACCATTGTGGCTTGGTGCGTGCCGGTGCTGATGTTCGTATATCCCCTGGCCATCACCTTGATTCTGCTGGCGCTGACGGAGAAATTCTTTGACAAAAGCCCCCTGGTCTACGCCACGACCACCGGCTTCACCCTGGTAGCCGCCGCCCTGGATTTTCTGGGCACCCTTGCGGGCATGATTCCTGGCAGCGTGTTCCTTGCAAACGTCAAAGCATTCGCCGGACAGTTTATCCCCTTCTACAATCTGGGCATGGGCTGGATTCTCCCGGCGCTGATTGGATTTGTCCTTGGAATGGGAATTTACCTGTCCAAGGGAAAGCGGAAATAATCCTATACTCTATGAAAACTCTGAATTGAACCCCCATCGGCGGTCGATTCAGAGTTTTTTAATACCACCTATGCTCCCAAAGCGACCACCTATTGAAAAACGCTGGAAAACCAATCCCGGTCTGACTATACTGTAGCTTGAAAGGAGGTTGGGAGCCAATGGAAATCGAAATAAAAATTGATGAAACAGTGAAGGAACCGAAAATCATTGTCGTCACAGATAAAATGACCGAGGAAGTCAGTCAGATCATCAAACGGCTCTCTGAGGACGGGGAGAAAACCATTGCAGGATTTCAAGACGGCATTGCCAAAGTGTTGGAGCCGGACAGTCTCTTCCGGGTCTACGCTTCAAACGGCAAAGTCCTGGCCCAGACCAGTCACGGAGAATATCAGCTGCGGCTCCGGCTGTATGAGCTGGAACAGCGCCTTGACGGACACTTCTTCGTGCGCATCTCCAACTCTGAAATCATCAATCTGAAAAGGGTGAAGGGATTTGATCTGAGCTTTGCGGGAACCATCTGCGTAATGCTTTCAAACGGGACGGTTACATATGTCTCACGGCGATATGTGGCCAAAATCAAAAAAATTTTAGGGATATGAGGGGAGCGACATGAAAAAAAAGTTAATTGCCCGGGGCCTTTTGGGGTTTCCCATTGGAATTGCCATTGGATTTGTGATCACGATTATCATCTCCGCATGTGTGGGAGACGGCTGCTTCTACCCGGTGACACCGGAGCTGCTGGATGCCGCAGGGAGCGAGCTCAGCGCTGTCATTGTCCAAACAGCGCTCTGCGGCGTCATGGGAACCGGATTTGCCATGGCTTCCCTGATCTGGGAAATCGATAGCTGGAGCCTTGCCAAGCAGAGCGGAATTTACTTTGCAATTGCCTGTATGGTCATGCTTCCCATTGCCTACGCGGCAAACTGGATGGAGCACTCGGTGATTGGCTTCCTCTCCTATGCCGGTATCTTCATCGTGATCTTTTTGCTGGTCTGGCTGATTCAGTACCTTGCCTGGAAGGGCAAAATTAAGGAATTAAATGACTGCGTAGAGAAAAAACACAGCGAGCGGTAGTTAAGGCAGCACCGCACAATAGGCGCCGAGGACCCTTGCCCTATTATGCGGTGTTGCCTAAAAAATCCTCCCTATGGCCGAAACCATAGGGAGGATTTCTCTTTGAAAATGGTTAATGAATTTTATAAACCACTGCGCTGACCGGCGGCACCTTGACAGTCTCGCCGCACTGCTCTGCCTGACCGCCGATGGAGAACAGGCTTTCCGCCAGTTTACCGGTGTAAGAGAAGTCCACCGCCTCCCGGAAGGGATTGATGGCCACCAGCAGCTTTTCACCGTCCTGCTCCCGCTCATAGGCCAGCGCCTGCCTGGGAGCGCCGTTGCTGACGAAGGAAATACCTCCCCGGTTTTGCAGGGCCGGATGGTCTTGGCGCAACGCAATCAGTCCCTTCACCAAATTCAGCAAAGAATCCGGGTCGGGCAGTTGCTTTTCCACCGTGGGACGGTCGACCGCCGGGTCCTGCTGAATATACATCTTTTCCCGGGGAGCGGCGCTGAAGCCGGCATTGACGCAGCTGTCCCACTGCATGGGGCTCCGGGCGCCGGTGCGCTCATATCCGCCCTCCACGCTGGTCAGATTCTCCACATAACGCATTCCGATCTCGTCGCCGTAGTAGACGAAGGGTGCGCCGGGCATGGTGAGCAGGAAGGCAAAAGCCAGCTTCTTTTCATCCCCCTCCACATACTTTGCCAGGCGGGTCATGTCGTGATTGCCGGAGGGAATGCAGATCAAGCCGTCCTTCCCTGCCTTCTGTCGGCTCTCCAGATACCGCTCCACAAAGGCGGAGGCGTCCCCCACTCCCCGGTCAGAGAAATAGGGCTCCGGGCAGCGGAACAGGTCATTATAATGAGAAGGGCCGAAATGAAGCAGGAAGTCCATGTGAAAGCCGCCCAGCAGGGATTTTTCCGGTTCGCCCCACTCAGAGACCATGGCAGCCTCCGGGAACTCCCGGCTGAGGACGGAGAACACCTTCTGCCACAGGGCAATGGTGCCCAGGCTGTCGGGATCATTTTTCACCAGGCTCATGGCCATGTCCACCCGGAAGCCGTCGCAACCCATGGTAAGCCAGAAGCGCATCACATCCATCATGGCTTCCAGGGTAGCTTTGGGGCCCGGCTCCTCCGGGGACTGCTGCCAGGGGCGGGTACGGTTGTAGAAGCCGTAGTTCAGGGCGGGCTGGCAGGTGAAGAAGTTCAGAGCGCAGGAACCGTCCCGCTGGGAAATTCCCCGCAGACAGCCCATGTTCTCCGGCGCTTCCCACACGCTGTCCGTCCACACGTAGCGGTCGGAATACGCGTTCCGCTCCGGCTTCAAAGACTCCCGGAACCACCGATGCTCCACCGAGGTGTGGCCCGGCACCAGGTCCAGCAGCACATGAATTCCCCGGCTGTGAGCCTCGGCAAAGAGCCGCTTCAAATCCTCATTGGTGCCATAGCGGGGGGCCACGGTATAATAATCCGCCACATCATATCCAGCATCCCCAAAGGGAGACAGGAAACAGGGATTCAACCAAATCCCGTTAAAGCCCAAATCCCGGATGTAATCCAGCTTGTTGATGATTCCCTGGAAGTCTCCCACACCGTCCGCATTGGTATCCAGGAAGGACTGGGGGTAAATTTCATAGAAAATGGCATTATCCAACCATTTTGGCATACAAGACACTCCTCTTATTCCACTGGAAACTCAACGAGCCTCTACATACTTATGAAGCGTCCGGCGGACGGCTCCGGGGCCGGCGTAGAGCTCCTTGACCATGCCCTCGATCTGGTCGCCCAGACCCATGGCATAGATGTCCACGCCAAACACATCGGTCCGGGAATAGAGCTTCTTCAGGCAGGAGAAGTCCTGATCCCCTTCCTTCACTTCCAGGCCGGCTACAATGGGCTGCAGCTCAGCCAGCAGCGGATCGGGAGAGGGCTCGAAAGCATTGCCGTTGTCGTCGATGCCCCGCAGATACCGGGCGTAACCGGCCAGCACCAGCGGAATGAGCACCAGATTGGACTTGTCCAGACCCCGCTGCTGATACTTTTTCAGCGTCTCACCAAAGCGGATGGCCAGCTTCTGGCTGGTGTCCATAGCGATTCGCTGGGGAGCGTCGGGCATAAAGGGATTGGGCAGCCGGCGGTTCAGCACAGCGCCGATGAACTCATAGGGATTCAGCACACCGGGATCGGTGACCACAGGCATGGCCTCGATATAGCCCAGCTTCTGGATAAAGCTGCGAATGTCCTGGTCGGCCATCTCGGCGGAAATCAGGGTGTAGCCCAGCATACAGCCATAGATGGACATGGCGGTATGCAGGGGGTTCAGGCAGGTGGTGACCTTCATGGTCTCCACCATGTCCACGGTCTTCCGGCTGGTGTACATCACGCCGCCCAGCTCCAGGGGGGGACGGCCGTTGGTGTAGTTGTCCTCAATAACCAGGTACTCTGTCTCCTCGGCGTTGACAAAGGGAGCGGTGAAGGTGTGCTTCTCGGTCTGGAGAGTGTAGTTGTCCTCAAACCCGTCGGCGGCCAGCATGGCCTGAACCTTCTCATGGGGCCTGGGGGTGATCTTGTCGATCATGGACCAGGGGAAGGTGATCTTGGTCTCGTCCAGCACATAGGCCTCGAAGCCTGCGGGAGCCAGGCCGTCGGCCACCCACTTCTTCACATACTGAAGCACACCGGCCTTGACCTTATCGCCGTTGTGGGAGCAGTTATCCATGGACTGAACGGTGAGGGGCAGCTGACCGGCCTTGTAGCGCTCCAGCAGCAGGGCGGCCACCTTGCCCATGGCCAGTACAGGGGTCAGGCCCCGCTCCAAATCGGCGGGATTCACGCTGTAGCCCTTCTCCGTGATGGTGAAGGAGATCATCTGCAAGGAAGGATTCCGGAAGATTTCCACCAGCCGATTCCAATCCTCAAACTGGTAGTCGGCCTTCAGGCTCTCGGTGACGGAGGCGATGACCTTCTTCTCGATGGTTCCGGTGGACTGCAGGGACACCAGCAGAGACAGGTTATCATAGGGACGATAGGCCTTGTCGATGATCTCGTAGTCAAAACTCTCGGCGACGATGACGCCACGGTCATACTTGCCGGAGTTCAGGGCCTCGTTGAGAATGGCGGCGGGGAAAGCACGGAAGATGTTGCCCGCACCGAAATGCACCCAGGTGGGCTCCTTGTGGGTCTTTTCCCGGACAGCCTGGATGTCAAAGGTGGGCATCTGGTAGCCCTTTTCGGCCCACTCAGGGCTGATGCCGTTTTTAATATCAGAAAGCTTCATTGAAAGATTCCTCCAGAATTACTTCTTTTCCTCTGCCAGACGGTCCAGCAGGTCCCAAACGCCCAGCATATACTGGATGCCCAGGGCACGGTCGTACTTGCCATAGCCGGGGCGGCAGACGCCGGGGCCTTCCTCCCAGAGCTGGCGGCCATGGTCGGGACGGATGTAGCCCTCCCAGCCGTTGTCGTGATAGGCCCGCAGAATCTCAATAATGCCGGTCTCGCCGCAGCAATCCCGGTGGGCAGCTTCGGAGAAATCGCCGTTGTCGAAGTGATGGATGTTGCGGATGTGGGCAAAGGCAATCCGGGCGTGGTGCTTGCGGATGATGTCGGCGCAGTTGTTGTTGGGATTGGCATTCAGGGAACCGGTGCACAGGGTCAGGCAGTTGTAGGGGCTGTCGACGCTGGTCAGCAGCTTGGTGCAGGCGGCCTCGTCCACCATCAGGCGGGGCAGGCCGAAAATGTCCCAGGGGGGATCGTCCATGTGGATGGCCATTTTTACGTCGCATTCCTCACAGGTGGGCATAATGGCCCGGAGGAAGTAGAACAGGTTCTCCCACAGCTGATCCTTGGTCACAGGGGCGTAGGCCTTAAACAGCTCGTCCAGCTTGGCCATCCGCTCCGGCTCCCAGCCAGGGAAGGTCATGTGGTACTTCTCGGTGAAGTCCAGGATGTACTTTGCCATGGCCTTGTAATCGTCCTGGATCATGTCCTTCTGATAAAACAGAGCCGTAGAACCGTCGCCCACAGGGTGGAACAGATCGGTACGGGTCCAGTCGAACACGGGCATGAAGTTATAGCAGATCACCTTCACGCCGTATTTTGCCAGATTGCGGATGCAGACCTTGTAGTTTTCGATCAGAGCATCCCGGCTGGGCAGGCCGATCTTAATGTCATCGTGAACGTTGACAGACTCCACAACCTCGGCGTCGAAGCCGTAGGCGTGAATCTGGTCAACCACTTCTTTGATTTCCGCTTCCTCCCAGATTTCACCGGGCATCTTGTGGTGCAGCGCCCAGACGATGCTGGTCACGCCGGGAATCTGCTTAATGTCGCTTAAGCTGACGGGGTCATTGCCCTCGCCATACCAGCGCCAACCCATTTTCATTGGCATATCTCATATCCCTCCATTTGTCGTAATTATACCGTTCCCCTTCCAGCTTCGCCTGAAAAGGACACAATATCGGCTCCATTATTTTACCATATAACCCTCACTCTGGCAACTACTCAGATAAAACAAAATTTGAAGCTGTATTTTGTAGGAAGTTTCTGTGTCAAATTCCCAGGAAATGGTTATACTCTCCCCAGGAGGGATGCAGTATGACCGATAAACAATACAGCCGATTGGTAAAGGAAATGAGTCCCAAGTCTCCCCTGCTTCGGGACTGCCTGCTGGCTTTCGCCGCCGGAGGCCTGATCTGTATGCTTGGTCAGTTTTTGATGAACCGCTACACCGGTCTGGGCCTTGAAAAGCAGGATGCCGCCACCTGGGTTTCCATCACGCTGGTGGGCCTGTCCGCCCTGCTCACGGGACTCAGCGTCTATGACGATCTGGCAAAATACGCAGGGGCCGGAACCCTGGTGCCCATCACCGGCTTTTCCAACGCTGTGGCCGCTCCGGCTGTGGAGTTCAAGACGGAAGGTTTTATCTTGGGCGTAGGGGCAAAAATGTTCACCATTGCCGGGCCTGTGATCGTCTACGGTCTGGCAGCCAGTGCCATCTACGGATTTATTTATTGGATTTACACAATGTTTTGAATATCCAAGACACATCGCCCGGCTCCAAAGAAAGAGCCGGGCGATGGTATTTTTTATCGCCGTTCATCACTGC
>Ga0129308_1003740_pt1 | contig 10456 bp, 8 predicted proteins | sample L827metagenome_FD_94440 | JGI IMG/M metagenome (GOLD analysis project Ga0129308, IMG submission 94440) | Ring-tailed lemur group fecal microbial communities from Wisconsin, USA - L827 metagenome | ecosystem: Host-associated > Mammals > Digestive system > Large intestine > Fecal | place: USA... | reverse complement strand
TGAGGAAAAGGAAATGCCCAAGCAGTGGTACAACGTTCGTGCCGACATGAAGAACAAGCCCGCTCCCCTTCTCAATCCCGGAACGCTGAAGCCCATGGAATTTGACGACCTTCGTCCCGTATTCTGCGACGAGCTTATAAAGCAGGAGCTTGACGACACAACACCGTATTTTGATATACCGGAAGAAATTCAGAAATTCTACAAAATGTATCGCCCTTCTCCTGTTATGAGAGCCTACAACCTTGAAAAGGCTTTGGGCACACCGGCAGAAATTTACTACAAATTTGAAGGCAACAACACCTCAGGCAGCCACAAGCTTAATTCAGCTTTGGCACAGACATATTACGCAAAACAGCAGGGTCTTAAGGGCGTTACAACCGAAACTGGAGCCGGTCAGTGGGGAACTGCCCTTTCAATGGCATGCGCATTCTTCGGAATTGACTGCAAGGTATACATGGTTAAGGTTTCCTATGAACAGAAGCCTTTCCGCCGTGAGGTTATGCGTACATACGGCGCTTCCGTTACGCCTTCACCTTCCGAAACAACAAATATAGGCAAAAAAATACTTGCAGACCATCCTGGAACAACAGGCTCTCTTGGCTGCGCAATTTCAGAGGCAGTAGAGGTTGCCACATCAACAGAGGGCTACCGCTACGTTCTCGGCTCAGTTCTTAATCAGGTTCTTCTTCATCAGTCGGTAATAGGCCTTGAAGCCAAAGCAGCACTTGAAAAATACGGCGTAAAGCCTGACATAATCATCGGCTGTGCAGGCGGCGGCTCAAACCTTGGCGGTCTTATAGCGCCGTTTATGGGCGAAAAGCTCAGAGGCGAAGCAGATTACAGAATTATAGCCATTGAGCCTGCATCATGCCCAAGCTTTACAAGAGGAAAATTTGCTTATGACTTCTGCGACACAGGCATGGTATGCCCTCTTGCTAAAATGTATACACTTGGCAGCAACTTCATTCCTTCACCAAACCATGCAGGCGGACTTCGCTACCACGGCATGAGCTCAATACTTTCTCAGCTTTACCACGATGGTCTTATGGAGGCACGCTCAGTTGAGCAGACATCAGTATTTGACGCTGCAACGCAGTTTGCACGCACAGAAGGCATACTTCCTGCACCTGAAAGCAGCCATGCCATAAGAGGCGCCATTGACGAAGCCCTTAAATGCAAGGAAACAGGCGAAAAGAAGGTTATACTTTTCGGTCTTACGGGAACAGGCTATTTTGACATGACAGCCTACGAAAAATATAATAACGGCGAAATGAATGACTACATTCCTACTGATGCCGAGCTTGAAGCAAGCTTCGCAAAGCTTCCGAAAATGGATTGATTTGAAATAAAATGTAAAAGCAATATATAGTTTTAATGCGGACAGACTGCACGGCAATCTGTCCGCTTTGCTGTATATAAAGAAAATAAACAGTATTTCAGATTCTTCGCTACGCTCAGAATGACAATAATGCGCAGTTATGCTATGTTTGGCTTAAATTTTGTCCGAAATCAAAACAGCGTTAATGAGCACCCCGTCTGTTGTCAATACTCTCTCCTTTTACGAAAATTAAATCTGTTTTAAAATTTATCACAAAGTAATAAAATAACTCTTTCCTTTTTCCGCATTATGTGGTACAGTATCTGCAATGGTTATATTTATATGTATATACACATGTATACTATTTTTAGGAGGACTTATTATGGCATCATCACAAAACGGTTTTTCAGCTTTTTTAAAGCGCAAAAACATCATTTTCAGCGCAAAAAGATATGGCATTGACGCACTTGGCGCTATGGCGCAGGGTCTTTTTGCATCACTTCTTATTGGTACAATTATTTCAACACTTGGCGAGCAGCTTGGCATTGAGCTTCTTGTTGAAGCAGGTACATATGCCAAAGGCGTTGCAGGCCCGGCAATGGCTATTTCAATAGGCTATGCCCTTCAGGCGCCTCAGCTTGTTCTTTTTTCACTTATAGCAGTAGGCAGTGCCGCAAACACCCTTGGCGGCGCAGGCGGCCCTCTTGCAGTGCTTGTGGTTACGATATTTGCCGCCGAATTCGGCAAGGCTGTTTCAAAGGAAACGCCTGTTGACATTATCGTTACGCCTTTTGTAACAATATTTGTAGGCGTTGTGCTGTCAAAGCTTTGGGCTCCGGCGATAGGCGCGGCGGCAAGCAGTGTCGGTCAGATTATTATGTGGGCAACAGACCTTCAGCCGTTTTTCATGGGCATTCTTGTTTCTGTTGTTGTGGGCATTGCCCTCACCCTTCCTATTTCAAGTGCGGCAATCTGTGCGGCTTTAAGCCTTACAGGCCTTGCAGGCGGCGCCGCTGTTGCAGGCTGCTGTGCGCAGATGGTGGGCTTTGCCGTAATGAGCTTTAAGGAAAACAAGGTGGGCGGTCTTTTAAGTCAGGGCCTTGGCACATCAATGCTTCAGATGGGCAACATCGTAAGAAACCCACGTATTTGGATTCCGCCTACACTTGCCTCGGCAATAACAGGCCCTATTGCAACATGCGTATTCGGCCTTAAAATGAACGGCGCTCCTGTTGCTTCGGGCATGGGCACATGCGGTCTTGTAGGTCAGATAGGCGTTTACACGGGCTGGCTTGCAGACATAGCAGCAGGCACAAAGGATGCAATCACAATGTTTGACTGGGCAGGTCTTATTCTTGTATGTTTCGTTCTTCCGGCTGTATTAAGCGTTATTTTCTGCGAAGTTTTAAGAAAAATGGGCTGGATAAAGGAAAACGACCTTAAGCTTGATTAAAATACAGTTGAAGCCTTGAAAAACCAAGGCTTCTTTTTTTCTTAATTTTTGCTTACGATTCTGCGCATACTTTGAATACGGTATTTGTTTATGATATACTTTATAAATAATATAAAATCAAAGGAAGTGTGCTAAATGGAAAATATACTGTTTATAAATGCCTGTGTAAGAAAAAACGAAAGCCGTACCCTCTCTCTTGCCAAAGCATTTCTTAAAAAGCTTGGAAAAGACATTGATGAGGTTGACCTTACAAAAGAAAATATTGCCCCTCTTTCAGACGAAAGCCTTGCTTTAAGGAACTGTCTGCTTCAGGACAGCCAGTTTTCCCACCCAATGCTTAAATATGCCAATCAGTTTGCACAAAGCGACACAATAGTTATTGCCGCACCCTATTGGGACCTTGCCTTTCCCGCTGTTTTAAAAATATATCTTGAGCAGATATGCGTATGCGGAATAACATTTAAATATAACGAAAAAGGCATTCCACAGGGCTTGTGCAAAGCCAAAAAGCTTTATTATGTAACCACAGCAGGCGGTTATCTTGAGAGAATGAACTATGGCTACGACTATGTTAAGGCACTGTGCAATTTATATTTCGGAATTTCCGAAACGGAGTGCATAGCCGCAGAAGGCCTTGATATATGGGGAAATGACGCCGACAAAATACTTGCCGACAAAATTAATTCACTTTAAAAAGGAGTGATTTTATGAATCATCAGGGAAAAATATGCCGCAAATGCGGTCAGGAAATAGGTAAAGACAATGATTTCTGTCCTTTTTGCGGTGCTGAAATAAAAAAGCGCTCCTCAAAGCTGAAGATTATTGCCGCTGCACTAATTATAATTTCAGCCGCCGTAAGCCTTATACCCTCACGCAATATAAAGGATGAGCTTACAGCCTTTCTGCCGCAAGCCCAAAATGCCACTCTTTTTGCAGTGGTAATTCCCCACTCAGCGGAAAATTTTATTAACGGAATTAAAGAAAAAATATCTCCCTCGCCCACTCCCGAGCCTATTAGCGGAGTAATAAGCGACGGTGAATATAAGGTTGGAAAGGATATTGCGCCCGGGGAATATCTGCTTTTAAATACATCAAATGACGATTTTGGGTATTTTGATATTTATGTGGGGCTTTTTAAAGGCTCAAGACTTGACGGAGATTATTTTGAAAACAATTATTTTTTAACTCTCAATGACGGCGAAAGGGTTGTTTTTGAAAACATAAATGCCGTTCCCCTTTCAGAGGCAGATAAAAATCTTCTGCCCCAAAACGGTGCAGGCATGTATAAGGTTGGTTTAAACCTTGATGAGGGCGAATATATGCTTATTCCCGACAAGGATTATGGTCTTAACGATGAATTTCTTGATTATTCGGGCATTTCAACCCCATATTATCAGCTCTACGGCAGTGAAGGTGTACGCAACTACAATTCCATCGGCTGGGCAGATTTCACCACCAACGGCATTGTTACTGTTAAAAACGGCGAATATCTTCAGCTTCACGGCTGCCGAATAGCTTCTTTTGATGAAACAGAAATTGACACCACAGGCAGCGGAACATTTAAAGTAGGCACTCACATTTCTGCCGGGGAATATGTTATTTTTCCAAGCGGATACGATGATTGGGGATACTTTACACTTTACGGCGACAACTGCGGAAGATATGGCGGAGAGCTTTCAGGCTCAGACATTGACGGAAATTACATAATAACACTTACTGAGGGAACATACATATATCTTAGAAATGCATATATGGTGCCATTTGAGGATGCCGAAATAGACACCTACGGAGAAGGAATGTTCAAGGTTGGCGTGCATATTCCGGCAGGAACGTACAAAATTGAGCCTATTGAAGAGTCCTATAATTATCCATATTATGAAATACTTACAGGCAGCAATCCTCTTCTCAGCTACTATATAGAAAGCGAAAACCCTGACGAGGAAACATATGTAACCCTTAACAATGGAGAATATATACATCTTGTAGGTTGCCGAATAGTAAAGTAAATCGCATTAGCAAGACCTTGGGGCGTTGCCCCAAACCCCACAAGCCTTTGAAAAGGCTTGTGCGAAACTTTTGCCAAAACCTAATTTATCATTTCGAGGAAGAATGACGAGGAATCTCCTACCAAACCTTAGATTCTTCACTCCGCTACACTTCGTTCAGAATGACAGATTAAAAGAATTTCTAATTATTAAAGTTTGGATTGAACCTTTTCAAAGGTTCACGGGTGTGGGCAGAGCCCACAAAAGCTTTTAAAAAAACCTCCGCATGTTTTAAATTATACGGAGGTTTTTATATTTGCCAAAGCTTGTCTATGTCAGCTTTTTATATCAAATTTTCTCAAGCTCTTCTGTTATAAGTTGGTTTACGGTTGCCGGGTCAGCCTTGCCCTTAAGCTGTTTCATGCACTGACCAACAAGGAAGCCCTTAACCTTCTGACTGCCACCCTTAAACTCTCCAACTGCCTTAGGGTTATTTTCAATAACACTCTTAACAATGGCAAGCACAGCGCCGTCATCGTTCATCATTTCAAGGCCGTTTTCCTTTACATAGCTTTCAGGGTCAACGTTGTCGGTAAACATTTTTTCAAATACTTCTTTTGCCGTACCTCTGTTTATAACCTTTTTCTTTACAAGGTTAATAAGCTTGCCAAGGTTTGCGGCGTCAAATGAAATATCGTCAACATCCGTTGCCGTTTCGGTCGCCATTCTCAAAACCTCGCCCATAATCCAGTTTGAAACCTCTTTAGGCTCACCGCACACCTCAAGGGCTTTTTCAAATATATCCACAAGGAATTTTGAGCCTGTAATAATATCAACGTCATACTCAGGCAGCTTATATTCCTCAATATATCTTGCTCTTTTAGCTTCAGGAAGCTCAGGAAGCTCATTTTTAACTCTTTCAATCCATTCATCGCTTATTTCAATAGGAACAAGGTCAGGCTCTGGGAAATATCTGTAATCCTGTGCATTTTCCTTGGAACGCATAGCATAGCTTTCGCCCTTGTTGTCGTCCCATCTTCTTGTTTCCTGAACAACCTTGCCGCCTGCAAGTATTGTATCTATCTGTCTTTCTCTTTCGCCCTCAATAGCTCTTGCTATGGCTTTAAAAGAGTTGATGTTTTTCATTTCCGTTCTTGTGCCAAGCTCCGTCTGACCAACCGGTCTTACGGAAAGGTTAACATCGGCACGAAGTGAGCCCTGCTCCATTTTGCAGTCTGAAACGCCAATAAACTGGAGTATGCTTCTAAGCTTTGTAAGGTATGCTATAACCTCCTCGCCGCTTGAAAAATCAGGCTCGCTTACTATTTCAAGAAGCGGCACGCCGCAGCGGTTGTAGTCTACCATTGTAACGTCGTCCCACTCGTCATGTATAAGCTTTCCGGCATCCTCCTCCATGTGAATTTCCTTAATTCTTATGGCCTTTTTAACGCCGTTTACCTCTATATCAATATGACCGTTCTGGCAGATAGGCAGATAAAGCTGGCTTACCTGATAAGCCTTTGGAAGGTCGGGATAGAAATAGTTCTTTCTGTCAAATTTGTTGTACTGTGTAATTTCGCAGTTTGTGGCAAGACCTGCCCTTATGGCATACTCAACCACCTGCTTGTTTAAAACAGGAAGTGTGCCGGGCATACCAGTGCAAACCTCGCATACGTGTGTATTTGGCTCTCCTCCAAACTCAGTTGAGCATGAGCAGAAAATTTTTGTTTTGGTAGAAAGCTCGCAATGAACCTCTAATCCCAGTGTGGTTAAAAATTCCATTACTTACGCCTCCTTTCCTGTTTTAAGCACAGGTTTTTTTGTATGATAATCTGTTGCATGCTGATAAGCATAACCAAAGTTAAGCAGCTCATTTTCGGCAAACGGCTTGCCTATAAGCTGAAGTCCTATCGGAAGTCCTTCCTTATCAAAGCCGCATGGCACAACCATTGAAGGAAGACCCGCAAGGTTTACTGAAACAGTGTAAATGTCGCCAAGGTACATCTTAAGCGGGTCGCTTAAGTTTTCGCCCATTTTAAGTGCAGTTGTAGGCGCAGTAGGGCTTAAAATCACGTCATATTTTTCAAAAGCCTTGTCAAAGGACTGCTTGATAACAGCCTTAACCTGAAGTGCCTTTTTGTAGTAAGCGTCATAATATCCGCTGCTGAGAACAAATGCGCCTATGAGGATTCTTCTTTTAACCTCTGTTCCGAAGCCTTCACTTCTTGATTTATAGTAAAGGTCTGTCAAATCTTCAAATTTAGGTGTTGCATAGCCATATTTTACACCGTCAAATCTTGAAAGGTTTGAGCTTGCCTCGGCACAGGCAATTATATAGTAGGCAGGTATAGCATATTCAAGGGAAGGCATGTCAAATTCCTCAACCTCTGCGCCCAACGCACGAAGTTTTTCAGCTGCCGCCAAAACAGCAGTCTTAACATCTCCGTCAAGTCCCTTGCCAAAGTAATCTCTTGGAATGCCTATTTTTTTTCCCTTTATATCGCTGTTAAGCACAATCTTCATTGGGTCATTGCTTACAGATGTGCTGTCTTTTGGGTCATGTCCGCTTATTATAGAAAGAGCCGCAGCAACGTCCTCTGCATTTTTGCCCATAGGGCCAATCTGGTCAAGAGATGACGCATAGGCAATAAGACCGTATCTTGATACAGAGCCGTATGTCGGCTTAATGCCTGTTATTCCGCAGAAAGCACAGGGCTGACGTATTGAGCCGCCTGTATCTGAGCCAAGTGTGTAATAAGCCATATCAGCTGCAACAGCAACGGCGCTGCCGCCTGATGAGCCGCCCGGAACTCTGTTTTCGGCCCATGGGTTTATTGTGGCGCCGTGATATGAGGTTTCTGTTGTAGAGCCCATGGCAAATTCGTCCATGTTTAATTTGCCCAAAATTACAGCGCCGGCGTCCTCAAGTTTTTTAACGGCTGTGGCTGTATATGTTGGCTTAAAGCCTGTAAGTATTTTTGATGAGCATGTGGTAAGTATGCCCTTTGTACACATGTTGTCTTTAACAGCCATAGGCACGCCTGCCAAAGGTGATGTAAGAGTTCCGTCATCAATTTTCTTCTGAACCTCTTCCGCCTGTTTAAGGGCTTCATCATGGCACACCGTTACAAAAGCGTTGTAGTGCTTGTCTGTTTTTTCAATGTTTTCAAGAGCCGCCTTTGTTGCCTCAACAACGCCAAGCTCTTTTGCCTTTATCATTCTGCCGATTTCAAGGGCAGTCATTTTGCTTAATTCCATTTTCCTGCTCCCTTCTTATTCAAATGTTCTCGGCACAACAAAACAGCCGTCTTTGCTGTTAGGCGCGTTTGATGTTATTATTTCTCTGTCGGTTGAAGGCATAACCACATCTTCTCTGAATACATTTTTAACAGGAAAAGCATGGCTCATGGCCTCTATGCCTGTTGTATCAAGCTGGTTAAGTGTATCCATGTAATTTATGATTTTTTCCATCTCGTTTTTTGCACTTTCCTTTTCCTCGTCCTCAAGCTTAAGGCGCGCAAGAATTCCGATGTAGTCTATCATTTCATCAGTAATTTTCATTTAACACCGTTCCTTTCAAGCTGAAAATATAGCAAAGGCAGTTTCTTATGCCCCATTTTACGGGCATTATACGTCTTTTCCGCCTTTATTATCCAATAAACCTATTGTATTACAATACCATATATTGCGCTTAAAATCAACTTTGCCACATCAATATTTTTATCATCAAAGGCATTTTTTATTTTTTCATTTCTCACTTTTGCAGAGCATTTGAAAGCATTTCTAAGCTAAAGCATAAAAAATGACCGCATTGATTTTTATAATTCAAGCGGCCATTTTTTTCATTTTACCTTTGTGTCTATATATTTTTCAAGCATAACTATAAGCTTATAAAGAACAGTTGACAAAAGAGCAAGTATAACAACAGCCATCATAACCATATCAAGGCGGAATATCTGACTGCCGTAAATTATAAGATAGCCCAAGCCGTATTTTGCCACAAGCATTTCGCCTATTATTGTGCCTATAAACGAAAGACCTGTGTTTACCTTAAGGGCGTTCATAACAGCCGGTATGTTTGCGGGAAGTATAACCTTAAAGAGAACGTCTTTTTTTGTTCCGCCCAGGGTGTATATAAGCTTTACCATATCTCCGTCGGTTTCGTTAAAGGCGCTTAAAACATTAAGCACCGTAACTATAACCGATGTTAAAAGGGCAACTATTATAATGGCGGATATATTGTTGCCGAACCACACAATTATTACCGGCGCAAGTGCCGTTTTTGGAATTGAGTTTAAAACCACAAGGTAGGGCTCAGACACATCGTTTAAAAATGTGTTCCACCACAGTATTACGGCAAGCGCCGTTCCCAAAAAAGTGCTTAAAAGAAAGCCGGCAATGGTTTCGCCTGCCGTTACTGCCGTATGGAACAAAAGCGAGGAATTTACAGCCATGTTGGCGGCGCAAAGCATTATATCCTTAGGCGAGCTGAAAATAAAGGAATCTATAATTTCCAAATCGGAGCATATCTGCCACAGCAGGAAAAAAAGCACAAACACCGCCGCCCTTGCGGCTGTTATTTTTCTTTTGCGTTTTTCAAGCTTTTTAAGATAATTCATTTGATTTGGTGATATTTCAGCCATTATCCTGCAGCTCCTTCCATATACTGTTGAAATACTGCCTGAATTTTGGGTCATCTCGTCTTGTGTTTCCGTAAGGCATTTCTATTTTAAATTCTCCCTTTATAACGGCAGGCGTTTTTGAAAGAACTATAACCCTGTCCGATACGGAAATAGCCTCGGAAATATCATGGGTAACCATTATGGCTGTTTTGCCCTCGTTTTTTATAATGTCGCTTATTTCCTGGCACACATTAAGGCGTGTCTGATAATCAAGAGCCGAAAAAGGCTCATCAAGCAAAAGTATATCCGGCTGAGGAACAAGGGTGCGTATAAGCGCCGCCCTCTGCCTCATTCCTCCGCTTAAGGCTGAGGGTCTGCTTTTTATATAATCGGCAAGACCGTATTTTTTTAAAAGCGAAAGAGCGTAGCACCTTTTTTCGTCGGTAAGCTCTTTGCTTATTTCCGCCCCAAGGCATGTATTTGAAAGCACACTTCTCCATTCAAAAAGATAGTCCCTTTGAAGCATATAACCGCACTTTTTTCCATCGCCTATTTTTATACTTCCGCCCGCCGGCTTAAGCAGACCGGCTATAAGCGAAAGAAGTGTGGATTTTCCGCAGCCTGAGGGCCCTGCTATTGCCACAAATTCACCGTCTGCCACCGAAAATGATATATCTTTAAGTACAAAATGCTCTCCTTTAGGGGTGTTAAAGCTGAATGAAAGATTTTCTATTTTAACCGCATCTGTCAAGGCTTTTTCCTCCTGTTGTTTTTATACAGTATATGCTGTGCGCCGCTGTTGGTTACTTTGGGCAGACAAGACATATCTGCATACAAAAAAGCAGACAGACTGCTTATGCAAATCTGTCCGCCTTGTACTCTGTGTTTTTTAATTTATCAGCCTAAAAACATCTGTGTCCAATATGTTGTTGAGCCTGATGTATAACAGCTTACGCCTATTTTTGTAAATTTTCCGCTCATTATGTTTTCTCTGTGTGACGGCGACGCCATCCATGCGGCAACAACCTGCTCAGGTGTTTTCTGCCCCATGGCTATGTTTTCCCCTGCGCTTTTGTAG
>Ga0129308_1003738_pt1 | contig 10460 bp, 8 predicted proteins | sample L827metagenome_FD_94440 | JGI IMG/M metagenome (GOLD analysis project Ga0129308, IMG submission 94440) | Ring-tailed lemur group fecal microbial communities from Wisconsin, USA - L827 metagenome | ecosystem: Host-associated > Mammals > Digestive system > Large intestine > Fecal | place: USA... | reverse complement strand
TCCCTTTGTCGTCCGGGCGGCGGACATCGACGAGACCATGGACCCCGCCCAGTCCCCCGCCCACGAAGTGGCCCAGGTCAGCCGCCGCAAAGCCATGGCCGTGGAGCGTGGGCCGGAGGATGTGGTGATCGCGGCAGATACCATCGTGGTCTGCCAGGGAAAGATTCTGGGTAAGCCCCACAGCCGGGAGGAAGCGGTTTCCATGCTCCGGCTGCTCTCCGGCCGGGAGCACCAGGTGATGACCGGCTGCACCGTTTTGTGGGAGGGGGGGCAGGAGACCTTCACTGAGGTAACCGCCCTGACCTTCCGTCCCCTGTCCGACGAGGAAATTCAGCGGTATGTGGACTCCGGCGAGCCCATGGACAAGGCTGGTGCCTACGGCATCCAGGGGGGCGCCGCCCTGTTCTGCCCTGGCATCCAGGGAGACTATTACAACGTCATGGGGCTCCCTGTCTGCCATCTGGGCACAGTGCTGGGGCCGATCATAGACCAGGAGGGACAAGATGAGGAATCTCTTTAATACAAAGCTGAAAATCATTGTAATCCTGGCGGTGTTGATTACTGCCGTGCTCTCCGTGATGTCGGGCCTGACCAACCGGAGCATCCCCGAGCTGGCGATTCAGGGCATCCTGGCTCCCTTCCGGGCGGCGGGCACGGCTCTGACCAAAACCGCCGAACGGTACTACAGCTATATGTTCCGCTACGAGGCCCTGGAAGCGGAAAACGAGGCTCTGAAGGCCAGCATTGCCCAGATGATGGACACAGCCCGTCAGTCCGACGCCACCATCCGTGAAAACGCCCGTCTGCGCAAGACCATTGGGCTGACGGAGATTCGTGAGAGCTACGACCTGGCCGACGCCTACATTATCGGATGGAGCTCCACCGACTGGTCCAACACCTTCACCATCAACCGGGGCAGTAACGTGGGCATTGAGCCCAACATGGTGGCCATTACAGAAAACGGCGAAGTGGTGGGCCTGGTCACTCAGGTGGGAACCAATTTCGCCGTGGTCAAAACAGTGCTGGACTCCACATTGGAAATTTCCGCCACCATCGCCACCTCCGGTTATAACGGCATGGTCAGCGGCGGCTATATCGACGGAAACGAAAAATACCTGCAAATGGACTACCTGCCCTCTTCCTCCATCATCCGCAACAACGACCAGGTGGTCACCTCCGGCTCCACCGTGTACCCCAGGGGTCTGATTCTGGGCTACGTGGTGGATGCAGGCTTCAAGGAAACCGGCGTGGCAAAATACGCCGTTTTGGAGCCTGCTGCGGAAATCAGCTCCCTGGAGCAGATTTTCATCCTGACAAATTTCCACACGGAATGAGGCTTATCCATGGCAAATGATCGCAAACCACGCCGGGCTGCACCCCGGAAACGCCGCCTTCCCCCAAAAAAGCAGAAAACCAAACGGGTCCGCCGTACCCTGGTTTCCGAGTTCAAGCCCGATGGCCCCCGGGTCAATCCCCTGAAGCCCCTGCGCTTTACCCACCTGCAATGGCTGCAAACCCTGCGCTGGCTGTGCTACGTCGGGGTGTGTGTGCTATGTCTGGTGATTCAGGACACCATGATGAGCCGGGTCACCATCTTCGGCTCCACCACCGACCTGGCTGTGTCTGCCATGCTGCTGATCACCGTTATGGAGGGCAGCGAGGTTGGCAGCGTGTTCATCCTGATCGCATCCATCATCTATTATTTCTCCGGCTCGGCCCCCGGCCCTTACAGCGTAGGGCTGCTGACGGTTCTTGGCCTGGCCGCCACAGTGTTTCGCCAGGTGGTGTGGAACCGCAGCCGCAGTTCCATCATGCTCTGCGCCGGGCTGGCGGCCATAGCCTATGAGTTTTCTCTTTATCTCGTGGGCCTGTTTCTGGGACTCACCGTCTGGTATCGGCTGCCCCGATTCCTGCTCACCGGCGTGCTTACCGTGGCGGCGATGATTCCCCTTTATTACTGCATCTATCGCATTGGTCAAATTGGAGGCTATACATGGAAAGAATGACCCGATTTCGGTCCTCTGTTCTGCTGGGCATTTTCGGCTTTGTGCTGTTCCTGTTTGCCACAAAGCTGTTCTCCCTGCAGATCATTGAGACGAAGGGTAATACCGACAACGCAACCACCTATTCCACCATCACCACCGTCCGTGCCGCCCGGGGAGACATTCTGGACCGGAACGGCAACATTCTGGTGGGCAATCGGGCCAGCTATGACCTGGTATTCAACCATTATGTCATCAAGTCCGCTGACGATCGTAACCAATACCTTTATAATCTTTTGAAAAAATGTGCGGAGCTGGGTGTCACCCACAACGATCACTTCCCCATCACCGCCACCCAGCCCTTCCAGTACACCCTGGACAGCTACAACGCCTCCTGGCAGCGTTACTATCAAAGCTTCATGGTGGACTGGGGCCTGGATCCGGACATCACCGCGCCCCTGCTGGTGGAGCGGATGCGGGAGCGCTATGATCTGCCCGAGGAATGGACGGACGAAGAGGCCCGGGGCGTCATCGGCCTGCGCTACGAATTCGACCTGCGGGGCGTGACCAACCTGCCCAACTATGTGTTCATCGAGGACGTTTCCAACGAGAACCTGTCCGCCATCCTGGAGCTGAACACCCCGGGCCTGATGGTGGAATCCTCCACCGTCCGGGAGTACCACACCCCCTATGCGGCCCACATCCTGGGCTATATGGGCGGCATGGACGACGCCGACTGGAAAAAATACGAGGAGCAGGGCTACTCCATGGACGCCTACATCGGCCAGTCCGGCTTCGAGGAGGCCTTCGAAGAGTACCTCCACGGCATCGACGGCAGCCGGTTGGACGTGGTTTCCAAAGACGGCGCCATTGTCAGCCAGAAATATCTGGAGGGGAAGGAGCCCATCGCCGGAAACAACGTGGAAACCACCATCGACATCACCCTGCAAAAAATCGCCGAGGATTCCCTGGCCGAGGTCATGCACAATCTCACCGACCCGGAGATCAACACCTCCGAGGGCGAGAGCACCGGCCTGGACGCCCAGGGCGCCGCCGTCATCGTCATGAAGGTTAAGACCGGCGAAATTCTGGCCTGTGCCAGCTATCCCACCTACGACCTGGCCAACATCTCCAAGCCGGAGGTCTGGAACGCCATCATGGAGGACGAGCTGAAGCCCTTCTTCAACCGGGCCTTCGGCGCCAACTACGCCCCCGGCTCCACCTTCAAAATGTGCACCCTGGTGGCAGCCATGCAGAACGTCAACTCCAAGGGCGAGCGAATCCTGAACTATATGGAAACCATTCAGGACAAGGGTGTGTTCACCTCTCTTGGAGAGGGCTTCAACCCCAAATGCCTGCTCTATTCCTCCGTCCAAGCCACCCACGGCACCATTGATGCCACCGATGCCCTGAAGGTCTCCTGCAACTACTTCTTCTACGAGCTGGGCTACCGAATGACCTGGGAGATGATGGACGAAGCCGCCAAGGGCTTCGGCCTGGGCGAGCCCACCGGCATCGAGCTGACCGAGAGCATCGGCTGGCGGGCCAATCCCACCAGTAAGGCCGCCTCCTACACAGGCCCCGACGCCGTGTGGAACGCCGGTGACCGTGTTCTCGCCGCCATCGGCCAGTCCGAAAATCGATACTCCCCCCTTCAGCTGTGTGTCTACGCCTGTACCCTGGCCAACCGGGGCACCCGCTATCGGGCCACCTTCCTGAACCGGGTGGCCTCCTCCGACTATCGGACCCTCATCAAGCAGAATGAACCGGAGATTGTGAGCAAAATGGACATCTCCTATGACACCTATGAGATGTACATGACCGGAATGCGGAAGGTCATCACCGACATTAGCGGTACTGCCAACAAGTATTTCGGCGGCCGGGAGGACCCCAAAACCTTCCCCGTAGAAGTCTGCGCCAAGACCGGTACCGCTCAGCACGCCTCCGGCGGCTCCGACCACGCCGCCTTCATCTGCTTCGCCCCCAAGAATGACCCCGAAATCGCCGTGGCCATCTACGGTGAGAAGGCAGCCCACGGAAGCTGGCTGGCCCCTGTGGCCGAGGACATTCTGGAGGCCTACTTTGAAATGGAAGCCGCCAGCGACGTCTTCACCTACGAAAACAAGGTGGGCTGATTTCCCGAAGAAGCAAATAACCACAAAAAGCTGGACTCTCCCAAACAGAGTCCAGCTTTTCTTATTGTAGGGGCGGGTCTTGACCCGTAGCTACGGGATACCAAAAGGCAGCATCTCTACCCCTGAAAAGAACATCCCCGGCTTGCGCCGGGGAATGTTCACTTTCGATGATTTTACCCCTCCTGGGCTCTTCTCTTCATCAGCTCCCGCATACGGGTAGCGTGATCCAGCTCCCGCTTGCGGATGCGCAGGCTCTTGGGGGTGCACTCCAGCAGCTCGTCGTCCGCCAGAAATTCCAGGCACTGCTCCAGGGACAGGTTCCGGGGAGGAGACAGGCGGATGGCTTCGTCAGAACCGGCGGCCCGCATATTGGTCAGCTGCTTGCGCTTGCAGACGTTGACGGTCATATCCTCATTCCGGCTGCAAACGCCGATAACCATGCCTGCATAGACTGGAGTGCCCGGTGCGATGAACAGCGCTCCCCGCTCCTGGGCAGCGCCCAGGCCATAGGCCACGGCTTCGCCGCTTTCAAAGGCGATGAGGGAGCCGGTGAGGCGGCGCTCAATCTCGCCCTTCATGGGGGCGTAGGAATCCAGCACCGAGGACATGATTCCCTCGCCCCGGGTATCGGTGAGGAACTCATTCCGGTAGCCGAACAGGCCCCGGGAGGGAACCAGAAATTCCAGGCGGTAGCGGCTGCCCATGGGGGTCATGCTCAGCAGGTCGCCCTTCCGGCGGCCCATCTTCTCAATCACGGAGCCCATGCACTCCTCGGGCACGTCGGCCACCATCCGCTCGATGGGCTCGCAGGTCTTCCCATCAATCTCCCTGGTCAGCACCCGGGGGGTGGACACGGAGAACTCATAGCCCTCCCGGCGCATGGTCTCCATCAGAATGGACAGATGCATTTCACCCCGTCCAGCCACATTGAAGGCATCGGTACCCTGCTCGGTGACGTGGAGGGACACATCCTTGAGGAGCTCCCGTTCCAGCCGATCCCGCAGATTCCGGGAGGTGACATACTTGCCCTCCTTGCCTGCAAAGGGGGAATCGTTGACGGAGAAGGTCATTTCAATGGTGGGATCGCTGATCTTCACAAAGGGCAGAGGTTCCACGGCTTCAGGCGCACAGAGGGTGCGGCCGATGGTGATGTCCGCCATACCGGAGAGAGCCACAATCTCACCGGCCTTGGCCTCCTGGATGGCCGTTTTGCCCAGGCCGTCGAACTCGTACAGCGCCACTACCTTCCCCTTGGTCTTGATCTGGGGGTCATGATAGTCGCAGATGGTAACCTCCTGGTTGACTTTGATGGTGCCCCGCTCCACCCGGCCCACGGCGATCCGGCCCACATACTCGTTATAGTCAATGGAGGAAACCAGCAGCTGCAAGGGGGCGTTCTCGTCGCCCTGGGGAGCGTCGATATAGTTAACGATGGTCTCGAACAGGGGGGTCAGATCGGCGCCCTGCTCGTCGGGGCCGTAGGAGGCGGTACCCTGGCGGCCGGAGCAGAAGATGGTAGGGCTGTTGAATTGCTCATCAGTGGCGTTCAGGTCCAGCAGCAGCTCCAGCACCTCGTCCATCACCTCATGAACCCGGGCATCGGGCTTGTCCACCTTGTTCACGGCCACGATGACCTTGTGGCCCAACTCCAGGGCCTTTTGCAGCACGAAGCGGGTCTGGGGCATGGGGCCCTCGGCGGCATCCACCAGCAGAATGACGCCGTTGACCATTTTCAGGATTCGTTCCACCTCGCCGCCGAAGTCGGCGTGGCCCGGAGTATCCACAATGTTGATTTTATAGTCCTTGTAGCGGACGGAGGTGTTCTTGGCCAGAATGGTGATGCCGCGCTCCCGCTCCAAGTCGCCGGAATCCATCACCCGTTCCACAGTGGTCTGATTTTCCCGATAAATACCGCCCTGTTTCAGCATTTCGTCCACCAGGGTGGTCTTGCCGTGGTCAACGTGGGCGATAATGGCAATGTTTCTGATTTTATCCTGAGATGCCATAAATTGCGCTCCTTCTTCAATGGATTATCTTACTCTCAACTATTAAATATAGCACATTGCCAAAAGAAAAGCAATATTTTTGTGAAATATTACCGTAAATTTTTGACGGCTGTTTTATCCCCTTTTCTCCTCCCTTATATGGCTGACGGCAAAGGATGCAGCTGCCAATACGAGAAGGATCAAGATGGAAAGCATGTCCCATACATCAAAGGCAGGCTCCCCTGTCATTTTTGATAGTATCACATTGACGACAACCACAAATGGAATGGCCGTTAAAAAGGTTATTCCAAATGCAGCCCTTCTTCTTGTTTTTCCAATACAAATAAAAACCGCCGTAATAATCCACAGGAAAGCAATAGAAACCGCTGCCATAACCGCACCAACAGAAAAGACTTCCCCTACTTTTATGATGCTGCTCAGCAGGAACAAATATGGAATCACAAAAATGCTGAACGATAGGAAGCTTCCGATGATTCCCCTCTTCCCCAGTATGATGCCTGGAAAAGAGATGACCCATGCAAACACAATGGAGCTCACCGGAATCAGCGACCATGTTAATTTTCCCGATATTGCAATGTCGCAAATCAGACATACTACGATTCCCGATAAAAGGGCTGCTGAAAACAGGAAGAATGCCATTCCCTTCCTTTCCACGTTTTTCTCTCCCTTTCTTTTCAAGGCGATCAGATTTTCATTCGCCTTCTTTTCATAATTTTCAGCATCAATTTTCTCACCGCTCAGCAGCTCATTTACTGTGATTTCCAATATTTTACAAAGCTCCAGCATGATAGAGGAATCGGGCATACATTTACCCGTCTCCCATTTGGAGACAGCTCTGTCTGTGAGATTCAGTTTGTCTGCCAACTGTAATTGCGTCAGTTTTTTCTCTTTCCGGCATTGGGCAATAAAGCGCCCAATTTCTGTCTGTGTCATTCTTTTTCCTCCCTTCGCTTTGAAGGATACTCCTGATTCCCCGTTTTTTCCAGGAACCACCGGTTGGGTTGGGAAGATTCCACCATTGGTTGGGAAGGGTGCAGGGCTTTCCTACCCCGGAGAACTAAGTGCTTTCCCCTTTCCGGTCATCTTTTTGGGAGATATGGCAGCCGCAAGAGCACCCGTCACCGGTAGGTAATGCCTTCCCAATCAAAATAAAAAATTTTAATTGGGAAATAATATGAAAACGCCAGGGAGGATGGCAGATTTGCCATCCTCCCATCATTTAACCACCAATTTTGAAGATGCCCGCAGCCTCCAGGATAATCAGGACGACCACAATCCCCAATGCCCCCAGGGCCAGATACAAAATCGTATTCACCTGCTTCAAGTTCACGGGGAGCTTGCCATAGAGGTTCTTTTTCTTGGCGTCCATGGCGGCAGAAAATGCATCCAGCTCTTTCTCACGCCGATCCAGTTCCTGCTCCCGCTGCCGCAGGGCCTCTTCTCTTTCCGAAATATCCGACATTACTTCTTCGCCAGGTACTTCCGGATGTCCAGAGCAACGGCAATGACAATGACCAGACCCTGAACGATGTAGTTATAATAGGGGTTGACGCTGAGGAACTGGAGAATGATCTTCAGCAGCTCAAACACCAGCACGCCCACCAGAATGCCGGGGACAGTGCCGATGCCGCCGGTGGTGGAGACGCCGCCGATGGTACAGCCCGCAATGGCCTCCAGCTCATAGCCGGTGCCCATGCTGGCGGAGGAGCCGCCGGACTTGGCAGCCAGCAGATAACCGGCGATGGCATACATGATGCCAGCGGTGATATAAATGGAAATCGTGGTCTTGGCGGTGTTCACACCGGAGACCTCTGCCGCCACCTCGTTGCCGCCAATGGCGTACATGTATTTGCCGTGCCGGGTCTTGTTGTAGATAAACCAGAACAGCAGTCCGAAGGCCAGGGCCACAAATGCCAGATATGGAATGTGGAATCCCCGGACATTGCCGATTCTGCCGGTAATCAGCCGGGTGTAGATCTTCTGGAAGCCGCCGATGGGCTGGGCGTCCGTGAGCACCAGGGCAATGCCATAGATGATGGTCTGGGTGCCCAGAGTGGCGATGAAGGGGGGAACCTTCAGCTTGGCAATAATCAAGCCATTGACCAAACCAACCACGAAACCGATGACCACAACAATGAGCAGCACCAGGAAGATGTTCATTTCGGGAACGCTCTTCCACAGCCGGCCGGTGTAGTCCGCCCGCTGGCAGAGGATGCCGGACAGGCAGGCAGCCAGACCCACCTGACGGCCTGCGGACAGGTCAGTACCCTTGGTAATCAGGCAGCCGGAGACGCCCAGAGCGATCAGGAAGCGAACCGCCGTATTGCTCAAAAGGTTGGCCAGGTTGGCCCAGGAGAAGAAATTATCAACCAGACAGCCCACCACAATGGCCGCAATAATCAGCAGCACCGCAATGGGATTGCCCTTTACCAGGCTCCATGCCCCAGCCACAAAACGATTATCTCTCAATCTATTTTCTTTCAATTCAATATCATTCATTTTGTTTTCCTCCCCTTGCTCACTCAAACTGTGTGGCCAAGGCCATAATGTTTTCCTGGGTTGCGTCCTCGCCGTTCACGAAGCCCGTCACCCGGCCGTCGCACATGACCATGATCCGGTCGGACATACCAATCAGCTCGCCCATTTCGGAGCTGATCATGATGATGCTCTTGCCCGCCTTTGCCAGGTCAGCGATGATGCAGTAAATCTCGTATTTCGCTCCCACATCAATGCCCCGGGTGGGTTCATCCAGAATCAGCACATCCGGATTATTGGCCAGCCAGCGGCCGATCAGAACCTTCTGCTGGTTGCCGCCGGAGAGGGACTTGATCAGTGTTTTGGAGGAAGGAGTTTTGATGTTCATGACCTTCACATTATCCTGCACCAGCTGCTCCACCTTCTTTTTATTGATGGAGATTCCAAAGTCCAGATACTTTTTCAGGGAGGCAATGGAGATGTTGTCAGCCACACTGAGCACACCCATAATGCCGCTGCCCCGGCGATCCTCGGTGAGCAGGGCAATTCCGTTGTCGATGGCATCCTTTGGACGATTGATGATCATTTCCTTTCCCCTGTAGAAAATGCTGCCCTTGCTGTGGGATCGGATGCCGAAGAGGCCTTCCATCAGTTCTGTCCGCTGGGCGCCTACCAGGCCGCCCACGCCAAGGATTTCGCCCTTGCGCAGGGAGAAGGAGACATTGCGGAAGCTCTTGGGGTTGATGGAGGTGAAATCTTGAACCTTCAGGACCTCTTCCCCGGGAACATTTGCTCTGGGGGGATAGAGGTTTTTCAGCTCCCGGCCCACCATCTGGGTGATAATCATATCGGTGGTCAGTTCTTTGGCAGGCCAGGTGCCAATATACTGGCCGTCACGCATGATGGTGACCTCGTCGCCAATGCGGAGAATCTCATCCATCTTATGGGAGATATACACAATGGCCACGTTTTCCGCCTTCAGATCCTCAATGATGCGGAACAGCGCATCCACCTCATTTTGGGTCAGAGAGGAGGTGGGCTCATCCAGGATCAGCACCCGGCAGTTGGCGGAAACTGCCTTGGCAATCTCCACAGACTGCATCTGAGAGACGCTGAGCTCCCCTACCTTCTGTTTGGGGTCAAACTTCATGCGGACTTTTTTCAGCAGCTCCGCTGTATCGGCGTACATCTTGTCGTGATCGATCATGGGGATGATGCCGAAAAGCTTCTTCATGGGATACCGGCCCAGGAAGATATTCTCGCCCACAGTACGGGCAGGAATGGGCTGAAGTTCCTGGTGCACCATTGCGATTCCCTTATGCAGCGCATCCATGGGATCGCTGATGGTAACCGGTTGTCCATCGATTTTAATCTGGCCCTCATCCATTTTATAAATGCCAAACATACACTTCATCAGGGTGGATTTTCCTGCGCCGTTTTCTCCCATCAGCGCGTGAACCTTGCCTGGATGAAGCCTAAGCTCAGCATGATCCAATGCTTTTACGCCTGGAAATGACTTGCATACCCCGGTCATTTCCAGTACAAATTCGGACATGCGACGAACCTCCTTCTGTGATCCTGAGTTTAAAAGAAAGACGGGTGGGCCATCAGACCCACCCGCTTCATCATTCGATTATGAGTCCTTTACAATGGAAGATTAGTAGTTAGCCTCAGCGTAGGCCTTATCAACCTTCACGTAGTCAACCCAGTAGTAGTTGTCGATCTGCTCGCCATTCAGGGCCATGATAGCAACGTCAACAGCCTTGTGGGACTGGCCGATGTGGTCGTTCAGGACGGTACCGGTCATTTCGCCAGCCTTAATCAGCTGAACAGCCTCTTCCAGAGCGTCAACACCCAGGACG
>Ga0129308_1003736_pt1 | contig 10471 bp, 7 predicted proteins | sample L827metagenome_FD_94440 | JGI IMG/M metagenome (GOLD analysis project Ga0129308, IMG submission 94440) | Ring-tailed lemur group fecal microbial communities from Wisconsin, USA - L827 metagenome | ecosystem: Host-associated > Mammals > Digestive system > Large intestine > Fecal | place: USA... | reverse complement strand
CGGAGCGTCACGGAATTTACGACATTTTCATTCGGCTTGCCTGCCACCTGCTCCAGTACAGCGCTGACGGCCTTCGGATGAATTCCATCTGCATTTCCACGCAGCAGAATCCCAAAGTTCTTCAAAAATATTTTCAGCTGCTCCAGCTTTTTCAACTCCGGTTTTTCATGTACACGGTAAACAAAGGGGATCTCCATCCAATAAAAATGTTCTGCTACCGTTTGATTGGCCAGCAGCATAAATTCTTCAATCATCTTGTTTGCACTTCTGCGCTGCGCCGGTTTTATGCTGACCGGCACACCCCGTTCATCGAGCTGGATGCTGGCCTCGTCGAGATCAAAATCGAGACTTCCGCGTTCCTCACGTTTTGTCCTCAAAATTTTTGCCAGACTGCCCATCTCTTCCAAATCTCTGCAAATATGTGCATACCTGCTGCACAACAGCTGATCCTGATGCTCCAAAATGTCCGAGACATCATCATAAACCAGCCTTTCGCTGGAGCGAATCACACTTTCATAAAAATCATGGTTCACCACAATTCCCTGCGGGGTCACTTCCATATCAACGGAAAGCGTCAGCCTGTCGACACCCGGATTCAAACTGCAAATATCATTGGAAAGCGCTTTCGGCAGCATTGGAATTACCTGATCCAGAAGATAGACACTGGTACCGCGTTTCAAAGCTTCTTTATCGAGCGCACCGCCTTCCGCGACATAATGCGCCACATCGGCGATGTGCACGCCCAGCAGCCAGTTCCCATTCTGCAGCCTTTCAATCGATACGGCATCGTCAAAATCTTTGGAATCTGCACCGTCAATCGTAAAGACAGTTTTTTCCCGCAGATCCCGCCTTCCGACAATGTCAGCTTTCTGTACACCTTTTCTGCGAACTGCTTTCGCTTCAGCATTTGCCCTGCTTGGGAACGTCTCCCGCATACCATAACTTCTGGCAATCGCCTTAATATCTCCGCCGGGCTGACCGTATCTGCTGATGATTTCACTGATATGCCCCTCTGCACTGTTGTGCCTGTCCGGGTACCTGGTGATCGTCACGACCACTTTATCGCCGCGCTGTGCTCCGGAAAAATCTTTTTTGCGTACAAAAATATCCTCTCGAAATTTTTTGCTGTCAGGCACTACAAAACCGAATTTTTTACTCTTTTCAAAGGTTCCTACGACTTCCGTTGTATTTCGCCTGATTACTTTTGTAATAATACCCTCTGGTGACTGCTTCCAAAAATATTCCGGGACCAGATCCACTTCGACTTCATCTCCATCCATAGCATTTCCCATGGAAGCACCTGAAATGAAGATATCCCGCTCCAGTTCTTCACAAAGTACAAACCCAAATCCCTTTTTATGTTTGGAAAGAACTCCTGTATAAATCGGTCTTTTATTCTTTTTTCCCATACTGCTCTTCCTCCGGTATCTGTCTTGGAACGATGTCTCCGGACTTGTGTCCTTCATTGATATCACACACTTTTTTCATTGTACAGCATAAAAGGTGGCAGCGCCACCTTTTATCCTTTGCTTTGTGCATACTAATTGTTATTTTTTGTGCTAGTATCTGTTCCGGACTTGTCATTCTGACCGTCCATATCGTCGACAGCATTTTTAGCACCATTCGCCATGTCATCCACAGCGTCTTCTGCATCATCGGTCACATCATCGACAACAGAATCACCTTCCTGATTATCATTGACATCTGTTGTTTCTTCCATGACCGTACCGTTATTATCGGCATTCTCATCTGCATTGTCGGCTCCACAGCCTGCAAACGCCAGAAGTGAAACACAAAGCATCATCATTACTGTGATCCATCTCAGCTTTTTCATAATTTTTCTCCTCTCTGTTGTTCTTTCATATTATTTGCAGAGTGAAAAAAAATATTGATTTTACGAAATTCCTTTTTTTGAAATTTTAAATTTCAGCACGTAAAGAATCTACACCATTCAACCAAAAAAGAGCTCCGATTGCTCGGAGCTCTTAATCGTTTATTCGTTTACAAAACGGAATCTAGAATGCGATCAGTCCGCCAATCTGTACGAACAGCGGTGCGAATACTACAGCTACGATCGTCATCAGCTTGATCAGAATGTTGATGGACGGGCCGGAAGTATCCTTGAACGGATCACCGACTGTATCGCCAACTACTGCAGCCTTATGTGCATCGGAGCCCTTGCCGCCGCAGTGGCCTTCTTCGATGTACTTCTTCGCATTGTCCCATGCGCCGCCTGCATTTGCCATCATGATTGCCAGCAGAACGCCTGCAGATAATGCTCCAGCCAGCATACCGCCTAGAGATTCAACGCCCAGAATAATACCAACTGCCAGAGGCGCGATAATTGCCAGTAAACCAGGTGCCACCATTTCCTTCAGTGCAGCCTTTGTAGAAATGTCTACACAGCCTGCATAATCCGGCTTGGATGTTCCTGCCATGATGCCAGCATCAGCACGGAACTGTCTTCTTACTTCTTCGATCATCTGGTTTGCAGCCTTACCAACAGAGTTCATCGTCATCGCCGAGAACAGGAACGGCAGCATAGCACCGATGAATAAACCGATGATTACCAATGGATCCAGCAAGCTTACGGTTTCAATTCCTGCTACGGAGAAGAAGGATGCGAACAGTGCCAGTGCAGTCAGCGCTGCAGAACCGATTGCAAATCCCTTACCGATTGCAGCAGTTGTATTACCAACGGAGTCCAGCTTGTCCGTAATTTCTCTTACGGACTCAGGCAGTTCGGACATTTCCGCGATACCGCCAGCGTTGTCGGATACCGGACCATATGCGTCAACTGCAACTGTCATACCAGTTGTGGACAGCATTCCGACTGCTGCCAGAGCGATTCCATATAATCCAGCAGTGTAATAAGCTGCGAAGATCGCAATTGCAATGCAGATGATCGGCCATACTGTGGACAGCATTCCGACACCCAGACCGCTGATGATTGTTGTAGCAGAACCTGTCTGAGACTGATCTGCAATTTTCTTAACGGATTTGTAATCTCCGGAAGTGTATATTTCAGTAATTTTACCGATCGCAATACCGACAATCAGACCGGCAATGATTGCAATCGCATAGTTGTAGCTTCCCAGCATTACCTTGGAAAGAATGATTGTGACAATCACTACGATGATACCGGAAACATATGTACCCATATCTAAAGCCTTTGCAGGATTTACACCTTCTTTACCGCGAACCATGAAGATTCCGATCAGAGATGCGATGATACCTACAGCTGCCAGAACCAGTGGGAAAAGTGCTGCTGTCGCTTCGTCAAACAGCCCGCCGGAATTTACAGCAGCTACTGCAGCCAGCGTTACAGCAGAAATAATAGAGCCTACATAGGATTCAAACAGGTCGGAACCCATACCAGCTACGTCACCAACGTTATCGCCTACATTGTCTGCGATTACCGCAGGGTTTCTCGGGTCATCTTCCGGGATACCGGCTTCAACCTTACCTACCAGGTCAGCACCTACGTCAGCAGCCTTCGTGTAGATACCGCCGCCAACTCTTCCGAATAATGCCATTGAGGATGCGCCCAGACCAAAACCTGTGACACACTGAACAACTGTTGCCAGATCCAGAACACATACGATTACGCCCAGACCGAACAGACCCAGACCTACAACTGCCAGACCCATAACGGCTCCAGAACGGAATGCAACCTTCAGTGCCTTGTTCATACCGGATTCCATGGCAGCGTTTGCTGTTCTCACATTACCCAGTGTAGCCACCTTCATTCCGAAGAAACCTGCCAGTACGGATAACAGTGCGCCGCATACATACAGTACGGCAGTCACCCAACTGATGAAGAATCCGATCAACAGGAAGAGCACTGCGATTACGATTACCATGATCTTGTACTCTCTCTTCAGGAATGCCATAGCACCTTCACTGATGTAACCGGCGATTTCCTTCATTCTGTCGTTACCAGGCTCTGCCTTGCTGATCCAGGAAGCCAGACCGACGGCCACCAGCAGACCAACAACTGCAGCAGCCACAGCCACAATTGCTAAAACGTTCATTTTAATGATACCTCCCCCTCGCATCCAACACGACGATAAGAGGCATCCAATTGAACACCTCTTAATCAAACGCTGTAATACGAAATATTAAAAAAATTATTTAATAAAAAACTAATTAAGCTGCAATCCTGTAGCGACTGCTATTCCAATGCGACAAGCACCAGTGAAATTACGATGAACAATACTGCTGCCACCGTTGAAATTCTGCTCAGAATGCCATCATAACCCTGGCTCTTCTTCTTACCGAACAACTGCTCTGCGCCGCCGCCGATGGAGCCCGACAGACCTGCGCTGTTGCTGGACTGCCCCAGAATACTGATGATCAGAATGACGCTTACAACAGCCAGTACTATTTTAAGAGCTAAACTCATCTTTTACCCTCCTTGTAAAATCTAACCACTTGAGTTTATCACAGCGCCCCGCAAAAATCAATCGTTTTGGAAATTTGCTAAAAATTATTTCTTCTTGATATTGTAGAATGCATCGTTTCCGGCGTACTGCGCGGAAGTATCGAGCAGTTCTTCAATTCTCAGCAGCTGATTGTATTTGGCAATTCTGTCGGTTCTGGATAAGGAGCCCGTTTTGATCTGACCTGCATTCAAACCGACTACGATATCCGCAATCGTTGTATCTTCCGTTTCTCCGCTTCTGTGCGATACAACTGCTGTATAACCGGCCTTCTTTGCCATTTCAATCGCATCAAAGGTTTCCGTCAGCGTGCCGATCTGATTAACCTTGATCAGGATCGCGTTACCAACGCCCTTTTCGATTCCCTCGGAAAGTCTTGCCGTATTCGTTACAAAGAGATCGTCTCCGACCAGCTGAACTCTGTCGCCCAGCGTATCAGTCAAATGCTTCCAGCCCTTCCAGTCGTCTTCTGCCAGACCATCTTCAATAGAAATGATCGGATATTTGTCGCACAACATTTCAAAATAGCTTACCATTTCTTCTGCTGTTCTGCTGACACCTTCCCCGGTCAGATTGTAGATATCTGCCTCTGCATCGTAAAATTCACTGGCTGCAACATCCAGCGCAATCTTCACATCATCTCCCGGCTGATATCCGGCCTTTTCAATCGCTTCGATGATTACCTGAATTGCTTCTTCATTTGTCGCCAGATTCGGTGCGAATCCACCTTCGTCACCAACCGCAGTATTCAGACCCTTGCCCTTGAGAACGCTTTTGAGGTTATGGAATACTTCCGCACCCATTCTCAGCGCTTCACGGAATGTTCCGGCACCTACCGGCATGATCATAAATTCCTGAATATCAACTGTGTTATCAGCATGGGAACCACCATTTAAGATGTTCATCATCGGCGTCGGCAGCACCTTTCCGTTTACACCGCCCAAATACTGGAACAATGGCAGTCCCAGAGACTCTGCAGCAGCTCTTGCTACTGCCATGGAAACACCCAGAATCGCATTTGCACCCAGCTTGCCTTTATTCGATGTTCCGTCCATTTCGATCAGCAGATTGTCCAGACCTACCTGGTCAAATGCATCCCAGCCCAGAATCTCCTCTGCGATAATATTATTTACGTTTTCAACAGCCTTCAACGTGCCTTTTCCAAGATACCGCGCCTTATCGCCGTCTCTCAGTTCTACCGCTTCATGTACGCCCGTAGATGCACCGGAAGGAACGATTGCTCTTCCGATTGCGCCATCTTCCAGCAGCACCTCTACCTCTACTGTCGGGTTTCCTCTGGAATCCAATACCTCTCTTGCGATTACATCTTCAATATATGACATTTTCCTTCCTCCTTTAATATCATTTCTTCCGCAGTCACTTTCTGCCAAATCTTCGATTTGGGTAAGTTTTGCATGAGACCTGCCACGAAATCACAGATTTCGGGCTAGGGCTTCAAAAGTCGATGATTTCCATAAAATCTTTCGCGTTCAGGCTTGCTCCGCCCACCAGGGCGCCATCGATTTCATCCTGATTCATAATTTCCGTAGCGTTGGCCGGTTTTACGCTGCCGCCATACTGAATGATCACACGATCCGCCGTATCTTCATCGTATAACTCGATCAGCGTTTCACGGATGCAGGCACACATTTCCTCCGCCTGCTCCGGCGTTGCGGTTCTTCCCGTTCCAATTGCCCAAATCGGTTCGTATGCGATGACAAGTCTGGCAATATCCGCAGCCTCGATGTCAGCAAGATCAGCTTTTAACTGACCTTTTACAACATCTTTTTCTGCTCCGGCATCCCTCTGTTCCAGACTCTCCCCTACGCAGAGAATCGGTCTGATCGTACCCGCAAAGAGTTTTTTCAGCTTCAGATTGACCGTCTGATCCGTTTCTCCGAAATACTGCCTTCTCTCAGAATGTCCGATAATGCAGAAACCTACGCCGATCTCTTCCAGCATCGCTGTAGAAATTTCTCCGGTATATGCGCCTTCTTCTGCAAAATGTACATTTTGCGCGCCTACCTGAATTCCTGTTCCCCGAAATGTTTCCACCAGCGCTTCTAAATTGGTAAACGGTGCACAGATTGCAGCCTGCACATCCGTACCCTGATAAAGCCCCTTCAGCTCTTCGGCAAAAACCAGCGCTTCCGCCTTAGTCTTAAACATTTTCCAGTTACCGGCAATTAATGGTATTCTCATTCTTTCTCCTCCAGACAAGCAATTCCCGGCAGCTCTTTTCCCTCCAGAAATTCCAGAGAAGCTCCTCCGCCGGTTGAAATATGAGTCATTTTATCTGCAAAGCCAAATTGTTCAACTGCAGCAGCAGAATCTCCGCCGCCGATGATCGTCATCGCATCGCTGTCAGCAAGCACCTTAGCAATTGCTTTGGTACCCTCTGCAAAATTCGGCATCTCAAATACGCCGGCAGGCCCATTCCATACGATGGTTTTGGCCTTTGCCAGTTCCTCCTGATACAGTGCGACGGTCTTTGGACCAATGTCCATACCCATCATATCACTTGGAATTGCATCTCTGTCAAAGACTGCCTTCTCGCTGTCATTGCTGAACTCTTTCGCGCATACTGTATCAATCGGCAGGAGCAGCTTTACGCCGCGCTGTTCGGCTTTTTCCATCAGTTCTTTTGCCAGGTCAATGCTTTCTTCATCGAGAATCGAGGTTCCGATCTCATAACCCATGGCTTTGAAAAACGTATAGCTCATGCCGCCTCCGATGATCAGTACATCCACTTTTTTCATCAAATTTTCAATAACCGGAATCTTGTCGCCAACCTTGGCACCGCCCATAATCGCTGCAAATGGACGCTGTGGATTCTCCAGTGCATCGCCCAGGAATTTCACTTCCTTTTCAATGAGAAATCCCGATACGCTTGGCATGTACTTTGCCAGGCCTGCCGTTGAGCAGTGTGCCCGATGCGCCGTTCCGAATGCATCATTTACAAACAGCTCACCCAGCTTTGCCAGTTGTCCCGTGAATGGCTCTTCATTCTTGGTTTCTTCTGCTCTGTATCTGACATTTTCCAGAAGCATCACCTGTCCCGGCTTCAGTGCAGCAGCTGCTGCTTCCACTGTTTCGTCCACAACTTGCGGGGATGCTGCAAAGTTTACTTCCATTCCCAGAAGCTCGGACAGTCTGTCTGCTACTGGCTTTAAAGTAAATTCCGGCTTCGGCTCACCCTTCGGTCTGCCCATGTGCGACATAAGAATGACAGCAGCTCCCTGCTCTACCAAATACTGAATGGTAGGCATTGCAGCGGTAATCCTGATATCGTCCGTAATAACGCCGTCCTTCATCGGAACATTGAAATCACAACGAACCAGAACCTTTTTTCCTGCAACGTTGACATCTCTGATTGTCTTTTTCATTTTTACACCTTCCTTTTATCTTCAATCCTGCATGAGGATGACCATCTTGCCCGGCTTCCCGGAGTATGCGCAGACAGCCGGACAATACCGGCTGCCTGTTTTCTATATTTTGCATCAAATTACGCTGTTTATGCCTGATCTACACTGTACATATGACGGATCAGTTCCAGAACCTTGGTGGAATATCCATATTCATTGTCATAAAATGCAATCAGTTTAAAGAACTTGTCGTTCAGCTGAATCCCTTCTCTTGCATCAAAAATGGACGTATGCGGATCGCCGATGAAGTCGCAGGAAACCACTTCATCATCTACATATTCGATTACACCCTTCATATCGCCTTCTGCTGCTTCTTTGATCTTTCTGCAGATCTCTTCATAGCTTGCAGATTTTTTCAGCTGGATGTTGAGGTCGATAACGGATACATCATTGGTCGGAACACGGTAGGAAATACCGGTCATCTTGCCGTTCAGGGATGGAATAACCAAACCTACTGCCTTTGCTGCACCTGTCGTGGATGGGATGATATTGCCAAATGCGGATCTTCCGGTTCTCCAGTCTTTCAGGGATCTTGCATCAACTACCTTCTGTTTTGCAGTTGCTGCATGAATGGTAGACATCAGACCCTGTTCGATTCCCCAATTATCTTCTACCACTTTACAAAGCGGCGCCAGACAGTTTGTCGTACAGGATGCGTTTGATACGATATTCATATCCTTTGTATAGGTATTCTGGTTTACACCCATAACAAACGTCGGTGTTGTTTTGTCCTTTGCCGGCGCTGTAATGATAACCTTCTTAGCACCCTGATTGATATGTACCATTGCTTTTTCGGTCGTATTGTAAGCACCGGTTCCTTCTACGATATATTCTGCACCGCACTTGCTCCACGGAATATTCGCCGCATCGCTTTCGCTGTAAACCGGAATCTTTTTCCCGTTGATGATAATTCCTTCATCGTAATAGCCCAGTTCTCCCGGAAAACGCCCGAACACGGTATCGTATTTTAACATATATACCATGTATTCCTTGTCAGCATTTCGTACGTTGATGCCTGCAATCTCAATATCCGGCATATCCATCGCTGCACGAATCACAACTCGCGAAATACGGCCAAAGCCGCTGATTCCAATCTTAATTGCCATTTTAAATTCCTCCTAAAACAATTTAATAAACACTTTATATTAACCTTTCGGTCTAATATCTTTTTCGCTTGGACGAGGACAGAATCTGCATCTCATCTCTGTACTTCGCCACCGTTCTTCGGGAAATGCTGATTCCCTTTTCTTTGAGCATTTCTACCATATCCTGATCACTGTATGGTTTTTTAGGATTCTCATTGTCCACGATCTCACGGATAAATTCTTTGATACTGTTGGAAGAAATTCCCTCACCGTGACTTCCGGATACACCTGCTGAAAAGAAATATTTGATTTCATAAACCCCCCGCGGACTCTGCAGATACTTGCCGTTAATAGAACGGGAAACGGTCGATTCATGAATGCCGACTTCCTCTGCAATGTCCTTTAATGTCAGGGTTTTCAAATATTTGCTCCCTTTGTCAAAGAATTCTTTCTGATATTTCACCACCGCATTGACGACATTATAGATCGTCTGCTTTCGCTGCTCAATGCTTTTGATCAGCCAAAGTGCGGAATTTACACGGTCTGAAAGATATTTTGACAGCTGCGCGTCGTCCTGAGACTGCCGTAAAAGCGTCTGATAATAAGAGCTTACCATCAAATGCGGCGTACTGCTGTCGTTAATAATTACAACATAATCATCATCAACCCGTTCCAGAATCACATCCGGCACAATATATTTGGTGTCCATCTGTGAAGCGAACTGTCTGCCCGGTTTCGGCTCCAGAGTTCTGATAATATCGCTCATTTCCTGAACATCTTTTGCCGAGATGCCCATATCCTTGGCGATGATTCCCAGGCGATTATTGGCCAGATCCTCCAGATGCTCCCGGATCACGCGTTCAAAAGTCTCTGTCAGCTGGTTCTGCTGTTTCAGCTGAATCAGCAGGCATTCTCCCAGATCCTTCGCGGCTACACCGAGCGGATCAAATGTATGAATCATATCCAGAACCTCTAACACCTTTTCCTCCGGTGCACCGGTCGCTTTCGCGATTTCCTCCACCGAAGAGGTCATATAGCCATTCTCATCCAGAGACTCAATAATATATTTCCCGACTCTGCGGCATCCTTTTTTATGAGATGCAAACTGCAGCTGAAACATCAGATGCTCCGGCAGAGTCACATCGGAAGAAACATACTGTTCGTAGGAATTATCTTTTTCTTCGTTGCCATGATATTCCCATTGACGATAACTGATATCATCATACTGATGATCTTTAATATATTCCTTCCAGTCAAATTCCTCATCTTTTGCGGTTGCCGTCTGTTCCTGCGGCTTGTCCGCGGAACTGTCAAAAGTTTCTTCCTGTCGGCTTGGTTCTGCATTGTTTTCCGGCGCAGCCTGCTCTAATACAGGATTCACCAGCAGCTGTTCCTGCACATACGAATCCAATTCCTGCGTATTAAACTGCAGAATTTGAATTGCCTGAATCAGCTCCGGTGTCATCACCAGTTTCTGAGCCTGTTCAATTGTCAAATCATATCCAAGTCTCATGCTCAT
>Ga0129308_1003734_pt1 | contig 10473 bp, 12 predicted proteins | sample L827metagenome_FD_94440 | JGI IMG/M metagenome (GOLD analysis project Ga0129308, IMG submission 94440) | Ring-tailed lemur group fecal microbial communities from Wisconsin, USA - L827 metagenome | ecosystem: Host-associated > Mammals > Digestive system > Large intestine > Fecal | place: USA... | reverse complement strand
AACACCAACTGTTGATTCACTAACTTTATTGATAACATCTGTTAAACTGGATTTAACATCATAATTCACTGTCTGTACTTTTGTATTTGTATTTGTTGAAGAAGTAGATGAATCGTTATACATAACTTTGTACATTAAAAATGCATTACATCCTAAAGATACAACCAATAACAAAGATACAATTACTTGAAATAATTTATTTTTATTCATCATTTATCATCCTTTCTTTGATAATTCTATCATATACAATAAAAGACAAAATAATATTAGAAAACTGCGTGAAAAAATGTGATTCTCTATAGATGATTATATTTATTATATACGTTTTATCAATTTTCATACTTATTTTAATGAATAAAGATGTCTTTTTCATGAACAAGAAAAGGAATTTATTTTTTTATAAATTCCTTAACTTCATCGATTCTTTCCATCGCTAATTGATAACCATAATGATAAAGTTTATCTATTTTATCTAGATCTTTTTCAAAAGATTGAATATTGATGTCTTTTGTCGGTCTAAATATGATTGCTTTTCCTTCTTTTTCTAGTTGCTCACAAAATTGAATTGTTTCATTATATGCAATATGTCTATTCAATAAAGGTTGAACCATTAAAGGATATTTCTTTTTTAAAACCTTACTTGCAAAAACATTAGCTTTAGATAATGTTTTTTGATAATTTGCATCTCTTGTTAAAATAATGATATGTTTTTGTTGTCCATCTTCTATTGCTTTTCTTATAGGTATTGGGTCACATATTCCACCATCATAATATTCATTACCATTGAGATGAATAGCAGGAAAGACAAATGGAATAGCACAAGTTGCTTTTAACATTGTGCATTTTTTATCTAATTGTTTACCATCTAAATATTCACTTTTCCCTGTTTTAGCATTTGTAACTCCAACTTTGACGATAGTTGGACTTTTTAAAAAAGTATCATAATCAAATGGATAAATATCATTAGAAACTGTTTCATAAGCAAATTGAAGGCCAAATAAACTTTTATCAGTCAAATAATTTTTAATACCCACATAACGTTTATCATGTCTAAAATTCATTAAAATATCATAATTTCTTTTTTTCTGTTTAGAAACATAAGAAAAACCATCAATAATACCAGCAGAAACACCTATGACATAAGAAAGCTCTATTCCTTCATCAATAAAAGCATCCATGATTCCACTGGAAAATATCGGTCTAAATGTTCCACCTTCTAAAATAAGTGAAGCCATTATCTTTTATCCTGTATGATTTCTTGATATAATTCGTCATTTAGTTTTTCAAGAAAAGCTGTCAATAATTGTACAGTTGCGTCAAAATCATCAGTATTGATGATCGTACGATGTGAATGCATATAACGTGAAGGAATAGATAATGTTAAATTAATCACACCTGCTTCGACCTTGCTTAATTCTCCTGAATCAGTTCCACCTGCTGCAATCATATCCATTTCATAAGGAATTGATAATTCCTTACAAATTTTTTCCATTGTTTTCAATAGACCAGTATGAGCAATAACACTTCCATCCATGACACTAAGGGCCACACCACTGCCTAATTTAACATCACCCTTTTGTCCTGGTAAATCTTGTGAAAAAGTCACATCGATTGCAATTGCAATATCAGGCTTAATCATTTGTCCAACAGTTTTTGCACCCCTAAGCCCGACTTCTTCTTGTACAGTTCCAGCACAATAGAGAGTTGGATAAATATCTTTTCCTTTAAAATGACGCATTACTTCTACAACAACGGCTGCTCCAATGCGATCATCCCATGCTTTTGACATGATATTTTTAGGATTAGCCATTAATGTAAACTCAGAAACTGGAGTAATAGGATCACCTAAACATATTCCTAATTCTTTAGCTTCTTTTTTTGATGAAGCACCTATGTCAATAAAAGAGTCTGCTGGAGCAATAACTTTATTACGTTCCTCTGCTGTTTTTCCATGCGGTGGTGTAGATCCGAATACTCCCGGAATTTCACGATCATCTCTTGTTGTAATTGTCATTAATGATGAAGGTAAATTTTGTCCCATCCAGCCTCCTACAGGCTGAACATGAATGAAACCTTGTTCATCTATTTCTTTAACAATAAAACCGATTTCATCAATATGTCCAGTTAATAAAACTTTTAAAGGACCTGTTCCTTTTTTAACACCTATAATACTTCCTAAATTATCATAAATAATTTCATCTGCACTATCTTCCATATATTTTTTCATAACACGAGTTGCTTTTTTCTCATGTCCTGAAATACCGTTAACTAAACTTAATTCTTTTAAAAATTGTAAATTTGCCATTTTGTTCACCTCACTTGTCTTATTATAGCATAAAGATAAAAGACATAAACTGATTTTTTCATAATTCTGTATTTATCATTGTTTTAAATAAAAATATTTTTTTATGTTATTTTATCATTTACTAAAAAAAGAATACATCATGTATTCTTATTGATTAATGCTTTGATTGAGCATTTGACTTATTTGTTGAAATAATTGATTAACTTCTTCTTTAAGTGAAAGATAGTTATGAACTAAAGGTGAGTTATAAAATTGTTCTTTTAATTCGTTATACTCATTGATGAGTTCTTCACAATCTTCTTCTTTGTATTTTTTGTTGACAATTTCTTTTTGAAGTTCTTTTAATCTCTTTTCTTGATTTGATAATGTTTCATTTTCTTTAATTAATTTTTCATATTTTTGATATTCTTTAACGACTGGTTGCTGTAATATCCAATTATGTATTGCTAAAGCTTTTTCTTTTATCTCATTATTCAACTTGTTCACCCTTTAAAGCCCATGTTTTAGCTTCTGTAACTTTAACTTTAACAATTTTTCCTATATCTTCTTTGTTACCTTTAAAATTAATTAATTTATTGTGTTTTGAGTATCCTGTGAGCATCTCATCATCTTTTTTAGATGTTCCTTCAACCAATACTTCTACGACCTGATTTAAATATTTTTGGTTTTGTTTAAAAGCTTTTTCATTAACAAGATCATTTAAACGGTAGAGTCTTTGTTCTTTGGTATGAATATCAACATCATCTTTCATCTTTGCTGCTGGAGTTCCCACACGAGGAGAATAGATAAATGTATATGCTAAATCATATTCACAATATTCATAAAGAGTCAATGTTTCTTCAAACTGTTCTTCTGTTTCTCCTGGAAAACCAACAATAATATCTGTTGTTATTGTACAATCTGGTATTTTCTTTTTAATTTTATTAAATAAGGCAAGATATTCTTCTCTCGTATATCTTCTTCCCATACGTTTTAATACTTCACTGCTTCCTGATTGCACTGGTAAATGAATAAATGGCATAATGTTATCATATTGAGCAATGACATCAATCATTTCTTCTGAAAAATCCCAAGGATGACTTGTTGTAAAACGAATACGAGGAATACCTGTTTTTGCAACATCTTCTAATAAAGAAGCAAAATCATAATCTTCATTAAAATCTTTACCATAGGAATTGACATTTTGTCCAAGTAAAGTAATTTCTTGATAACCTTGTTCAATTAATTCATTCACTTCTTGTAAAATGTCTTCTTTTCTTCTTGAGCGTTCTTTTCCTCTTGTATAAGGAACTATGCAATAAGTACAAAATTTATTACAGCCATACATAATATTGACCCAAGCCTTGTATGGGTGGGCACGATGGCTTGGAATACTTTCGATAACATCGCCTTCTTTAGACCAAACTTCAAGTACCATTTCTTTTTCTAGCATGGCTTGTTTCAATAATTCTGGTAAACGATGAATATTATGAGTTCCAAAAATCAAATCAACTTGCGAATGTTTTTGTAAGATTTTATTAACAACGACTTCTTCCTGAGCCATACATCCACATATTCCAAAAATAATATTGGGATTTGTTCTTTTTACTTTCTTTAAATAACCAATTTTACCAAACACTTTTTCTTCAGCATTTTCTCTAATAGCACAAGTATTTAATAAAACAACTTGAGCATCTTTGATTTCTGATGTTGCTTCATATCCTAATGCTTCTAATATTCCTGCCAAAGTTTCACTATCTCTTTCATTGGCTTGACAACCATATGTTTGAATAAAATATTTTTGCCCTTTCCCTATTCCAACCATGTCAGCAGGTATATGGAAAGCATCGTTTATATGATGTATCTGTGTTTTTCCTCTATTTTTAGCATCTTTTAATGATGGCCCTTTAAAATATTCACTATAATCTTTCATTTTCTCACCACTTTCTGCCTTATTATATCAAATATAAAAAAATAAGAAAGAAAAAAATAAGGACTTTTGTCCTTATTTTATCCAAAGAACCCATCTGGTTGAATTGAATAATATAAATATGTTCCTTCAGGTGTCTTTTTAAATGCACTCTTGCAATGTGCTGCAGCTTCATCAGGAGATAATTCAGTTTCGCATTCGAATTCTCCTTTAATTCCTACTTTTTTAATGAATTTTACTTTTACTTGATCATCTTCAAATCCATCAAAAAAATCTACTAATTTTTGTACTTGAGCAGTTTGCATTAACAATTTACATTTTGCCATAAAATTTCCTCCTTAAATCTCTATACATTATTATACCCATTTTTCATCAAAAAGAAAAGTGTTTTTCGTGCATTTCTATGTTAAGTCTTAATGAAGTGATAACTTGACCCTCAATCACCAAATCATAAAACGAGGGTATACAATAAACTTCCATTCCACTTGGTGCAACATATCCTCTTGCAATAGCAATTGCTTTCATTGCTTGATTTAATGAAGCAGCCCCAATCACTTGAATTTGAACTTGTGAATGTTCTCTTAAAAGACTTGTTAATGCGCCAGCAACTTTACTAGGTTTTGAATTTGAAGATACTTTCATCATTTCCATTATATCATTCCTCCTCATGCAATTATATGAGGAAATGATTGAATTATACCAATAGAGGATGATCTGGATCTATACAAATGCGTTGAATGTTAATACATTCATTGTTATCATTAAAGCTTAATAAGGTTGCTCTTAATTGTCCTTCACTTTCTGCTATTTTAAATGGTCCCATTAAACCATCTTTCATTCTTTTAATAATGGCATCTTTATCACAGCCAATAACACTTTCATAAGGTCCTGTCATACCAACATCAGTTTGAAAAGCTGTTTTATGTTTTAAAATCTTTTCGTCTGCTGTTGCAACATGAGTATGAGTTCCTAAAACAGCTGAAACTTTACCATCTAAATAATATCCTAATGCAATTTTTTCACTTGTTGCTTCAGCATGAAAATCAACAATGTGTATATCACTTTGATCATCCTTTAATAAATCATCTATGACTTCAAAAGGATTTTGACTTTTCCCGTCCATAAAAGTAAGTCCTAATAGATTCGTTACTCTTATTTTTTTCCCTTTATACTGAATTTCTCTACTTCCTATCCCAGGTAATGCTTTTGGTTTATTTAATGGTACGATTAAACGATCAGCTTCATCTATATAATCAAAAATTTCTTTTTTTGAATATGTATGATTTCCCATTGTCATTAATGAGATACCTTGAAACAAGAAAAAATCATAGTGCTTTTTTATCAACCCTTTTCCATGTGTTGCATTTTCCACATTAGCAATAACAATGTCCACATCGTATTTCTTTTTAATTCTAGGTAAATATTCTTCTATCATTTCTCTTCCAATAGAAGAAAAAACATCACCAATAAATAATATATTCATCTTTACCTCCATTTATAAAAAAGATAGGAATTTAAATCCTATCCTATTTTGCAATTTCATTAGCACGAATTTCACGAATCACTGTCACTTTAATATGACCAGGATATGTTAATTCATTTTCAATTCTTTCTTTTATTTCTCTAGCAAGTCTATGACTAGCTAAATCATCAACTTTATCAGGTTTAACAATAACTCGAACTTCTCTACCAGCTTGAATAGCAAACGCTTTATCTACTCCTTCAAAACTGTTAGGAATTTCTTCTAATTTTTCTAATCTTTGTATGTAATTTTCAATAGTTTCACTTCTACTTCCAGGTCTAGCAGCTGATAATGTATCTGCAGCAGCAACTAAAATAGAAATAACACTTGTTGGTGCTACATCACCATGATGTGATTCAATAGCATTAATAACTGTCGCATTTTCACCATATTTTTTAGCAAATTTTGCACCTAATTCTACATGGCTTCCTTCCATTTCATGATCCACAGCTTTACCAATATCATGTAATAATCCTGCTCTTTTTGCAAGCTGTTGGTTCAATCCAAGTTCTGCAGCCATAATTCCTGCAAAATGAGCAACTTCTAAAGAATGTTGTAAAGCATTTTGCCCATAGCTTGTACGATATTTTAATTTACCAATCATCATTACGATTTCTTTATTAATTCTTGATAGTCCTAATTCAAAAATAGCATCTTCTCCAGTTTTTTGAATCACTTCTCGTAAGTCCTTCTTAGTTTTTTGCACTACTTCTTCGATTCTTCCTGGTTGAATACGTCCATCTCTAATTAATGTTTCTAATGATAAACGAGCAATTTCTCTTCGTACTGGATCAAAACAAGAAATAGTAATAACTTCAGGTGTATCATCAATAATAAGTTCTACACCAGTAGCATTTTCAATTGCTTTAATATTACGACCTTCTCTACCAATAATTCTACCTTTCATTTCTTCACTTGGTAATGCAACGACATTAACAGTTTTTTCTATTGTTTCTTCTTGTGAATAACGATTGATAGCATTTGCTATGATATCTTTAGCAAATAATGCAGCTTTTGATTTTGCTTCATCTTCTTGTTCTTTAATATAAGCAGTAACCTCTTTTGACATTTTTTCTTCGACTAATTTAAATAGCTCTTGTTTTGCCTCATTAGCACTCATTGCAGCTATTTTTTCTAATTCAGCAATTTTGTCATCAATTTGTTGTTTAAGTGTTGCCTCTAATTTGCCTAGTTCTGCACTTTTTTTCTCTAATTGTTCAGCTTTTTGTTCTAAAACATCTTCTCTTCCTTGCAACGCAATATCTCTACGATCAATGTTTTGTTCTCTTTGTAAGAGTTTGTTTTCAAATTTTGTAACTTCTAAACGCTGAGCTTTAACTTCTTTTTCAGCTTCCAATTTTAATTCATAAGCTTGAGTTTTCGCATCTAAAATAGCTTCTTTCACTATATTATCAGCTTTAACATTTGCTTCATCAATAATTTTTGTAGCACTTACATTTGCTTTTGATACTTTTACTTTTGTAAATAAATAGTATCCCAAAAATCCAATTAATACAGCTAGAACATAGGTCAAAATAGTCATGGCATCCATGTTTTCTAACATATAGATCCTCCCTATTTCCTATGAAAATTTCTTTTAGTGTGATACGCACACTCTTACATTATATAGTATTCTCGTGATTTTTTCAACAAAACTGAAAAATAAGCTAAAAAATTTGTATTCTTTCTTAAAAATGAAAAGAAACTCTATTGAGTTTCTTCATTACTAAACATTGCAGCCTTTAGTTTTTCTTCTACTTCAGACATAATTTCAGGGTGAGAAGTTAAATATGTTTTCGCATTTTCTCTACCTTGACCTATTTTTTCACCATTGTAAGCATACCATGCTCCAGATTTATCTACGATATTATAATCAACAGCCAAATCTAAAACTTCTCCATCTCTAGAAATTCCTTTTCCATAAATAATATCAACAGATGTACTCTTAAATGGTGGAGCTACTTTATTTTTAACAACCTTTATGTTTGTTTTATTACCAATGATTTCACTGCCGTTTTTAATGGCTTCACTTCGTCTAATTTCAATTCTAACTGATGAATAGAATTTTAACGCTCTACCTCCTGTTGTTGTTTCAGGATTACCATACATTACACCTATTTTTTCTCTTAATTGGTTAATAAATATAATCGTACAAGATGTTTTATTCATAAGACCTGATAATCTTCTCAATGCCTTTGACATAAGTCTTGCCTGTAATCCTACACTATTATCTCCAACCTCTCCATCTAATTCCACTTGTGGTACCAAAGCTGCGACTGAGTCAATAACGACTAAATCAATAGCATCGCTTCTTACAAGCATTTCAGCGATAGCTAAACCTTGTTCACCACTATCAGGTTGAGATAAAATCAATTCATCAATATCAACTCCTAAATTTCTTGCATAAATCGGATCAATTGCGTGTTCAGCATCGATAAATGCAGCACGACCACCTTGTTTTTGAACTTCTGCAATAGCGTGTAATGTAAGAGTTGTTTTCCCACTTGATTCAGGTCCATAAATTTCAATAATTCTTCCTTTTGGGTATCCACCAATTCCTAAAGCTGCATCTAATGTCAATGACCCTGTTGGAATGACATCTACATCAACTGCTGTACGGTCACCTAATTTCATTACAGACCCTTTACCAAAATGTTTTTCTATTTCTTTGATTGCACTTTGTAATGCTTCTTCTCTTTTTTCTTCAATACTTTTTTCTTTATTTTTTGATTTTGTTTTTTCTGCCATATTTAGACCTCCCTTTTTTATAGTTTTATTCTTTAATTTTTAATAGTTTTAAGAGTTCAATACAGCCTAAATGAATAGCTTGTTCTTTGATTTGCTGACGAGATCCATTTAATTGAAAACAAAATGTTTTTATTAAGTCATGATAAGCAATACCAATATATATCAATCCGACTGGTTTTCCTTCCATAGCAGTTGGACCAGCATTACCAGTAAATGATATACAAAGATCACAATCAAACATTTTTTGACCATTAATGGCCATTAATCCTGCTATTTCATTAGAAACGACTCCATAAGTTTCTATAATTTTTTCATCAATGTGCAAAACATCTCTTTTTATACGAGTTTGATAACTTACTAAACTTCCTCGATAAACTTGAGAAATTCCGCTAATGCTCCCTATAGCTGATGCAAAGCCTCCAACTGTAAAACTTTCAACACTAGCTATTGATATATTTTTCTGTTTTAAAAGATCAGCTAATTCATCCATTACATACTCTCCATAATATATTGTTTATTCTTTACAAAATAATCAATTCCTGACAAAACAGATATAATTGTTGCAATAATGATCATAATTTGATCCATAGGTATTCCAAAATATTCAAAGATTACATTTTTCAAGAGTAATAAACATATTGCTATCATTTGAGTCATAGTTTTAGCTTTACCTAACATACTTGCTGATAAAACAACTTGTTTTTGACTAGCAACTAATCTAATTGCATCGACTATTGTATCCCTGGAAATCATAATAATAGGAACTACAATTGACACATCTTGCGAATATGCTAATAATAATAGGGTATTATTAACTATTAATTTATCAGCAATAGGATCTATGAATTTTCCAAAAGTAGTCACCATTTGTTTTTTTCGTGCCAAATATCCGTCAAAATAATCAGTAATTGAGGCAATAAAGAATAATATGAAAGAAAAAATATCCACTAAGCTCAATGTTGTAGAAAGAACTTCAATTGTTGGAATAACAATATTTAATTTTTCGTATGGTATTAAATAAACAACAATCAGCAATGGGACAAAAATTAATCTAACTGTTGTTAATCTATTAGGTAAATTCATATTATTTTTTCAATGTTAAAATAAGATTTGTAGCACTTTCTGAAAAATCATCTTCAGTTAAAGGCATTTCTACACCATTGATATAATATTTATGTCCCATACTATAACCATTTCTTAAACGTAATTTTTTGAATTCAGAAACTTTGAAAGTTAATTCAACAGTATCATCTTTTTCATATATTTTAGATTCGAAATCTTTATAGTCAACATCATTGACTTTTAAAGATGACCAAGATTGATTACCATATACAATTTTAAAAGTAAATTCTTCAGCATTTTCAGGTAACTTAAAATCGTATTTTAATTTATCTGTTCTAGTAAAAGTAATTTCTTTGTCTGTATCAGTATTTGGTTGTGTAGGATTAGTCGGATCACTCTCATTATTTGATAAATCATCTTTTTTGTTGTCTTTATCATCACTAATATTACCTTCAATTGTTGGTTGTTTTTGAGGGTTAAAAGTAGGATCATCAACTTGTGATTTTGTTTGAGAAATACCCCACCAAAGCACTCCGAATACTAATGCTACTAAAATGATAATAATAATATATCTTATAATTTTAACATGAGATTTGTCTTCATATACAGATTTATTTCTTGCAAGATGTGGTGAATCAAAATTAAAACTCTTCCCTTTTTTAACAACCTCTTCTTGCTTTTTTTCTATGTCTTTTTTTTCATTTAATTGTGCAAGCTTTATTTCTTCGGTTAAAGCTACATAACTTTGTGTCAATTCATCACTATTTAAGTCTAATGCATCAGAAATTTTCTTAAGATACATTTTGACATATGTTTCATCGCCTTCGTATTGATCAAATTTACCAGCCTCGATGTCTTTTAATACTGCAACTGATAGAAATGTTTCTTTAGAAAGTTCTTCAATGGTCATCTTTTTCTTTTCTCTTT
>Ga0129308_1003732_pt1 | contig 10479 bp, 10 predicted proteins | sample L827metagenome_FD_94440 | JGI IMG/M metagenome (GOLD analysis project Ga0129308, IMG submission 94440) | Ring-tailed lemur group fecal microbial communities from Wisconsin, USA - L827 metagenome | ecosystem: Host-associated > Mammals > Digestive system > Large intestine > Fecal | place: USA... | reverse complement strand
GCTTCATGGAAGTGAAGCTGGAGAACAAGGCACTGCGGCGGAGCTTGCCGAATATGAGCGGGTTGAGTGGGCTTTTGGTCTCCGGGAGGTGGAGAACAAAAGCCAACGGGAACAGGCAGAGAAAGGCTGTAAGCGGCCCTTCGTTCCTTTGGCCGGGGCGGGCGATAAAGGCTTGGATTTATGAACAGTATTTTGATTTTTTACTACAATGAAATATGAACGATGATATTTATGGTTCCTTGACTTTTGCAGATCCAGATTATATAATATGTTTAAACTTTTAAACTTGTTTTGGAGGTGCAAATGAGCAAACGAACGATGGGTATTCTCTCTGAATGTATTCCGATGTTTACGATGCTCCAGGACGAAAACAGGCAGCAGATCCTTGTGCTTTTATTTGATCACAAACAAATGACGGTCAATGAAATAACTGAAAAATTGGAGCTGTCCCGTCCGGCTGTTTCACATCATTTGAAATTACTATTAGATGCCGGCTTGCTTTCTGTCAAAAAGAATGGAAAAGAGCGAATTTACAGCCTGGATCTTCAAAAAGCCATGGCACAGTTAAAAGAGTTGCTCTTGTCGATCGAAGCTGATATTAACGCCTGACAGATCAGGCGTTATATTCGATCTTATGCGTTTATAAGTCTAAACATTTAATCGGGAGGAGCATGTGACCATGGGTAAAAAGCAAAATATGAGTGTAAGCTATCAGAACCAAGGCAGCTGGCGAGAGATCCAAAGTTTTCTTCCTCAGGGCTATCAGTTAACAGATGCCACTATGCCCAAAGAAGAGTGCTGGGATTGGAAAGGGAACCAGATACATTTGGACACCTACCGCAATCCGAGTGCGAAAGCGAAAATTATCCTATTTCATGGTGTTGGAACCAATGGCAGGCAGATGACAACGATCATCGGCAGGCCTCTGGCCGACGACGGATTTGAGGTGATCGCGCTTGATATGCCGATCTATGGGGAGACCGTCATAAATAAAGCGATGACGATATCGTTTTCTGATTGGGTCGAGTGCGGTAACGATTATGTGAATCATGAACGATCAAGAGATGACCGGCCGATATTCTTATACGGCCTATCTGCAGGAGGCATGGAGACCTATTTTGTTGCGGCAAAGAACAAAAGGGTCAAGGGGATCATTGGAATGACGTTCCTCGACCAGAGAGAAAAAGCGGTAAGAATGACCACCGCAAAAAACTGGTTCTGGGGTACATGTGGAACGGCGCTTGCCAAAACGTCCTGTCTCGTGGGACTTTCTAAATTCAAAATGAAAATGAGCGTATGCTCAAAGATGGACACCCTGTGCAACGATGAAAACGCATTGAGAACGATGCTGAAAGATAAAACTTCAGCTGGAAATAAAGTCAATATGAAATTCCTGTCTGATTATATGAGCTATATCCCCGAAGTTGAGCCGCAGGAGTTTGATGTATGCCCCATTATCCTGACGCAGCCGGAGGACGACCGCTGGACGCCGGAATTTTTAAGTGATATCGTGCTTAATAAGATCAAAAAAGTAACCGTCAGAAAAGTAAAATTAAGAAACGGCAGCCATTACCCGATCGAAGCGGAAGCTCTGGAAGATCTTCATCAATATATTATGGAATTTATCAACGAAAACCTTGAATGAGACGCCGGCATGAAGATCATTCCGATAGAACTTGATATATACCCGTACAGCCTTTCCGCCGAAACATACCGAAACAAATCCACAGCTCACCTATATTCCCTCTTCCTGTTTACACAGGAAGAGTTGACAGATATAATATAAACAGGCGTATCCGAAGTGGCGGAGGTGTATGTATGAAGAAAGTAATTGCGATCGTATTGACGTTGGTTTTGGTTGTTGCTTTAAGTGGATGCTCGAATAAAGCGCTTACTTATTATGGGAATTTGGGTTATGATCTAAGCAGCGCAGGCTATGAGAGTATAGAGTTCAATGTTTATCATTCGAATACGGATGATCATACCTGGGAACTCCTGAAGACATTCTCGTGTTCTCCGGAAAAAGAGCATTTTGCTGATGTCAGATTGGAAGGTGCAGAAAATTGCATAACCATTACGTCTGAAAATAATCGTGTTGAGAAAACAGAGAATACAGTGTCATATTATACGGAGGACATGGATACCTATAAATTCACCATTGATGGCTTTTCAGGATGGATCGGCTCCTTTCAGAACTTTGAGGTAAAAGATACTGACGAAGAGCAGTTTTTCCGTTTATATCCCATCAGTAATGATGAGGGAGGAACGTTCTTTCAAGAAATAAAGATAGACCAGCCGTACGATGAAGAGGAAGAAAACCTTGATAATATTCTGATTACGATCAGGCTTCAATAAACAACAAGGTGAGCAGACGAGATCTCTCTTGATCGCAAGTCCCGGAGACCCTGTAAGATCAACGCGCAACAAATCGTGTCTTGACGTCTGCAGCGAGATTTAATACGCTGGAACCGGGGGTGATATAAATGAGGATCAATCAGAATCTGCGCGATCTCCGTGGGCTATCCGGGATGACGCAGGAGGAAGTGGCGAACCATGTGGGCCTGACCCGGCAGGCGATCTCGGGCTATGAATCCGGCAGAACGCAGCCGGATCTGGATATGATCGTCCGGTTTGCGGAGCTGTACCAGGCTGATGTTTCCGATATTCTATACGGGCGCGGCCGTGAACAGAGGAGGACGCGGGCGGTGAGGATCGGGGCCGTCGCTGTATTTGCGGCGATACTGGTTCTGATACTCTCCATGTCCGGCCTGCTGTTTGCGGCCAATACGCTTTTTCCCGTGCCCGAAGGCGTGGGGGTGACGGATCTGACCAGACCGCTGATCGAACTGCGCTTTGCGATCCTCGATATCCGGGCGGCGCTGCAGGGGACCGCGCAGATCGTTTCGGCCGTGGGCTGTCTCATCATGGCGGTCCTTTTTACAGGGCAGAAGCGTCTTCCGCCGATTAAAGAGTGCCTTTGGGCCGTGTTTGCCTTTGTAATGGGAGCCATGGTTTTTACGGTTCCATTTGGAGCATACGATCCTATTTACAGCTTGACGGACTATGTGCTGATTCTGTTCTATGTTTTTCCGCCTGTTTTTCTGCTGCTGATTTTTCGGATCGTTCTTGGCCTGATCAGAGCACGGCGCGCAAAGGGGATGTTGTCTTAGATCCCGTAAAAGGTTTCGGGAAGCTCGTGGTCCTGATAGTCTGCGGCGGCCGGATGGATCGCGGTCTTCATATTGCCATCGGACAGACGATATGATAATATGAAAACGAAGAAAGTCATAGGAATATATCGAATTTGCCGCCGGGTAAACGTCTTTGTGTCCATTCCATTAGGCCTTTGAAGGAATGAGCGCGGGACGTTTTGTTGCTTTATGGAAGAAAGGAGTATCTGTATGTTCAGAGACATGCGCCGTTTCAAACAAATACTGTCTGAGGAGGACTGCGCCGCGGTGCTGAAAAGGGGAACGTCAGGGGTCCTGGCTGTGTTCGGGGACGAGGGTTATCCTTACGCTGTGCCGCTGAGCTACGTCTATGACGGTTCAAAGCTCTATTTTCACTGCGCGAAGACCGGTCACAAGCTGGACGCCATCGCGCGGAACAGTAAAGTTTCATTCTGCGTGATCGATAAGGATCAGGTGGTGCCTCAGGAGTACACCACTTATTTTCGCAGCGTGATCGTATTCGGGAAGGCCCGCGTTCTGGAGGATGAAACAGAGAAGAGGGCCGCGCTGGAAAAGCTGGCCGCCAGATATTCGCCGGATCAGGAGCAGGGACGGCTGCAGGAGATCGACAGGCAGATCGACAGGGTCTGCATGGTAGAGATCACGGTGGATCATCTGACCGGGAAAGAAGCCATCGAGCTGGTGAGCGCGAATAAAACAAATGAGATCGTTTAAATGAGCGGGAAAGATACTGCGGCCCAACATTCTGCAGAGGAGGCACTTCGTCCTCATTTCATGGATGGACCGCAGTATCTTTTTATCTCCGCCACCGAAAGATCTATGGTTAATGTCTGGCTAAAACAACGGGAATACAATTTTTGATAATCGCGGCCACTGCATATTCGCTGATCTTACAGTCTGTATCTACCCAGTGCTTTAATACCATGGTAAAACCTGCTTGAAAATTGATAAAGTAATACATAACTTCTTCATCCGCCTTGACACCGGCCTGTTCGCAACGAAGTTTTATGATTTTCCATAATTCTTCATACCCCTGTTTGAGCGGAAATGATTTTCTCGTTTGCAGATTGATTCTGTAAAAGTATTTATGTTTTTTGATGTGTTTCAAAAACTGGATAAACGATTCCTCAGAGAAAATCTGATGTTCGCTTTTATCGCCATAGCTTTCAAGTAATTCTTTTCGCAGCTCCCTTTCCATTTTATCCAGCATATCGTAAATATCTATGAAATGAGCGTAGAATGTGGAACGGTTGACCTTCGCTTTCTCGCATATTCTTTTCACGGTTATCTTTTCAAATTCAGTATCTTTCATTAGTTCAAGCATAGTTGATTCCATGCGGATCTCTGTTTCATGGAAACGCTGATTGTTCTTTTTATTCACAGGTTTTCGCTCCTTTTATTATTCCAACACAAATTGGATTATTGCTGATTGATCCTCCCATTATATGAGCTCATAATAAGAATTGCAAGAGATATTACAATACTTACAAAAATGAAGAAGGAGACAGTTGAATAATGAAAAAAGAAAATTTTGTATCTATGGTCATGGGAACGGTCGGCGGCATTTTTTTTGCGATCGGAATGTGTATGTGCATGATTAGAGAATGGAACGCGTTTCCGCAAGGCGTCATAGCAGGGACGGCTGGTTTGATCATTCTGCTGGTCATGGCCGCTGTCCGTCGAAAGATGCAGGGCAGACCTGCTGTTGAACTGAGTGTAAAAGCAGTCGGCACGGTAGTTCTGGCTATGGCGGGCGCGCTCATTTTTGGTATAGGTATGTGTATGACAGTAGTCTGGCAAGGACTTCTGGTTCAAGGCATCGTCACAGGCATCGCAGGGATCGTCCTGCTTCTGAGTCTTATTCCTCTTTGCAGGGGAATTAAATAGGACGGTCTGCAGGAGCGTTTTAAATTATGAAATCAGCAATTTATCTGGGTAAAGAAAATATAAAAATTCAAGAATCGCCCATACCCCAATTAGACAGCTATGATGTATTGATTAAAAATATTTATTCCAGTATTTGCGGCACGGACGTTGCCGTATACCGTCATGGAGCAGATACGGGACACCGCATCAGGATCGGTGAGGCGTTTGGACACGAAACAGTTTCGCGTGTCGTCGCTGTGGGTGAAAAAAATACTGATTTTTCTGTGGGCGAGAGGGTATACCCATACCCTCTTTATGCGTTGAACGATGTGGACAGAGCCGGGGCCATCGGAGGATTTTCTGAATATATCAAAATTCCTGATGCCAAAAGAAACGATTCGTTATATGAGGTTGACAGTGAGATCTCCGACAAGGCAGCCTGTCTGATCGAGCCTTTTACTGTTGGCTGCAGAGCCGCAAGACGTGGACAGCCGAAAAAAGGAGAAAAATTCGTCGTGTTTGGCTGTGGGACCATCGGCCTTGCCAGTGCGGTGGCTCTTAAATATTTTGGGATCGAAAAGGTGATGATATGTGATATATCTGATTTTCGGTTGAAAATAACAAAAGATTTGGGTTTTGAGGTATGCGACACTTCAGTAAACGATTTTAGGGAAAATGCAGTCGGTTATTTCGGCACGGCATATTCATTGAAGGGACCGACAGCAGATGTGGATTGTTTTATCGACGCCAGCGGTGCCGATGAGATTTTGCCGTTATTCATGGAAAAGGGTAAAATTGAAAGCCGTTTTGTTTCCGTTGCTGTTAACAAGGCAGTGCGTGGCCTTGACCTGTTGCATTTGACATATTCTCAAAAAAGCATAATCGGCTCTGGCGGATATATGCCGGAGGATGTTGCAGATGTAATGGCCATAATGAAAAGCAAAAATTGGGATATTGAAAAGCTGATCACCCATGAATTTTCTTTAACTGAAATAGACAAAGCGTTTCAGACAGCTGCAAATACAGATATTTCATTAAATGTTACCATCAAGTTTGAATAAGCGTCTCCCGATTCTTCCGGCGGTTGTCTGTGACAGAAGGAATCCGCTCTGTCAAATGGAGTTCTGCAGGAGATCCCCATAGGTGCAGCCCCTGTCTGCATGCCAATTTCTTATTTGGCCCGAAGGCTTGACAGCCCCCGGGCCTTTTGCTACTGTTATTTTAGTGTAAAAAATCTGTTTGAGGGGTGAAGGATGGGATCGGTATCTTTTGTGTGCAATTTACGCACTTCGCGGAAAAGCCCCCTGACTGAAGATCTTGTAATGTTAAAAACAGTTATCTGCGGCGTGTGGAAAGGATCCGGCTACGCCGCAGGATCGTGCGGTGGGAATGGGGGCGCTTCATGAACAGCGATGTTCTCAACGCGTTCACCGTTGTGGTGACGCAGATTTTTCTGGGCTTCTATGTCACGCTGCTGCTTGACTTCCGGGAGCCGGTGCAGACGTGGCGGAAGCGGTGGATCTGTTTCATTTCCATTGTCGTAGCTGTCAACGTGGGGCTGATCCTGAGCTGCGGCTATTGGGAAGTCTACACCAGAGCGGGGATCGTCACCATGACGCTGCCCTATGTTTTGCTGACGATGTGGTGTTCCCGCTATAAGGGTCTGCGGGTGCTGTTCAATCTTCTGACCTCCCTTGCCATCGGCTGTATCGGAAATACCAACGGGGCGCTGGCGGCGGCGCTGCTCCCTGGCTTTGCTCTGATAAAGCCGTTGACCAGAGCGGTTTCTTTTCTGCTGCTTTACCTGCTGCTGCGCGAACTGAAACAACCGTACCTTCGCATGCTCCGGCTGCTGGACCGCGGCTGGGGCGTTCTGTGCATGGTCCCCACCACCACCTTTTTCACGCTGGTGTATATCACGAATCACCAGATCCGCACGGATCCGATGGGGATCATGGCGGTGATGTATGGTTTTCTGATCGTGTGCGTCTGTTCTTATGTACTGATCTATTTATTTTTCAATAAGGTACAGCAGGAGTATGACAGTCAGCGGAACAATGACCTGCTGATCACGCAGGTGTCCGCGCTGCAGGGTCGATTGGAGGCTGTCCGCGCCGCCGACGAGGCGGTCCGCATTGAGCGCCACGATCTGCGTCACAAGCTCCAGGCGGTGGCCGCCATGGTGGAAAAGGGTGAAAAGACGGAAGCCCTCGCCTATATCGGCGCGTCCCAGGCTCATCTGGACGAACTGAAACCGGTGCGCTGGTGCCAAAACCCGGTGCTGGACGCCATTTTAGCCTCCTACTTCAGTCAGGCGGAACGGCAGGGGATCCAGGTGGAAGCTGCCCTTGCCATACCGGACCAGCTGCCGGTGGACGCGGCGGAGCTGTCTACTGTGTTTGCCAACGCTCTGGAAAATGCCATTCATGCCTGCGCCGGGCTGCCGGAGGAGAAGCGGAAGATCATCTGCAAGTGCATCAACCAGCCGCGGCTCATGTTTGAGGTCGCCAACACCTGCGCGGGGGAAGTCCCGCTGGATGAAAACGGAATGCCCGTGGCCGGAGGCCGGGGGCATGGGATCGGCACGCGTTCCATCGCGGCGTTTTGTGAAAATCACGGCGCCGTGTGTTCCTACAAGGCGGAGGACGGATGGTTCAGAATGCAGGTGGTCCTGTAATATGAATTTGTGATAGAATAAAACCGATGTGGGGATCTGTTTGGGAAATGTGCGGGAAACGTTGTGGGGGCGGTAAAGTGGAGAAGGACAGAGAAGCGATCTGGGGGCGGCTTGCCTGTGTATTTGGGAGAATGGAGAGCTGTTTCATCGTACAGACGGTCAGAAGCGGGTTGATCACGATGATCCCCGTCCTGCTTTTGGGTTCTTTTTCTCTGGTGCTGCGCTCCCTGCCGCTGGACCCATGGCAGACATTTGTGTCCGGCTTTGCGGGAGGTCTGCTGCGTGTCTTATTCGATCTGGTCTATAACGGAACGTTCGGTCTGCTGTCCATCTATATGGTACTGGCGATCAGTTTCAGCTACAGGCAGAACAGCAGAAGGGCGGCGGAAGCCGATTACAACGCGGTCATTTCGGCGCTGGCCTGTTTTGCCGTCAGCTGCGGGATTCTGACCGAAGGATTTACGGCCGGCGCCTTTGGTGTGAAGGGAATGTTTCTGGCTATTTTCTGCGGCCTGAGCGCCCCGGCTCTTTACGGGGCTTTGGAATCGCGGCTGCGCGGAGAGCGCCGGCTGTTCAGCGAGGGCGCGGATCTGGACTTCGACAGCGCCGCTTCTGCGATCATCCCCGCCGCATCGGTCATTTTGTTTTTCTCGGCTGTCAATCTGCTGATCTTTCAGATCTGGGGCTATTCCGGTCTTCAGGAAGTCTTCGTTCGCGGTGCGGAATACATCTTTCACGGCCTGGGGCGCAGCCTGGGCAGCGGTCTGCTGTTTGTGACAGTCTCCAGCCTGCTGTGGTTCTTCGGCGTTCATGGCAGCGACGTGCTGGACAATGTGTCGCAGAGTCTCTTTGCGGAGGGGATCCACGTCAACGCGGAGCTGCTGGCTTCGGGAGCTCCGCCCACAGAGATCGTCACCAAGACTTTTTTTGATGTGTTCGTCCTCATGGGAGGCTGCGGTTCCACGCTGTGCCTGCTTCTCGCTCTGTTTCTGTTTGGCAGACACAGGAGCAGCAGACGGCTGGCCGGAATGGCGGCTGTGCCCATGCTGTTCAATATCAACGAACTTATGGTATTTGGACTTCCAGTAGTCCTGAATCCCTTCTTTTTTATCCCTTTCCTGATGACGCCGCTGGTCTGTACCTGCACGTCCTACGCCGCGTTTTCTCTGGGACTGGTGCCCATTCCCACCGCGACTGTGGAGTGGACGACGCCTATTCTCTGGGGCGGATACGCAGCCTCCGGATCGGTGAGCGGCGCGGCGCTGCAGATCTTTAATCTGGCGGTTGGGACTGCCATCTACCGTCCCTTTGTCCTTCAGTATGATCTTGAGAAAAACAGAAACGCCGCCAGATGGATGCATCGTCTCCGGGATCTGCTCATAGAAGGGGAGGAGAACAACCGACCGGTCTCCCTGCTGCAGATACCAGGACTGGGAGGGCGGACGGCGAAAATGCTGGCTGCCGATCTGAAGTATGCCATGGAAGACGAGGAGCTGTATTTCCTTTATCAGCCACAGTTTGACAGCCGGAAGCAGTGCATCGGAGCGGAGGCGCTGCTGCGGTGGGATCATCCGCAGACAGGCAGCGTCTATCCGCCGCTGATCGTGGCGCTGGCTGACGAATCCGATCAGCTGCTTCAGCTGGAGGAGTATGTGGTGAGTCACGTACTGCGGCAGGTGGAGACCATGGAAGGCGGCTGGGGCGATCACTTCCGCTTCTGCGTGAATGTGACGGCCAAGAGCATCGTACGGGAAGAATTTCTGGAGTTTCTGGACGCGCAGGCAAAGCGATTCGGGGTGGGAGAAAAGACAGGGATCGAGGTCTCTCTTGAGATCACCGAACAGTCCGCCCTGCTCTCGGAGCAACTGGACGAAAAGTTTCAGAGGATCCGGGAATTGGGCTTCCGCCTGAGCATCGACGACTTTTCCATGGGTTTCACCTCGTTAAAATATCTGCAGAGATCGCAGTTTTCACTGGTGAAACTGGACGGCTCTCTGGTCAGAGATCTGATCACCAACAGCAGAAATCAGGAGATCATCAGCTCGATCGTCCAGTTGTCGCGGCCGCTGGATTTTTCCGTGCTGGCCGAGTATGTGGAGACAGAGGAGCAGCGTCAGATGTTGGAACAGGTGGGCTGCCTTCAGTATCAGGGATATCTGTACAGCCCTCCCGTGGCGCTGGCGGAAGTGAGCAAAATGCTGCCGGCTCCGTATGAGGATCATGAGGGTCCCACTGTCCCGTCAGAGGGATAGAGGAGTTCGGTCAACGTCTCCAACAGGAGATCTTCGCCTATATGGTCAAGGTAATACCGGGCCAGTTCGGGGTTGTCCGTGACCAGTCCGTCCGCGCCCAGACGCAGGGTCTTTTCAATACCGGACTTTCTGTTGGCGGTCCAGGCGTACAGCTTTTTCCCCTTCGCATGGGCCTGCGCAGCCATTCCCGCAGTGAGGGAGGAGGTCTCCACGCTGTAGGCGTCGATATAGGGAATATCAGAGAATTGGTCGGACAGAACAGCGGTAATATAAACGGTAGCGATCTCGGGCGCCAGTTGTTTGCTTTCCCGCAATAGCTCCATGCTCATGGAGGCCACGGAACATTGGTCTTCCATTCCGGCCTTCCGGATCTGGCGCACAGTGGACGCTACCAGTTCCCGCTCGTGTCCGGTGGATTTCAATTCCACCATCAGCGGCATCCGTCCCCGGGCGGCGTCAAGCATTTCCTCCAGAGTCGGGATGCGTTCGCCTT
>Ga0129308_1003731_pt1 | contig 10483 bp, 7 predicted proteins | sample L827metagenome_FD_94440 | JGI IMG/M metagenome (GOLD analysis project Ga0129308, IMG submission 94440) | Ring-tailed lemur group fecal microbial communities from Wisconsin, USA - L827 metagenome | ecosystem: Host-associated > Mammals > Digestive system > Large intestine > Fecal | place: USA... | reverse complement strand
GGACTATTTTGAACTGATTGAAAAGTATGACTGCATCCTGGGAGGCTTTGTCTGGGAGTGGTGCGATCACGCCATATACAAAGGCAGAACCGGGTCCGGCAAAGACATGTATTTTTACGGAGGCGATCATGGGGAATATCCCCATGACGGAAATTTCTGCATGGACGGACTGGTGTATCCCGACAGGACTCCGCACACGGGACTGCTGGAATACAAAAATGTTCACAGACCTGTAAGGGTTCGTTCCTATGACCCGGATACAGGCGCTCTCGTGCTGAAAAATGAAATGAATTATGTGGATATCAGGGATTATCTGGATATTTCGTACGAGGTGAGCGCAGACGGAAAGGTTATATCCAACGGAAAAATCGATACGGCAAATATCCCGGAGCTTCTGCCGGGCAGGGAGGCGCAGCTGTCTCTTCCGGTGCAGGTCCCAAAAAAGGGGAGGGGGTATCTGAAGCTGTTTTACCAGCTTAAGCGGGAAGAACCTTTCCGCAGGAGGGGACATGTCCTCGGTTTCGATGAAATTTGGCTTGCCAACAGCGATCCCGGCAATCAGACAGGGCTTATGTGGCTGAAAGAATCGGAAAAGGCCGGAAAGGAGCTTCCTGCGCTGCGGGTATCGGAGACGGACAGGCAGCTGATTGTGGAAGGCAGCACATTCACTTATGTGTACAGCAAACTGTATGGCACCTTCGATCAGCTGACCGCAGCAGGAAAGGAATTTCTTGACCGTCCGATGGAACTGAATGTCTGGAGGGCGCCGACGGATAACGATATGTATCTGAAGGCGGAATGGCAGAAGGCGATGTATGACAGGGCGGTATCCAGGGCGTATGTGACCAATTATACATTGACGGTAGACCATCTGGAAATTCACAGCAGGATGGCTATGACGGCGGTGACCGTCCAGAGGATGATGGACATTGATACCGTTTGGCGCATTGACAATGCGGGACAGATCTCCGTGAAGATGGATGTTACGAGAAATATGGATTTCCCGGAGCTTCCCAGATTCGGACTTCGGTTATTCCTTCCAAGAGAAATGGATCAGGTCACTTACTTTGGACTGGGGCCGGAAGAAAGCTATGTGGACAAGTGCAGGGCCGCAAGTCACGGCATCTATTCTTCCGGCGTGGAAGCGCTTCACGAAGATTACTTAAAGCCGCAGGAAAACGGCAGCCACAATGACTGTGATTATGTGGTGGTGAGCGGTGGGGGCAGCGTTGTGAAGGCCTATGGGGAGAAGACCTTTTCCTTCAACGCTTCCGTTTATACACAGGAAGAACTGACAAGGAAGAAGCATAATTTTGAACTGCTTCCCTGCAAAAGCACCGTATTGAACCTTGATTTCAGACAGAATGGTATCGGCTCCAACAGCTGCGGCCCAAGGCCGAAGGAAAAATACAGGCTGGCGGAGGAACGCTTTACATTCTCGCTGAATCTGAAACCGGAATATGCAAATAAAAACTGAACAGGGGGTTACAGAAAATGGAAGAAAAAAAGTATTTAAAATGGTATAACAAAGTGGGTTACGGTTCCGGTGATATTGCCGGCAATGTGGTTTATGCGCTGCTGTCAGCCTTTGTGATGATTTTCCTGACAGATACGGTCGGATTAAATGCCGGTATCGTGGGAACCTTAATTGCCGTCTCCAAGCTCTTTGACGGAATCAGTGATATTTTCTTCGGGGCGATGATCGATAAGACCCACAGCAGGATGGGAAAGGCGCGCCCGTGGATGTTCTATGGTTACTTCGGATGCGCGGTCTGTCTGGTGGCAATTTTTGTCATCCCGGCCGACATCAGTGAATTTGCGCAGTATGCATGGTTCTTTATCGCATACACTCTGCTGAATGCGGGCTTTTACACAGCAAACAATATCGCATATTCCGCGCTGACCGCCCTTGTTACGAAAAACAATCATGAGCGCGTTCAGATGGGTTCCATCCGTTTCATGTTTGCCTTTGGCACGAGTATGCTGATTCAGACAATTACCGTCGGCTGCGTGGCTTTCTTCGGCGGCGGTGCGTCCGCCTGGAGGACGGTGGCAATCATCTATGCGATCGTCGGCGTGATATCGAACACCCTGTCCGTTATGTCTGTGAAGGAGCTTTCCCCGGAGGAGCTTGCAGAGGGGGAGACGGCTCAGACAGACAGCGGTCAGGAAGAAAAATACAGTCTGCTCGAGGCTTTCCGGCTGCTGATTCATAACAAGTATTATCTGATGATCTGCGCTTCGTATATACTGATGCAGATTTATTCCGCCACGCTGAACATGGGCATCTATTTTATGACCTATGTGCTGAAAAATGCAAATCTCCTCGGCGTGTTCTCCTGGGCGATCAATATTCCGATGATTGTCGGCCTTTTGTTTACACCGGCCCTGGTTGCCAGATTTAAGGGCATGTACAGGCTGAACCTCTACGGCTATACATTAGGAACCATCGGACGTCTTGGCGTAGTAGCTGCCGGCTATATGGGAAGCGTTCCTCTGATGCTTGTATGCACCGCAGTTGCGGCGGTCGGCATGAGCCCGCTGCAGGGCGACATGAATGCCCTCATCGCAACCTGTTCTGAATATACGTTCTTAAAAACCGGAAAGCGTGTGGACGGCACGATGTATTCCTGTACCTCTCTGGGCACCAAGCTCGGCGGCGGTATCGGCACCGCTGTTGCAGGATGGCTGCTGGCATTTTCCGGCTACGTGGGAGGCGCGGCAGTACAGACCGCATCCTGCATCAATATGCTTCATGTCATGTATCTGTGGCTGCCGATGATCTTCAACCTGCTGATCACACTCATTCTGACCAGACTGAACGTGGAGAAAGCAAACGGGGAGCTTCGCGCACAGGCAAAGGCGGGCTGATATTTGACCGGAAATGAAAAAAACATTTCTTCCGTTGCATGAGAAGAACAACTCATCTATAATAGTAGCGTAGGCTGGCAAAAAGAAAAGCGTTTGTCAGTCTGCGCTGTTTTATTTTGTCGGAAAACGGAGGATATGAATATGAAGGTTATGTTATTGAACGGAAGCTCCAGAAGCAATGGATGTACCGGAGCCGCGCTGAATGAGGTGGCGCGGGCACTGAATGAAGAAGGAATTGAAACAGAGATCATTTTCATCGGCAATCAGCCGCTGTCAGACTGTATCGCCTGCGGCAGCTGCAGAAAGACCGGAAAATGTGTGTTTAACGATATTGTCAATGAGATCGTGGAAAAGGCGAAGGAGTGCGACGGCTTTGTATTCGGATCTCCCGTTTACTATGCGCATCCCAGCGCACGCCTGCAGGCGGTGCTCGACCGGGCATTCTATTCCGGAGGAAAATATTTTGAGCATAAGCCCGGCGCTGCGGTGCTGAGCGCAAGGCGTGCGGGAACCACGGCATCCTTTGATGTGATCAATAAATATTTTACGATCAAGTCCATGCCCGTGGTATCCTCCACCTACTGGAATCATGTGTACGGGTCCCAGCCGGAGGAGGTGGCGCAGGACAGGGAAGGGCTGATGACGATGTACAACATCGGCAAAAATATGGCCTGGCTGTTAAAGTGCATCGCGCTGGGAAAAGAGAACGGAATCGGGATACCGGAAAACGAAAAGGTTACGACAAACTTTATCCGCTGACCGCAAAAGGATGAACTTCTGGTTCGGCCAAAGGCGGACTGCGGCTTGATGAGGACGAAAGGCTGGATGATTATGGAGACGAGAGAGGTCCTTACAAAATTGAAAAATAATGAAATTTCTGTAGAAGAGGCGGAGAGCTTTTTTAAGAGACAGCCCTATGAGGAACTGGGGTATGCGAAGCTGGACATGCACCGCAAGGTCCGTTCCGGGTTTGCGGAGGTCATCTTCTGCAGCGGCAAGGCGGATGAGCACCTGCTGAGTATTTTTTCCAGATTGTATGAAGAGGACGGAGAGGTATTCGGCACGCGGGCATCGCAGCATCAGTATGAGCTGATCCGGGAGAAATTCCCCATGGTTTCTTACGATGCGGTTTCTCACATCATCAAGATTGAGAAACCGGATAAAAAGAAGATCGGCAAAATAGCGGTCTGTACGGCGGGAACCGCAGATATTCCCGTGGCGGAGGAGGCAGCGTGCACCGCAGAGTATTTCGGTTCCAGGGTGGAGCGCATTTACGATGTGGGCGTGAGCGGCATTCACAGGCTGTTGTCCAGGGTGGAGACGATCCAGAGCGCCAACTGTGTGGTCGCGGTGGCAGGAATGGAGGGCGCTCTGGCCAGCGTCATCGGCGGGCTGGTGGATAAGCCGGTCATCGCGGTTCCCACCTCGGTGGGATATGGCGCCAGCATGCACGGGCTGTCCGCGCTTCTGACGATGCTCAATTCCTGTGCCAACGGGATTTCAGTGGTCAATATTGACAACGGCTATGGAGCGGGATATATCGCCACACAGATCAATCGTCTGGCTGCACGGGAAGCGTGAGCAGGGGTAGAAAGGAGTATAGGATTTTAATGAGCAACACATTATATCTGGAGTGCGGCAGCGGAATCAGCGGAGATATGACGGTGGCGGCGCTTTTGGATCTGGGTGCTGACTGGGATGTTTTAAGGCGCGCGGTGGACAGTCTGGGCATCGGTGGTTATGAGATAAAGCGCAGCCGCGTGAAAAAATCGGGAATTGACGCCTGTGATTTTGACGTGGTGCTGGAGCACGACAATCACGATCACGATATGGAATATCTGCACGGTCATGGCAGCGAACAGGGGCCTGAAAGCCATGGTCATGATCATGAAGAGGGGCATCATCACAGCCATGTCGGAGAGCATGATCACGAACATGGTCATGGGCACGATGATCATGGCCATATGCATGATCACCACCATGAACACAGAAATTTGCAGGATATTATGCAGATTTTGGGGCGGGCGGACATCAGCAGGAAGGCTTATGCCACTGCGGTACGCATTTTTGAGATCATCGCTCAGGCGGAGGCGAAGGCGCATGGGCTGCCCGTGGAGGAAGTTCATTTTCATGAGGTGGGAGCCATCGATTCCATCATCGATGTGCTTTCCGTGGCGGTCTGTCTGGACAATCTTGGCATTGAAGAGGTGATCGTTCCGCAGTTAAACGAGGGACAGGGGTTTGTGCGCTGTCAGCACGGAACCATACCGGTTCCGGTTCCGGCAGTGGCCAACATCGCGCAGGCGCATGGCCTGACTTTGCATATCACGGATACCCGGGGAGAACTGGTGACGCCCACGGGAGCGGCTATCGTGGCGGCGGTTCGGACTTCGGAGCGCCTGCCTGACAATTTTACGATTGAGAAAATCGGAATAGGAGCCGGAAAGAGAAGCTATGACAGGCCCAGCATGCTGCGCGCCATGCTGATCGGGGAGAGGACAAAGAAGCAGGACCGGATTTATAAGCTGGAAAGCAATATCGATGACTGCACCGGAGAGATGCTGGGCTATGTGATGGAACGGCTGTTTGAAGCGGGTGCGAGGGATGTGCATTATATGCCGGTCTTCATGAAGAAAAACCGTCCTGCCTACCAGCTGAACGTGATCTGCGATGAGGAAAAGGCAGAGGAACTGGAGCGGATCATTTTTGCCGAGACGACTACCATCGGCATACGGAAGACAAAGATGGAACGCAGCGTCCTGAAAAGAAGGGTGGTCACGATTCAGACGAAGCTGGGAGAGGCGCAGGTGAAAATCTGCGAAGCCGGAGGCAGAAAGCGCTTCTATCCGGAATATGAGAGCGTGGTAAAGCTGTGCCGGGAGAATCATATGTCCTATCCGGATATGTTCCGTTATGTGGAAAGAGAGGCGCAGACAGCAGGTGACTTATGAAGAAAAGTGCGGCAGGCTGTATGAACTGATCGCGGCCTGTACGCAGGAGGATGTGCTGCTGGCTTTTTCCGGCGGCGCAGACAGCTGCCTTTTGCTGAGGCTTTTGTGCAAAGGCGCGGAGAAATCCCGAAAGAAGGTCTATGCTGTGACGCTTCATACGATGATGCACACAGCGGTGGAGATGGAAGAGGCCAAAGAGCTGGCTGGAGAGGCCGGAGCGGTTTTCATTCCCCTGCCGGTGGACGAACTGCAGAATGCAGGCATCCTGAACAATCCTGTGGATCGCTGCTATCTTTGCAAAAAGTATCTTTTTACGCAGATTCTGCAAAAGGCGGACGAACTGGGCGTAAAAACGGTCATAGAGGGAACCAATGAAGACGACCTTCATGTGTACAGGCCGGGGCTTAGGGCGGTTCGGGAGCTGGGAATCGTCAGTCCTCTGGCGCAGGTATGCATGACCAAGCAGGAGGTCAGGCGTTGTGCGGCAGAATGGAAGGTTTCCGTATCCAACAAACCCTCATCCCCCTGCCTGGCGACCCGCTTCCCCTATGGGACTTTGCTGACCCGGGAAAAGATGAGGCAGGTGGAGTATGGAGAGGAATATTTAAAAGGGCTGGGCCTTTATAACGTGCGGCTGCGGGTTCATGGGGATGTGGCGAGAATCGAAGCGGATGCAGAGGATATGCCTGTTTTGCTCAAGCAGCGGGAAGCGGTGACTGCCTTTTTAAAGGGACTGGGATATTGTTATGTGACTCTGGATCTGGAGGGCTTTCGGTCCGGCAGTATGGATGTTCACATCGGACAAAAAGAATAGATTTTTATGGCACAGCCTCCCTTGCTACTCTTGCGGTAAGGGAGGCTGCGTGACGTTTTTCCTGTATTCCATCGGGGTTTTCCCGACGATCTTTTTGAAGGTCTTGGAAAAATAATTCACATCCGGTATCCCGCACTGCTGGGCGATTGCCTGCACCTGCAGGGAGGTGGAATTGAGAAGGAGAATCGCATGTTTGATTCGCTTCTGGTTCACATAGTCGGTGAGCGTGATTCCGGTTTCCCTTTTAAAAAGGGTGGAGAGATAGCTGGGATTTACGTTCAGCCGCTGCGCCTGCGCTTTCAGGCTCAGATCTGCGGTCAGATCATAATCCACGTTGGTGATGACCTTCTGAATGGGCAGGGAATATGACTTAAGGGAATGGTTTTTTACCAGCAGGCAATATTTGTGGATCATTTCCTGAACCAGCCGTTGGGCATCGCTCTGATGGTTTAAAAGCTCGATTTTGCGGGCAAAATAGTCGGAGAGACGGTCGATATGGAGGGGATGGACAGCGCCCTGTTCCGCGGCTTTCCGCATCAGAGTATTGGTGACGATCATATAGTTTTTCAGGTTTCGGATGGAGTCGGAGATGCGCGGTTCAATCATTTCCCACGGAAACGGCGTGAAATAGGCTTCCACCTTTTGGGTCTGTCCCTGGGAAATGGCGCGCAGCAGCTGATTTTCCATCCGATACCGTAGCTCCAGCCTTTCCATGTTATAGTCCTCCTGATAGAGGGAACTGTAGTGTGTGGACAGCGGTGTGAAAAAGTCGGGACGAAGATACTCCAGAGTCTGAATGCAGTAGTTGTCTTTACCGCCCCACATTTTTTCCGCCAGCACATCCAGAGCGGCAAACAGAGCCGTGTCTTCCCAGAGAATCGGCAAATGGCTGTAATATTGCACCAGTGAGGGCAGTAGGTGTGCGGGCAGATAATGCTTTTTCATGAAATTGATGATTGTCTGCTCAGATATATTGGAAGCGGTATAGGGGCCGATCACCATCACGGTTCTTGGAGTGACCTTGGGCAAAAGCAGAAAAACGTACTGGCAGAAAAAGGAATCGGTTATCGTATAGATGGTTTTGGCCGCCGGTTTTTCTTTAAGAAGTCCCAGAACCGTTTCGTATTCCTGCTCGATGGAAAGGAGGGAACGCAGCCCTGAATCGAATGCGGGGAGCGGAACCGAATCTTCTGTAATCATGAGATAATTCAGATGCATATTTTCCAGAAACTTCTGAAAAAAAACCAGTTCGGCATTATAAGTCATAGCGGGCCTCCATCCATGTTTTTCCTTCATTATCGTATAATTTTTTGTAAATTGCAATCTATAATAAAAATATGACGGATTAAGGTAAAAATATTCCTCACGCTTTTGTAAGAACTCCTGATAGAATAATGTTATTAGTCGGACAGTTGAAAAGCGGAATCCTTTCCGCCAAAAAAAGAAACGGGGGTAGTGTTATGAGTACGAAAAATGAAGTGCGCAAGTTTGGATTCAGAGACAAGCTGGGCTACATGTTCGGAGATTTCGGCAACGATTTCACCTTCATTCTGTCATCCAGCTATCTGCTGAAATTCTACACGGACATCATGGGTGTGCCCGCATTTGTGGTGGGTGTTATCATGATGATCGCCAGAGTGGTGGATGCCTTTACGGATGTGGCGATGGGACGCATCTGTGACAGAAGCAGGACGACGCCTGTGGGCAAATTCAAGCCCTGGATCAGGCGCATGTGCGCTCCGGTCGCAATCGCATCCTTCCTGATTTATCAGAGCGGCCTGGCGGGCATGCCGATGGCATTTAAGATCGGGTATCTGTTTGTAACCTATATTTTGTGGGGTTCCATTTTCTACACATCCATCAATATTCCCTACGGATCCATGGCATCCGCTATTTCTCCGGAGCCGGGAGACCGTCAGTCCCTGTCCACCTTCCGCACCATGGGCGGCACGCTGGCAGGATTGATCATCGGCGCGGGCGTTCCGATGATCGCATACGATAAGATCGACGGAAACAGCGTATTAAACGGCGGACGATTTACCATCATCGCCGGAGTTTTCTCAATTCTGGCAGTAGGATGTTATCTGCTCTGCTATACGTTGACCACGGAGCGCGTGAAATCCGAAGCTTCCGCAGAAGAAATGGAAGGAAACAGCCTTGGCCGGATGTTTTTGAATGCGTTTAAGAACCGCGCGCTGATTTCCATCATTGCAGCTTCCATCGTGATGCTGCTGGCTCAGCTGACCATGCAGGCGATGGGAAATTATGTGTATCCGAATTTCTATAAGAATACGACAGCACAGTCCGTTTCCACACTGATGATGATGGGCGGCATGATCATCGCTGCAGTCGTGGCCAAGCCCCTGGCAAACCGCTTCGGCAAGGCTGAGGTCAGCGTCGCTTCCAATCTTGCTGCTACTGTAGTCTGCGTCGTGCTGTTTTTTATCCGTCCGGAAAACGTATGGGTATATGTGGTGTTCCAGTTCCTCAACTGGCTTGGTCTGGGCATTTTCTCCATGGTATGCTGGGCGCTGATCACGGATGTTATCGACTATTCTGAGATTCGCAATGGCATTCGTGAGGACGGTTCGGTCTATGCGCTGTATTCCTTCGCCCGCAAGCTGGGACAGGCGGCATCCGCAGGGTTGTCGGGCGCGCTGCTGAGTATGGTAGGCTACTCACAGGCAACCGCGTTTGACGAATCTGTTATTAATGGAATTTTCAATATTTCAACGCTGGTTCCCGCGCTGGGCTTTGGCCTTCTGGCAGCCGTATTGTGGTTCTGGTATCCGCTCCACAAGGCAGAGGTTGATAAGAACGTTGAAATCTTAAAGCAGAAACATTCAAAATAATTATTAGTAAAGGAGACAGCCTGTATATGAGAAATGTTTTAAACTGGAATGTAAAATGGGCATTTTCCAAAGAGGCGGAGGCGGTGCCCGCTGTGATGCCCGAAAACTGGTGCTGGGTGACGCTGCCCCATACCTGGAATGCCATTGACGGACAGGACGGCGGCAACGATTATTACCGCGGAACCTGCTACTATGCAAAGGAGCTGGAGAAGGCAGAGCTTCCGGAGGCAGACCGCTATTATCTGGAACTGAAAGGAGCGAACTCTTCTGCGGATGTATATGTGAACGGAAAGCATCTGGCACACCATGACGGCGGTTATTCCACCTGGCGCGTGGATATGACGGAGGCCCTCCTGGATAAGAGCCTGGTTGTGATCGCAGTGGACAACAGCGCCAACGAGACGGTGTATCCTCAGATGGCGGACTTCACTTTCTACGGCGGACTTTACCGCGATGTCAATGTGATCGCAGTAAATGAGTCCCATTTTGACCTGGACTATTACGGAGCGCCCGGCATTGCGGTTACTCCTGCGGTAAAGGGAGCAGATGCGGATGTTGAGATTGAAGTATATCCGGTCAACGTAAAAGAAGGGCAGACCTTAAAATATGTGATTTACGATCAGGAAGGAAAGATCGCAGCGGAATGCAGCGCGCCCGTTTCTGAGACGAAAGCTGCGCTTACAATCACGAATGTGAATTTGTGGCACGGCAGAAAAAATCCATATTTATATACGGCCGAGGTGCTTCTGTGCGCAGGGGATGAGGTGCGTGATAATGTGAGTGCCCGCTTCGGCTGCCGCACCTTTGAAATTGATCCGGAAAAGGGCTTCATCTTAAACGGGGAGAGCTATCCCCTGCGCGGTGTGTCCCGCCATCAGGACAGGTGGGGACTGGGCAACGCGCTGCTTCCCGAGCATCACAGGGAGGACATCGAGCTGATCTGTGAAATGGGCGCGACCACGATCCGTCTGGCGCATTATCAGCATGACCAGTAT
>Ga0129308_1003730_pt1 | contig 10487 bp, 3 predicted proteins | sample L827metagenome_FD_94440 | JGI IMG/M metagenome (GOLD analysis project Ga0129308, IMG submission 94440) | Ring-tailed lemur group fecal microbial communities from Wisconsin, USA - L827 metagenome | ecosystem: Host-associated > Mammals > Digestive system > Large intestine > Fecal | place: USA... | reverse complement strand
CCCTGGATTGTCAATTATGCCGACAGCGAAGACGTATCCCACGTCAACTGTTCTGCGGACAAAATCTTCGACCTCCAGGAATCAACCTATTGGAGCACAACAAAAGACACTCCATACCCGCATGCTGTCGTGATTGACTTGGGGAGTACCCGCACCCTGACCGGCATACAATATCTACCCAGAATGGAAAGCGAGGTACCGGGTGGAATCAAAGACTTCAAGGTTTACGTAAAATCCAAGGCTTTCAACTATTAAGCCGGACGGATTTATCCATAAAAAAAGGAGCTTGCCACGATGACGTGGCAAGCTCCTTTCCTTTTTTCTCAAATATATCAGCGAGGATTCCAACTTTCTTTCCATTCGATAACCGGTTTACCAGTATCATCAAAACCAATCGGCAACCAGATATACTTTGAATACATCAAACTCTCCGGCTTCCAGACATCAGCCATAAAGACAAATCTATTTTCCGGAGTAGAAATGACAAAGGTACTTTGACCGCCGAAAGTCTTTTCAGCCCCCTTACCTATAAAAGGATGCAGATGCTGTTTCCACGGTCCCCAGATGGAGGATGCTGAAAACAAACGTGCCTCATTGGGCTCCCATCCCGTACAGCCGGAAGTAATCATCCAATACGTACCGTCATGTTTGAATAGTGCCGGAGCTTCATTATGCCCTCCCGGGAAGAGACGGATATATTTTCCGGAATGCCCTTGATAGTCATCAGTCAGCTCAGCAATTTGCAAAGTCAGATTCTCTTCCGAAGAATAGATATGATAGGCTTTTCCATCATCGTCAACATACAATGTCATGTCGCGGGACATCTGTCCTCCCTTCAAGTCACGTTTCACAAACAACCCCTTATTGACAGCCTCTCTCCACTCAGGCGTCCACCATTCTTCAAACTGTTCCATATTCCACTGCATGTCCCGTTCTTCCTCCGTCATATTCAGCGGAAATACTCCCGGACAAACACGACCTGAAGAAACAAAACGGTAAGGTCCCGCCGGAGAGTCACTGACAGCCACTCCCGCACGGGCAGCCTCATAGCCCTTCCCTTTCAGTTCCAGATGAAACCACATGACAAATTTCTTCGTCTTTTCGTTATAAATCACCTTGGGGCGTTCCATAATACAGCCTTTCTCTATTTCATTGCCAGCTTCCTCCGATACAGACAAGGCCACCCCCTCATATTTCCAATTACATAAATCGGCAGAAGAATAACATGTTACTCCTACCTCCGTAGAGAATCCTTTTTCAGGACGGTGTTCACCGAACCAATAATATTTACTGTCAAATAACAGTATACCACCACCATGTGCATTAATGTACTCCCCGTTTACATCGTTCCATACTCCGGCTGGAACGATTTCACCTTCCCCCCTTATGGGGACATCATTTTGTGCCTGCAGGCCGACGACTGACGCCACGACAGCCAAGCATACCACTAAAAACTTGAAATTCAAATGAGTCATATTCTGTCTTGTTTCTATTTATAAAGAAGGGAGCAGGATACCTTCGCACCGGAAAGTGTATCCTACCCCCTAAATCAAATACCTATTGAAAAATACCTTTATTTCTCAGCCGGCTGGTCAGCTACCACCGGCCAATAAGGGTTCTGGTAAAGAATAGAAGTCGATACATCCGCTCCCGAAGAGGCTGTCAACTGGAACTGTTTTACCATAATAGGATTCAAATAATGTGCCATCTTCCAAGTGCAGCCGTTATAACCTGCCTGAGTTGAAGTTTTTTCAAATGGACGAAGATATTCACTCTTATCCTTTGATGACACATTTGCACTGTTCGACTCATCAGCTACCAACGTACTCTCCCCTTTATCATTCTTGTACCAATTCTCCATCGGTGTATTCCACAAGTGCATACCTTCCAAATGTTCAGGAGTCGCAATAAGCTGATCCATGGAACGCCAACGGCAAAGATCCATATACCTCAATCCTTCTGCCATAAATTCACAGCGACGTTCACGACGAATGTTATAGAGAGTCCTATCTTCAAGCACATTTCCGGCAGTATAGGCTCCCCAATCATTTTCGGCTTCCTTGCTCATATCGGTTGCCGCAATTGTCTTTTCAAAGTCAGCGTCAATGCCCGCACGATTACGAATAAGAGCCCAATATTCACGAGCAGAAGCATCCAACGTTCCGTTGAGCAGATAACTTGCTTCCATATAGTTCAACAAAGCCTCAGCAGCACGGAAACAGACAGCTGCCGTATAGCCACCGCCATTAGCATAATGCTTACGATTGAACGATCCGCCTTTACGAAGTGCGTAACCGGTTGCATAGCCACGTTCACCGTCACCGTTAGTGATATCCGGATAAGGTTCTTCCATTACAGCCTCAGTACCTTCGTTATTGTCAAGTTCAAAAAGTATATTTTTCTGTCCCGGCTCTTTTAAGAAAAGGCTTAATCGAGTATCTCGGTTTGCTTTAACATCTGCAATGGTTTTATCTCCCATATAGTAACCGTCACCATCGGCATAAGTACCATGCGCATATATCGGGGTTCCATCTTTCAACAAGAAGTTTTGTACAAAACCACGGGTCAGACCTACCCGATAGTTTCCACGCCCGGCAGCAGAGTTTATATTATGAGTGGAGAGTCCGCGTGCATACTGACGCCACAACAGAACCTCTGGAACAGTTGAAAGGTCTTCTTGAGCAAACATTTCATAGTAAGGATTGGCAGAAGCATCGGCTGACTGCTGCAACACACCGGTATTTACAGTCAAACTGCTTTTATATTTCTCTGCGACTATTTTGGCAGCTTCCGTAGCTTGTTCCAAGAAATACTTCACTTCGTTGTCTATACTTCCACTAGGATACTCGTAATTGCCGTATAATGCAGCCCCGGGCCAACCATCTCCACCCGGAACAAACGCCGTTCCTTTAAAGTTTTGCAACCAAGTAGCTTCAAACAGCGCCACGCGCGATTTAATCAACATTGCTACATCCTTGTTGACACGAGTAGTTGCCATATCAACGTCACTCATATATTCATAAGCCTTATCCAAGTCAGAAAGGATAAAACGTGCCACTTCATTGCGAGGATAACGTTGGCTTGCAGCCGTAAGAGTCTCCTTATCGTCAGTTAGTGGTTTTTCAATTATCGGGAAATCACCGAAAAGCTTAAGTTTCTTGAAATACTCATAGCCACGGAGGAAATACATTTCCCCAATATAATGCTTGATATTGGCCACTGTACCGGAAATCGTATTTTGTGCACCACTCATATCATCTCCAAATTTAGGAAGAACCTCGGATAAAAAGAAATTGATACGATAAATACGTTCAAACTTCCAATTATCACTTTCACTGTGACTCACTTTCCAACGGTCAAGAGTATAACGGTCATTAGCATTTACCCCTATCTGGTTATCAGTACCAGCATCTTCTCCAAAAATACCATACGTCCATTGGCCATACGAAGGGAGCACATTGGGATATTCGTCATTCAAATTAGCTTCCAACTGAGCTTCCGTAGAATAATAAGTCTCAGGGGAAATGGTTGACATCGGTTCTCTGTCCAAAAAATCCTCGCAAGAAGTCATTCCAGCGATAATAGTCATCGCCATAAAAGCCTTTGCTATATATTTACTATTCAGTTTCATGATAATCTTTTTTTAATGGTTTAAAGTGAAACGCTAAGTCCAAAAGACCAAGTTCTTGAAAGCGGATAAGAATTACCGCCGCTCTTGATAGGTGCAGCCGCATTGCTGTCCGTATTACCACCATTGATTGTTTCCGGGTCAAAAAGTTTGCTCAATTTCGTACCTGTCCACAAGTTCTCACCCGATACAAAGAAACGGCAGTTGGTAATACCCATCTTACGAGTCAAGGAAGAGGGAAGTGAATAGCCTAATTGAAAATTCTTCAGACGGATATAAGCTGCATTCTGCAAATAACGAGTCTGTACTTGCTGATTTTGCGTACTGTCGAATCTCGGACGTGCATAATAAGAGTTTAAGTTGGCAGCAATTTCATATCCTTCCAATCCAATAGGTTCTGCACGGAAATAATCTTCATGTTCCTTCAAACCGGTGGACCACCACATCCCCCATGTTGCATCTGCCCCCCAGAACATATTGGAGCCTTGCCAATAATCGCGCTTCATTACCCCCTGGAAAAATAGACGAACATCAAAACCCTTATAGTTGGCATTCAAGTCAAGTCCAAAATGGTAACGAGGGGTATTGTTTCCTATTACTTTCAAATCACCATGATCCTCCAAAGTGCTTGCGCCCTTGGTTATGCCATCCTTACCATCCAGATTGGCATACATAATATCACCGGCAGCCCATACACTACCCAAAGCACTCTGCCCACCTACTTTATCCAGATGAGCCTGCATCTCAGCATCAGTCTTGGCAATGCCAATCGTTTCAAATCCCCAGATTTCACCTATCTCACGCCCCGCAATATATGTATCGATAGAATTCGTCGGGTTACCCGGATAACTTTCAATATAAGTACGTGCATCAGACAAATTGAACTTTATACCATAACCTAACCCAAAGTTGGTGCGATCTTGCCATCCGATTGTCAATTCCCAACCTTTTGTCTTCAAATCACAATTGTTGGTTTTAGGAGTCGAGATACCTAATGTGGCGGGAAGCTCGACAGAAGGGCCGACCATATCGTCAGTATAGCGAACATAAGCATCGAACGAACCGGTCAGACGGTTATCAAAGAAACCGAAATCAAAACCTACATTCCAAGTACGTACCTTTTCCCAAGTCAGTGCAGTACTTATCAGACTGCCTACATAAGCCGTATTGGGCTTTATCCCATTCTGCAGCCAGCTACCATTAGCTTGTCCCAAGGTCATGGCACGATAAGTGGGATACCAACCGGAAGTATTCATATTACCCAGTTCACCATAAGAAAAACGAAGTTTCAACTGATTGCAGATATCGGCGAAATCTGCCCAGAAGTTTTCTTGGGCAATATTCCAACCCAAAGAGAAAGAAGGTGAAAGTTGCCAACGATTACCTCTACGGAAACGAGAGGCACCATCATAACGCAAATTGACTTCAGCCAAATAGCGACCCAAATAATCATAATTGGCACGACCGAAAAAGCCTGCTGTAGCCCATTCGTTACGGTAACCACCTACTTCCGGTACTTTATCCGCCCCCAGACCGTCAATATTCGAAATCAAATCCAGTTCCGGGAGCTCCTCTACTTGCATACCATAGCCTTTGGCTTTAAAAAACTTCTGTCGCATCTCTTCGGACTGGAAGCCACCCATTACTTTAATATTATGCGCATCACTAATCGAGAACGAATAAGTAGAATAAATATTCCAGTTCATATAGTTCTCTTTCTTATAATCCTGATAAAGGCTGGTAGTTCCGTTTGTATCGACAACATTGCCGGCAACATCATGGTTGTAAGTAGGCAACGATGTTTCACGAGTATCCACTGAATTTGTACTGTAATTGAACTCAACATTTGTAATCCAATTCTTAATGGGTTCAAATATCAAGGCAGCCTGTTGATACGTCTTGTCTGTCTGAACATTGCGTTCACCACCTAAAGCAAGTGACATGGCAGGAGTCTCCGCATTACTATTGAAATAATAGCCATTTTCATCATATACCGGAAGATTAGGCCAGGTTTGACGACCTATTTTCTCATACAGACCACCTCCAAAAGCAGTAGGACGCCCTAAGTCTTGACGGACATAACGCATGCTATAATTGAATTTCAGCCATTTGGTCAGCTCTGCACCAAACTTGGCTGTTGCATTATAGCGCTTCAGTTCGTCGGAACCATGACGAAGCAATCCATTCTGGTCCAAATATCCTAATGAAGCATAATAATTGAACTTATCACCTCCACCACTGATGCTAAGGTTATGTTCCTGTGAGAATGAATTGTCTTTGTAAATTTCAGAGTACCAGTCAGTATTGGCATATGCTTGAGTAAACGGGTCACCGGCCGGTTTTCCCCATACATTGCCATCTGTAGGCAGGCCACCTTTGTTCGTGCCACCCTTTGCCTGGAAGTCGAGCATTTTCCTCATCACATCCTCACCAAACTGGTCTCCCCAATTGGAATTACGTGCAGCCTGGTTAAAATAGTTGGCAAACGTATAGGAGTCCATCATTTCAGGCAAGTGTACCGGACTATTAATTCGGAAACTGTTATTATAATTGATAGATGCCTTACCCGATTTCCCTTTCTTTGTCGTAACCAAGATAACACCGAACGGTGCACGCGAACCATAAATAGAGGAAGCGGCTGCATCCTTCAATACAGAAATATTCTCAATGTCCTGCGGATTCACCGTATTGATGTCAGCTTCCATACCGTCAATCAAAATCAGCGGACTTCCGCTTGAGCCGTCACCGATAGTACCGTTACCACGAATATTGATGGACATATTTTTGTCCAGTTCACCGGTATTGGTCGTAATCTGCAAGCCCGGTACTAAGCCCTGCAATGCCTGCGTGGCATTCGCTACCGGTCGGGCTTCAATTTCTTTCGCCGTAGCCAGTCCCACAGAACCAGTCAGGTTCACCTTTTTCTGCGTACCGAAACCCACTACCACCACTTCATCCAGCATCTCGGAATCTTCCGCCAGCTGCACATTGAAAGATGTTTTTCCTGCTACTGGAATCTCCTGCGTCTTATAACCGATAAAACTAATCAGTAAAGTGGCATCGGAAGGTATCCTCAAGGAGAAATTACCGTCAATGTCAGTAATTGTTCCATTGGTCGTATTCCCTTTCTCCACTACACTGGCACCAATCACCGGTCCCATCGCATCATTAACCACACCTTTTACATTGATTGTCGAACTCTGTGCGTTCAAGAACTGAACATTCAACAGAAGGGTCATGCAAATGGCCAAAGTGACATATACTTTCAGCCCGAGTCCTTCAAAGAATCTCTGTCTCTTCATTGTATAAACTTTAAGATTAAACATTAATTGTTTCACTTTCACTCTTCATTTTAACCGTGAAAACAATGGCAAATGTAGGTGAATACTGATAGAAGGACCTCCAATAATACTTCTACGAGGTCGAATTTTAGTTATTCGACCTAATTGAAGCATAATTTGACTTAATCTATGATTGTATGAAGCGTTCCTGATATTCCGTCGGCAACATACCGAATTCCTTCTTGAAACAAGAACTGAAATATTTAGGGTCATTAAAACCGACAGCATACGCCAAATCGGAAATACGTACGGAACTTCCCTTCTCCTCCATAATGCGGCAAGCCGCTTTCAGACGAATGTTACGGATAAAGGCAGAAGTATTTAGTCCGGTCAGGGATTTCAGTTTCTTATAAAGGGTAGACTTGCTGGTACCCATCTCCTCCACAAACTGTGGTTGGTCGAACTCAGAATCTTCCAGATGACGGTTTACACAGTCAATGGCACGTTGCATAAAGTCTTCATCAATACTGGTATAATCCAGTTCCTTGATTTCGAATACCAGTTGGTTCTTAAAATCATGCGCCTTGCGCTCTTTGTATTTCAGCAGATTGCGGATACGTGCATGCAACACAGCCAGATTGAACGGTTTACTGATAAAAGCATCCGCACCTACTTCATAAGCTTCAGCACGATCTTCCTCCTTGTTCTTGGCTGTCAGAAGAATTACGGGAATGTGACTGAGTTCCAACTTGTTCTTCACATATCTACAAAACCCAATACCGTCCATCACGGGCATCATCACATCCGAAACTATCAGGTCAATATCCTCATTGTCAAGCACAGTCACAGCCTCTTGACCGTTTTCAGCCGTATGGACATTATATTCACGCTTCAGCAGCCTAACCATTAACTGCAAAAGCTCCTCATTGTCTTCCACCACCAGTATAGTATGTGCTTTGGATTTTTCTGCGATAACATTGTCCGCCGCCGCCTCTTCAAGATAGGTAATAGTTTTCTGTACCGGAAGTACAGTTTCTTCGTCAATCTGTTCTTCTTTAAAGTAAGAGCGGTCTACGGGCAAGGTCACGATAAATTCCGTTCCCTGCCCTTCCTCACTCTCCACTTCAATACTTCCACCATGCAATTCCACCAAGTCCTTTGTCAAAGAAAGACCGATACCCGTACCAATGGTATTAAACTTCCGGTAATCCCCTTCGTAGAAGCGCTTGAAAAGCGTCTTCTGCTTGTCTTTTGAAATACCGCTGCCATTATCCTTTACATGTAGCCGGACAAAATCCTTATCTTCGGCATGCACAAGCGTGACTTGTATATAGCCACCCTCCTTATTATATTTAGCAGCATTGGAAAGCAGGTTATAGAGAATCTTGTCAAGTTTGTCCGTATCAAAATAACCGATAATCGACTCTGGATTACAGAGTACAGAGAAATGTATCTTGCGCTTTTTGACAAGCGGCAGGAAAGATTCGGCTTCATTTCTCACAAACGCCGCCACATCTCCCGGAGAAACACGCAACTTCAGATTACCGGTTTCCGCCTTACGAAATTCAAGAATCTGCTGCAACAAACGGATAAGCCGGCTGATATTGCTACCCATTACCGTATAAAGGTCATCATGCCCGGGGAATCGCATCTTCAACTCATCAACCGTAGCCGAAATAATAGTCAGCGGGGTCAGCAGTTCATGCGTAATGTTTGTAAAGAACTGTAATTTAGCATGGTTCAGTTCTTCCAATTTTGATTTTTCCATCTCTCGAAGATGCAGCTCATTGCGTAACTGCATTCTATTCTTTGCCGTCCGGAGAATGAAGTAGACAACAGCTGCCCCAATCAGCGCATAAATGATATAAGCCCACCATGTAGCCCAAAACGGAGGTAATATCACCACCTCAAGTTCGCGGATTTCCTGGCTCCAAATGCCATTCTCATTGGTAGCTTTCAGACGGAACTTGTAAGTACCGCTCTTCAAATTATTATAATAGGCAAAACGGCGGTTAGCATCCGTATACTGCCAATCCTTGTCAAACCCCACAAGCTGATAGGCATACCGATTCAAACCGGGATTCTTATAGGTAAGAGATGCGAATTCGATACTGAAATTATTATACCCGTAAGGCAGTTCTATCTTCCGCGTAAACGAAGGCATGACAGAAGAAATCTGTTCTCTGACCTCCGGTTCCAATGCTGCAAAAGGACGGTTGAAGATTTTTATATCCGTAATCAGATAAGGCATGGCCTCATTGTCTTCCTCCAGAGATGCAGGAAAAAAACTGTTGTAGCCCTTATTCCCTCCAAAGAATAATTCGCCATCCCTGCTGCAAGAAGACTGTGATATGAAGAAGTTATCCTGCAGACCGTCTGCCGTTGTATAAACACGGACCGTAGCCAAATTCTCGTCCACCGGCACAAAAAGCTGTACCAGCCCCATATTGGTCCCCATCCATAAACACCCTTGCTTATCTTCCTCTATAGACCCTATCATGTCACTGGACAGCTGATATTCCTGATTCTTTTCTATAAATACCTTTTCCTTATAATCATATAAATACAACCCTCCTCCCTCAGTTCCGGCCCATAGCCTTCCGGACTTGTCCACATGCAAACACAACACCGAGTTCGTTGCCAACTGCCCATTGTTATAACTATAGTTACTACATTTCAACGTTTCGGGATGCTGCACATTCCCCATAATATGTATAATTCCACAGTTGGCTGTCGCAATCCAGATACTACCATCCGTATCCTCCACAATGTCCTTCACATGATACCAATCCGCCAGCCCGCCTCCGGCAAAAGATAGTGATCCAAAGCTATAATGCCCTCCATCGGCCAAACTGATTCCCAGACCTCCACGGCAGCCCACCCAACAATTCCCCTTACTGTCCTCGCATAAGGCCGAGACACAGTCCGAATAAAGATAAGGCGTGTCGGATTCAGTCAGCACCTTCACTTTTTCTCCTTTCTTATATATCAGGATACCACCGTCATAGGTAGCAAACCAAACTTCCCCATTCTTACGCTGAATAATATAATTGACTGTGGGTACACCAGGAATATCCGAGAATTCCGGAATATGGGAAAAGAACGACAACACACCTGTTTTATAATCTTTGCGAGCCAACCCATAACTCCCAGCACCCAGCCAGAGGTCTTTATCCGAATCGGCAAACAAAGCACGGACAGCAGTAGTAGGCACGTCATCCTCCGCCAGATTCAGCGAATAAAAGGCAAACGGAGGCTGTTTCGTGTCTATCATCAAGACACCTCCGCCAATGGAACCCAGCCAGATATTGTTGAAGCGATCGCGCAACAGTGAATTTATTTCATCACAAGGTATATGATATGCCGAATGCAATGACTTATAATTAATGAATGTACCGGGATTCTCTTGTTTCATAATACTCAGCCCCACCCGGGTCCCTACCCACAAAGTATGTGTGTGTACATCCTCCACAATATCATAAACAATATTGTCCGACAAGCTGGCATCATCCCCTATCCTATGCGAATAATGCGTATAAGACACGTTTGCCATATCCTTTGGGTGATTCAAGAGAAAT
>Ga0129308_1003729_pt1 | contig 10490 bp, 9 predicted proteins | sample L827metagenome_FD_94440 | JGI IMG/M metagenome (GOLD analysis project Ga0129308, IMG submission 94440) | Ring-tailed lemur group fecal microbial communities from Wisconsin, USA - L827 metagenome | ecosystem: Host-associated > Mammals > Digestive system > Large intestine > Fecal | place: USA... | reverse complement strand
TACAAGACGCATATCAAGCCTCTTGCGTTTGTCGGAAAATACACGCTGTGGATATATGTACTGCATCAGCCTATAGCAATGGGAATCTTCCTGCTGATTTTCGGCAGATAAAAAATCAAAAAAGCTCTTGACAAAGGCTTTTTGTTCTGCTATAATAATATAGCTTGACAAGTATACACTTTCTCAATATCCTTGCTCGCACTTAAGATGCGGGCTTAAAATCCACAAGGAGGTGCTTATAATGGCAAAGCTCAGCGAAAAGTATGAGGCAGTTGTTGTATTTTCACTCAAGAACGGTGAGGATGCAGTAAAGGCTCTCGTTGCTAAGTTCTCTGATCTGATCAAGGAACACGGCACATTAGTTGATGTTGACGAATGGGGCGCTCGTAAGCTCGCTTACGAGATAAACTACGAGACCGATGGTTATTATGTAGTTTACAGCTTCGACAGCAAGCCCGATTTCCCGATGGAATTCGAGCGTATCATCAACATTACAGACGGCGTTATCCGTTCGCTCGTAACGGTACGCAAGTAATTTTGTTTGGAGAAGTATACAGGAGGGACGCATGTACAATAAGGTAATTATGATGGGCCGTATAGGTAACGACCTTGAGCTCAAAACCACTACTTCGGGTGCTTCTGTGCTGTCTTTCAGAATAGCTGTAGACCGCAGATATCAGGTTAAAGGAGAAGAGAGAAAGTCAGACTTTTTCAATGTTGTTGCATGGCGCAACGAGGCTGAATTTATCTCAAGATATTTCTCTAAAGGCCGTATGATTCTTATTGAAGGTGAGCTTCAGACAAGATCATATACCGATAAGAACGGCAATACAGCTTATGTTACCGAAATAATCGTAGATCGTTCCACATTTACCGGTGAAAAGTCAAACGCTCAGGGTACTTCACCTTATCAGAACTATCCCGGTAATACGCAGGCAGCTCCTGCGCATCCTGCACAGACTACCAACACAGCGCCCACAGTGTCGCAGGGTAATAACGGCGATTTTATGGAATCCGCCGATGATGATGATTACCCGTTCTGATCAAAATAAGGAGGATAAAAACAATGTCTGAGAGAGAAAAGACCGAAAAGTCAGCAGTTCGTCCTATGAAGCGCACAAGAAAAAAAGTTTGCGCTTTCTGTGCTGACAGAGCTGAATTCATTGATTATAAGGATGTAGCTAAGCTTAAGAAGTGCATGACAGAGCGTTACAAGATTCTGCCCCGCAGAGTAACAGGCTGCTGCGCTTATCACCAGAGAGAGCTTACAACAGCTATCAAGAAGGCAAGACAGGTAGCTCTTATTCCTTATGTTTCTGACTAAGTTATAATCGCAAAGAAGAATCGGTGCAGTTTTGCACCGATTTTATTGTGTCGAAAAGTTTCTTAAATTTTAAGAATGGATAAAAATCTAAATCCCCTTCCCCTAAACCTTTATGAACGCTCTGTGGCGCGGCAATCCGTTGTGGACACTTTGGGCGTTCACTTTCAGGCATCCTTGCCTTCCTTCCCCAAGGGGGAAAATGGGGCTCAAAAGCAGAGCTTTTGAAAATCAGCCGTTAGGCTGATAGAATCGCACCCTCGCCCAAGCAAGGATGCTTGATAGCGTTCGCACAGAGGTTTTGCACGACGCAAAACCCACAAACGAACGCAAACCTATATGGGGGCTTCGCCCCTCAACCCCATATTTTTATTAACAAAGAGGTTTATCGACAGTCCGATCGGTGCAGTTTTGCACCGATTTTTTGTTTTCAAGGGTATTCACTCTACCCCGCTTTGCTCCGTTTTTCTCCTGTCATAATACAAAATACAGCCTTATTGCGCTTTTTTTGGATATATGTATTGATTATTTTTTCAAAATGCTGTATAATAATACAGTATGATTGTGAGGTGTGTTTTTTGGCACAGAATAAAAAAGGCAAAAACAGATTCGGTATAACACCATCGGTAATATTTCTGAATCTTCTGCTGGTTCTTATTGTATGCACAGTGTGCTTTTTTACTTATAATATAATAAACGGCAACGATGACTCATCATCATCCGAGCCTCCTTTTACAGCGGTTACTTCAGCTCCTGCCGAAACCGAGAAGCCTGCTTCTCAAGCGACAACCGCTAACAGCGAAGTATCATCCCCGGCAAGTTCCGATGACAATCAGCCGACTGTTGACTTTGACAAGGATTATTTCAACTCATCACTGTTTATCGGCGACAGCATATCGACAGGTCTCAGCCTGTACGGATTCCTTGATAGTGATAATGTCTTCGCACAGCAGGGACTTGCGCCTTCAACTGCGCTTGACGCAGAGATTGACGGCGTATCGTTATCCGATAAGATAGCTTCGTTCAAGCCTAAAAAGATATTCGTAATGCTCGGAACCAACAGCGTGGGCTATGCAGACAGCGAAACGCTTACCGACAGCATGAAAGTACTTGTTGAAAACATTTCAAAGCTCTGCTCTGCCAAAGTTTATGTAATATCGATACCGCCTGTTACAAAAGAAGCCGAGCAGGATTCGGATAATGCGCTTACATCAGCCGCAATAAACGAATACAACACATTGCTTAAAGAAGCAGTTGCAGAAACTAAGGCTTCGTTCATTGATCTTCACAGCGTGCTTGTTGATTCCGAAGGCTACTTCTCTGAGGATTACGCCGAGATGGACGGCATACACTTCACCGGAAAGACCTATGAGGTAATGCTGAGCTACTTACAGAAACATTCTTCATAACAGAAGGGATTGATATTTATAAAAAGAGCTTTTGACTGTAAAACCGCTTTGCTCGCAGTTATCTGCTCATTGTCTGTAATTCTGTGCGGCTGTTCCGATGCGGTAAGCTCATCTGTATCGGATTCTGCGCCCGATACAAGCTCAGTGTCAACTACAGCGCCGCAGACAACTACTGCAACTACTTTACCGCAGACAACAACTACCGTGACAACTGTTCCTGTTACCGAAGAACCTGTACAGACTGATATAACTTCCGAGCAAACAGAAGAGCCCGAAACGCAAAGTCCGGAATATACAGATTCCGAAGAAACTCAGCCGCAGAGCGAACCGCCCGTTACACAGCCTGAGACGCCGTCTGCGCCAACCGACTTTGAAGAGTCCTTCTTTGACGACGCTCTGTTTATCGGCGACAGCATAACAACGGGACTTTATCTGTATGGCTATATTGATATGTCAAAGGTATACGCAAAGATGGGTCTTGCACCGTCTACTGCGCTTTACAGCGATGTTGACGGCGTTACGCTTGAATCAAAGATAAAGACAGACAAACCTAAAAAGATATATATTATGCTCGGTACAAACAGTGTAGGATACTCGGATAATGAATATCTTGCTTCGTGTATGGAAGAGCTGGTAAACAGCATTTCATCTATCAGCAAAGCTAAGATATATGTGCTGTCGATACCGCCCATAACCGCTTATGCGGAGGCAAGCTACGACAATTATCTCTCTAAGGCGGCAATTGACGAATACAACAGCCTGCTCAAGACGGCTATTTCAAGGACTGATGCGGTATTTCTCGATTTCCACTCGGTACTGACCGCTTCCGACGGATACTATTATGAAGAGTATCACGAGATGGACGGGATACATTTTATGGGTTCGACTTATCAGGTTATGCTAAGCTTCCTTGAGGAGCATTCATAATAAATGTGCATAAAAGAAAGGAACTATGAACAATGAAGATCAATGTTACAAAAAAGATTATAGCAGGACTTATCTGTGCGGCGGTTGCCGTATGCGTATGCGGTTGTTCATCGGGAACTGCTACCGATTCATCGGCGTCCTCTACAACAGAGTCATCAAGCGATACCGGCTCAGTATCTACAGCCGCTTCTGCTTCAGATATAACCGATAAGATACTTTCTGAAATAGAGTTCCCCTCAAATGTAGAAATCAAAGAAGAGCGCAGAGCTGATTATTATGAAGCAGACGCCGATAAGATTGAAAGCTACTCTGCTTATGTCTGCGGCTCGGGCGCATATCCCGATGAGTTGGCAGTATTCTGTATGAAGAGTTCAGCCGATACAGCCGCTGTCAAGGAAATGCTCGAAAAGCGTGTTGAGAAGCAGTCCGCCGCATTCAAGGACTACACTCCCGACGAGATGTACAAGATAGACGGTAACAATGTAGTGGTAAGCGGCAATTATGTTGCTCTTATCATCTGCTCCGACAACGCAAAGGCAACAGAAATATTCAAATCTCTCACCAAGTAATTTCTGACGAAAGGAGAAGCTTATGGCTATAGAGTGTCTTGTAATAACGCTTATACTGGCCGCTGTCGTATTCTCCTTCGCTCAGGCGGACAGGATAAGATGGGTAATAGCTACAATACCGCTTGGCATCCTTCCGCTTGTGAATTGTGTCGCAAATTTTATCTGCACTAATATTATAGGCTGTGAACTGCCGAAAAACATTGCAGTTATAATAATTATTATTTCCGTTATGGCTTCATGTGTATGGATAGGTATCGCATCGGGATCTTTACGCACTAATCGGATGAAAATACCGTATATCTCGGTAGGAATAGCTTTTAATATAGTTCTCGCTTTGATATTGGTAAATTACTATTTAAGTTTATGAATTTTTCACCACCACAAGATATGCCGCTGTATCTAATAGTACAGCGGCATCACACTGTCGATAAACCTAAATCATCCTCAAAATGGGTTTGAGGGGCGAAGCCCCCAATAGGGTCGAGGGGCGATAGCCCCCGAAATTAGCCCCCTTTCCCTTGGGGAAAGGGGGTTGGGGGGTTAGGGGATATTCAATTTTAGCTATAAAATTAATTTGAAAATAACTTTTTCTACAATCTGACCGCTGTATCTAATAGTACGGCGGCATTTTTGCGTTAACAATCGCATTTCATCAAGTCAATTGACACATTGACTAAAAATACAGCCCGATTTTTATATAAATATCTTAAAGAAATGTATTGACAAATCGCAAAAGACACTATATAATATTAATTACATCGCGCTGACCACAATATGTAGTGGTTATGCCATAATATTTACGAGAGGGAGAAAACAATGCTGACAAAGATTCAGAAAAGAGACGGAAGAACAGTACCGTTTAATGTAGAAAAAATTGCAGACGCTATTTACAAGGCAGCAAGAGCTGTAGGCGGCAACGACTATCAGGAAGCGACCGAGATGGCTGAGAAGGTCTGCGAATATCTTGAAACAAACGAAAACACTTCGGGCAAGATGCCTACCGTTGAAGAAGTGCAGGACGCAGTAGAAAAAGTTCTTGTTGAAAGCGGCCACGCCAAGACTGCCAAAGCATATATTCTTTACAGAGCAGACAGAACAAGAGTAAGAGAAATGAACACCAGCCTTATGAAGATATACGAAGACCTTACCTTCAAGGCTGCAAGAGACTGTGATATCAAGCGTGAAAACGCTAATATAGACGGCGATACTGCAATGGGCACAATGCTCAAGTACGGCTCAGAGGGCGCTAAGCAGTTCAACGAGATGTATGTTCTCGCTCCCGAGCATTCAAAGGCTCACAGAGAGGGAGATATCCATATCCACGACCTTGACTTCCTTACGCTTACTACCACCTGCTGTCAGATCGACCTTATCAAGCTGTTCAAGAACGGTTTTTCAACCGGTCACGGCTTCTTAAGAGAGCCTAACGATATCAGCAGCTACTCTGCTCTTGCCTGCATAGCTATCCAGTCCAACCAGAACGACCAGCACGGCGGTCAGTCTATACCCAACTTCGACTATGCTATGGCTGAGGGCGTAAAGAAAACCTACAAGCGCCGCTATACGCAGAATATCGTCAGAGGCCTTGAGCTTATCGGCGGTATAGATGACCTTGAGACTGCCGAAGCCGATGTAAAGGAATATACAAAGAAGCTTGAAGACGAAAAGCAGCTTGTACCGATCCTTGCAAATGACAACGGCTACCAGGAGGCTGAGCGTGAGTGCCTTAAGGCTATCTCTCCCGACATTACCGACGAAATAATAGATAAAATACAGAAGTTTGCATTAAAGCAGGCTGAAACAGAGACTGACAGAGCTACATATCAGGCTATGGAGGCTCTTGTACATAACCTCAACACAATGAACAGCCGTGCAGGCGCACAGATTCCGTTCTCTTCGATAAACTACGGTACAGATACCTCTCCCGAAGGCAGAATGGTAATAAAGAATGTTCTGCTTGCTACAGAAGCAGGTCTTGGCAACGGCGAGACTCCCATATTCCCCATACATATATTCAAGGTTAAGGACGGCCTTAACTATAACGAGGGCGAACCCAACTACGATTTATTCAAGCTGGCTTGCAGAGTATCGGCAAAGAGACTGTTACCCAACTTCTCATTCATCGACGCTCCGTACAATTTACAGTACTACAAGCCCGGCGATTATAATACCGAAATCGCATATATGGGATGCCGTACCCGTGTAATCGGCAATAATTACGATCCTTCAAGAGAGATAGTTACCGGCAGAGGCAACCTCTCATTCACTTCTATCAACCTTCCCCGTCTGGGTATACTTGCAGGCGGCGACCAGGTAAAGTTCTTTGATATGCTCGAAGACAGAATGAATCTCGTTATCGACCAGCTTCTTTACAGATTCAAGATACAGTCAAACAAGCGTGTAAAGAATTATCCCTTCTTAATGGGACAGGGTATATGGATAGATTCCGACAAGTTAAACCCCAACGACACTATCGGCGAAGTTCTCAAGCACGGTACGCTTTCTGTCGGATTTATCGGTCTTGCAGAATGTCTTAAGGCGCTTATCGGCGTTCATCACGGCGAAAGCAAAGAGGCTCAGGAGCTGGGTCTGCGTATCATCAGCAGAATGAGAGCAAGAATGGACGAAGAGAGCAAGAAGACAGGTCTTAACTTCTCGCTTCTTGCAACACCTGCAGAGGGCTTATCCGGCAGATTTGTAAGAATAGACCGTAAGAAGTTCGGCAAGATCGAAGGCGTTACGGACAGAGATTACTACACCAACTCTTTCCATATTCCCGTATACTATCCTATCAACGCATTCAGAAAGATTAAGTTAGAGGCTCCTTATCACGCACTTACCAATGCAGGCCATATAAGCTATGTAGAGCTTGACGGCGATCCTCTGCAGAACCTTGAAGCATTCGAGCAGGTAATCAGATGCATGAAGGAATCGGGCATAGGATATGGCTCAATCAACCACCCCGTTGACAGAGATCCCTGCTGCGGCTATACCGGTATAATCGGTGATGTTTGTCCACATTGCGGTAGAAGCGACCACGGCGATAATACAAGATTTGAGCGTATCCGCCGTATAACCGGTTATCTTGTAGGAACGATCGACAGATTCAACAACGGCAAGAGAGCCGAAGAAAAAGACCGTGTAAAGCACGATGTTTCAACAGATGGACTTGAAGCTGAATGATAATTGAATAGCACTAAGCCGCTTGTGACGCAATGTCATAAGCGGCTTTTCATTTATGCGGTTACAGTATAAGGCATATAAGTCCGTTACAGCCGTCGTTTATGATACGCTGTATTGCCTCCTGAAGCTTTGCTCTCGCATCGGCAGGCATACGGCTGAGCTTGTTGTGAAGTCCCTCGTTCACAAGCTCGTGCAGAGATTTGCCGAATATGTTGCTCTCCCATATCTTTGTCGGGTTTTCTTCAAACTCTCTGAGCAGATATCTGACAAGGTCCTCCGATTGCTTTTCGCTGCCGACTATCGGATTTACCTCTGTGTTGATATTTGCAAGAGTCATATGGATTGACGGTGCCGACGCTTTAAGCCGCACTCCGAATTTTCCGCCCTGCTTTACTATCTCAGGCTCTTCAAGAGTCAGCTCCTCTGCTCCCGGCATTACGATGCCATATCCGGTCGCCCTCACTTCCTCAAGCGCAGTGCGCACCTTCTCATATTCTTTCTTTATAGCGCCAAGCTCTATCATACACGGCATAAGGTCGCCCTCATCGCACAGCTCAATGCCCGTAGTTTCGCCGAGCACCCTGTAGAAAAGCTCCTGACCGAGTGTTACCGTTATATATGCGCTTCCGTTTCCAAGCTCGGCGTTATCTTTGGTACAGCCGCATATACTCTCGCATTCTCTTACCCTGCCGATAAAGCCGTCAATGTCGCCCATACAGCTGACGCTTGACGCCGCCTCCCGTACCGAGCCGAACACCTGTGACTTTAACCAATGGCCGTTGTCGAGCGAAGCTAACCATTTGGGGAGCTTTATACCTATCTCCCTTACGGGAAAGCCCATCAGCACATCTTTAAGCAGAGCCTTGATATCTTCTTCGGTTATATCCGTACAGTTAAGCGGCGTTACGGCACAGCCGTACTTTACGCTCAGTCTCAGGGCAAGCTCTCTTGCTTCTTCGGAGGACGGATCATTGCAGTTAAGCACAACGGCAAAGGGCTTTTTTATGCTCTTCAGCTCGTTTATAACTCTCTCCTCTGCCGCCTCATATTCCTCACGGGGAATATCGGTAATACTTCCGTCGGTAGTTACAACAAGACCTATCGTGCTGTGCTCGGTTATTACCTTATGCGTTCCGACTTCTGCCGCCATATTGAACGGCACTTCCTCGTCAAACCACGGAGTCTTTACCATTCGAGGCGCTTCGTTCTCAATATATCCCTTTGCGCCGGGAACTATATATCCCACGCAGTCTATCAGCCGTACATTCATATTTACGCTGTCATCGACAGTAATACTTACAGCCTCTTCCGGAACGAACTTAGGCTCGGTAGTCATAATAGTCTTTCCTGCCGCCGATTGCGGAAGCTCGTCTACAGCCCGTTCTTTGCGAAATTCATCATCTATAGACGGCAGTACAAGAACATTCATAAAGCGGCTGATAAATGTCGATTTTCCCGTGCGCACGGGACCGACAACTCCTATATAGATATTTCCGCCGGTTCGCTCGGAAATGTCCTTATAAATTGACTTTGGCATAATTTCTCCTTATCTCCGCACTGCGACATGACTATGCCTCGTTTTTGTGCGGAAAAAACAAGGTGATATATTATCAGATTATAGGTATAAGAAGCAGTCCCGACGCTTTTCCGTCGGTAATTTCGTTTTCCGCCTCAATTGCTTTGGCGGAAGTGTTATAACGCTTGGCGATATTCCAGACATCCTCGTCTGTATCGGCAAAATAAAGCTTCAGTGCATAGTCGTCAGTCCTTTGCTTTACTGCCGTTTCATCGATCTCAGCCTTTGTTATTACCTGCGTTGTTCTGCCGGTGTGCATACTGCCCTGCATAAGTAGCGAGCATCTCGTCTCAATGCCGTCCTCTCCGATGCTGTAGCTAACAGCCGATACCGTTATCTCGGAGCTGACCGTACTTTCGGCAGTTATTCCCGTTATCACGGCAGACGCATCAAACGGCTTGCTTTTTTCTATAAACATCGGCTCGCCGTCTTTTACAGCCGCTATCATATACACAAGCTTTCCCGAAATATCAAGCTCTCCCGTGCTCCCTGTCCTGCAGGTGATATCGGCAGTTTCACAGCTGACATCGATTATATTATCGGGCAGACCGTCTTCAAATTCGATATTCTGCCTTAAACTCAGCGACTGGCTTATGTAGCGGTGATCCGATTCGGTCTTGAGTGCCGACAACGAATATGACGCTTCGTACTGCGTAGAGTACATATCGGTTATAGGATATATATTTTCTTCAAGTGTTGCTGTTATCTGCGATTCTACCGTAAGCTCGCAGGCAAATACGCCCGAAGTACCGTCATCGGCGGATTTTACCGACAGACTGCACGACAGCACCCTGAACCTTGCATAGCAGGAATGCTTTTCATCAACGCCCTGCATATCTACTATCTGGCTCAGCGGTACATCCGCCTCCATAGTCTGAAGCGAAGAACCGCTGTCATTCTTCACAAGATACAGCGCTTTTACTTTTGCCTCGCCTTTTATCACCACTTTGTCGGATATTATCTTACAATCGCTTACCGTTGCCGCCGCCTCGCAGTTTACTGCGGCTCTGATAATGCCGTCTGCTCCCGAAACGCCGATATCCTCACGGATTATGAACTGCTTGCCTGCTGTCAGCTTTCTGCCCGTACAGCAAACTGCGGTCTTTCTTGTCTGCACAAAGCAGCCGCTTATATCCGTCATTATCTCAAACGGACTTACACAGCTAACCTTGATTTTGAAGCTGACTGCTCCCCTTACATCTATACGCCTGCCCGATACCGCCCTGCAGGTACAATAGTCTACCTTCGGCTCTATTGTGACGGTTGCGTTCTCTGCGGCTTTCGGCAAGTCAACGGTCTTTGAATAGCTGTATCGGTGTTCTATACATTCCATATTGCCGTCTTCGCTTAAATAAAGCACGGTTATGCTTATAATGCCGTCACAGATGAGTTTATCCCCCGAAATATTATAGGACACTATCCCGGGTCTAAGAGTACATTTCAGTATCTTGAATATATCGGGATAATAATCCGGCAGGACATAGTCAAATTCAACACCCTGCTCT
>Ga0129308_1003728_pt1 | contig 10497 bp, 7 predicted proteins | sample L827metagenome_FD_94440 | JGI IMG/M metagenome (GOLD analysis project Ga0129308, IMG submission 94440) | Ring-tailed lemur group fecal microbial communities from Wisconsin, USA - L827 metagenome | ecosystem: Host-associated > Mammals > Digestive system > Large intestine > Fecal | place: USA... | reverse complement strand
GGTACTGTGATCTCAGAAGAAGTTGGCCTTGAACTGAAAGATGCAAGCATCGATATGCTTGGCCGTGCAAAATCTGTTAAAGTCCAGAAAGAAAATACGATCATCGTTGACGGTGAAGGGGATGCGGATGCGATCCAGGCAAGAATCGCCCAGATCCGTGCAGAGATCGAGACGACAACATCTGATTTCGACCGCGAGAAACTGCAGGAGAGACTTGCAAAACTGGCAGGCGGCGTAGCGGTTATCCGTGTCGGCGCAGCTACCGAAACCGAGATGAAAGAAGCAAAACTGCGCATGGAAGACGCTCTTGCAGCTACCCGCGCTGCTGTTGAAGAAGGCATCATCGCAGGCGGCGGTTCCGCATATATCCACGCTGCAAAGGAAGTTGAAGCGCTTGCAAACAGCCTCGAGGGCGACGAAAAGACCGGTGCGAAGATCGTGCTGAAGGCTCTGGAAGCTCCTCTGTACTATATTTCCGCAAACGCAGGTCTGGAAGGCTCTGTCATTATCAACAAGGTGAAGGAAGCGGAAGTTGGCGTTGGTTTCGATGCTCTCAAGGAAGAGTATGTTGACATGATCGCAGCAGGCATCCTGGATCCCGCAAAGGTTACCAGAAGCGCACTGCAGAACGCGACCAGCGTTGCGAGCACACTGCTGACCACGGAGTCCGTAGTTGCCAACATCAAGGAAGAGACACCCGCAATGCCTGCAGGTGGTGCAGGCGGCATGGGAATGATGTAATCTGATGCCGGATTCCAAATGCTCTCAGAGATAATTGCATTCTGAGTAAGTATAACTTTATATGGAAATATGCGCCGCCCGGCGCACGAAAAAAAGGGAGCAGATTTGCCGGCCATGCCGCAGACCTGCTCCTTTTAAAATATAAGGCTTTACCGTTAGTAAAACACAAAGGGAGTCGATATAAAAGATTTGCTGAAAATATATTGACCTTCTCCTTACGTCATGCTTTATGATGAATTTATCAGATATCTGAATACATTCCAAAAGAGTGGGAGAAGAAGATGAGCAAAGACAAAAAATATTATACGGCAGGTGAAATCGCCGCTATTTCCGGAGTCTCGACCCGCACGATCCGCTTTTATGATAAAAAGGGGCTGCTAAAGCCGGCAGCCTTTTCCGAGAGCGGATACCGCCTGTATACAAAGGAATCCTTCACCGCCCTGCAGCAGATTCTCATGTTTAAGTATCTGGGCTTTACACTGGATCAGATCCGAAACATGGTGCAGGACGAAAACGGTGATCCGGTCAAAATGAAAGAGCATCTGCAGAAACAGCAGGAGCTGCTTTTGCAGAAGCGCCGTCAGCTTGACGCTCTGATCGATGCGGCGGCCTTTGCACAGGAGTGCAATGAGAGCGAAAGCTGGGACAGCATGCTGAAGCTTTTGAGCCTGTTGACGGAAGAGGAAAAAATGGCGGAGCAGTATCGGACAGACGATAATTTAAACCGCAGAATCAGAATCCATTCCTATAACACGAATCCCTGTCCCTGGATGAACTGGGTATATGACCGTCTGAATTTGCAGGAAAATGAAAGAATATTGGAAATCGGCTGCGGCAACGGCATTTTGTGGGAGAAAAATATTCACAGACTTCCCAAAGGGCTGTCGCTTCTGCTGACTGACTATTCGGAGGGGATGCTTGCGCAGGCCAGAAAGGTGTTTGAGCCATACGCAGAGGAACTGAAAGCGAAAGAGATCTCGGTCCGTTTTGAAACAGCGGACGCGAATCAGCTGCAGATATGCGAAAAAGCTTTTGATAAAGTGATAGCCAACCACATGCTCTATCACGTGGAAAGCAGAGACGCCTGCATAAAGGCGATCAGGGGGCTGCTGAAAAAGAACGGGACCCTGTACTGTACCACGGTCGGCCAGGATCATATGAAAGAGCTGCATGATCTGATTATGGAATTTGATGCCTCCATCGAAATGCCCCTGCACAACATTACCAATCGTTTCAGTCTTCAAAACGGTGGGGAACAGCTTGGGAATCACTTTCGGGAAGTGATGCGGGAAGACTACCCCTGTGATCTTAAAGTGACTGACCCGGAAGCGGTTTTCGACTACGTTTACTCGTATCCCGGAAACGCTGCGGTCATATTGGATCGTAAAGGCAGTCAGTTTCGCAGGCTGATTGAGGACAGGATGACGCCGGACGGATACCTTTACATCCACAAGGAAACGGGAATCTTTATCTGCCGCAAATGAATATACATTACAGTTTAGCCTGCTGAACTGATACAACAATGCGCCTTCGCGAAAGCAGTGCATAAATTGCTCCCTTTCGGACACAATAGAAAAAAAGGTCCGGAAGGGAGTTTTTTACATGGAAAAAATGAACGCTGTTTTGGCGGATAGCATGGCGCATATGAAAAAGCAGCTGGGCGTGGGCACGAACTTTGATGTGCTTTACCGAGTGGTGGAGGTTGGCGGAAAGCAGGCATGCCTTTATATGATAGACGGCTTCTGCAAGGATGAAATGATGCAGAAGCTTTTACAGCATTTCATGGGGATCACGGCGGATAAGCTGCCAAAAGATGCCCATGAGATGAGCAAGCAGCTCGTCCCCTATGGAGAGGTGGATTTAAAGGACGACTGGGCGGAAATTGAGTATGCGGTCATGTCAGGCGTGGTGGCGATGTTTATCGACGGCTACGAAAAATGCATTCTGATCGACGCCAGGACCTACCCGGCGCGCAGTGTTTCCGAACCGGAAAAGGATAAAGTGATGCGCGGCTCCAAGGACGGCTTTGTGGAAACCATCGTTTTTAATACGGCGCTGATCAGAAGGCGGATCAGAAGCCCGCAGCTTCGGATGGAAATGCTCAAGGCCGGAAGTTCATCCCAGACGGACATCGTGCTGTGCTATATGGACGACAGGGTGGATCATGCCTTCCTGGATCAGATCAGAAACAGGATCAACAGCCTGCAGGTGGACGCGCTGACCCTGAATCAGGAGAGCCTGGCGGAATGTCTCTATCAGCGTCGCTGGTACAATCCCTTTCCCAAATTCAAATATTCGGAGCGGCCGGACACGGCGGCAGCGCAGGTACTGGAAGGCAATATCATCATTCTGGTGGACAATTCTCCGTCGGCAATGATCACGCCCACCTCCTTTTTTGATGTGGTGGAAGAGGCAGACGATTACTATTTTCCTCCGGTTACGGGTACTTACCTGCGTCTGTCCCGCATGCTGATCGCGATTATCACTTATTTTCTGACGCCCACCTTTTTGCTTCTGATGGAATACCCGCAGTGGATTCCCAAAGGCTTTGAGTTCATCATGGTGCAGGATACGGTGAACATTCCGCTGATCTGGCAGCTTCTGATTCTGGAGCTTGCGGTGGACGGCTTAAAGCTTGCGGCGGTCAATACCCCCAATATGCTCAGTACGCCCCTTTCCGTGATGGCCGCGCTGGTGCTGGGAGAGTTCTCGGTAAAGAGCGGCTGGTTTAACTCCGAGGTGATGCTCTATATGGCGTTTGTGGCGGTGGCAAACTACACCCAAAACAGCCTGGAAATGGGCTATGCCCTGAAGTTCATGCGCATGATCAACCTGATTCTGACGGCGATCTTCGGCGTCTGGGGCTATATCGCAGGCGTGGCGATTCTGATTGTCAGCATCGTTTCAAACCGGACGGTGAGCCGTCAAAGCTATATCTACCCGCTGATCCCGTTCAACGCCAGGCAGCTCTCCCATCAGCTGCTCCGCACACGGCTCCCCGAAGCGAGAAAGTAAAAATATGCCATCACAGCTTGCCTGAGATCTGTGAACATGTTAGAATGGGAAAAATCAGTTTACGAAAGAGAGTGAAGGTATGAAATATAAAAACCTTGTTTTTGATTTGTACGGAACACTGGTGGATATCCATACGGATCAGAGTAAGCCGGAAGTATGGGAGAAGACGGCGTTGTATATGGGATTTTACGGAGCGCATTACTCGCCCGGGGAATTGAGGGCTGAATATGAGAAAATGACAGGAGAGATGTCAGAAAAGCTTCTGGAAGAGGGAAAGCGGCAGGATCATGCAGGGCAGACGTATGAATGCTTCCCGGAACTGCAGTTGGAAAAGGTGTTTGGCCAGCTTTTTGAACAAAGAGGGGTGACGGCGGATTCTGTAAGCCTGGGAATAAACGCTGCCCAGGTCTTCAGGCTTTCGTCCATGGAATATGTCAGAACCTATCCGGATGTGCAAACGGCTCTGTTAAGACTGCGTAACAAGGGGCATAAACTCTGGCTCCTAAGCAATGCACAGCGTGTATTTACCGCATATGAGATGCGTGCTCTGGGCATTGACGGACTGTTCAACCATATCTATATTTCTTCGGACTATGGCTGCCGAAAGCCTGATCGCCGATTCTTTGAGGTACTGCTTGCCGGGCAGAAGCTGAATCCGTCAGACTGTCTGATGGTGGGCAATGATCTGACAACGGATATAGGCGGCGCAAAAGCGGCCGGAATGGCCACGTTCTATATGCATTCGAATTTAAGTCCGGCAGACGACTGCCTGGAAACCTGCGAAGAAAGCAGAAGGCCGGACTATTTTATAGAAGGCTCAGACTGGAAAGAAATCTGCGCTGCGCTGGAAAATATCTGCGGCTGAAAGCTGCCGGTACTTTGGGAATATTAATATCTCATCAGCGGGACTCCTTGGGTGCCGCTGCTCTGGCGGCTGCAGGTCCGGTGGAATCGCGTACGATGAGCTGTGCGCGCAGCAGGATGGAACCGATGGCTACCTCATTCAGCAGACTGGATATGGCATAATAACCGCATTTTCCCAACGCGAGCCGGTCCTGGCGGATGGTGGTGAGCGGAGGAATGGTATAGGCGGTCATGGGCAGATCGTCGAAGCCGATGAGGCTTAAATCCTGAGGAACACTGATGTCCAGATCGTTACACTGCGTGAGGGCGGAAATGGCGCGGACATCATGGGAAAAGAGAATCGCTGTTACGCCTTTGTCCACCAGTTTCGGAATGTATTTACGGGTGGATTCGGCGACATAATACTCAAGTCCGATATAGTCTTCATTGATTTCCAGGCCATATTTGCTAAGAGCATTGATATAGGCGTGGTAGCGGTCCTTCAGAATGTAGGATTCCAGGGGACCGGAAATGAGACCGATCTTTCGGTGTCCAAGCTTCATCAGATGGCGGATCGCGAGTTCAAATCCCTCCTGACTGTCACAGCCTACGGAGGCAATATGGGGATTGCCCTTGATGTAATTGTCATAAAGAACCGCGGGGATGCGGGAGGTTCTAAACTCCTGCATCCAGGGATCTAAAAGGGAAAATCCCAGTACAAAGGATGCCTGATATCCCTCCTGCATCATGAATACGTCATAAGGGGTTATACGCTGAAACTCCATATCCACCGGAATGACATCCACGGTCCAGCCTTCCGGTTCCGCCATCTGCTTGAATCCGAGAATGATATCATGACCAAACTGATTCGGTGTATTGAACTCCATGTTTTCAATAAAAATACACAGTTTCCGGTCGCCTTTTTGCTGATGCTTGCTGATATAGCCAAGTTCTACAGCTGTTTCGAGAATTTTCCTGCGCATATGGTCGCTGATATCGGTCGCATTGTTCAGACCTTTGGAGACTGTACTTTTCGAAACGCCCAGTTTTGCCGCAATATCATTGATCGTAGCCACAAAAATTACCTCCTGAAAAAATCGTGAAAATAAACAAACGAAAAACGGTGCTTTGGTGAAATTATAGCAGCAGAAAGAGCAAAATACAAGGAGACTTTCGAAACTTCCAAGGACATATCTTATATTCTTTCTCTGAAAAAAAGGCGAGAAATTTGCTTTTCAATCAGTTTTAATCAAAGAAATTGCGAAAATAAAAACAATCAAGTTTCGAAACTTTTGTTTCGAATGAGTTCGTAAAAGGTTTTAAAATGCACAAAATGACGAAGAAAAAGACCAAAAAAGGGCCTTATTGCACAAAAACATGCAAGATAACGGGCTTGACTATGCGGATACCCTGTGATATTCTACAAACAGCAAAACTTTACGAAACAAAATGAATTGTTAGTACAGGAGGAAACAAAAATGAACATTAAAAAAGTTTTGGCTACAGTGCTGATGACAGCAATGACTGTCACGATGCTGGCAGGCTGCGGCGGAAGTGATAATTCTTCTCAGGGAGCATCGGCGTCTTCCCAGAACAATGCTGCAGCGTCCGCAGAGGTGCAGGATGTGAGCCTCAAGGTATGGGTTCCCCAGAATCAGGTTGATACCAAGATCATCGACCAGCAGCAGGCAGCGTTTGCTGAGCAGCATCCGGAATGGAACATCACATGGACCACAGAAATCATCGGTGAGGACAAGTGCGCGGAGAATATTTTAAGAGATGTGAACGAAGCGGCAGATGTCTTCCTGTTTGCAAGTGATCAGTTGATACAGCTGGTGGATGCCGGCGCAATCGCGAGACTGGGCGGAGATACAGAGAAGATGGTAAATGAAGAGATCGCTGAGTCCGTAAGGGCGACTGCAATGGTAGGTGATGCGCTTTATGCAATTCCCTTTACGCACAATACCTTTTTCATGTTCTATGATAAGACCATTCTGGATGAGTCTGACATCACTTCCCTGGAGAACATCATGGCGAAGGAAACCGGAGATAACGTTTATAATTTCTATTTTGAATCCTCAGGCGGCTGGAAGCTTGGTGCATATTATTACGGAGCAGGATTAAGCGTATTCGGTCCCGATGGCAGCGATCTTTCCGCAGGAGTTGACTGGAATAATGAAACCGGCGTTGCAGTTACCAATTATCTGATCGATCTGATCAATAACCCTAAATGCGCATTTGACGGCGAGATCGCGGTATCCGAACTGATCGCAGATCATAGACTGGGCGCATGGTTTGACGGCTCCTGGAACTATGATCTGTACAAAGAAGCACTGGGGGATGATCTTGGCCTTGCTGTAATTCCCACGTTCAATCCTGATGGCAACGATTATCAGCTGAAGGGCTTTTACGGTTCCAAGTGTATTGGTGTAAATGCTCATTCCAAGAACATGGCACCTGCAGTTGCATTTGCCGCTTTCCTGGGCAACGAAGAGAACCAGCTGCTGCGCTATGAGATGTCCGCACAGATTCCCGCGAACATCAAGGCCGGTGAGAGTGAGGCTGTAAAGGCTGATCCGCTGGCAACCGTAATTGTGGAAGAAGCGAACACTGCGAGCGTGGCTCAGCCTTCCAACTCCGTATTCAGCGCAAGATACTGGACTTATGCAAACGCAATCCCTACCGAAATCAGAAGCGGTGACATCACAAAGGATAATGTACAGGAAAAGCTGGACGCTTTCGTAACTGCTATGACCGCTGAATAATGATTGCTTGATTCACACAGGGATGCCAAAGCAATGGTATCCCTGTTTTAATGAGCAAAAGGAGGTTATCCATGGGAATTTTCAAGAAAAAACCGGAGTCCGTCATCACCGGCCCCAGTGATGCGACTGTATCCCAGGCTTTTAAAAACGGCAATCCGGTCACAAAGCTTTCGTTTGTGATTTTCGGACTGGGAAATATTTTGAATAAACAGGTGGCCAGAGGGGTAATCCTGCTTGCCATCGAGGTGATGTATCTTGTGTATCTGTTTACAAATGGCATTGGATTCATGGGCGATTTCTTTACGCTGGGAACCCATGAACAGGGCCAGGTGTTTAATGAAGCGCTGGGTATTTACGAGTACTCTGCCGGTGACAACTCCATGCTCTGTCTGCTGTATGGCGTCATCACGATCTTTTTGACACTGGGGGTTATTTTTATTGGCTGCATGTCAGGCAAAAGCGCATATGCGACCCAGTACCGAAAAGAAAAGAAAATGCGTATTCCTTCTTTTATGGATGATCTGCGTTCCCTTAAGGAAGAAAATCTGCATTCCGTGATGCTGGCATTTCCGATCATCGGTATCGTCGTTTTCACCATTGTGCCGCTGGCATTCATGATTTTGATCGCGTTTACGAGTTATGACCACGAGCATCAGCCGCCCGGGAATCTGTTTGACTGGGTTGGACTTGACAACTTTGTCTCCATGTTTTCACAGGGAAGCAAGCTGGCGGCGACGTTCTGGCCCGTATTAACCTGGACGCTGATCTGGGCGGTGCTTGCGACCTCGACCTGCTACATACTGGGGCTTTTGCTGGCGCTTCTGATCAACAGAAAGGGAACCCGCTGCAAGGGCTTCTGGAGATTCATGTTCGTATTGTCCGTGGCAGTACCGCAGTTCGTAACGCTGTTGAGCATGAAGACGATTTTCAATGCGAACGGCCCTGTGAACATTCTGCTGCGGGATCTGGGGATTTTGGGAGCGACGGAGGCAATTCCGTTTTTCACGAATCCGCTGTATGCGAAGATTACCATTATTTGTATCAATATCTGGATCGGCGTTCCTTTTACCATGCTGTCCACGACGGGTATTTTGCAGAATATCCCCGCTGAGCTTTATGAAGCGGCGAAGATTGACGGCGCAAGTGCTCCGACCATTTTCCGGAAGATTACACTTCCTTATATGGTGTTCATTATGACGCCCAATCTGATCACTTCCTTTACGGGAAACATCAATAACTTCAACGTGATCTACCTGCTGTCGGGAGGCGGTCCGGACTCTCTGGATTACTACTACGCGGGCAAGACGGATCTGCTGGTTACATGGCTGTACCGTTTGACGATCACGCAGAAGGATTACAACCTGGGTGCTGTTATTGGTATTCTGGTGTTTATTATCCTTGCTACATTGTCACTGCTGACCTACCGGCATACCGGTTCTTATAAAGATGAGGGGGCATTCCAATAATGAGAGCAAAAAGATTTATTACCAATACTGCCTGCCATATTCTGTTGGCGGTCCTGAGCTTTATCTGGGTTTTGCCGATCTTCTATGTTGTGCTGACTTCATTCAGAGCAGAAGGCGGATCTTATAAGAGCTATATCTGGCCGAAAGGCTATACGCTGGACAATTATATCAATCTGTTCCATGGAAATTCCAGCATTGACTTTAACCGCTGGTTTATGAACACGCTGGTCATTGCGATTTTCTCCACGATCATTTCCGCATTCTTTGTGCTGTGTGTGTCCTATGTAATGAGCCGCCTGCGTTTTAAAATGCGTAAGACTTTCCTGAACATTGCCCTGATTCTGGGCATGTTCCCGGGCTTTATGTCCATGATCGCAGTTTACTATATCTTAAAGGGACTGGGATTCCTCGAAACGGGCGTATTGAAGCAGGTTGCCCTGGTGCTGGTCTATTCGGGCGGTGCGGGTCTCGGCTTTTATATGGCAAAGGGATTCTTTGATACGATTCCCAAGACGATTGACGAAGCGGCCTATATCGATGGTGCGACCAAATGGGATACCTTCATTCATGTGACGCTTCCCATGTCGAAGCCTATTATCACATATACCCTGATCACGTCCTTCATGGGACCCTGGGTAGACTATATTTTTGCAAAGGTCATCATGGGCAATGACACCCCTTATTACACCATTGCGATCGGTCTGTGGACGATGCTGGAGAAGGAATATATAGAGTATTACTATACACAGTTCTATGCGGGCTGCGTTGTGATTTCCATTCCGATCTCCATCCTGTTTGTACTGACTCAGAAGTGCTATGTGGAAGGCATTTCAGGAGCTGTTAAGGGCTAATAAAGAATTATATAAGGAGAACAGTGGTGAAGGTTGTAAAACAATTTGATTCCGTAAAAGAGCTGGATGACAGATTCCGATATGATGGAAAAGACCTTGGCGCATACTGTTCAGAAAGGGGCTCCGTATTCAAAGTATGGAGCCCTTTTGCGGAAAAAGTGGAACTGCGCCTATATGTAGACGGAGAGACGGATATTTATGAAAAACGGGAGATGCTTCCCGATGTGCACGGAACCTGGAAATACTGCACGGAACAGAATTTGAGCGGCATTTATTATGATTATCGGGTCTGGATCAACAAAAAAGCGGTCCGCACCGCAGATCCTTACGCGGTGGCGTGCAGCTGCAACGGCAGCCGCAGTATGGCGATTGACTTACGCCAGACAGACCCGGAAGGCTTTGAACTGGACAGACCGCCTGCGCGCAGCAGTGAAAACATCATTTACGAGCTGCATGTGAAAGATTTTTCCCATGATGAAAACAGCGGGATTCCGAAGGAATACCGCGGAAAATTCAAAGCGTTTACGGTAAAAGAAGAGAGTGGTGATGTCCCGGTGTGCATCCGGCACTTAAAAGAGCTGGGAATCACCCATGTGCATCTGCTTCCAATTTTCGATTACGGAGCGCTGGATGAGACGGGCAATGAAGCACAATACAACTGGGGGTATGATCCTGTCAACTATAATGTGCCGGAAGGTTCCTATTCCACCAATCCCCACGACGGGGCAGTACGGATCCGAGAGTGTAAGGAAATGGTACAGGCACTGCACCAACACGGAATCCGGGTGGTCATGGACGTGGTATACAATCATACCT
>Ga0129308_1003726_pt1 | contig 10497 bp, 11 predicted proteins | sample L827metagenome_FD_94440 | JGI IMG/M metagenome (GOLD analysis project Ga0129308, IMG submission 94440) | Ring-tailed lemur group fecal microbial communities from Wisconsin, USA - L827 metagenome | ecosystem: Host-associated > Mammals > Digestive system > Large intestine > Fecal | place: USA... | reverse complement strand
TCAAAAAGGCCTTTCAAACCTGAAGGGAGGAACTCCCATATTAAATCGTCTTGTTTCATGCTGCAAAGATACATTTAACTATACGTTTAACAGATTCTATGCACCGGAAGTTTCCGCTGACCCCTAATTTTACCTATTCTTGGAAAAGAAAAATCCCCGAACTTCTTTGAAGTTCAGGGATTTACATCGTTTTTCTTTCTTAAAAAGTGGTGCCACCAGGAATCGAAAGCGGGTTGATATGGCACTATCTTTCAGTAAGTTGTATCTTTGCTACGATGTAAGTCCCTTGAATAAGGTTTTCACAGCTTTGCACCGTTCAACACAAGTTTGTATCTTGGGTACGATTTCTGAATGCAAAGATAAGTATTATTATATAAAAGCAATATTTTGCTCTTCATAATTTGAATACGGTTATCGTTTTTTCTTCCAATAAGGTTTAGTCCAAAAAGAGTACCCTGAATTGCGATAGCTTCGTTCTGGTACAGCAGCCTGTAATATTCGATCCATATCATAAGAATTGAGATAAATGTCCTTTTTAGCTATGAAAGGATCAAGCCAATCAGCTTTCTCTCTAGCCCATTGTATCTTTGCTAGCAGTTCATCATCAGTTTCACCATCTTCAATTGCATGGCTCTCAAATGCATTAATATATTCTCTTAAAATATTAGTTTTTCGAAAACGTTCAGTAGAGTATAATAGGTCTTTAAAGTCTTCTAGCTCTTTTCTTTTCTCTTCTTCGAATTCTTCTCTTTTTCGTTCTTCTTCTTTACGTCGCTTTTCTCTCTCTTCTGCTTCAATACGTTCTGTCTTTCTATTATCTGCTTCAATCTCTAGGTACGCTACTATACTAATTATTTTATCTTCGATTTTAGTATAAGCCGTATCATGAACTAGTGTTGGGCTATGAAAGCTCGAACTATGATAAATATAAAACTGTAATTCGCCAGAAAAGATATTATTATTGTTATCACAGCGATTACTGCTATTAGGATTTTGCTTTTTTCTTTCAGTTAATCTTATTTGAATTTCCTCACCATCAACAATGGCATAGGTCTGATTGTCTTTGCATTTAATACTATGTCCTCTAAAAATTAAGCCTTTTATAATTGTATCAAAAATAGATAGTGCTCTATCTAGCATATTCTCAGAGACATAGAGGTCTAGCGTTTCTCCTATTTTACTTTTATAGGGATTTTTCTTTAGATATTGATTTTCTGATCGCTGTCTGAATTTTTCTTTTGTGTCGATTATTAGAGGATTTTTAGCATATAAGACTTCTGGAACCTTAAAGCATGAAATATCACCACTGCAAATTTCCATTTCACGTTGCTTGTATGGATTTACGGATTTCTCCATTTCTACTTTAGGTTCTTTGGCTTCTTGAAGTGTTGTTGATTGAGTTGCGTTTGTTTCCTCTTGTTGGAACGGTAGAGGTGTGACTTGCTTACCATATTTCAGTTTTGTCCAATACCCCAAAGGTGGTGTGGGTATATTCATCGATTTACAGCGTTTTCTTAAACCATTATCTGAAAGACCAAAACGTTTACATATGGTTGTCATTGGCTCAGACCATACTAAGTCATATAATTCTTTGCGTGTCAGTTCCATACTGATTGAGTATTAGTAGTTTCTCTTTGATGTATGTTTTTCTTGTAGGGTAGCAACACGTTCCTTCTCAACCCATTTAATTAATTCGTCCTCAAAGAAATAAACTTTGTTTCCTTGTATATAATGAGGTATGGTTTGGCTTCTGACCATTTTATTGATGCCATTTTTTGTTTGATTTAGAATTTGACATGCTTTTTCAATGTTTATAGGTCTGTGCTTATCAACACCTAAACCTAATTGTGACTCTATATGTTCAAGTAAAACTCTCATTTCGGCAATCTCATTTATAAGATAATTTACTGCTTTAGGAGTGTTTTGCAAAGTCAACTCCTCTTTATTGATTGTTTCATCAGTATTCATATGCCAAACAGTTATATTGATTAATAATGTTATGATAATGTAGCTTACTGTCGATTTATAATATAATACCCCCCCGTTTTTTGTGCCCCCCTAAACTCAATCAAACCTGATTTAACTAAAGAATTTAAGTGGCGTTTTGCAGTTGGAATACTTTTCTTTATTAATTCTGCAATCTTGGACGAATTGAGTCCCGGATATTTCTGGATTATCTTTAAAACTTCTTTCTCCTTGCTATTTACAGTATCATTTACAGTATCATTTACAGTATCACTTGTGACACTGTATTTTCTTTTAAACACTACCGTAAATATTCCATCCGTATGAAATTCAGGTTCAGGAAGATTAGCTTCCTTCATAGCTTCCTTCATGCGGGGGATACCGGATGCCACCCTTTCAACCAAATGCATACGGGTAAACAATCCAAAGATTAACGGGTTACGTGTCATACTCTTGTGCCCGAAATCTTTAGCAACGATAGGCAAAAGCCCTCCGGGATTAGAAACCTCTACCCGGTCATCAAACATTTCTATTGTAATGGTTGCTCCCTGTTCGTAATAATCACGATGTGAGAGAGCGTTAATAATGGCTTCTTTGAACACAGTAAGAGGAATTTCCCAAATTTCTTCTCTTGGTCCTGCTCCCTCAATTTTATAAGCTACTTGCAGTTTACTTTCCAGCCATGCCATAGCCTGCAAATATTGTTGGTATAGTGGACCGCCAAAGATTTTATCATCTATGATATATACTTTGGTTGTTCCTTTGAAAAGAACACATCTTGTTACTGCGTGTGGAAATTTTCGTTCAGGTTGTTTCCCAAAAAACATGGCTGCACCGTTCTTGGCTATTCCTTTATCCGTAAATAGTTCCAAATTCTCAAATATCTGTTTGTCGGCAGTCGATGGGCTTAATCTTGCTTCTGTGCGGAAGTCTTTTATTGCTTGTTCATCTGCATCAGTGTAGATATTGAACCATGAACAGGGAATGGCATCAAAAAATATTTTGTTGCATTCCTGAAAGAAACTACGCATTTCTTCGACAGTACGAAGTTTCTGTGAGTTTGCTCCCTCACGCACAAAGATAGAACCAGAAAATATATAAGGCTTGTCTTTACCTGACGGAACATCAATTACCCAAACTGTCTTATCTTCGATACTTACCGCATACATATCACAATGAAAAGCCGGAGATATTTCACTGATAGAGCCTTGAATGGCTGAACGTTTGTCATTCTCTAAATCTGTGCCAATAATCTGTCCGTTATCATCTACACCAATAAGTAAATATCCTCCGTCTGCATTAGCGAAAGCGCAAATTTCTTCTGTTAGTTCACGAACTTTTGAAGGTACACGGACTTTAAACTCTACATTATAGCCTTCTCCGCTATCAATGAGTGATTGTATGGTTTCTGTATTTGTCATAGACATCTATAAATATAATGCAAAAATAGCTATTTGTTTGGTAAACGCTTTATTAATACAGCTTTATTTATAACTCTGGATTTTAACTGCATTATTTGTATGTCTTAATCTTATTTGTGTTTCACAAACAAGAAATGTGATTTTTATTCACTGAATAACAAACACTTGAAAGAAGTATAGAAAGTAATGGGTGACAATCATAGAAACAAGCGAATATAGTAGTTCTTTTTAGTATCTTTGCAATTATAAAGCATTTAACATGGATAAATTCAATGTGAACGAGAGTTTAGATACCGCGAGATTAGAAAAACTATTTCTTGAAAATGGTATGCTGAAAATACTTAGGAAAAATGAATATATGGTTCGTCAAAACGATAAAACGAATCATATAGGTTTTGTGGTATCAGGTATATTTCGCCTTACTCGCATTGATACGAATGGTAACGAATGGATTGTTGGTTACAGTTTTGAAAATGATTTCGTATGTGATTATCCGTCTTTAATAAATAGACGAGGTGCAACAGTTAGCATACAGGCAACAAATGATTGCGAAGTTTATTTGCTCACTTTGGGCGAACTTAATCAGTTTTGGGGAACAGATATGAATACGCAGCGTTTAGGCAGACGTATTGCCGAAACTATGTTTGCAGAGATATACCAACGTTTATTAGGGTTCTACTGTGATACTCCCGAACAACGCTATCAGGCATTGATGAAGCGATGCCCTGATTTGCAGGAACGAATATCCCTAAAGGAAATAGCACTTTTTCTCGGTGTAACTCCCGAAACATTAAGTAGAATCCGCAAAAACAACAGAAAAAATAAAGGTCTTGACTTTCGTCAAGGCTTTTTTGCTTTCTACTGTTTAATATTGCCGCCATAATTTAGACCAACGGAACTGCATAATTTTGCTAAAAATGTGGGAGTTTTAGGAAAAAGAAAATCCCTGAAATATTTAGTTTTCAGGTATTTACCAAATTTGAAGTCTTTTAAAAGTGATGCCACCAGGAATCGTGCTAAATTCACAAGTGGCTGTGTATCATCACTTTAAGAAACGTCACAAGAGTAATCTCCTCCTATTGCTCCACCATTGGACTTCTGCGTTTTGCGCATCGTTGCAGCGGATGATTTCTACAGCAAAGATAGTGATTTACTTTGAATTATTATCTTTCAACCTCTTTATTTCTTTATCGAAATCACTCTCCAACATATCCATTTCTCGTTTGCGATAGATTTCAAACTCCTTTTCTGCTTTTTCAACAGCCTGTTTGTGCGAGATATTCCCCTTGCCAATCAAGACTTTCCGCTTATGAGCAATAATCTGATTATCCAGTGCTTCTATCCAATCTTTCATTGTCATAGGATTCATTTCCAATGCTTGGAACTCCGCAAAATCCAAGAAACCTGAGACGAGCAGATTCAGGCGTTGGAGTTCAATCTCAGACAAATAGTTCTTGGCAATCTTCACATCATCTTTGGTCACATAGTTGCCCTTGAAGTTGGTCATTCCGACAAAAGGTTTTTCATTATCCACGCGATTGTATATGATTTCAGCAGCCGTATTCTCGTGAACAGCATAATGCAGCTTGTTCTGCACGGTGGCGAAAAACATTTTTGTCATCTTGTCACGAGGGTCGTAGTCTGTCGCTGTGGCATATATATCCGTTACTTGCTGATAGAAGTTGCGCTCACTACTACGAATATCCCTAATGCGCTGCAAGAGTTCACGGAAATAACGGTTCCCTCCCTGCTTCAACCGTTCATCATCCATAGCAAACCCTTTTTGGATATATTCGTGAAGCCGTTGAGTAGCCCAGCGGCGGAAACGAGTAGCCACCTGCGACTGCACACGATAGCCCAAGGCTATAATCATATCAAGGTTATAGTGGTCTATGTTACGTTTTACCTGCCGATTGCCTTCCTGACGAACTAACAAGAATTTCTTGTTAGTTGCCTCTATGGTAAGTTCTCCATCTTTATATATATTGTCCACATGTTGGCTGATGTTCTGTTGTGTAGTACAATAGATCTCCGCCAACTGGTTTTGTGTCAGCCACAAGTCCTCATCGGCAAAACGCACGGACACACGGGTTATCTCGTTATCGTCCTGATAGAGTATTATTTTATTTTCTTCGCTCATTGGATTGTTTTTTCAAACTCAAAATATATTCATACAGTTTTTATCACTAGATACTCTAATCTGTTGCCTTTATTTGATTGTTATAATTCACGATATATAGCTATTGGATCTATTATGCATTCGTTATCAAGTCTTCCTAAAAAGACATTCTCCATACCCCTTAGTTTGTCTGCAAGATTTAAGCATGCATCTTTTATACCCCTTAGTTCATGGTCGGCTAATGGGTCTATTGCTTTCCCTGATTGAGTAACAAGTCCAATCATAGTAAAGTCATATTCCGTTTGTCTTGAGTATTTTGAAATAAATTGTGCCTCAGAATCTCTTAAATACTCTCTATTAAGAATAGCAGAAAATTGGAATGGCAATTCAATAGGTAAAACTCTAAATTCCAATTCACCATGAAATCCATATTCCATGATATTCACCATATGTTTTATATCTGCTTCTTCTATATGTAGTCCCTTCTCTTGTAGAAACAATGTTAAAGCCTTATTTGCATGGGCACTCATGGCTTTTATTTTTGCTTTTTGATTCCTATCGTTTGTTGTGTTTAATGCCTTTGATGTGGAATCATTTAATGTTTTGATTTCCTCTTTATGGCTAAAATAGCCAAAGGATTCTCCAACACTATTAAAACGCTCCATTGTCGATTGTAAAGTGAGATAGTCATTAAATACGGCACGACCTGTCACTTTTATAATTCCTTTTGATTGAATTGTATTAGTCGTGTCTTCTGATTTGACCGTATATAAAATATTCCTATTGATTAGCTCAGCTTCTAGAAGATTAAAAGCATAGTCATGCAAATATTTCTTTTCAGTAGCAGCCTTTTCTATTTTTAAGATGTCACTCATGATTTTTCCACTCACAAATGTCCCTTTTTGGGTTTCTTCTTCAACATGTGAAGCTGCGTTTTCAGAGATAATATACTCTGTAAATCCTTGAAATATTTGAGATGAAAGAGAGTATAATTTATAGTCATCCAAATATATAAATGATTTAATGTTTTGTTCCATAATTCTCAAAATTTATTTTTCTTTGTTCCTTATTTTTCGTGTATTGATTAATATTGTCTTTCCTTGTTTTTATAGCTAATCTTATTCCGTATATGATACAGCCAAGCGAGAATGTTCCAACTATTCCCATATATAAGTAGTCAATTATTTCCATAGTAACGTTGTATTTTTAACATGACATTCCAACTAAATACCAAAGAAGCAATACTCATTAAAAACAAGCATATGTAAGCACTTGTTTGACTTATTATTTTAACAGCAAGAAGCTCTGAACTATATATTATTCCCAACGTGATTGTTAGAAATATGATTAAGAATAAAGAAAAGCCAAATATTCTATCTTCATTGGGTGGAGTTATTGGCTCTCCTGCTTTCTTAGACTTGTTTTTCAATCCATTAAGTTCATTTATGTTTGAAATATTAAGAGTTAAACCAAAAAACACAATATCTATAAGACTAATGGCAGAACCTACTGGATTCCTTAATATCACAAAACAAATCAACCGAATAAAAAACGGTAAAGCGGCTACTAATACTGTATATATTAGCCATCGTTCAAGTTTCATAATTCACCTTTATAATATTATTTTCCTCCTTTAATTCGATTACAATTTCTACAAAGCATCTGGCAATTATCTGCCACTGTTGTACCGCCTTCTTTCCAAGGGGTGATGTGGTCGGCTTCCATATCCTCCAAATCAAAATGCTTATGGCAATGTACGCAGATACCTTTCTGGCGTTCATATGCCTCACGCTTTTGCTTTTTGTCGAAAGTGCGGAAACTGAGGTCGCGTAAATCACCGCTTAGAACATAGCGATAGATTCCGGATTTCTTCATGATTTCATCGTCCTCCATCAGGTCGTGGATTTGTTTTTCTAATGCTTCCGTATCGTAAACGTTTTCACCAAATTCATCGAACATTGCACCCCAATCCAAGCCTTTCATTTCCCGTCGATATTTAGGGAAAGTGGAACGTATCCATGTAATGATTGATACGAAGTATGCCCATAGCTTGTTAGCATTGGGGTCAAACTGATGTTGTGCCATATAGTCATCCACCTTTGTAATGCTATCGTGACGTGCAGCCCATTTGAGAATGGCGGCAAGATAAGCCTGTTCTATGGCTGTACCATTCAGAAAGTCTGCTCCCAGTTTGTAAGCCGGACAACCATTCTTTGAAAAATGACGGCGGGCATCAGTCACGAACGGTCCTGCATATACGGCATTAAGAAGTTCTTGGTCGAGAAGTTTCTCACCTGCAATGTTGATGACCCTGAACCACTCCAGCTTTTCCTTGTCAGTTCCTTCGCAGAAATATACAGTTAGTTCATAGTTGAGGAATTTCTCTGTATCCTCTTTTAAGGTTGAGAAATAGAGTGTACCAAGGTCTTTGTCCTCAATATTGAAACCATGAGTATAGAACTCGCAGATGGACAGTGTGCGTTGCTGACCGTCAATCATTTCATAATTGCCATTTTCTCCGACACTCCAATACATAACATTAAGGGGGTATCCTTTCAAAATGGTTTCAATCACAGCTTGCTGCTGCTTTAAATCATAACGAAACTCACGCTGATAGGGTGGACGAATGTCCAATTTTCCACCATACCCCTTTACTCCTGTATCGGGATCGTTGATATATCCGTCAATCAAATCACAGATTTTTATGGATTTCGGTTCTATTTTCATAATTGACTACTGTTTTCTGCGAATGATTATTCGAGCGTATGGTAAAGTTACAAGCCCATTTTTCAATATATACGGAGAATTCATATTGGCTGTAACATGTGCTTTATTACCTTGTTTCCTTAGATTATCTATTGTGCTTTGTCCCATTGGTTTAAAACCTACAGACCTTATCCAATCAGTATCACAAGTATTTCCAATGATTTCAAATTGTTCGGGATTGTACTTATCAAGAAATGTAATTGGTACACCCATCAAGCCATAATAATCGCAAGGGATTTCAGTTGTTTTAGACACATCTATCGCATCGTAGTTTTCATATTTAGGATATTCCTCAGGAATATATGGCTTATAGAGAATCAAATCTTCATGTCGTTTCTTAATCTCAAGGTTTGTAAACCAAGTTACTCCCGAAACACGAATCATTCCTTCTTTATGATTTCCTGCCGTGGCAATATCTTGATAATTTGAAATGAAATGCCCTGCACCTCCTTTGAATCCATAGCCAAGCCATAGCTTATTTTGCTGGATGAGAGGAAATATCTCTTTATACTTAATGGCATTTTGATGTCCAATAATCAAAAATTCCTTGTCATATTCAATTAGTTGAGCCACATATTCCCTAAAAAGAGAAAAGGGAGGATTGGTGACAACGATGTCGGCTTCTTTCAGAAGCTCGATGCACTCCTTGCTTCTGAAATCGCCATTCCCCTTTAACGGCATCACACCTATTTCATCTGCATTTGGTATGCGGTCTCCGTTCTTGTCACCCTCATAAACCAGATATACAGCTTGTTCACTTTTGTTTTGACTGAACAAGTTCATATCTTGATTTTTGTAACAAGTGGTAATCAACTTTTTCAATCCAAGGAACTCAAAGTTATAGGCAAAATAGGTGAAGAAGTTGCTTACACGTGGGTCGTCACAATTACATAGTCTGGTTTTACCACGGAAATGGTCGCGGTAATGTCTAAGCTCATTATTAATATCTTCGAGTTGTGTATAGAACTCGTCTTTCTTCGCTTCTTTCGCCTTATTTAGATTCTTATTAGCCATGTCATTCTTCGTTATTACCGTGGTTAATTAGTTTCCTTACATCTATTTTCAGAACATCCGCAATCTTTAAAAGCATTTCTAAGGACGGTTGGGAAGAATTAGAACACCATCGCGACACAGTCGCTTCATTCTTTTCTAATTGCTCAGCTAACCATTTCCCGGTCTTGTTTTGTTCTGCCAATACAATCTTCAATCTATTTATTCTTGTTGTTTCCATAAACTTTTTTAACTTCCACTTAAAGTGCATAAGTTGACTCTATTTGCAAAGATAATGATAAAAATTTAAAGTAGGTTATGGAGATGATATTTTTGCACTTTATTTTTGAGATTTATGGTTACAAGGATTAAGTAAAAGAAAATGATTCAACAAAATATATGATGTATTGATAAAGACTTTGTAACTGACACTCTCAAACGAATAGACTTCAATTCTTTCAAATAGAGGCATATAAAGAGAACAAATACTCCCTAAGCACCCCTCAAGTACCCCCTAAGTACCCCTCAAGTAAAATCACTCATTCAAAAAAGGCTAACGGGAAATGTCAAAGAGGGTTATTACGATATAACTGCATCGGAATGGGACAGTCATTCCGATGCGGTTCTTAATTGTCACGATACACATTTGATGGTGTCGCAAGTTAGTGGCTGTCATATTGTTGTGGCTGTTGTTGCCACTTAGCCTCCATTTCCCTTGAAAGTTCCACAATCTCCCGGCTCAGCTTCACAAGGTCGATGGTACACTTCTCCAGCTTGTAGAGCAACGCCATCGCCTTCTTCTCCGAGAAGTGGATGCGCAGCTCTTTGACGACCTGATTGTAGTTCGTGCCTATACAGCGGAACTGAGCGTGGAAGTCCGACAGCTTGGTGTAGTAGTCCAGCATCGTCTTGTCCACCTTCAGCACCTTGAACGGCTGTCCGAAGAAGTGCGCCTTGAGAAAGACGGCTTTCGCGTACACGTTCGATTCCTCGTACATCGTCAGGAACCTGTTCCATTCCACATCGTCGAAGCGCACCATCACGCAGTGCGTCTTCGGGTTCAACTTGGGATTTCGTACACGCATCTTCGGCTGCGCTCGGCATAGCTCAAACGAGTCAAGGATAAAGTCGTTCAATGTCATTGCGGCTACATTCTACGAACACTATGATGACATTCTGAACTTCTACAACAACAGGGCATCAAACGCCGCAGCAGAGTCGTTCAATGCAAAAATC
>Ga0129308_1003721_pt1 | contig 10514 bp, 7 predicted proteins | sample L827metagenome_FD_94440 | JGI IMG/M metagenome (GOLD analysis project Ga0129308, IMG submission 94440) | Ring-tailed lemur group fecal microbial communities from Wisconsin, USA - L827 metagenome | ecosystem: Host-associated > Mammals > Digestive system > Large intestine > Fecal | place: USA... | reverse complement strand
GCCATACAGCAGCTTGGCGTCCGCAGACAGGCTCTTGAATTGAGCGCCGGTCACAAGCAGCCTGAGGATGCGGTAGTAGCTGAATTGCTCCGATTCGTTGCCGTAGAAGTAATCAAAGTTGACTGGCTGACCCATAGTTCTCCCTCCTTATCATAGAAATAAGGGCGTTCTAAAGAAATCAGAACGCCCTTGTGAGGAGCGGAATGGCATTTTGATATGCTGATCTGCTCCATGGGAAAGAAAAAAGCTCGTTTTGTTTCCAAAACGAGCTTTTTCTCTTGACTTCCCAAGAAATGGTGGAGATAAGCGGGATCGAACCGCTGACCTCTTGAATGCCATTCAAGCGCTCTCCCAGCTGAGCTATACCCCCATATAGTCTATCCGAAGCGGATATTTGGGGAAGTCATATTAAATTGTCGAAAAATACTACTCATCAGGGGTACGCGACTGTATTGTTTCGGCTCCCAGCTGAGCTATACCCCCAAGGCGTGATTTAGTATAGCAGACTTTTTTTGAAATTGCAAGCCCTTTTTTAAAAAAAGCCCGTTTTCTTTTGCGCAAAACCGTGATAGAATGAGAGTATCTTACAGGAGGAAAGGGGTTTACGCATGAACACAGTTTTGCGCGGCGGCTCTGTGGTCTCCGGAAGCGGAGCGATCCGGGCCGACGTTTGGATTGAAAACGAAATCGTCCGGGCTGTCGGACGGAATCTCGACTGCCCGGATGCGGCCGTTATCGATGTGACAGGGAAGCTGCTCTTTCCCGGCTTCATCGACGCCCACACGCATTTTGACCTGGACGTCTGCAACACCACCACCGCCGACGATTTCTACACCGGTGGCCGCGCCGCGCTCCGCGGCGGTACCACCATGGTGATCGACTTTGCCTGCCCCAACAAGGGAGAGAGCCTCCAATATGGCCTTGCGCTCTGGCACAAAAAGGCCGATGGCCGGTGCGGCTGCGACTATGGCTTCCATATGACCATCGACGACTGGAACGACGGCATCCTGGCGGAGCTGCCGCAGATGTTCGAGGCCGGGATCTCCTCGTTTAAAATGTATATGACCTATCCGGCGATGATGATCGGCGACCGGGACATGTTCAAGGCCCTGCGGGAGATGAAGCGGCTGGGCGGCGTCGTGGGCGTCCACTGCGAAAACAGCGGCGTGATCGACGCGCTGATTGCGGAGAAGAGGGCGGCCGGGGCGATGGGACCCCAGTCCCATCCGGAGAGCCGGCCCGCGGTCCTGGAGGCCGAGGCCATTTCCCGGCTGCTGAAGATGGCGGCCGTGGCCGACGTCCCGGTGGTCATTGTCCACCTGTCCTCGGAGGCCGGCCTGCGGGAGGTCGAGGCCGCCCGGGCGCGGGGCCAGAAGGTCTATGTTGAAACCTGCCCCCAATACCTGTTCCTGGACGACAGCCGCTATGCGCTGCCCGGCTTCGAGGGGGGACGCTATGTCTGCGCGCCGCCGCTGCGGAAGCCCGGCGACCAGGTTGCGCTTTGGCGGGCGCTGGCGCAGGACGAAATTCAGACGGTCTCCACCGACCATTGCAGCTTCACGCTGGCCCAGAAGGACGCGGGCCGGGACGATTTTACAAGGATTCCCGGCGGCCTTCCCGGTGTGGAGACCCGGGGAACGCTGCTCTATACCGGCGGCGTGGCAGAGGGCCGGATCAGCCTTGGACAGATGTGCCGCCTGCTGGCGGAAAATCCGGCGAGGCTCTATGGCGTCTATCCCCGCAAGGGCGTCATCGCCCCGGGCAGCGACGCCGACATCGTCGTCTACGACCCGGCGGCGGACGGCGTCATCACGGCGGCGGACCAGGCGGCCAATGTGGACTATTCGCCCTACGAGGGCTTCCGGACCAGGGGCAGCATCGAATCTGTGTGGCTGCGGGGCCGGAAGGTGGTAGACCACGGGGAAATTTTGGAGGACCGCGGCGGTGTGTTTGTCCCGCGGCACAGGGGAGAACTATGAAACGCGCAATTCGATGGATCCTGCTGATTTTCTTCCTGGGCGTATTCTGCTTTGCGGGCTATAAGCTGGTTTCGACGCTCTATGAATATAAAAAGGCGGAGAATTTTTATGAAGAGACGGCCGGCGCCTATGTCGTAGCGGAGGCGCGGAGCGATGCGCCGGAGGAGGCGCAGGAGGTCCGGAAGGTCCAGCCGGGGGACAGCCCTGCGGCCTACGTCCGGGACGACGGCGAGGAGGTCGCGCCCATCACGATCGACTTCGACAGCCTGCTTGCGGACAACGGCGATGTGATCGGCTGGCTCTACTGCGAGGACACGCCGGTCAACTACCCGGTGGTCCAGAGCGGCGACAACGAGTTCTATCTGCACCGCATGCTGGACGGCAGCTACAGCACCAGCGGCTCCATCTTTCTGGACTATCAGTGCAGCCCGGATTTTACCTACGACAACTCGATCCTCTATGGGCACAACATGCGCAACGGCTCCATGTTCCACACGCTGGTGGAGTACAACGACCAGGAATACTACGACGCGCATCCGGTACTCTATCTGCTGACGCCGGACCAGAATTACGCCGTGAAGCTCTTTGCCGGCTTCGTGACCGACTCCGACGGCTGGGCCTATGTGCTGCAATTTGGCTCGGAGGCGGAAAAGGCGGAATATCTCGCGCGGGCCGTGTCCGAATCCACGTTTGAGGCGCTGGTCGCGCCGTCCGCTTCAGATCACATTTTAACGCTTTCCACCTGCAGCTATGAATACAATGACGCCCGCTATGTCGTCATGGGAATTTTGACGCCGATTTCTTAACAGGGAGGCTTCTTATGGCACGCATTGACAAGGAAAATTATTACCTGGATATTGCCGAAACGGTGCTGGAGCGCTCAACCTGCGCCAGGAAGCACTATGGCGCGATCATTGTCCGCAACGATGAGATCATCGCCACGGGCTACAACGGCGCGCCGCGGGGCCGCATCAACTGTACCGATCTGGGCTACTGCCTGCGGCAGAAGCTCGGCATCCCCAGCGGGCAGCGCTATGAGCTGTGCCGCAGCGTCCACGCCGAGGCCAACGCCATCATCTCCGCCGCGCGGAAGGAGACGCTGGGCGGCACACTGTACCTCGTCGGCCGGGACATGGAGACCGGCGAGCTGCACCCGGATCCCCAGCCCTGCGCGATGTGCCGCAAGCTGATCCTCAACGCGGGGCTCAGCAAGGTGGTCATGCGGAACACGGAGACGAAGTATACCGTGGCCCATGTGGAGGACTGGATCCGTTGCGACGACTCCATTCTCGGCCCCGACTTCACGCTGGACGACTGAACCGCGCATCCATTTGACAGAAAAGAAGCAGGCGCGCCTGCTTCTCAGTGTGTCAAAAAAGGCGGCTATGCGCCGCTTGCCTCTCCTGAAAGGAGAGGTGGCAAAAATCAGAGATTTTTGACGGAGAGGTTATACAGCAAAAGATTACGAATTCGCCGTAGTTTCCATCAAAAAGGAAACAATTCTATGCATGACCCTCTCAGTCACGCGAATCGCGTGACAGCTCCCCCATCGGGGGAGCCAAGGGCGCTGCCGCGCCGGAGGGTTCCTTGACAGTCTGTGAAGCAGGCGCGCCTCTTGGCGCGCCTGCTTCTTTTTGGAACAAAGGACGCTAGGTGGCGAAGCCGGCAAACTGGGTCCTGTAGAGGTCGTAGTATTTCCCATGCCGGGCCAGCAGCTCCTCGTGGGTGCCCTGCTCCACAATGCGGCCCTGGTCTATGACGACAATCAGATCGGAGTCCCGGATTGTGGAAAGCCGGTGGGCGATGACAATGCTGGTGCGGTTTCGCATGATCTGCTGCATTGCGCTCTGGATCGCCTTTTCCGTCCGCGTGTCCACGTTGGAGGTCGCCTCGTCCAGAATCAAAATCTTGGGATCGGCCACAAAGGCCCTGGCGATGGCGAGAAGCTGGCGCTGCCCCTGGCTGATGTTGGCGCCGGCAGAGACGAGCTGTGTGTCAAGGCCGCCGGGCAGGTGCGCGATCATCTCTCCGCAGCAGCCCATACGGATCGCCTCCTCCAACTGGGCGGCGGTCGCCTCTCCGTTGGCATAGAGCAGATTATTGCGGATCGTATCGGTAAACAGGACCGTGTCCTGCAAAACAATGGCAATGTCCTTTCGCAGACTGCCCCTGGCGACGTCCCGGATGTTCTGCCCGTCGATGTGGATCTCGCCGCTGTCGGTGTCGTAGAAGCGCATCAGAAGGTTGACCACGGTGGTCTTTCCGCTGCCGGTGGAGCCGACCAGCGCGACCTTTTTTCCGGAGGGGACATCGAGAGAGAAGTCGCGGATGACCGGCTGGTCGGGAACATAGGAGAAGTTCACATGGCGGAAGCTGACGCTGGCGCCGCGGTCCGCAAGCAGCGGCTCGCCGGCCATATCCTCGCTCGCCTCGTCCAGAACATGGAATACGCGCTCCGCGCCGGCGATGGCGGTTTGAAGCTGGCCGTAGACCTGCGCAATTTCATTGATCGGGCGGCTGAACTGCTTGGCGTACACGATAAATGCGGAGATGACGCCCACGGAGATCAGCCCATGGACGGCAAAGTAGCCGCCGAAGGCCGCGATGATGACGAAGCCGATGTTGCCGATGCAGTTCATGATCGGCCCCATGACGCCGCTGCAAATATCGGTCCTGATTCCGGCCCCGGTCAGGGAATCGGAGGTTTCGCAGAAGTCCTCCACCGTGAGATCCTGATGGTTGTAGGCCACGACGGTGCGGTAGCCGGAGATCATCTCCTCAACGGTGCCGTTGAGCTGTCCCAGCAGCGTCTGCCGCCTGCGGGAGAATTTTCGCACGTTTTTCGACAGGAATTTTGTGACGGCCACCGTGAGAAGGACGGTGGCGCAGCTCAGCAGCGCAAGCTGCCAGCAGTAGTACACCATCATGGAGGCCGTTCCGAGGATGGTTAAAATCCCCGCGCACAGGGACGGAAGAGACTGGGATACCGTGGTGGAAATATTCTCAATGTCGTTGGTCATGCGGCTCATGACGTCCCCGTGGGAATGGGTATCCAGGTAGCGGATCGGGGAATCCATGATTTTGCCGAACAGCTCGCCGCGCATCCGTTTGACGATGCTCTGGCTCAGCCTGGCGCTGATGAGGCCCTGGAGAAGCTGGGAGCCGCTGTAGAGAACATAGACCAGGAGCATCCAGAGCAGCGTCGGAGCCAGCTTTCCCGCGGCGGCGCCGGCGATGATGTCGATCGCCCGGCTTTGCAGGCTGGGGGCATAGACGCCGCAGAGCGTCCCAAACACGACGACGGCCAGCATGCTGAATACCATCCGCTTTTCCTGGAGGAAATAGCGCGCAAGCTGCTTCAGCGTCGCGCCCACGTTTTCGGCCCGCTCCGTCTCCGGGAAGCGCTCCATCCTGCGCATGCCGGGCAGACTGCTATTGGACATTCCGCTCACCATCCTCTCCAAGCTGCGAATCGTAGATATCCCGATAGGCTTTGCAGGTGCGGAGCAGCGTCTCGTGGGTGCCGCACGCCGCGATGCGGCCCTTCTCCAGCACGATGATCCTGTCTGCCCGGCGGACCGATGCAATCCGCTGGGCGACGATCACCTTGGTGCTTCCGGAATTGGCCTGCTGCAGGGCGGTATAGAGGTCGGCCTCCGTTTTCAGGTCCAGGGCGCTGGTGGAATCGTCAAAGATCAGAATTTCCGCGCGCTTCAAAATCGCCCTTGCGATGGAGACGCGCTGCTTCTGGCCGCCGGACAGGCTCGTTCCGCGCTCCGCGACCATGGTGGCGTACCCCTCCGGGGTTGACCGGATAAAGCCGTCCGCCTGGGCAATCCCGGCGGCTTCGCGGATGGCGGAGGCCTCCGCCTCCGGCGCGCCCCAGGCGATGTTTTCTTCGATCGGCACGCTGAACAGCTCGCTTTTCTGGAGCGCAATGGCAATTTTGTCCCGCAGCGCTTTTTGCCGGTAGGACCGGACGTCGACGCCGTCCACAAGGACCGCGCCTTCCGTCACGTCGTAAAACCGGGGAATCAGATGGACCAGCGAGGATTTCCCGCAGCCGGTGGCGCCCATGATTGCGACGGTCTCTCCCGGCTGGACCGTAAAGCTGAGATGCTGCAAAATGACCTGGCTGCTGCCGGGGTAGGCAAAGGAGACGTCCCGGAATTCGATTTTTCCGCGGATTTCCATGTCTCCGTAAAAATCTCCGTCCCGGAGCTGGGGGCGGCTGCCCAGGACCTCCTTGAGCCGCTTCCAGGAGGCGAGGCCGCGGGAGAGGTTCTGGAAGATCATGACGAGCATCAAAATCCCGTTGAGAAGCTGCGTGGTATAGGTGATGGCGGCCATGATGGCCCCGGGCGTTGTGCTTCCGGCGCTGACCTCAAAGGAGCCCGCCAGCAGGATCAGCACCACGACGACGTACATCAGCGCGTTCATGATGGGATTCATAAAGGCGAAAATGACCAGCACATGGAGCTGTATCTTTGTCAGGCTGTCGTTGGCCTTGCCGAAGCGCGCCTTTTCATAGATCTCCCGCACGCAGGCCTTGATGATGCGGATGCCGGACACATCCTCCTGCATCATGGAGTTGATTTCGTCCAACTGGGCCTGCAGCTTTGTAAAAAGCGGCGTGGCCTTGGACATGAAAAAGACAAGCGCGCCGACGATCAGGGGAAACGCACAGAGAACGATCAGCGCAAAGCTGCGGTTCAGAAGGAACATGAAATAGATGCTGCCAAACATCAGCATGGAGGTGCGGATCATCCCTCTGATGAACAGGGAGATCAGGGTCTGCACCTGGGTGATGTCGTTGGTCACGCGGGTGATGAGAGAGCCGGCGCCGAACCGGTCCATCTGGGGAAAGGAAAAGGTCATGATGTTCCGGAAGCAGTCCTTGCGGATGCTGTTCCCGATATTCTGGCTGCTGATATGGACGAACACATTGTTCATCGATCCGCTAAAGCCGCCAAAGAGGACAAGAAGGATCATGCGAAGGCCCAGGCTTCCGATCAGATGCAGGTCGCCTGTGCCGCCGCTGCTAAGGCCCAGCACGCCGTCGTCCACAATCCGGCGCATCAGCCCGGGCTGCAGCAGATCGACCAGGACCTCGCAGAACATAAAAACCGCGGCCAGAAGGGCGACAGGGAGGTATTTTTTCAGATAGCGCCACATCGTCAGCCTTCCTTTGCCGGAGCGCCGGACCGCGGTCCGGCCGGTTCTTCGCCTGTCTGTCCGTCGCGGCCGCAGCGGTACTGCGCGCGCCAGTGGGCGTTGACTGTCTCTAAAAGCGCCAGAAGCGTATGCTTCTCCTCCTCCGAGAGACAGGCGAACATTTTCTGATGCCGCGCCTCGCGCTGCGCCAGGGCTTCGCGGGCGGCGGCGCTGCCGGCTTCGGTCAGGACGATATCGGCGGTCCTGTGATCCTGCTTGCTGGGCTTGCGGAGCAGTAGGCCTGCGGCCTCCAGCTTGCCGATCACCTCGCTTGCAGAGCCGGGCTGGATGCCCAGCCGCCGGGTCAGCTCCCGCTGGGTTATGGGCCCTGCCTCCAGAAGCAGGATCAAAATCCGCTTTTGGCTGCCTTTTCCCTCCGAGATATGGCGCATGCCGTGGCCAATGTCCCAAAAGTTTCGGATCAGCGCATTGTTGAGACAGACGGGATCAAGGGATTGCTCCATAGATATTGCCTCCTTAAAAACTTCGGTACCTTGATATCTATAAAATAGCATCCCTGCTTCCATTTGTCAAGGTGCCTTGACATCTGAAACGGTCCGTCAAAATCGAAGAAGCTCCCAAAATGGGAGCTTCGGTTTTTGGCTATTTGGCGTTCCAGAAGCGGACGGCGCGGTCCAGCCAGCCTGCGGCGGCAGTGCCGTCGGCAAGGCCGGTGCCGTGGTCCGTCCCCGGGAAGGTCTCATATTCGTGGGGAACGCCGCCGGCAGTCAGCGCCCGGTCCAGCAGACGGGAATTGACGGCGGGAACGACGCGGTCGTGGTCGTACTGCCAGAGGTAGGTGGGCGGATAATCCGCCGTGATCTGCAATTCGAGGCTGTATCGCCGGACCCAGTCCGGCTCTGCGCGGTGCATGCCCAGCAGATTGGCTTTGGTCTCCGGCTCGCTGTCCGCGCCCATGGTGACGACGGGATAGCAGAGCGCCATCGCGCCGGGCCGCGGCAGGCCATAGCGCTTCCAGCCGAGGGACTCCGTGCCGAGGCAGCCGGCGAGGTGCCCGCCGGCGGAGAAGCCCATCAGCAGATAGCCGTCAAGCCCGAATTCCAGTTCTCCGGCGCGGGCCTGAAGGAACCGGAGGGCCGCGGCCAGATCGTCCAGCGGGCCGGGGGCGGCGGCGGCCGCGCCGGTGCGGTAGTTGACGACAACGGCGTGATAGCCCATGGAATTGAGCCGCGCGGCCACCGGGTAGCCCTCGTTGGGCAGGGAGACCATGCTGTAGGCCCCGCCGGGACAGAGAATGACCGCCCGGCCGCCGGGGACCCCGGGGAAGTGGAAGAGGAACTGGTGCGGCTCCGGGCCATAGCGCAGGCAGACCGGACAGCCCGCCCGCCGCAGCGCCAGCGCACGGTTCAGCCCCTCGCAGAACAGCGGCAGCCGCCAGAGGTCCGCCTGGGCCGAGAGGGGCTTCTCCCCATAGCGCGGCAGGTCGAAGAGCGACTCGGGCAGCAGTGCATTTTGGATTTCCCGGAATTCCGGCAGGTTCCGCAGCTCGTTGAGCTGCATGTCCGGCGTGATGATTGTTTCCAGCATAGAGGGCCTCCAAGCGTGTTTTTGCATATTATAGGAGATTCCTTCGCCGGATACAAGCCGGAAAGCGAGAAAGTTCACGAAATCTTCTTTTTTTGCAGCATGGAATGTGATATAATAATTCGAAGCATGCGAAAGAACCTGTCAGAAAGGTGGATTTACGTTGGGACTGGTTACAAAACTGTTTGGAACACGCTCCGAGCGGGAGGTCAAGCGGCTGCAGCCGCAGCTTGACAAGATTCTCGCTTTGGAGGATGCATATAGAAAACTCTCCGATGGAGACCTGCGGGCCAAAACGGAGGAGCTGAAGGAGCGCTATGCCAAGGGCGAGACGCTGGACGACCTGCTGCCCGAGGCCTTTGCCACGATCCGGGAGGCGGCGGACCGGGTGCTGGGCATGCGGCCCTATCCGGTGCAGCTCATCGGCGGCATCGTGCTCCACCAGGGGCGCATCGCCGAGATGAAGACCGGCGAGGGCAAGACCCTGGTCGCCATCCTGCCGGCCTACCTCAACGCGCTGACCGGCGAAGGCGTCCACATCGTCACGGTCAACGACTATCTTGCCAAGCGCGACTCGGAATGGATGGGCAAGGTCTACCGCTTTTTGGGCCTCCGCGTCGGCCTGATTGTCCATGGCCTGTCCGGCGCCCAGCGCCGCGAGGCCTACGCCGCGGACATCACCTACTGCACCAACAATGAGCTGGGCTTCGACTACCTGCGGGACAACATGGCGATCTACAAATCGGAGATGGTCCAGCGGGGCCATGCCTTTGCTATCGTGGACGAGGTGGACTCCATCCTCATCGACGAGGCCCGGACGCCGCTGATTATCTCCGGCAAGGGCGAGGCCTCCACCAAGCTCTATGAGATGGCGGATATGCTGGTCAGCTCCATGAAGGTGCAGGTCTTTGCGGACATCGACGAGAAGCAGGAGCAGGACGACTACGACTGCGACTACATCGTCAACGAGAAGGACCGCGTCTGTTCGCTGACGGCCCGCGGCATTGAGAAGGCGGAGCGCTATTTTGGCCTCGAAAATCTGGCGGACCCGGAGAACGCCACGATCTCCCATCACATCAACCAGGCCATGAAGGCCCGGGGCCTGATGAAAAAGGACATCGACTATGTCATCAAGGACGGCCAGATCATCATCGTGGACGAGTTCACGGGCCGTCTGATGTATGGCCGCCGCTACAACGAGGGTCTCCACCAGGCCATCGAGGCCAAGGAGGGCGTCGAGGTCGCCAACGAGTCCAAGACCCTCGCAACCATCACCTTCCAGAACTTCTTCCGGCTCTATAAAAAGCTCTCCGGCATGACCGGCACGGCGCTCACCGAGGAACAGGAATTCAGCGCCATCTACAAGCTGGACGTGGTGGAGATCCCCACCAACCGGCCGGTGGTCCGGATCGACAACCCCGACGTGGTCTACAAGACGGAGGCCGGCAAGTACCGGGCCGTCATTGCGGCGATCAAGGCCTGCCATCAGAAGGGCCAGCCGGTGCTGGTCGGCACGATCTCCATCGAGAAGTCCGAGCTGCTGTCCAAGCTGCTGAAGCGGGAGGGCATTGCGCACACGGTCCTGAACGCGAAGCACCACGAGAAGGAGGCCGAGATCGTGGCCCAGGCGGGCCGCTTTGGGGCCGTCACCATCGCCACGAACATGGCGGGCCGCGGCACGGATATTGTGCTTGGCGGCAACCCCGAATATATGGCCCTGGCCGACCTTCGAAAGGCCGGCGTCTCCGAGGAGCTGCTGGCCGAGGCCAACTCCTT
>Ga0129308_1003719_pt1 | contig 10517 bp, 13 predicted proteins | sample L827metagenome_FD_94440 | JGI IMG/M metagenome (GOLD analysis project Ga0129308, IMG submission 94440) | Ring-tailed lemur group fecal microbial communities from Wisconsin, USA - L827 metagenome | ecosystem: Host-associated > Mammals > Digestive system > Large intestine > Fecal | place: USA... | reverse complement strand
GGTCGAGATGGCGAGAATACGCGTTCCCTTGTAGGTTCCTGTAATACTCTTATATTCGCGGCTGAACGCTTCCTCGTGGACATCCGTAAGAAATGCGGCGATCGCATCGACGCGCGCCGGATCACCGGGCAGAATCGCGGCGGTTGCGCCGACGGAAAAATCAAGCTGTATATGCGGCATTTTATTCATGTCAGAGGACCTCCTTGTAAGCTGCTGCGCTGAAGCTCAGAGGCGATTCAACGTAGCGGTTCCATTTCAACAGCAACACTATGTTTGATTGAATTTATGATATCATGGCAGATTAGCTTTTTCAATGCTGTAATATTTTCTGGTGTGCGTGCCTTTTCAATTGCTTTGCGCAGGCGCAGAAGCTGAAACGGCAGCAGGACGATGAGCTTGCGCTTCTCCAGCTCCTCCATAGGTTTTTCGAGATAATATGCTTGAACTAAGTTGAAAAACAGATTATAGTAATCTTCAGGGAAACCTGAATCTGGACCGTTATTTTGTCGAGCGTCGCATTGCGGCCCATCCGAATGAAAACACGGCGGCCGTTTATTTGCGGACAGAAGCGCTGCTTTCGCTTTTGGAGCAGCATGGAGTTTGTATGGGATTTATCGATTTTAGAAACATCAGAACTTGAAAGGCAGGTTTTTAATAATGAAGAAAAATGATCTTCTTTTGGTTATCGATATGCAGAATGTCTATCTTCCCGGCAAAGACTGGGCGTGCCCGTCCATGACGCGCGCGGCGGAGCACATCTGCACGCTGCTTGATGCGGACATCGCACAGCAGACAATCTTTACGCGCTTTGTGCCGCCTGCGCAGCCGGCCGGTACATGGCGGCGGTACAATGAGGAGAACGCCTCAATCAATGCGGATGCGTATCTCAACGATATGATGGAAGAACTCAAGCCCTATCTCGACCGGTATCCGCTCTGTGACAAGTCGGTCTACTCCTCGATGCGCATCCCGGAGATTGCAGAAGCGGCCCGCCACGCCGACCGCATCGTGCTGACAGGTGTCGTCGCCGAATGCTGCGTGCTCTCGACCATGATGGAAGCGATCGACGACGGTTATAAGGTTGTGTATCTGTACGACTGTGTTGCTGGTCAGTCAGAGCAGAACGAAGCCTGCATCCGCCGCATAGCAGAGAGTTTCTCATACGCGCACACGCAGGTAATGAGCAGCGCGGAATATCTGGCTGAATCGTAAGTGCGTCTGGGATTATAATTCATGTAGCCTCTGTCAGAGAAGTACGTCGGACCATCCGAGACCTTAGCACATGCAGATGAGCAGTACGAAACTTCCGAACACCCCGGAGGTACTTTTCGTCCAGTATCATTTCGTTCAGGATAAAATCAAACAGCAGGAAAACCATTGGCCTGAATCCGTCGCGACTATAGCGAGTTGTGCAAATGCTTAGGCTCCAGAATGTCGTAGCAGTCGTAAAATTTCTGCATTCCAGCAGAAATTTTAGCGGGCACTGTTTGAGAAAATGTGCATCAGGCACATTTTCGAGTTGCCCGCGGCGGCTGCGGAGACATTCTGGAGCCTTAGCAATTGCCAACGAGTGGTACGGAGCAGAGGATTCAGGCCGATGGTTTTCCTGCGTCCGGCATAGCGGTAAAGGAAATACCGCCGTTTCCTGAGCCGTCTGCATGTCATATGAAAATATGATATTTCCGGTTGACAACACCATCCAAATGTGCTAAAGTTAACAAGGTTATAGAAACAGGAAAGCAGAGTATCCACTCTCACCCTGGCGCACGAGGCGACCAGTGGTTCATATCGATGCATCAGATTGTTCACGTTTCGGTTTGGCGGAGACGTGTATAGCTGTGTACAGATCAGGTGGATAACTGCGTTATCCATTTTTTTCGCGTTTATGACGTTCTATATCAGTGTTGGAGGTGTGGTACCATTAGCGAGTTAATGATCAACGAACAAATCAGGGACCGTGAAGTCCGCGTAATCGGGGAGAACGGGGAACAGCTTGGCATTATGTCTGCCAGGGATGCAATGAAATTAGCCAGAGAGGCAGAACTCGATCTCGTGAAGATCGCTCCGACGGCGAAGCCGCCGGTATGCAAGATTATCGATTACGGCAAATATCGTTATGAGCTGGCAAGAAAAGAAAAAGAAGCCAGAAAGAAACAGAAAACGATTGAAATCAAAGAAGTTCGATTGTCGCCGAACATTGATGCGAACGACCTGAACACGAAGGTGAACAACGCCAAGAAATTCATCACCAAGGGGAACAAGGTAAAGATTACCCTTCGTTTCCGTGGGAGAGAGATGGCGCATATGCAGGCAAGCAGGCATATCCTTGAAGATTTTGCGAAGGAGCTTGCGGACGTTGCAGTCATCGACAAGCCGATCAAGCAGGAGGGCAGAAGCCTTACCATGTTCTTGTCGGAAAAGCGTTAATTCAGAGATTCTAAATATAAGGAGGAACAACAAGATGCCAAAAATGAAAACCAGCAGAGCGGCTGCAAAACGTTTCAAGAAGACGGGTTCGGGATTATTAAAGAGAAATAAAGCGTATAAGAGCCATATCTTAACCAAGAAGTCCACCAAGAGAAAGAGAAATCTCAGAAAGGCAACGATCACGGATCATACGAACGCTGCTAACATGAAGAAGATTTTACCGTATTTATAAGCATAGGCGAAGGAGGAAATAAGACATGGCAAGAATTAAAGGCGGTATGAACGCTAAGAAAAAACATAATCGGGTATTAAAGCTGGCAAAGGGTTACAGAGGAGCCAGATCGAAGCAGTACAGAGTTGCGAAGCAGTCCGTAATGCGCGCACTGACAAGCGCATACGCTGGCAGAAAGCAGAAGAAGCGCCAGTTCAGACAGCTCTGGATCGCGCGTATCAATGCTGGCGCCCGTCTGAACGGACTTTCCTACAGCAAGTTCATGTATGGACTGAAGCTGGCAGGCGTTGAGCTGAACAGAAAGGTTCTGGCTGACATGGCTGTGAACGATGCAGAAGGCTTTGCGTCTCTGGTAGAGGTTGCGAAGGCAAAGCTTGCTTAATTGTTGATATTTTTCTATAGATCACGGCTTCCGGCGGATGGTCCGGCGGAGCCGGGAACATATAGCGATGATAAAAGGCCCCGCGGCATCGGATTTGATCTGCCGCGGGGCCTGATTTTTTGATGTTGTGTCTGATGCTTCCCGGCTGCTTTCGGACAGGAGCATCGCACAGGCTTCTCTATTTGAAGAGAAGACCCTCGAGCTTTCCGGCGAGCCACATCAGCAGCATGAAAAAGACTGCATAAATAATGAGACTTAGCACGACAAGTCCGATGAGATTGTAGGGCATGCCGGCTGCGACGAGAAGAATCAGCGCGACCGCAGAAAGCAGCGCGGGCAGAAGCATCACGACGAAGGATACAATTACCTGAAACACGGTATGTGCCGCGCTGGAGCCCTTCTGGCCGTGATTGCGGTTATTGGTGCCTGCGTTTTGTTTTTTCAGATCTGTCATTGCGAAAGCCCCTTTCCGGTTCCTGATCTCACAGTGCGCATCCGTGCGGACGCTGTCTGCTTTATTCGTTCATCATGAAGTTGATCAGCTTGTCGATGTCCTCTTTTTCATAAGCGATGATCTCGAGCTCCGGGATCTCACCGTTGGAAAAAATGTTGGCCATTGACACGTACTGGCTGAGCTTGGACTTCAGGTTCAGGCGGTCGCCCTCGCCGGTCACGAGTTCAACTCTGCCGGAGCACTTGTCAATCACCTGGAAAAATTTGTCGATGTTTTTGATGTTCTGTACTTTCATGTTAATCACTCCTTCTTATATTGATAATAGGTTGTTCCCGGGTTACTGAATGAAGCTGTTGTTTGGCCGGAGCCGAACCGGAACCTGCGCAGACCTGCAGCATCCGGATCCGTCTGCTATGTACCGGCAGCGCCTAACGGCCTGTCCGGCGGATTTTGCCGCCGCTGATCTCGACGCGTCCCTGCTTCATGAGGCGGCCGACGGCACGCTTGAATGCGTTTTTGCTGAGGCCGAACTCGCGCAGGATAATCTCAGGCGATACCTTGTCGTCAAACGGCAGGACGCCCTCATACTCGTCGATCGTCTGCATGACGTACTCGGCGTCCTCGTCCATCTGCAGGTAAGCCTTCTCGCGGATGCTCAGATCGAGCTTGCCATCCTCCTTGACGCCCGTTACGCGCGCGTGGACGATCGCGCCGACGTGCAGGCCCTGCGTGCCCTCGCGGCGCGGGATCAGCGCGGAATACCTGTCGTCGACCGCAACGAACGCGCCGAAATTGTCGCTCATCTCGTAGATACGTCCGAGCACCTCATCGTCATGGCGGTACGGGGAATTTTTGAGCAGATACGGATAAACCTTCATTGTGGCGCAAAGCCGTGCACTCTTGTCGAGATACAGGGCGACAAGGCATTCATCGCCTGCATAAATCTTTGCAGTCTGCTCGTGAAAGGGCAGCAGAAGATCCTTCTCAAGGCCCCAGTCGAGAAACGCGCCGATCTTCGTGACCTCGCGCACGCGCAGGACGGCGGTTTTGCCGAGCGTCAGCATCGGTTCACGCTTCGTCGCGATCAGACGGTCGCTCGAGTCCCGGTAGAGAAATACGGTCAGCCGGTCGCCGCAGTGCAGCGCGCCGTCCGTCTCTTTCTTTGGAAGAAGAACCTTGTCCCTGGAATCGGGGGCCTCGGCGAGATAGACGCCGAAAGAGACCTCCTTCACTACTGTAAGCTCCTGTTTTTCACCTGTCTTAAGCATAAAATCTCCTCTCAACTGCAAAAAGTTGGCTAAATATATGCGTTTTCATGGACGCTGCAGCAAAGAGCAAAGTCATGGCAAAGCTGCAGCGCAAAAAGCCACAACTGCGTACACCTCGCCTGTTTCACTGCACAGGCTGACGGTGACTCTGCCCGGTTCCTCATGAACCATCGGTACGATAATGTCATGCAGCCGCGCCTGACGGCGGTACTCAACCTGCAGATGCGCCGTCTCGAATCCGGCCGGAAGGTATTCCTCCGCCATACTGATGTACTGCCCGTTGTTGACGTGATAATTCGTGTCGAGATGATGGCGGCAGACCGCGAACGGCTCCCTGCGCACGCTCTCCGGCGGGATCTGCATCTTCCGGGAAGAGGTCTTCATATCGAGCATCGGCTCAGCAGTATACCCGGAAATATTCTCCGGGAGAATTTTGGCCGGCCTGCCGGTCAGACTGTCGATGAATACCCATACGCTGTTCGCTTTCGCGAGATACCGGCCTGCCTCGTCGAGCAGGGCAAAATTGCGGTAGCCGTAAAATGCTTTGAAGCTGTAGGGCCATGTCTGCACGGTGATCTTTTCACCGAGCTCAGGTCTGCGCAGAATGTCGATCTGCCAGGAGAGCACCATCCAGACACGGTTCTGTTCTGTCAGATAATCGAGGCCGTGTCCGCAGGCTTCCGACTGGAAGGTCGAACAATCCTGAAAATAGTCAACGAGAGAGGTAAGTGTCAGCTTCCTTCCGGGATCCATCTCACTGTACCTGACTCTGCTTTCAAACTGGTATGCCATAGTTCCTCCAACTCTGTAAAATCTAAAGAAAAAGCCTTTGGCATCCACCAAAGGCTTTAAATTAACAGGGCTACAAGGATTCGAACCTTGAAATGACGGAGTCAGAGTCCGTTGCCTTACCGTTTGGCGATAGCCCTTTATCGATCCTGTATCCTGTAGGATGCAGGATCATCGTGCGGAAGATGGGACTTGAACCCACACGACTTTGCAGTCACAAGATCCTTAGTCTTGCTCGTCTGCCAATTCCGACACTTCCGCGAACAAATGGAATTATAGCAAAGAAGTTCTGATATGTCAACAGGAAATTTGAAATTTTTTCAAAAAACTTTTTTTCGCAAAAATTCAAAAAACATATTGACAATTTGAAAAACGTGTAGTATTATAACGAACGTGAGTTGCGAGACTTACCAAGACGCGGAGATGGCGGAATTGGCAGACGCGCAGGCTTCAGGTGCCTGTGGTAGCAATATCGTGAGGGTTCAAGTCCCTTTCTCCGCACTAAGCTTTCCGAGTGATCGGAAAGCTTTTTCTTTGTCTAAGTAAGATTTTGCACACACCTGTTTACCAATATTTTCTTTCTTTTGAAAAAATTAATTTGACTTTTTTTCTTAATACTGTGATAATGAAACTTAATAGGGAAATTATATGAAGTAACAAATGCAGGAGGAATATCAAAATGTCAAGAAACAGAGAGGACCGTCCGTATCCGGATGGGAGGAACGGCTACGACAGTGATAACAGGCCGAAGAAGTCAGGGATGAATCTGAAGCTTGTATTCGGCATCAGCCTTTGCATCGTGCTCGGGATTGTTCTGATTAGCGGCGGCGTGATTTATAAGCTGGGGCATGATCTGTACAGCAATATCAATTATGTAGCGGATGAGGATGTCAAGGTCGTGGAGACGCTTCCTGAGGAGGTTGCTGAGGAGACGGTCAGCACGGAGGAGCGCAAGGGCGTTGTCGTCAGCGATGAGGAGCTTGCGAGCATCCATGACAAGCTGAACAGCCTCGCCAAGCGTGAGACGGTATCTGATGATGATATTTATAATGTACTTCTGATCGGTGTGGACCGCCGCGACAAGTCGTGGAACGGCAACTCCGATGCGATGATTCTTGTTTCTATTAATAAGAAGGAGAACAAGGTCTCGATGGTATCGCTGATGCGCGATACTTATGTGGACATTCCGGGCGTCGGCTACCGCAAGCTGAATGCGGCGTATGCCTACGGCGCTGGTCCGCTGCTCTGTGAGACAGTGACGAACACATTCAATATCAAGGTAGACCGCTATGCGGCGGTGGATTTCTTTGACCTGATCGATATTATCAATGTGATCGGCGGTGTTGACCTGGAGATCAGCGCGAAGGAAGCCGAGGTTGCGAACGGCTACATCCTCGACATGTGTAATCTGATGAATGTGGACGGTACGGAGCACCTGATTCCGTCCGAGGGCGGCATGATCCACTGCGACGGCGTGCAGGCTGTCGGCTTCTCCCGCAACCGCTACGTCGGCAATTCGGACTTTGAGCGTACGGAGCGCCAGCGCTATGTGCTTTCGCAGTTGATGGCTGAGGTGAAGCGCATGTCTGTCGCGCAGATGACGGAGAAGATGCAGGCGATCCTCGAGTTCGTGACGATGAACATTCCGGAGTCGGAGATCTGGAGCATGGTGACAGAGCTGCCGGAGCTGCTCGAGTATGACTTCACGATGAGCCGCGTGCCGTACGACAACATGTATGAGACGATCTGGGTGGATAATCAGGACAATCTTGTTCCTGACTGGGATCAGACGCTGACGCTGCTGCACGAGGAGATTTACGGAACGAAGAATTAAAGAATGATGGATCAGGATGGGGCTGTCTTCGGACGGCCTCATTTTATTATGTCATAGGAAGCTTCATCTCCTATGACACAAAAATGCTTGGCGTGGATGCACATTCCTATTTTATGAAGGAGAGAAATGAGGGCAACGTGAAACGGCAGATAGGGGAGCTATCTGCCGTTTCGAGGGGAGTATAAATAATTAATAAGGGGTTTGTAAAAAAAATTGTTTGAAGGGTAAATTCTTTTTACGAGAATGATTATAATATAATTTCCAGAAAAATGCAATACATATTTTTAAAATTCTTTGGAATAATAGGACTGTAACAAAAAACAAGTTTCAGGAGGCATTATTATGGCGAAGAATACGACATCAAACTCCGGCTCCAACCAGACGAAGCAGGAAAATGCACAGAACACAAATACGCAGTCCAAAAACAGAGCGAAGAATGAGGGGAACTCCACGTCGAAAAATTCTACGGGTTCCAACAGTTCAAAAAACTCAGGCAGCACGAACAGCTCCAGCAATTCCAACAGTTCAAACTGCCATAATTCGTATGAGTCCAGCAGAAACTGCCACGATTCCTACAGCGAGGCAGAGTCGGAGTACTAAATGTAAGGTGAAAAGAGGCGCCGCGGCGTCTCTTTTTTCATATAATAAAATGCGCACGTGTTTACTGCGTATGCTGTGGCGGGATTTTGCCTGATTTTGGGAAAAAGGAGGTCGGGAGGATGGAAACAATCTCGGCAAAAGAGCTTGACTGGTATGTGCGCAGTGGGAGATATCTCATTGTTGACCTGCGTTCTCCGGAGGACTTCAGGAGAGGGCATATTCGGGGAGCGGTGAATGTACCGCAGGGCAGCTTTGGGACGGAGCTCTCCGGCAGACGGGATGAGCCGGTTATTTTGTACTGTGAGCGCGGGGCACTCAGTATGGTGGTCGCGCGGGAACTGGAGGAAAAGGGATACCGCACGCGCAGCGTTGTGGGCGGGATCCGGGCGTACAGAGGGAGGAATATGGTGTGCACGGATGGGGGAACGTCTGTATATAGGTAATAAACGGCACGGATGAGGAGCGGCGGGCCCGCGCGCAAAAGGATTGACACGGCGGCGGGCTCGCATTAATATAGAAAGAAATGAGTGGATAAAGGAGAACAAATGAAGCTTTTAATCGCATCGGATATTCACGGCTCGGCTTTTTACTGCAGAAAGCTTCTTGAGGCGTGGGACAGGGAACAGGCGGAGCGGATGGTGCTGCTGGGGGATATTTTGTATCATGGTCCCCGGAATGACCTTCCGGCGGAGTATGTGCCGAAGGAGGTGATCCACCTGCTGAATGAGAGAAAGAATGAGATTTACGCGGTGCGCGGCAACTGCGAGGCGGAGGTGGACCAGATGGTGCTGGAATTCCCGGTGCTTGCGGATTATATGGTGCTGTTTGTGGACGGCAGGACATTCTTCGCGACGCACGGGCACGTCTACAATGAGAAAAAGCTGCCGCCGATGAAACAGGGCGATATTTTGCTGCACGGCCATACGCATGTGCTGCGCGCCGACCGTGCCGGAGGAATCTGGGTGCTGAATCCGGGCTCGGTGTCGCTGCCGAAGGAGGGCAGGCCGCATACATACGCGGTGCTGGAGGACGGCACGTTTTCGATCCGCGATTTTGACGGAAATACAGTAAAGGAAGTTATACTATGAAGCAGACATTTGAACTGACGGCGCCCTGCCATTTTGGCCTGGAAGCGGTGCTGAAACGGGAGATTACGGATCTCGGATATGAGATCAGCAGCGTGGAGGACGGACGCGTGACCTTCACCGGGGATGCGGAGGCGGTCGCGGTTGCGAACGTGTTCCTGCGCTCGGCGGAGCGGATTCTGCTGAAGGTCGGAACGGTGCATGCGGAGACGTTTGAGGAGCTGTTTGACCGTGTGAAGGAGCTGCCGTGGGAGCAGTATCTTCCGGTCAATGCAAAGTTCTGGGTGACGAAGGCAACTTCGGTCAAGAGCAAGCTGTTCAGTACGTCCGACATCCAGTCGATCGTGAAAAAGGCGGTCGTCGAGCGGCTGAAGGGCGTCTATGGCGTGAGCTGGTTTGCGGAGGACGGCGAGGCATACCCGATCAGGATCTTTTTTATGAAGGACGAGGCGATGATTGCGCTCGATACGACGGGAGAATCGCTGCACAAGCGCGGCTACCGCAGGCTGGTGGCGAAGGCTCCGATTTCGGAGACGCTGGCTGCGGCGCTGATCGCCCTGACGCCGTGGAAGGCGGACCGGATTCTCGTCGATCCGTTCTGCGGCAGCGGGACGTTCCCAATCGAGGCGGCGATGATTGCGGCAAACATTGCGCCTGGCATGAACCGGTCGTTTCTGGCGGAGCGCTGGGACAACCTCGTGCCGCGCCGGAAATGGTACGACGCGGTCGAGGAGGCGCAGGATCTGATCGACCTTTCCGTAAAAACGGACATTCAGGGGTACGATATCGACGGGGATGTGATCAAAGTAGCGCGGGAGAATGCACGGCTCGCAGGCGTTGAGAATCTGATCCACTTTCAGAGACGTCCGGTCAGCGAGCTGAATCATCCGAAGAAATACGGTTTTGTCATTACGAACCCGCCGTACGGCGAGCGGCTCGAAGAACGGGAGAGCCTGCCTGCGCTGTACCGGGAGATCGGGGAGGCGTTCGCCCGGCTCGATTCGTGGTCGGAGTATGTGATCACGTCGTACGATCAGGCGGAAAAATATATCGGCAGGAAGGCGGATAAGAACCGCAAGATTTATAACGGCATGATCAAGACGTATTTTTATCAGTTTCAGGGGCCGAGACCGCCGAAGAAAGAGATGAGGAAGTGATTTGAAGCTGAGATCGGGATGGATGGTTGCGGCGCTGTGCCTGCTAACGGCTATGGGCGTGTGCGCGGAGTTGGCGGCGGATGGCGATACGAATGCGGATGCGGGCAGTCATGCGGCAGTATGCTTGTCAGAACGAGAGACGGAATATGCGGCGGATGACGATATGGACGTGGGTACGGGCGGATTCGCAGAACTGCTTTTGCCGGACTGTTCAGGACCGGGCTATGCATCAGACAGCAGTACGGAAAGTTCGTTTGACGGCCTCGCGGAATTTCTCCTGGCACGCGGT
>Ga0129308_1003718_pt1 | contig 10518 bp, 11 predicted proteins | sample L827metagenome_FD_94440 | JGI IMG/M metagenome (GOLD analysis project Ga0129308, IMG submission 94440) | Ring-tailed lemur group fecal microbial communities from Wisconsin, USA - L827 metagenome | ecosystem: Host-associated > Mammals > Digestive system > Large intestine > Fecal | place: USA... | reverse complement strand
CAACGAAGAAAGTTGATCTTAAAAAACTTTAAAAAAATATTCAATCAAGAAGATTGAGTTTTGCAAGTGTTGATGATTTAAGTCGATATTTGGGAGTTAGTAAAGGTGCTGTAACTCCATTAGCAATATTCAATAACGAAAATAAAGAGGTCATAATTATTTTTGATAACGATATTCAAGGAGAAATAGGTGTCCATCCAATGATAAATACTTGTTCAGTATTTTTAGATAGTTATGATTTAAAGAAATTAATCATTGATGAAGGTTATCAACTTATGGATATTGAAATATAAAAATTAATATGAAAAGAGGCTATTTCATAATATGATATGTCATATATTACATATTATATTTTGGCCTCTTTTTATTTTATATCTCTTTAATCTTATAAATATAATTATCACGCATAAGCTTTTTATGTTTAACTTTAACTGTTACAGTTTTCTTTTTGCCTTTAACAATCTTGGTTTGTTTTTCTGTCGTATAATATGTTTTATAGTATGATCTATAAAAGGTAGCATAGAATTGTTTACCAATATGAAATATATTTTCAAGTTCATAACCTTTCATTACATTGATTTTTGTAATATAATTTCCTTCCCAGTCATAAACAGAAATAATATTATTAATTTTATTACCTTTGAAACTTTGTACAACTAAAATATAATCATTTGTTACATCAAGACTTTGATATGTTTGATTATCTTTTTTTGATGTTTTTATATATTTAATAGATTGCATATTTTTGTCTAGTATGAGAAGATTTGCTTCATTTTTTAATAATACGACATATTGCTTTTTTGTTGAGTTATATTGAATGCCCCAGAATGCTTTTGTTGATTTTATTTGTGAAAGTGTTGTTCCGGCTAATTCATAAGAAAGGGGAATATCTTGATATTTCTCAACTTTTAAAGTATTTGGATTAATAGTAGATATTCTTTTTGTGTTAACCCTCGTATGAACAACCACTAATTTTTTAGTATCTTTGTTATAAGTAATATCATTACCATGAGCGATGTTTAATACTGATGAAACTTTTATTAATTTCATATTTGAAAGCTTTATTTTAGCAATCTTACATTTTTCGACATTACGATTATACATAACATAATATGCATATGTACCATCAGTACAGCCACCTTGAACAGTATCATATTCATATAGCTTTTGTTTTGTTTGAGTTCTTAATTCGTAATCTTTTTTGTTTATTTTTATTTTTGTTAATGATAAAGTTTTTGTGTTTTTGATATTTTTATATAGTGTCCAAGTTGAATAATAATTTTTGTTATTATATTTTTTATAACTTCTTATTCTTACATAATATGTTTTATTTTTTGATAATCGACTTATATTTTTAGAAACTGTTTTATAATTAGCAACAGTGATTGTCTTATAAGATAAAAATAAAGAACTTGTAGAATATTGTATTTGATAACCAGTTGATTTTGTATTTTTATTCCACTTTACTGTGAGTTTTGTATTCTTTTTATTGCATGAAGTTATTTTAGGTGATGTTATTCTATAAATATATTTTGAGCTTGATAAAGGACTTGCATAATCTTTATAATAAGCTTTAATACAATAATAATAAACAGCGCCATTACTTGTTGATGTATCTTTATAAGATAGAACAGTATTTGCCTTAATAGTTTTAATTAATGTCCAAGTTTTTTGACTGTTTGTTTTTCGATATATGTAATAACCATTGGCACCTGTGATTTTATTCCAATTGATTTCTACTGAGTTAGATATATTTGATAAAGATAGTGAAGGAGTTAATAATTTTATAATTTCTTTTTCTTCACTATCATCAGAGATATTATTTTTCAAATCAGAAAAAGCTTGTATTTTATAGTGATAGAGAGTACTGTTTTTAATATTTTTATCAACATATGTATTTGTATTATTATCTACAGTAGCAATTAAGTACCAAGAATTGTTATTATTTTTTCTATATATAAAATATCCATCAGCATGGGCAACTTTATCCCATTTTATAGTGACATTATTATTAGAAAGTGAGATCGTATTTATTTTTGGTGTAGATAATGTTGTTTTTATTGTTAAAGTTATTGTTTTTTCTGCTTTTTCATATTGCTCTGTTTCATCGGTTTTGATAGTAATATCAACTTTTCCTGTTTTATTAATATGAATAATACCTTGATTATCTATTTGGGCAATATTATTATCATGAGATTGATAATACAAGGGACTATCACTATCAGTTGTAGCATTGATATTGAAATCATTTTCTCCATAATACTTTGTTATATTATCAGCTTTGATCGTTGGTGTCATTTTTATAACTTTGATATTAATTGTTTTACTTTTAGACTTATATAGATTAGTTTCACTTGCTGTTATAGTAAGTGACGTATTACCAGCTTTTTTTGCTTTAATGATTCCTTGATTATCTACTGTGATAATATTTGAATCCTTGACATGATATTCCAAAATTCCATCACCAGTAGTTTTTGCATTAAGTTTATAAGTAGAATGAATGGTAAGTGTTATATTATCATCTACGATAATGTCTTGATCTAATTGCGTTATTTCTTCATCTAAGGCATATATATTTGTAATATTTGTTTTTAATGTTATAAAAGCAATTGATAAAAATAATATGATGAAAAACTTTTTCAAAATGTATTCCTCCCCCAAACAACATTATTAATTATAATACTCGATGCTTTCAAATGCTATAGCTAAAAATGACAAAAAAAGATGTGAAATTCACACCTTTATTCATAGATATAACCTAATGTTATCATCTTTTTCTTTAATTGTTGAGCTAATAATTCATTGAATTTAGAATTACCATTAATATCATCAATTCTTAAGCTATTTGGGATATTTCCATCAGTTAGATTAGCTTGATCTTCATCAGTAGCAGTTATACCAGCTTCTGATAAACCGTTTTCTAATATATAACTTCTAAAATCTAAATATTGATCTCCAAAAGCATCTTTTAATGCTTTATTTGTAGCTTCTATATCTTCCAATTGATCTTTTGCAGTTAGACTGACAACAATGTAATTTTTTAATTTATATTTATTAATAATATTCTGATTAAATGTTACTAAGTTATCAATTGAATAAGGACCAATTGGATCATATGTACCAGTAAATAAAATCACAACATCATCATCTTTAAAGTCATAGCTATTAATTTCAATTTTAGTTTTTTTACTAATGACTTTTTCGTTGCCTGCTTTATCTCTTGTGAATTTATATGTTTTCGTATCAGAGTTATATTTAATCGTTCCTTTAATACCAGCAATAGTAACTGGATTATATGAAGAACCTTTATCTCTTAAAAGAGATGATACAGTACCATTATTATTAATGATCTCAATTGTAACAGCTGTTTTACTTGCAGGAATAGTCACATTGTTGACATATAATGAATAGGCATTTAAACGAGCCGCTATATCTTGTGATGATAATTTATTGCCTCCAAATGTTTCTGTTTCTAAATGAGTTAATTCTTTTAAATACTCAGGATAAGATTTTGTTCCATCTTTAGAAAGAGTTAAACTATCACCAATACAAACAATTTTAGATTTATTTTCTTCTTGCTTTATCTCCTTAGTTTGAGTTGTAGTGACTGGTTCACCATTTAATTTAGAAAGCTTTTCAGCTTCCATCTTTTTATCAATTAAATAATATCCAGTTAAACCACCTAATACTAATATAAGTAATGTTATAATAAGTATGGAAGTAATATTTTTAGATTTCATTAGTAACGGTATCCATATCCATAGCCATGAGTATAAGTATCAGCTTTTGTAAGAACAGTTCCTAAAATATTGACATTACTTTGTTTTAATAAGGAGATTGCAGACATTGCATCTTTTCTATTAGTATCTTGGCAAGAACATACAAATATTGTACCATCAACTGCGTGTGAAATAGGAATAGCATCACTAACACTGGCAACTGGTGGACAATCTAAAATAATAAAATCAAATTCATTTTTTAAATCTTGAACAAAAGAAGAAAAAGTTGTTGAACTTAATATTTCTCCTGGATTAGGAACTTTTACTCCAGCTGTTAATACTGTTAAATTACCAACAAATGAACTATCAGATACAGTCTGGAAAAAGCTTGAATTGATATTGTGCGTTTTAGAGTAATCTCTTAAAGCATTTGTTAAACCAATTTTATTTGATAATTTTAAATATTGATGTAATTGAGATTTTCTTAAATCACAATCAACAATCAACACTTTTGAGTATTTAGTAGCAAATACAATTGCAAGATTTAAAGCAGTTGTTGATTTTGCTTCATATGGTTGAGTTGATGTGATAGCAATTGAATGTATGTCGTTATCTACAGTAGAAAATTCAATATTTGTACGAATATGTCTATAGATTTCACCAAAATCAAATTGAGTGTTTTGTTTTGGTGGATTTAATAAGGTAAAAGCTTTTCTACCTCTTTTTTTTGCTTTAGCCATAATTATGATCTCCTTTTTAATAATTTATTAAAGAACCCTTTTTTTACATATTGAGTTTTTTCAACTTCTTCATTTTTTAATATCGCTAAAGGATTTGTATAAAATAGTTTGTTTAAATCTTCTTTAGAAAAATCTTTAGCTAGTAATTCATATGTTTTTTTCAAATTTGGACATCTACTTCCTTCAACTGTATGAGTATCAGAAGCAATACAATGCACAAGATTGTTTTTTAATAGTGCATAAACATTTTCTTGACAAGTTTTTCCTTGAAGTCCAAGAATACTTGTTGAATTCACTTGGATAACATAACCATTATCAACAAGTTCTGCGACTCTATCAATATCAATAGCTTTTTTGAAGTATCTTTCAACATGAGCAACAATAGGAGTATACCCCTTAATATCTACTTCATATAAACGATCTTCAAATTCTTCTTGTGAATGAGATTTTTTTCTGACATCAAATTCACATAATAAATATTTCGTATTTTCAAATGGAATAACTAAATCTTGATCTAATTGTTCATAACACTCATCATTGAGAAATAGTTCGCAACCTTGAAAAACTGATATATCAAATTCTTTAGCAAGCTCGGATAAATCATTGATCCTGCTTTTTAACATTTTCATATGCTCTTTATCATGTTTTCCGCATACGAGATGAGGAGTAGCAACTATTCCTACAATCCCATTTTCTTTAGCCATTTTTAAAGCTGTATAAGCATCTTCTTTGTTAGGAATGCCATCGTCAACATTCCAGGCATAATGACCATGTATATCAATAAATTTCATAGATTAATCCTCAAAGTATGGAATTACACCTAAAACTGGTAATTCAAAATATTTTTCAGCATCTTCTTTTGAATGAATGCGTGTATCTAACATAAATTTAATAAAGATATATCCACAACTAATGAAAAGACCAATGACAGCTCCAATAGCAAGATTTTTCTTGAAACTTGGAGAAGAAGGTTCTTCAGCAATTTCAGCATTATCTACAGTCATGATATTGTTAATGTCTAATTTTTCTTTAACTTCAGAATAGAAAACTTTTAAAGTCGTATCAACGATTTGTTTACTTAATTTAGGATCAGTAGTCGTTGCTGTTACAGAAATAATCATAGTATCAGTTTGACTTGAAACTGTTAAGGCATCTTCTATTTCTTTTCTTTCCATATCCAATTGATCTGCAACTTCACCAAGTATATTAGATCCTTTTATTAATTCAACATAGTTATTGACCATAGCGTTATTAGTATTGATCTGGTTATAATCAGAAACTAATCCACTGTTAGTTTGAGGTTTTGGGAAAATTCTAGCAGTTGATTCGTATTTCTTGCTGATTAGAAATAAAGTAGCAAGGGCGGCAACAATCATACAAACTAATGTAGAAATAATAATTTTATTTAAATTTTTCTTAAGAACTTGAAATAATTCTGACAGATTAATTTCAATTTCATCATTCATTTCATTCATAAATAATCTCCTTTACACCAAAAATGCACATAATTCTGTCAATTCTGACAAACTTATTGCAATTTAAAAATATGTATGTATAATGGGGTACAACCCATCAATCAAAAGTACATGCCTATTATCTACTAAGATGGTAAAAAAATCAAGTCTTAATGCATTTTTTTGTAATTATGAGAGGATATTTAAAAGTAGATAGAAAATTCAATATTAAAGTTACTAAAATATGGGAAATTAGTAGATAAAAAGTATTGAATTTAAAAAAAAGGTAAAAATTGGTATGGAATATACTTGAAAAATGGTATATAATGCCTTTGTCTAAAAAAATTTCTTGATAATTTAATCGTCGCCGTGTCGCGTTAAATTGGATAGATTGTCATAATTTGAAGGTCCTTTGTGTTAAAGGATAGGCGAAGCCTACCCTAAAGGAGGTATTTGATGCTAAATAATTGGTATGTTATTCAAGTAAGAAGTGGAAAGGAAACTTTGATTGTTGAAACATGTTCAAAGATGATTTCATCTGATATTTTAAAGGAATGTTTTATTCCTAGATATGTAAGAATGAAAAAAATAAGGGGAACATGGAAGAGGGAAAATGATATTTTATTTAAAGGTTATGTTTTTATGATTACTGATAGAATAGAAGACCTGTTTCAAGAGTTAAAGAAAATACCCGATTTAACCAAAGTGCTTTCTAATGATGGTGAAGAGATATATCCATTAAGAGAAGAAGAAGTTTTATTTTTAATGAGATTTGGGAAAGAGGATAAAATTGTTGAAATGTCTTATGGATATATTGAAGGTGATACAATTACGATTACTAATGGACCTTTAATAGGTCAAGAGGGTATTATCAAGAAAATAGATAGACATAAAAGAATTGCGTATATTGAAGTTACTATGTTTGATCAAGTAACTCAGGCTAAAGTGGGATTAGAGATAATTTCTAAGAAGTAAAAATTTTGAATAACGGATAATTGCGGATTATCCGTTAATAAGTGAGGGGATAAAGTGGAGGAAAGAAGTGTCACTTATGTGGCAACTGAACAGAATAAAAAAATATATTTTATGGTGAAAAGAGTAATGGATTTTGTATTATCATTAATTGCTATCATTGTTTTCTCACCTGTTTTTTTATGTATTATTATTGCAATCAAGGTTGATGATAAAGGACCAGCTTTTTATAAACATATGAGAGTTGGTAAAAATGAAACTCCTTTACCAGTTTATAAATTTAGAAGTATGACAACTAAATATAAAACATTTGATGAATTCTATCAAACACTATCAGATGAGCAAAAAATAGAATGGAATGAAAATTTCAAACTGGAAAACGATCCTAGAATTACAAAAGTAGGAAAAATATTAAGAAAGACCTCTCTTGATGAATTACCACAAATCTTCAATATTCTAAAAGGAGATATGTCAATAATTGGGCCTAGGCCTATAATCGAAGAAGAAGTTAAAAAATATGGAGAAAATAAAGACAAACTTTTATCAGTATTACCTGGATTGACAGGCTATTGGGCTGCTAATGGAAGAAGTGATACTACATATGAAAAAAGAATGAAAATGGAGCTCTACTACGTAGATAACATTTCTTTTTTATTAGACATAAAAATATTTTTAAAAACTATTGTTTCAGTATTAAAAAAAGAAGGTGCTATTTAAAGATTAATTTAATTTTATGATTGAATAAAAAAATCGTTTTGAATCATAAAAAATTTATTAGAAAGTAAGGATTGTAAAATATGAAAAAAAATATATTATTAATAGCTCCTCTTTTTTTCGATTATTATAAAGAAATAATAAAAGAATTAGAATTAATGGGATATACAGTTGATTATGTATGTGATGCACCAAGCAATTCTAATATATCAAAAGCTATTGGACGTGTTAATAAAAAACTTATAAGTCAATCAACAAAAAATTATTTTTATAAAAAAATATGGCCTCAAATTAAAAATCAACAATATAATAAAGTTTTGTTAATTGGAGGAATGACATTTGCTTTACAGCCTCAAATGTTAGAACAAATAAAAAATATCAATCCATCTGCTGATTTTATTATGTATCAGTGGGATTCTGAAAGAAATTTGCCTTACTCCACTTGCATTCATAAATATTTTAATCGTGTATATTCTTTTGATAGACATGATTGTTTAAAGAATACAAAATATCATTTTCTTCCTTTGTTTTATACAAGGATATATGAAAATATAAGTAAAAATAAAATAAGTCATTATAAATATGGATGTTCTTACATAGGAACAGCACATCCTCAAAAATATAAATATATAAATGAAATTTCTAGTAATCTAAAAGAAATAGCAGATAATCAATTTATCTATCATTATATGCCTTCAAAAATTAAATATATATATCATAAAGCATTGGCTCCTGAATATAGAAAAGCTAAATTATCTGATTTTAAAATGGAAAAAATTTCTGGTGATCAAATAATAAAGATTTTTGAAGACTCAAAATACATTTTAGATGCCCCACAAAAAGGACAAACAGGATTAACGATTAGAACAATAGAATGTCTTGGAGCTAAAAAAAAGCTTATTACTACAAATAAAGATATTATTAATTATGATTTTTATAACGAAAACAATATTTTGGTTTTTGATGGTGAAATTAATAAGGATTCACCATTTTTTGTTAATGAATATGAAGATATAGATGCATATATTTATGAGAAATACTCTTTAAAAAACTGGTTAAAAACAATGATTGAATAGGAGATGTATACAATGAAAGTATTAATTACAGGAGCAAATGGATATTTAGGACAGGGTATTGTAAAAGAGGTATTAAATAAAGGATATGAGGTCGTTGCTTGTGATTTTAATTCACAGTATGTAGATGAAAGAGCATGTAAAATAGAATGCAATTTGTTTGATATAGAAGATCCTTTTCATTATTTTGGTCAGCCAGATATTTTACTTCATCTAGCATGGAGAGATGGATTTATTCATTATTCAGATGCCCATATTGAGGATCTTCCTAAGCATTATAAATTTATTAAATCAATGATTGATTCGGGTGTTCAACAGATCGCAGTTTTAGGAAGTATGCACGAAATAGGCTTCTTTGAGGGAAGTATAGATGAAAACACTTCATGCCATCCTACAACACCTTATGGAATTGCAAAGAATACATTAAGAGATTTATGTGATTCATACTGTAAACAAAAAAATATAATATTTCAATGGCTAAGAGGATATTATATTGTAGGAACATCAGTAACAGGGAATTCAATATTTTCAAAAATTTCTCAAGCAGCTAATGAAGGTAAAAAAGAGTTTCCTTTCACGCTAGGACAAAATCAATATGATTTTATTGATTATGATGAATTTGCATTACAAGTTGCTGAAACAATAAGCCAAAATAAAGTAAATGGAATTATCAATATTTGTACTGGTAAACCAGAAAAATTAGCAGATAGAGTAGAAAGATTTATTAAGGAAAATAATTACGATATTAAACTAAAATATGGAATGTTTCCTGATAGACCTTATGATTCAAAAGCAGTATGGGGAAATGATAATAAAATCAAAAAAATTATGAATAAATATAAACTAAATCATTAAAAATATTATTAAAATAAGTAAAAATTAACATATTTCAATATAAATATTAAACAACTATGATTTTTAGAAAACATTTAGATTTGTACTAATTTGAAAATAAATGTAATTTAAATAAATCATGTATAAAAATATAAAATTTAGATAAGGTGAATAATATGATTTCTATATGCATAGCTACATATAATGGAGAAAAATATATTATGGAACAACTTCTCTCTATTCTAAAGCAGATTAAAGATGATGATGAAGTAATAATATCAGATGATGGCTCTAAAGATAAAACAATTGAAATTATACAATCATTACATGATAGTAGAATAAAAATATACCAAAATATAGGAAAACACGGATTTACACATAATTTTGAGAATGCTTTGAATCATGTAAATGGAGATTATATATTTCTTTCAGATCAGGACGATATTTGGCTTGATAATAAAGTTGAAGTAGTTATGAAAGAATTTAAAAATTGTGATTTGGTGATTCATGATTGTAAAACAATAAATGATCATATGGAAATTATACAAAATTCTCGCTTCAATGCATTCAATATTAAAAAAAGTTTTATTCAACATTTAATTAAATCAAGATATTTAGGATGTTGCATGGCTTTTAATAAAAAAATGTTAGAAACAATTTTGCCGTTTCCTAAGAATGAAAAATTGGTAGAACACGATATATGGATAGCAGCTGTTGGATTATTATACTTTAGAACAAAATTAATATACCAACCATTAATTTTATATAGAAGACATGATAAAAATGTCTCAGATGGTGGATTTGATAAAGGTTACAGTATTACTAATAAAATTTGTAGAAGAATTTATAGAGTTTTTAATTTAATAAAAATTAAATTTTGTAACAATAATAAAATTAGTTAATAAGATTAGGAAAGAGAAAATTATGATATTTATATATAATTCAATTTCATTATTACTTTTAGGATTTTTGCTTCATAATAAAATCAAAAAAAACAAAGGGGGTTTTGCAT
>Ga0129308_1003717_pt1 | contig 10519 bp, 8 predicted proteins | sample L827metagenome_FD_94440 | JGI IMG/M metagenome (GOLD analysis project Ga0129308, IMG submission 94440) | Ring-tailed lemur group fecal microbial communities from Wisconsin, USA - L827 metagenome | ecosystem: Host-associated > Mammals > Digestive system > Large intestine > Fecal | place: USA... | reverse complement strand
GTATCTATTCAGCACCCCGAAAAATTTGTAGAAATACACAACGGAGATTCTCAAATTTTCCTATAGGCGTCGCATGAATCTGTTTTTATACATTCTGCGATGCACTGTTCGCTCCAGAGGCGTGAAATTTGGGATTTCTCCAAGCAGATTTTTGGGATATTGTCATAATAACGAATCGAAAAAGGACACACAATTGCATTATTCTCCCATTTTTGTTATAATAATCTCAAGAAATTGTAACAAGGTGGTGTGTCAAATGGAGGCTGAGAATATTCAGGAGCTGTTGCGCAAGCTGGATGAAATGCAGTCCCTCATCAACGATATGGCACACACGATCTCGTCGCAAGCGGAAACAATCGAGAAATTAAACGCAACAATTGCGGCGCAGGCTGAAACGATCGAGAAGATGAACGCTACCAATGCCGCACTTCTGGAAAAGAAGAACAGGAACTCCAATAACAGCTCCAAGCCGCCATCCTCTGATGGACTGAACAAGAAGAATCGGAGTCTGAAGCAAGCCAGCGGAAAAAAGGCCGGCGGGCAGGAGGGGCATAAGGGTGTCAACTTCATGGTCACAGACCACCCGGATGTGGTGAAAAAGCACCTGCCCGAACGGTGCAGCTGCTGCCCCAATCGGGAAAAGTGCCTGGCAAATGCAGCTGTGGTCGAAACCCGGTATGTGGTAGACTTCTCCGTTCAAACTGTGACAACAGCCCATGAATGCTGTGAGGTCGTATGCCCAATGTCTCAGAAAACAGAAATCGGCTCATTCCCGGAAAGTATTCGCGCCCATATGCAGTATGGAAATCATCTGCAAGCCTTGGTTGCTGCCTTTAATACGATTGGAGCCGTCAGTGTGAATCGTGTCCACCAGATTTTGGGCAGTGTCTTTGGGATCCCTCTTGCCACGGGAACAGTAAGCAATATCGTCAAGCGCCTTGCGTCTGTGTGCAATCCGGTGGTTGAGAGAATCAAGGAAACCGTGATTGCCGCAAAGGTTTCGCATTTTGATGAAACAGGAACCCGCATCGATGGGAAAACCAAGTGGGTTCATACTGCGTCCACAAAGGATGTCACCTATCTGTACCTTGGCACGAAGCGGGGCAAGGATGGGATGGAAGCCGGGGGCGTATTGCCTGCGTTCCGGGGAACTGCCGTACATGACTGCTGGAGTGCATACTGGAAGTACGGCTGTACCCATGCAGTCTGCTGCGCCCATCTTTTGCGGGAGCTGAATGGAGTGATGGAAAATCATCCGAATCAGACCTGGGCGAAGACGTTCAAGGGGCTTCTTCTTGACATGAAAAAAGCAAAGGAGAGCCGCCAGCGCAAAGGATATGACACTATGTCCGATTGCGATCTTCGGAAGTTCGAAGAAGCCTACGATGCGGCACTGGAGATTGGATTTTCCGAAAACCCGATAGAAAACCCGACCTCCGGAAAGAGAGGGCGTCCCAAGAAGGGCAAGGTGCGCGCGCTGATTGAGCGGCTGCAGAAATACAAGGGGTCAGTCTGCCTATTTATTAGGGACTTTACTGTTCCGTTTGATAACAACCAGGCTGAACGTGATATTCGTAACGTAAAGGTCAAAACAAAAGTTTCGGGCTGTTTTCGCACGGATGAAGGTGCATCCTGCTATTTGAGTATCATGTCCTATGTGGGTACTGCCGTCAAACAGGGACGCAATCCTTATACAGTTATTTTACAGGCTCTTGATGGTGTCCCTCCATATCTACAGCTGCAACCTACTGAATAGATACAAACATTTTAATATTATCATCGCGCTGATTCAAATGAAATCACCGTTTCCTTTGGCAGCTTCTCATTCTGACAGTTCAGAAGATAGGAGATTGCATATTTTGCAAATGGCTCTGAGATCATCAAATCCCAGTCTGCCAGTTGGATGATCTGCGCTGTCTTTTCCTCAAAGTCGAACTGAATCTCGCCCCATTCGCCGTCGCAGTCTGCCTGATATTGGTAGGTTGCGACGGCGATTTTTTCTTTCCGCATTTTCTGCGATTTGCGCTTCAGGCTGATTGTGTGAAAGAGTCCATCTTCCACCAACAGCTGCGCAAGATGCAACGCTGCTTTCTTGTAAGCTCGCTCGGCACCGCCGGCAGTTGTGCCTTCAAACAGGATTGCCAGTTCTTCCCAACTGAACCTGCTACGCAGCGGCTTTACATGACCACAGTCCATGCAGACTGCCATGTGCCGCTCCAACAGGATTTGCTCCCGGTAGTCAAGTTTCCAATGGGCGCGCCGGACAGCACTTCCCCAGGAGCCGCCCCAGAGAATTGCACCGTAAGTACCACCGGCCTCCCGGCTTAAATCCTCTCCAGCGTCCTCGTGGGTATCCTCATCGAAATCTTCGTCGACTTCATTGTCGCTCTCACGGAGAACGGTATCATAGATAGAAACGATACCCCGATTTTTGCGGGCTGCACGGAGATAGTTCTCCGCAGTTTCTTTTGTACAGCCGGTTTTCTGCATGAACGCTTCAATGGTTTTCTTGCGAGAGCTGCCTGCCTTGTTGTAAAGCCATGCGATTCCTCGGATTGTTTTGTATTCATCCAGATTTTTGAACGAGCCGGATTCTTCATAGCGGCGGCAGTTCAAAATGGCGTTTCCGATATCATAGTAGGCGTAGGTCAGAAAGTCTGCCCCCTTTTCCGGATCATATCCCGGAAGACACTCCATAATCGCTGCCACGCAGTTCAGCTTATAATCCAGCAGACGAACCGGGTCGTAAGCATACAGTCCCTCCCTGTGAAGGAAGCGGTAAATGCGCCCATTCAGAATCTTCTCAATGTGATGCAGATAAAAACAGAGAAACAGCAGTTTCTGCCCCCGGTTTGCCATCAAAATATATTCGTTGATGTCATCCACCTTCGGCGGCTCTGGCTCCAGTTGGAAGGCACGTTCAGCCTCAAACCGGGTCAGATTCTTTTCGAGACACTGAAAACCATATTTGGCGATGTATCCTTCCATTTCCTTGTAACGATCATCCGGCATAGCGCACCTTCTTTCAAAATTACAGATGAGCCTTTGCTTCCTCCATCAAAGAGGAATGCTCCATCTCTTTTTCATAGTCTCCCTGTGCATAGGCAACATTGCTGATTGCCAGGTACATCTTATCCTTTGCCAGCTTCTTCATCACAGCAGCCAGATCCGGGTCGATGGTGCCTCGTTGCAGGGAGCGATTGATGGTATTGAGCCGCCGTTCATAAATCTGCTTCAGCGGATGATTGTCCGCCAGCTCCCGCTGCTCCCGGCCTTTCAGATTGCCGATCTGTCTGCACGTCCTACGGAGTTTATCCCCCGGTGCCAGATTGCCGCAATATTTGGTGGGCCTGGCATTCGTGGTCAGAAACCATCGTCCGCAGATGGGACATTTCTTTGGGGCATGTCCAACACACAGCCCCTCAAACAGATCGGAACGGAACATCCCCACAAAGGAAACATAGAGCATTCGTTTGACCAGTGTTGGCACAGTGGAGCCGGGACGAACCACGGATGTATATTGCACGGTGGCATTGGTCATGGACATCCACCCATCGCCCTCTCCGAAATTCTCCATCACAGGGAAGGATTCTCCGAAAAGCTCCGCATAGCTGTCTGGGGTTCGCTTACAGTCTGGGGCATTCAGCTTTTCAGCAAAGGAAATCATTGTCTTCTGATACTCTCCAAGAGAGAAACCCAGCTGCGCCAAAATCGGCAGCACCCGCAGCAGTTTCAGCCCTGCTTCGTATTGGGGGTCTGCCAGATTAGTCAGCGTTCCATTTTGAACGGCGGCATAATACGCATTGGCGTTGGCGAGAGATACTTCTGAGAACACCCGCTCCACTCGGTTGGCTGCATCAGTAACATCCAGGTAGGAAAATGGCTTCACATTCTTCAGCAAGTACGCAATCTGTTTTGCGCTCTCTTTTGCCGCCGGGAGCAGCGCAGGATTGCCGCAGCCCGCGTTGAGGGTTCCCATAAGGAGATTCAGTGCTATGCAGAGATCGTTCAGTTGCTCGATTACTTTGGTTGGGATGTTCAGTGCATCACAGCCGAGTGTGCCGCTGGGAAAGGTTTTGCTGCCATAGATTACCGTATCCTGCCAGAAGTCCAGAGAAAGAATGTTGTGTTTCATGTGCCCCTCCTACTTTTGTTTGAAATCATTATAGCACATATGTTCTATGATTGGAAGAGGGTTTGTCCTGTTTTTTCAAATGGCCTTGTCCTCCGATTAGCCTGTTTTTTGAAAATTTCCCCATAACAATAGTGAGGAGGTAAGATGCCTGCCAACCCCGGCGGGCATTTTTCTTCCGAATATTTTTATGGAGGCAAGATAATGAGCGTATTTGAAACCATCAAGGCAGCCGTCACACTGCGGCAGGCTGCCGAACACTATGGGTTGCGGGTTTTACCGAACGGCATGACCTGCTGCCCATTCCACAAGGACAGGCATCCCAGCCTGAAGCTGAATGAGGATTATTTCTTCTGCTTCGGCTGCGGTGCCGTCGGGGATGTGGTCGATTTCACAGCAAGTCTGTTCGGGTTGTCCTGCTATGAAGCGGCGCAGAAACTGGCACAGGATTTTGGCATCTCCCCAGAGCCGGGACAGTCGGTATCGGGTGCCAACAAATCGAACCCACCCCAGTGGCATCAATCCCGGCTGGACGAGCTGTACTGCCGCCGGGTGCTGACAGACTATCTGCATCTGTTGAAGGAATGGAAAATCCGATATGCACCCCAGACACCGGAGGACTTTCTGGATGACAGATTCGTGTCAAGCTGTCAGCAGTATGACCGCATCGCCTATCTGCTGGACTTTCTGGCTCATGCCAGCGTGGAAGAGCGGGACAGTACGATAGCGGCGTTGCTGGCAGACGGCAGTATCGCGTCTTGGGAAAACTGTCTTGCGGAAGATCAAAAGGAGGAAAGGCACCATGTCAAAGAACCGAAAATCGCCTGATCTTCCCATCTGGTTTGACGGAAAGAACATCAACGAGGCTCTGTTCTGTGAGGAGTTTCTGCGAGCACACAGAATCATCTTCACAAACAGAGCCTTTTTCACGCCGGATGGTCGGGTGACGGACGATCTTTCCCTCCGGGGAGAAATCTATGAAGAACTGAAATGCTGTGCAGTGAACGGCATCCCGCAGAAGATCGGCAACATTCTGGAGGTGCTGAAACTGGAAGCCCAGGTGGAGGACTTTCCACCGGAACCGGATCGCATTCACCTCGCCAATGGCACGCTGCTTCTGGATGGAACATTCATAGAGGGTAGACCGCAGATCGTTCGGAATCGTCTGCCGGTTGCATATCGCCCAGATGCCCCGGAGCCGGTTTTATGGCTGCGGTTTCTGAATGACCTGCTGTACCCGGAGGACATTCCCACTTTACAGGAGTTCCTCGGTTACTGCCTGATTCCCAGCAACAAGGGGCAGCGCATGATGATCATTAAGGGCAGCGGCGGCGAGGGGAAGTCTCAGATTGGCGCAATGCTCGGCAGCATCTTCGGAACGAATATGAAAGACGGAAGCATCGGAAAGATATCCGAGGATCGGTTTGCCCGTGCCGACTTAGAACACATTCTGCTGTGTGTGGATGACGATATGCAAATGGACGCGTTGCGAAAAACCAACTACGTCAAATCCATTGTCACCGCCCAGGGCAAAATGGATTTGGAGCGTAAGCGCACACAGAGCTATCAGGGTTGGATGGTCGCCCGCCTGCTGGCATTCAGCAACGGCGACTTGCAGGCACTCTATGACCGCAGCGATGGTTTCTATCGCAGGCAGCTTGTGCTGGCAACAAAGGGAAAACCTGCGGGGCGGGTGGATGATCCTGACCTTGCGGAAAAGCTGAAAGCCGAAGCAGAGGGTATTTTCCTTTGGGCGTTTGCGGGACTTAGGCGGCTGGTCGCCAACAACTTCAAGTTCACGGAGAGTGACCGTATCAAAGAAAACCGGGAAGCGGTGAAGCGGGATAACAACAACATCTTTTCGTTTTTGGAATCTGATGGATATATCCGGCTCAAGGCGGATGCTTCCATCAGTTCCAAAGACTTGTATTCCATTTACAGAATGTGGTGTGACGAAAACAATCTGGCACCGCTGAAATCCCGGAGTTTCAGCGATGCGGTAGTCGCCAATGCCAGCAAGTACAATCTGGAACACTGCAACAATGTGACCAATCCTGCCGGACGGCGGGTATGGGGCTTCATGGGTATTGAGGCTATCGCAAGACCTGATATAAATGGTTTTTGCGGTGAATCGCAGCGTACGTACGTACCGGACGGCTGGGACAATTAAGGTTCCGGCTGACTTCTGTACGTATGTACGCAGCATATTACGCTATGTTCACTTGTATCAAAAGTGATCATTTTGTGCAGATGCCCCCCTGTTTCTGGGGCTTGAAAATCAAGGGTAGTGGAAATCGGAAAGTTTTCCACTGCCAAATAAAGCGATTTCACGAAATCGCGCTTCTTTGAATCGTGAACCATTTTCACAGAATTGTGGGACTTTTCACCGTTTCCAGCCAAATCCCACGAAACAGGAAAGTGGGATAGGGTCACCTGTGGACAGGACATCATCATGGAAATTCTGAACGGATTTCCCCAATTACACATTTTTCACTCACCAGCGAAGCGGATACGCCGTAGGGCGCACCGACTTCGCTATTTTCATCACTATTTTTATGGAGGTTTGTCACAATGAATGTACGCAATGAATTAAAGGCACAGATCGTGCGTGCCGGTATGACCATGCAGCAGGTGGTCGATCTGCTTTCCGATGAATACGGCTGGAGCGACAGCGTTTCCAACCTGTCCGCCAAGCTCCAGCGGGAGAGCATCCGCTACAAGGAGGTGCTGGAGCTTGCCGATGTGCTGGGCTATGAAATCGTCTGGCAGAAAAAGAGGGAGTAATCATGCTCCCGCCCGCATCTCCACACGCATCCTGCCCCTCGCATCTCCCGTCCCCACGATGAAATCCGCAGAGTTCAGCGTGGATCGTCTGAGAGAACATCACGGTTTTCTCTCAGACAGCGGACAGTGGTGACTGCCCTACTCGGTTGGGAAATCACCGCTGTCCGTGCCGTGGAATTGCAAAGTGGGTACCGCTTGTAATCCACGGCAGAGGCTTCCGCAGAAGCCGCATTCCCCGTTCCCCCTCGGAGAGCCCACGATACTTTGCAGCCGTAGGATGAAAGTATCATAGTGGGTTATTACACTTCCGCAGAAGTGCCTCCCCCGCATCTTTACGGCATCAAAATATGAAAAGAAAGGATTGATCTTCAATGGCAAGAAACGGCGGTGTTGACCGTACCGTAGCAAGAAATGTAAATCTGACTGCTTCCAAAATCGCTAATGCCCAGCGCCACAATGAGCGAGAAAAGGAATCCTATACCAACCCGGATATTGTACCGGAGCGGCTCTCTTACAATGTTCATCTCAAAGCACCCACAGGCAGTTATGCAGAAATGTTTGAGCAGATGAAGGCTGATGGTGTCATCTCGACCCGTGGTCTAAAAGAAAATGCCAACCTCTACGGTGAACTGATCTTCGATGTGAACTCTGCTTACTTCTACAATCACGGCGGCTATGAATTTGCCAAACAGTTCTATGCCGATGCCTACAAAGCCGCCGTGGATATTGTAGGTGGTGAGCAGTACATCCTCTCCGCTGTGATGCACGCTGATGAACGGAACCGGGCCATGTCCGAAGCTCTGGGAGAAGATGTATACCACTACCATCTCCATGTTGTGTACATCCCGGTTGTTGAAAAACAGATTCTTTGGAGCAAGCGCTGCAAGGACAAATCGTTGGTCGGCACTGTGAAGGAAACCATCATGCAGGTCAGCAGCAGTAAGAAGTGGCAGTCACAGCCTTCTCTGGACGAGAACGGAAATCCCATGCTGACCGCAAAGGGAAAACCGATTCTGAAAAAATCTTACAGCATTCTCCAAGACGATTTCTTCAACGCCATGCGAGCCGCCGGATACACGGATGTGGAGCGCGGCGAGCGGGGCAGCACCGAGGAGCATCTGACCGTGACGCAGTTCAAGGTGCAATCAGAGCAGGAGCGGCTGGAACAGCTCCGGGAAGCGATCAGCGAAAAACAGAATGATATGGAATCCTTGCTCTCTGATTTGGAAGCTGTCACAGACAAGCTGAGCACCACAGAGGCAGAACTGGATTCCGCCAAGCAGAATCGGGATGCCATTCAGGAGCAGTACAGGGCATTGTCCAGTGGGATGAAAAATGCGGAAAAGTATGCCGCCGAATTTATCCGTCCGCCGGATGAATGGCTCCCTACACCCACGCCGTTGGAATCCGCCAAGGGCTACCGCTCCCGGATTATCCCCATGATGGCACACTTCGGTAAACTGCTTCTGAAACTATACACTCAGTGCGTCAACCTGAAAGAAAAGTGCCGGCAGCTCTTGCACCGCAATGAAAATCTCACCCGTCAGGTGGATCGGCTCCAGACTCGCTTAACGGAATCTGAGGACAGGGAGGCGCAGATGAATCAAGAACTGTTTGACTATCATTTGCTCCAAAAGCATTTGGGCACACAGGTTTTGGATCGTGCGCTGGAAGCTGCCCGGCAGGCGCAGCCAGCCATTGCTAAAGAGAAGAAGCAAAAGGAGACGATTAGCTGCTGATCGATTTACGATCGGATTTTGGAATCTCAAAAATGACAACTGAAAAAGGAGTATTCATTATGAAAGTAACAACATCAAAAATTTTGCGTGAGGTCGCTCCTATCCGGAGGAAAATGCTCTATGTATCAAACGGAGGAATCGGGAAGCGACCAGGGAGGAAATGCTTATAACAGACTGTATTCAAAAAACCTTTCAGGTGGATGGACATGAAGTGTGCGCCACCTTTTCCAAGCTGCCTATGCCGGAGACCTTTTTCAGAATTCGGGATATTCTGATGAATTCCGCTTTTACTATTGCGGATTCCGGGGACTGCGGATATAATGAGGATGTGCACCTTGACAATTCTACATCCCACACAAAGATACCCCTTTCAGAAGATGAAAGGAGTACCGAACAATGACAAATCAAAACCGAGTTTGCTGCCTGTACCGTGTATCCACGGGCAAGCAGGTGGACTATACCGAAAACCATGAAGCCGATATTCCCATGCAGCGAAAAGCCTGTCACAGCTTTGCTGCAAAGATGGGCTGGATCATTGTCCATGAGGAACAGGAGGAAGGCGTGTCCGGGCACAAGGTTCGCGCCGAATCCCGGGACAAGCTGCAAATCATCAAGGCCATGGCGGCCAGAGGGGAGTTTGACATCTTCCTGGTTTTCATGTTTGACCGGATCGGCAGAATTGCGGACGAAACGCCCTTTGTTGTGGAGTGGTTCTGCAAGCATGGCATTCAGGTTTGGAGCACCCAGGAAGGGGAGCAGCGGTTCGATAACCACACGGACAAGCTGCTGAATTACATCCGCTTCTGGCAGGCCGATGGGGAAAGTGAGAAAACCTCCATCCGTACCCGTACCAGCTTGGGTCAGCTGGTGGAAGCCGGTCACTTCAAGGGCGGCTTTGCGGCCTACGGCTACGATCTGGTGAAAAACGGACGGCTGAACAAGAAAAAGCATGAGCTTCTGGATTTGCAAATCAACGAGGAAGAAGCTGCTGTCGTTCGCCTGATTTTTGACAAGTACACCAGCGAGGGTTACGGCGCTCAGCGGATTGCCACTTATCTGAACCGCTTGGGATATCATACCCGGGCGGGAAAGAACTGGCATCACGCTTCTATTCGTGGGATTCTCTGCAACCTCACCTATACCGGGGTACTTCGTTCCGGTGACAGCCGCTCCGAGGTGATTCCAGAATTACAGATTATTACACCCCAGCAGTTTGAAACTGCCCAGAGAATCCGGGAGGAGCGGGCTGACCACGCAAGGGAGCAGCCCACGGTTCCTTTGAATACCAGAGGACAGTCCTTGCTGGCTGGCAATGTGTTCTGCGGTCACTGCGGCGCAAGGCTGAGCCTTACCACCAGCGGAAAGTATCGCCGCCTGCGGGATGGTTCTATGGACAAAACGCCCCGCATCCGCTATGTCTGCTACGGCAAGACCAGAAAGCAAACGGAATGTGACGGCCCCACCGGATACACCATGCACATTCTGGATGATATCATCGACAAGATGATCCGGGGAATCTTCCGCAAGATGAAGGGCATTTCCAAGAACGATTTGATTCAGGCAAGATATGCCAAGGAACTGAACCTTCGGAAATCCCACATGGCGGCGGTAAAGGCCGAACTGAGCAAAGCCACAGAAACCTTGAATGTGCTCCGGGCAGAAATTGTCCGCAGCATCCAGGGCGAGAGTGCTTTTTCTCAGGATACCCTTGCCGGACTGATCCGGGATTCCGAAGCGAAGTGCAGCGAACTCAGAAATCAGTATGAAGAAGCGGAAGCTGCTGTTTTGAGCGAGGAACAGCTTCTGAATCATTTGACCAGCCAGTATGAAGAACTGATCTCCTGGGCTGACCTCTATGACCACG
>Ga0129308_1003716_pt1 | contig 10522 bp, 5 predicted proteins | sample L827metagenome_FD_94440 | JGI IMG/M metagenome (GOLD analysis project Ga0129308, IMG submission 94440) | Ring-tailed lemur group fecal microbial communities from Wisconsin, USA - L827 metagenome | ecosystem: Host-associated > Mammals > Digestive system > Large intestine > Fecal | place: USA... | reverse complement strand
GCAGGAGCCAACAGATACGGTAATCTTGGCAGAGATGAAAATATAGGTACTTATAACGCAAATCAAATCTTCACGCAGGTAACAGTCGGCGACGGCGTTAAAATCAAAGCCATAGCGTCAGGATATTGCCATATTGTACTGCTGGATGAAAACGGCAATGTGTGGACTGCAGGCTACAACGAATTCGGTCAGCTTGGCAGAGAAACAAGCTCCGATATAGACTCAACCTTCACGCAGGTTACAGGCGGTATCGGCGGAGTAAAAATTACCGCCATAGCGGCAGGAAGTACTCATACCGTACTCCTTGATGAAGATGGCAATGTATGGACTGCAGGTCAAAACAATGCCGGTCAGCTTGGCAGAGAAACAAACTCCTATAGAGACTCTACCTTCGCTAAAGTTACCGACGGTATCGGCGGAGTGAAAATTACCGCCATAGCGGCAGCCGGTTCTCATACCGTACTGCTTGATTCAAATGACAATGTTTGGACTGCCGGCTACAACATATACGGTCAGCTGGGCAGAGAAACAAGCTCCGATAGCGACTCAACCTTCACACAGGTAACCGACGGTATGGTAATTACCGCCATAGCGGCAGGTTTCTATAATACCGTACTGCTGGATGAAAACAACAATGTTTGGACTGCAGGCAACAACAAATACGGTCAGCTGGGCAGAGATGAAAATGCAGGTACCGATATTGCAAACCCGATGTTTAAACAGGTAACCGACGGTATAGATATTACCGCCATGGCATGTTATTATCATATCGTACTGCTTGATAATAACGGAAACATTTGGACTGCAGGCGACAACGAATTCGGTCAGCTTGGCAGAGATGAAAATATAGGTACTAATGAGGCGAATTCAACCTTTATGCAAGTAACCGATGGTATGGATATCGCCGAAATTGCGGTAGGATATGCTTTTACCGTACTGCTTGATAAAAACGGCGATGTGTGGACAGCAGGCTCAAACTATTTCGGTCAGTTAGGCAGAGAAGAAAATGTAGCTGTTGAAGCTCCAAATCAAACTTTTATGCAGTCAACTGCAAGTATTGACGATATCACCTTTGAGGAACTAATAAATACTCCTATCTATACCGATTCTGTATTCCTTGTTAAGTTCAAGGATGTTCAAAAGCCTGTTATCAAAGGGCTGGAGAACAACAAAACCTATTGCGATGCGGTAGAGTTTGAAGTAACCGACAACGGCAGTATCGCAAGCGTTACAGCAAACGATGTTGAATTAACAGCCACTAACGGCAAATATACCATTGCAAAGGGAGCAGGCACGGTTACCGTTGTTGCCACCGACAAGGCAGGCAACACCGAAGATGTAACCGTAACAGTCAATAACGGACACACCTATGGCGCATGGCAGTCAAACGGCAATGGAACGCATACTCGCAATTGCACCATCACCGGCTGTAACGGCTATGAAGACGGCGACTGCACAGGCGGCGAGGCAACCTGCACAGAAAAGTCTGTCTGCGATTACTGCTACGAAGAGTACGGCGAACTTAACAGCAGCAATCATACAGGCTCAATGGTTTGGGAACAGAACGAAACTCAGCACAAGAAGTATTGGAATTGTTGTGATGCGGTTGTAGTTGATACGGAAGACCACACATGGGTTGACGGCGTATGCTCTGAATGCGACTATATCTGCACACATAAGGACGCTGACAAAGACCACGAGTGTGACATTTGCGGAGAAACACTTTCCGACCATACTTATGAGTGGCAGAGCGAAAATGGACAGTACTGGCAGAAGTGCAGTTACTGCGGTGATGAAACCGAAAAGAAGGATATCCCCGCTATTACAATAAGCGGTGCGGATGTGGTTTGCAAAACACAGGATTATCGCTTTGTAATAACCGTTCCCGAGGGCGTAAAAAATGTTACATGGGGTTACGACTTTGAGCGTATGGGAACTTCAAACTTAGAGCCGACTATAGAAGAAGGCGAAATGGTTGGAATTTTACAATCGGACTACTATGCAAGCGGTGAAACCGGCTTCAGAGTAGTTGTAATGGCTGAGACAGCCGACGGATTTGTATTTGCCGAGCGTAAGAGCGTTGTGATAAACAGCGAGCATACGGACAATAACAAAGACCACATTTGCGATATCTGCGAAGAGACGATTTCCGACCACACTTATGAGTGGCAGAGTGAAAACGGACAGTACTGGCAGAAGTGCGGTTACTGCGGCGATGAAACAGAAAAGAAGGATATCCCCACTATTACAATATGCGGTGCGGATGTGGTTTGCAAAACACAGGATTATCGCTTTGTAATAACTGTTCCCGAAGGCGTAAAGAATGTTACATGGGGTTACGACTTTGAGCGTATGGGAACTTCAAACATAGAGCCGACTATAGAAGACGGCGAAATGGTTGGAATTTTACAATCGGACTACTATGCAAGCGGTGAAATCGGCTTCAGAGTAGTTGTAATGGCTGAGACAGCCGACGGATTTGTATTTGCCGAGCGTAAGAGCGTTGTGATAAACAGCGAGCATACGGACAATAACAAAGACCACCTTTGCGACATCTGCGGAGCAACACTTTCCGACCACACTTATGAGTGGCAGAGCGAAAACGGACAGTATTGGCAAAAGTGCAGTTATTGCGGTGATGAAACCGAAAAGAAGGCTATCCCCGAAATAATAATCAACGCTCCCGATACAGTATGCAAAACTCAGAACTGCGAGGCAAACGCTACGATTCCCGATGATATTACCGAAGCAGTATTGTCTGTTGAGTTTGCCCGTTTTGGCGGAGCAGTTGATATAACTGTTGAAAACGGTATGCTGAGCCACATTGTTGAAGCTTCAACCTATCCCGATGATGAAAACAGCTTCAATGTAGTTGTATATGCGACAACCGCTGACGGCTTCCCGTTTGAAGCAAGCAAGACCGTTCAGATTCAGGATAAGCACGCAGGCGGTAAGGCTGACTGCGTAAACAAGGCTGTCTGCGATACCTGCGGTGAAGAGTATGGCGAGGTTGACAGCACAAACCATAACCTTGAGTACATTCCTGCAAAGGCTGCCACCGTTACCGAGAACGGAAACACAGAGTATTGGCATTGTAAGGATTGCGGTAAATACTTTGCCGACGAAAACGGCGAAAACGAAATAGAACTTGCCGATACGATAATCGCAAAGCTCCCGCCCGAAATAATAAAAGGCTCAGGACAGAGCGTAACAGAGGGTGAAAAGAAGGTATTGTCCTTCACATCCAATGCGGCTTACAGCGATTTTGTCGGTGTAGAAATCGACGGTGTAACCCTCGATGCAGAGAATTATACCGCAACTGAGGGCAGTACAATTATCTCCTTAACAGCTGATTATGTAGCTACTCTTTCAGCAGGCAAGCATACGATCGGCATTGTATCGGAAAACGGTACTGCGACTACTACATTTACCGTTAATGCGAAGACGGTAGATAACCCCGATACAGGCGATAACAGCCACATGGTATTGTGGATAGCACTTGCTCTTGTAAGCGGTAGTGCAGTTATCGGAACAACGGTTGCAGGCACAAAGAAAAAGCGTTCTGCAAGGTAAAAATCAATAGATTATAAAATACGAGGTGCTGTTACAGCGAAAGCTGTAACAGCACCTTTTTGTATATGATTCTGCGTTAAGTAAATCGTAAAAACTTACGCCTGCTTTTCTTTCTGCTTATCACTGATCATAAGCGCAAAGAATATAAGACAAAGCATAAAGGTCGGTATCGAGACAATCAGATTGTCTAAAATAGTCGGGGTATAATTCTCGGGTATACCGCTTATAAAGAGCTTTCCGATGCTTTTTCCGCCGAAATTTATGGCGGCGTGCATAATTGCGGCAGGATAAATTGAGCCTGTCTTTTTTGTAAGCCACATAAGCCCCATACCTAAGAAAGTGCAGGTAATACACATAGCCAGTATTCCGAGATAAGGATAACCGTCATATTCCGTGCCGAAGTTATGCCCGGCAACCGTCAGCTCTGCGTGCCATAGTCCCCAGATGATACCTCCGACTATAACTGTGCCTGTCGTACCCAGCAGAGGCTCCATTTTTTGATTCATATATCCACGCCAGCCGAATTCTTCACCAAAGGTGTTGAAAGCCATAAGCACAACAACAGAGAGCGTAAGCATCACATTTCCGGAAATCTGCATACCGTTCATGCCGCCGCCTATATCGGAAAAGTCGTATTTGCCGTATATGATCGTTGCGAGAACGCCCTCTGCAATGCCCATAGCAACTACGGATATTATTGCAATCAGGTAGTATTTTAAATTACCTTTTAATTTCAGGTGAAGCAAACTGTTATTCCAGCCCTCGTGCGTGAGTTTACGGGTGATGACGTTTGCAAGAGCGGGACCAAAGCCTACAATAAGAGCAAAGAAAGGCATTTTGTAGGTTTCAAACCATTCGTGATAGCCGAAAACGCTGTTCATTATAATTGCAGGTATCCACGATATGCCGAACGCCAGCAGGAGAAATATGACGAGCCTTTTTGCTTCAAGTTTTTTATTTGTCATACTCGTTCACTCCCTTCATGAAGATTTTGCAGGATAATTTGTAGGACAGAATATATGCTCCCACAGATAAAGCAGGGAATATTCCGATAAGGAGCATTGTAAGGTCGCCGTGTTCGCCTGTCATGAAGCCCGTCAGCCATTCAAATACCTTATCCTGAATATCTCTGGGAAGAATCGACAGTATCAATATTGCCGCTATGGCAAGAGAAAGTATTATTATAACATTTATTAGACTGCCTCTCTTTTCACCGAAACGAAGCATCAGCGGAATTACAAACGAATTCATAAAAATAAGCGCAAAGAAAACTATAACAGATATGCTCATTAAGCTGCCCATTTCTTCTCCTATGGCAAACCAGCGGATAGTGGCAATAAGAGTTTCGGCAACATAGCTTGAAACGAAATAAAGTCCGCACATAGCAAATGAAAGAACATACTTTGTGTACAGGTACTTTTTTACACCCTGCGGTGCAGAAGCCGTAAAATACGCCCAAAGCTTTTTGTCGTCGCCGTGAAAGACGCTCAGAAGCAAGCCGCTTACGCTTAAAAAACCAAGAGCTATAGCCACGATGCGTATTAGATCGGATGTCAGCGTTCTGACTATCCAGTCATCACCGCCGCTTTTATCGCTGAACGATAAAATAGCAATAACCAGCGTAAGAAATGCTTGAATAAGGAAGGGAAGTACTATTACGGTACAGATGCTTTTCCGGTTCTGCCGTAATTCCTTGTAAAGAAAACCTACAGGCTCGCTATGCGGTGCGGCAATATCTAATGTTTTTTCTGCCTTGACTTTTTCTTTTTTAATCTTCACGCCGCCCGAATACACATACTGCGAGTGATGATAAATTACAGCAAAAAGAACAGCAAAAAGCGCAATAGTAAGCGGTATGAGCCACCACAGCATTTCACCTGTCAGCGTTGAAATAATATCGAAAGACAAAGGTTCGCTGCTGTCCGAATTAAAAAGTGCCGCAAAATCAAAACCTGCGCATTTCAGTATTACCAAAGTAATACATATCAATGAAGCCAAGCAGATAAAGCTGCCGGTATTCTTCATTTTTTTATACTCATCGGTATTTCTTGCACGAAGCACAAAATAATCGATGATAATTTTTGAAAGCAATATAAAGTCCACAAGGATAAACTGTAAAACCACAAAACCGATTTCAAATTGTGTACCTGCAATCAGATTGATAAGGATTACGCAAGTCATGCCAAGCAGTACAGATATGCCGAGTGAGCCGAAAAAGCATATTAGTTTAACTGTTGCACGCTCTGCGGCGGTTAATGGCAGAACATAGGAATAATTGTTCCAGCCGCTGACAAGGTCGCTTTTGAAAGTGGTATCATCCGCAAAAAACACCGTTGAACACAGCATGATAAGCATAGAAAGCATTTTGGTAAATGTATTAATTATTTTCTCTTTGCCGGGCGTTTCGGCAAAAATACCATTAAATAAAAATATTCCTGCGATGGCAAAAGCGATAAATGCAAATAAGAACAGAAACCTCATTATGTACAGCTTTTTTGATATTTTCAGTTCCCGAAAAATCAGAGAGCGGAGTTTTGTCATGAGATCCACTCCCTTTCGTCCTTGTGAACATAGTAAAGCATAATGTCGTCAAGGCTTGCAGGGTCTATTATCGCGCCGCTGTATCTGTAAGACGCAGACTGCCTGTCTGAGAGCATGACCTCTGCGCCGTAGTTATTCATACGAATGCTTACAATATCTTTCGGATCGATGTTAGGAAGCTCAGATTTGTCACATTTAAGAATACCGTGGGATTCAAGAATATCATCTTTATATCCCGAAATAAGCAGTTTGCCTTTGTCGATGAAGGTAACGCTGTCTGCTATCTTTTCGAGGTCGGAGGTAATGTGCGAGGACATAAGAATAGAGCGCTCGCCGTCCTGAAGATATTCCATGAAAATGTGCAGTATCTCATCACGCACAACAGGGTCAAGACCTGTGGTAGCCTCGTCCATTACAAGAAGCTCGGCGTTGTGGGAAAGGGCACAGGCTATCTGAAGCTTCATTTTCATACCCTTTGAAAACTCGCCGATTTTCTTATTTTTGGGCAGTCCGAAACGGTCTAAATACTGCGTATAAACACTGTTATCCCACTGCGGATAAATTCCCTCAAATATACGAGCCATATCCTTTGGCGTGAAGATATCGTGGAAGGGCAATTCATCAAAAACAACGGAAATGCGTTCCTTGATTTCCTGTTCGTTTTTAAGATAATCAAGCCCAAGCAGCTTTATTTCTCCCTTGTCTATGCCTATAATATTCAGCAGACTGCGGATAGTTGTGGTTTTGCCTGCACCGTTCTGACCGATAAATCCCATAATCGAGCCTTTAGGCACATTGAAGCTGATGTTATCCAGCGTAAAACCGCTGTATTTTTTCGTAAGGCCTGAGATTTCAATTGCATTTTCATATATAGCCATGTTCATTCTCCTTCATTAATAAGGTCGAGCAATTCGTGAAGCTCCTGCAGAGATATCCCTGCCTTTTGTGCTTTGTCGCTTGCCTCCATAAGCAAGGCTTCGATCTGCTTGATCTGCTCTTCACGCAGCAGCTCTAAATTCTGCGCCTTTACAAACGAGCCTTTGCCGGTAAACGATTCAATAAAGCCGTCACGCTCAAGCTCTTCGTAAGCACGCTTGGTTGTCATAAAGCTGATATGAAGCTCGACGGCAAGATTTCGCATAGACGGGAGCATTTCTCCCTCTTTCAGCTTGCCTTCGAGTATCAGCGTTTTGATCTGGTTCACGATCTGGAGATAGATTGCCTCACCGTTTGCGTTGCTGATGTTGATATTCATTAAGTGTACACTCCTTGGGATTAGGCGACAGCCGCTTTTTGCGGTGTTGCCGAAATACCTGCAAGCCTTCCGGACAGCTTGCAAGTATAAATTGTATAATCTCTATGTATACAATTATATCATTCGTGTTACAGCTTGTCAATAGGCTTTTGTAAATTAGTTGAAAAAATGAGTCGCCGTGTTTTATTCGATGGCTCGGTATTACGAAAATGCGTTTTTGCCTTTTGAAATGTATGTTCGTCTTGAATCTGCCGCCGTTTTATGGTATAATAACCTCAGCCTAAAATCCGTATTTACGGATTTTAAACACGCCTTAGCGTGTTAATTGCTACGCAATGGCTGAGAACATTTTACCATTAAATCCTTTTGCCTTACGGCAAAAGCACGGGGTAACCGCCGTGTCGCCTGACGGCGGCTTGATTTATGGTATAATAACCTCAGCTGGAAAAATCCGCCAAAAGCGGATTTTAAACACGCTTTAGCGTGTTTATTGCTACGCAATGGCTGAGAACATTTTACCATTAAATCCTTTTGCCTTACGGCAAAAGCACGGCGTTACCGCCGTGTCGCCTTACGGCTAATTGATTTATGGTATGATATTTATGAAAATTTTCCTATAAAGAAAACGGAGATACGGAGAAGATACAATGACAGAAACAGCAGTACAGGCGCTTATAGACTATGCGCTCGAAAAGAAGCTTATATCCGAGGACGATGAGATATGCGTAAGAAATTCACTTATCGATGTATTAAGGCTCGATAACTGGAATGCCCCGGAGAAGAAGGCATACGGCACGGTTGACGATATACTTGACGATATTGTGGACTACGCCGTAGAAAAGGAGCTTATACCCGCGTCAAATGCGTGGCGTGACCTTTTTGACACACGGATAATGGGCATATTTACGGCTATGCCCCACGAAGTTATATCAAAATTCCGTGAGAAATACAGCGATAGTCCTAAAGCGGCTACCGACTGGTATTATGCTTACAGCGAGGACACAAACTATGTCCGCAAGGGCAGGATCGCAAAGGATATCAGATGGAAGTACGACAGCGAATACGGACAGCTTGATATCACAATAAACCGTTCAAAGCCCGAGAAAGATCCGAGAGATATCGCCGCCGCAAGAAATGCGGCTAAGGTAGCTTATCCTGCTTGCCAGCTTTGTATGGAAAATACGGGATTTGCCGGAACGCTTACTCACCCTGCAAGGCAGAATCTCCGCCCTGTGCCGCTGACCGTTCACGGCAGTAAATGGGGATTTCAGTATTCGCCTTACGGATATTATAACGAGCATTGTATCGTGTTCAACAGCGAACATATCCCTATGAAAATAGACGCCGATGTATTCGGAAAGCTGTTTGATATACTTGAAACGCTTCCTCATTATTTTGTCGGCTCCAATGCTGACCTGCCCATTGTCGGAGGCTCCATACTGTCACACGAGCATTTTCAGGGCGGACGCTATACCTTTGCAATGGAGAATGCACCGGTAGAATACAGCTTTGTACCTGCAGGCTTTGACGGCGTGAAGGCAGGAATTGTAAAGTGGCCTATGTCGGTAATAAGACTCAGCGGAAAAGACAGAAGCGAGCTTGAAAAGGCTTGTGCCATGATACTGTCTTTATGGAGAAGCTACAGCGATGAGAGCGCAGGGATATACGCTTTTACCGACGGTGTACCGCATAATACGATAACACCTATAGCAAGGCGGCACGGCGATGAATATGAATGTGACCTTGTACTGAGAAATAATCTTACCGATGAGGCAAGACCGCTCGGTATATTTCACCCTAATCCCTCTCTTCATCATATAAAGAAAGAAAACATCGGTCTTATTGAAGTAATGGGACTTGCGGTACTGCCTGCAAGACTTGCAGACGAGATGAAAAAGCTATGCGAAGCACTTGTTAATAAAACCGACCTTTCGACTGATGAGAAACTCAGCGGTCACGCCGAGTGGATGAACGGACTTTATGCAAAATATGAGGATGTAAAGCCGTCACAGTCAGAAGAAATTATCAAGCGTGAAATAGGCGCGGTGTTTGAGCAGGTACTGCTTGACGCAGGCGTATATAAGCGTGATAAAAAAGGCAAAGAGGCTTTTATGCGCTTTGTTTCTGTTCTGGAGAAATAAATAATGTTAATTTTTGTGTAATACATTACAATTTCTTAATGCAATTTGTACAAATCCAGCCCCGTATTTACATACAATGTTGATATATTTTTCATTCGGCAGTTGCATTTTTTCTCCTTGTGTGGTATAATCGTCATAATAAGTGTGCATATATGTAAAAATATGTTTTCTTACGGCACTTTTATTATGGCGTTGACCAATGAAAATACAGACGGAAGGAGAGGATCGAAATGCCGAAGATAAAGCATAAGCCCGAAGTTATGCATTTGGTTGTTGTTGTGGCTGTTGCAATATTTATTGCTTTGGCTTCGGTCTTCATATACAATACAACCTCGTCAATAAACAAAGGCGTAAATCAATATTCGGACAGGCTTGCTTCTCAGAAGAGTAATTTTGTTAAAAATACAATTTCGTATGAAGTTAAATTGCTGGTGAACTTCAGTGCTTGTCTCGCTAATTATAAAACAATTCCGAGCGGTATTATCGTTAAGGATATTGCGGCGCTTGAAAAAAGCATAACAACGGCAGAAGCTATTTTCATAGCCGATGAGAACGGCGATGTTATCTCAAGCAAGAATGTCTCGATGAATGTCTCGCACCGTGAGTATTTCCGTAACGGCATTAAAGGAAAAGTATGCGTTTCAAAGCCGCTGTACAGCGAGCCTGACGGTAAGATGGTAAACTTCATATCAGTTCCAATCTATGGGGATTATAAGCGTATAATCGGCATTGTTGTCGGAGTGTACGAAGAGCATATTTTCAGCGATATGCTTGATATGTCGTTCTCGGGATGCGAAAAGGACAGTAACGGATATATTCTGAATAATAACGGTGAGGTTATTATGCACGGCAATTATGTGCTCGGTGATGATGTACCTCAGTTTGATTCTTTCTTCTCATCCGAACTGCTGGGCGATGTTTCCGAAACGGATATAGCGACAGTAAGAGATAACTTTATGAAACTCGGCTCAAGCGGAATAATAAAAACCACATATAATAATGAACGGTATGT
>Ga0129308_1003715_pt1 | contig 10524 bp, 11 predicted proteins | sample L827metagenome_FD_94440 | JGI IMG/M metagenome (GOLD analysis project Ga0129308, IMG submission 94440) | Ring-tailed lemur group fecal microbial communities from Wisconsin, USA - L827 metagenome | ecosystem: Host-associated > Mammals > Digestive system > Large intestine > Fecal | place: USA... | reverse complement strand
ATCCATCATATCAACAATAAGCAGGAGCTGGACGGTGCGGAGATCGGCGGGATCAAGCTTCACGCAGCCATCGACACGGTGATCCGCCGCAACCACATTCACCACTGCACCCGTGGGCTTTGGCTGGATTGGCAGGCCCAGGGCACTCGGGTCACCCAGAACCTGTTTCACCACAATACGCCGCCGGATGGAACGAAAATTCTGTATCATTTGGAAATGGGGGAGGATATTTTCGTAGAGGTCAGTCATGGCCCCACCCTCGTAGACAACAATCTGCTCCTTTCGGACTATGCCTGCCGCCTGAGCACCCAGGGAGTTGCAATGGTGCACAATCTCATTGCCGGTTCCTTTACCAAGGTTGGAACAGGCACCGACAACGGCGGACTGCCCCGATATACCCCGTATCATGAGCCCCACGGAACCAAGATCAACGGCTTTATGACATTTCTCCACGGGGATATGCGCTTTTTCAATAACATTTTTATACAGCAGCGGATCCGGTATTGCTTTGATGAAGATATGGAGCCGCTGAATATCCACCTGAACAAGGAAACCGGCACTTTTGTATACAATGATTATCCGAATCCGGAGGAGTATGAAGCGCTGTTTGCTGACGGAAATTTGTTCTGCTACGACCGCTACTATACCCACCTGCCTGTGACGACCCAGGGAAATGTATTCTGCAACGGTGCAAAACCCTGCCGCACCGAGCAGGATTACGCAGTTGCGGAGGAGCCAGTGTCCTTCCTGCTGGAGCAGCGGGAGGATGGCTGGTATTTCACCTTCACCGGCAAGCTCCCGGACTGCGCCACCGAATTGATCGATACGGAGAAAATGGGGGAGGCCTTTGAGCCGGAGCAGCGTTTTGAGGCGCCGGACGGCACGGATATTCGGATTGACCGGGACTATTTCGATGTCCCCATGGCAGAGCATCCCGTTCCAGGGTGCTTTGCAAGCATCCCCGAAACACCGGTAAAGGTATGGTAAAAAAGAAGGGCGTGTTGCATTTTGCAACACGCCCAAGAGGAGCTATTTATCATATCCAAGCTGATGGGAGACCTCCATGGCGATCTCCTTCAGAATCGGCGCATTCTGCTGGATGTACTGGTCGGTGAGCTTGGTAAGGGGGGCATTGATGCTGATGGCAGCCTGGATCCCGCCGGTGTAGTTCAGAACGGGCACCGCAAGGCAGCGGGTTCCCAGTTCGCATTCTTCGTCGTCAATGGCGTAGCCCTGCTGGGAGATCCGCTGCAATTCCTCCCGCAGAGCGCCCAGGGAGCAGATGGTGTGCTCGGTATACCGGTGGAAAGGATTTAGGCTTGCATAGCTGCGCAGCTCCTCTTCGGTGAAATGGGTCAGAAACAGCTTGCCGCCGCCGGTGCAGTACAAGGGGGCCACCTTGCCAATCCGCTGCAGGGGAACCAGCAGCTGCTGCGGGCCGGGGACAACATCCAGATAAATCACGGAGTATTCGTACCGTGCAATTAAGTTTGTGGTGCAGCCGAAGATTTTGGAGATTTTCTTCAAGTGTGGCTGACAGATATTTCGGTAGTCCATTCGGGAAGTTACGTTGTTGGCCAGTTGGCAAATCTTGTAGGTCAAAACATAGGAGCCCCGGTCGCCGCTCTGGCTGACATAACCGCATTTTTGCAGGGTAGCCAAAAAACGGGACACTGTGCTGACATTCATCCCCAGCTTGGCAGCAAGGTGGGATAACTGAATGGGCGCCTCCTCCTGTGACAAAACCTCCATCAAGACCAGTAATTTTTCTGAGGATTGGTTGGCGGTTGAGGGGTTATTAACAGATTCTTTCATCCGCTTCTGCCTCCATATTCTCTTATACGATGTCAGATGCTTATTCTTTCATAATTATACCATTTTCACAATTTCTTGTCAATTTCAATTATTAGGAGAGGATCAATATGAATTTACAAAAACAGCAGGCATACGAAATCCTGAAAGAGTGGAAAGGAGATGACTATGTTTTTGGTTTGGGCGTGATGGATCAGCTGGGAAAGCTGGTTCAACGCTTTGGGCACAGAGCCCTGGTGGTTGCTTCCGGCAGACACTCCGGCGCACTGATCCAGATCGGCTTGGAGTCCATGAAGGAGGCCGGGGTGGAGCAGGTTCCGGCGTACTGCGTTCCGGGAGCACGCCCCAATACGCCCCGGGAAGATGTATACAGGCTGGAAAGCTATCTGCTTCACTATCAGCCTGACTGTGTAGTGGCGATAGGCGGCGGTTCAACCATTGATGCGTGCAAGGCAGCAATTGTCCTGGCTGCCTATGGAAAGGAAGCTTCCCCCGAAATCGATGCCTATTTTGGAACCGGTCTGATCAGCCAGATTGAGACAAAAACAGGCCGCAGGCGGATTCCCTTGATCGCTGTGGAAACCGCTGCCTCCAGTGGTGCGCACCTGACCAAGTATTCCAATATTACAGACCCGGTTGCCGGGCAGAAAAAGCTGATTGTGGACCCTGCCATTACCCCGGATGGGGCGCTGTTTGACTACAGCATTACCGCTTCCGTCCCCATGGGTACCACGCTGGATGGAGCGCTGGATGGAATTGCCCATACCTTCGAGGCCTTCTGCGGCGCAAAGCCGGAAAACTATGAGCTGCTGGAAAAGCTGGCGGTGACCTGCCTGGACCTGACGCTGGACAATGCGATAAAGCTTCAGAAGAACCCTGCTGATTCTGAGGCGAGGGAGGGCTTGGGCCTGGCAACGGACTTGGGCGGTTATGCCATTATGGTTGGCGGAACCAGCGGCGCTCACCTGACAAGCTTCTCCCTGGTAGACCTGACTGCCCATGGTGCGGCCTGCGGAATTATGAATCCTTATTATGCGGTGCTATATACTCCTGCTATTCAGCCCCAGCTGAAAAGTATCGGCCGGGTGCTTGCAAGACACGGCTACGTGTCGCAGGAAATCGAAAACTCGAGCGGAAGGGAACTGTCCGAAGCGGTGGCAGAGGGCCTGATCGCCTTTGGAAAGACAATTCACGCCCCCACAAAGTTGTCCGACCTGAAAGGGTTCGGAGAAAAGCACATCCAGCGGATACTCACCGCAGCAAAGGACCCCAGTCTGTCTATGAAACTGAAAAATATGCCGGTTCCCATGACTGCGGAGGATGTCGTCCCCTATATGGAATCTGTCATTCTGGCAGCGGCAGAGGGAAATCTGTCCAAGGTGCTGATCAAGGGGGAGCATTGATATGAGAATCGGATTTATCGGGCTGGGAATTATGGGAAAGCCCATGGTGAAGAATCTCCTGAAGGCGGGCTATGCCGTGATGGTGTGGAACCGCAGCCGGAGTGCAATTGAAGAAGCAGCGGCCTGGGGAGCGGTTCCCGCAGACAAGGAGCAAATCGGCAGGGAGGCAGACGTGGTCGTGACCATGCTGCCAAATTCTCCCCAGGTAAGGGAGGTAATGCTGGGGCACGAGGGGGTGGCCCAATATATGCACGCCGGTCAGATATTTGTGGACTGCTCCTCCATCAATCCGGTGGCGTCCAGGGAAATATATGCTGCCTTGCAGGAAAAGGGGATTGAAATGCTGGATGCTCCTGTTTCCGGCGGGGAACCCAAGGCAATTGACGCCACATTGAGCTTTATGGTGGGCGGGAAGCAGAAGGTGTTTGATACCTGCAAAGAAATGCTTCTTGCCATGGGCAGCAGTGCGGTCCGGTGCGGCGATGTGGGCGCAGGCAATACTGCAAAGCTGGCCAATCAGATCATTGTGGCCTGCAATATTCAGGCGTTGTCAGAGGCGCTGACCCTTGCCCAAAAGGCGGGGGTTGACCCGGAGCTGGTGTTCCAGGCGATCCGGGGAGGTCTGGCAGGCTCTGTGGTCATGAATGCCAAGGCGCCCATGATCATGGAGGGAAATGACAAGCCCGGTTTCAAGGTCGATCTGCACATCAAGGACCTGAACAATGCGCTGGAGTGTGCCCACAGTGTGGGAGCCCCGGTGCCAATGACGGCACAGGTGCAGGAAATCTTGCAGTGGGTTCATAACCACCAGGGCGGCCAGAAGGATCACAGTGCCATTGCCCAATACTACGAGTATCTGTCGGAAATTCAAATCGGACGCTGACCATATCCGGGGAAGCAGCTGGAATTTCACTTGCCGCAGGTTTTATCGATCCATTCCGAAAGCGTAATTTGTGGTATGGACATCCATGTCAATATGGGTTATACTGTCCATCATGAAGAGGGGTATCAAAAAGGCCTGTCGGAAAGGATAGAAACCAATGACAAGAGAAATTTACAATTTGATTGAAAATTACATGCTTTCCTGCATGGAAGACAGCGCCCATGACTGCGAGCACATCTACCGGGTTTTGTACAATGCCCTGGAAATTGCCCAGTCCGAAGAGGGGGTAGACTTCGATGTGCTGATTGCCGCCTGTCTGCTCCATGACATTGGCCGAAAGGAGCAGTTCGAAAACCCGGCGCTGTGCCACGCAATGGTTGGCGGGGAGAAGGCGCACAAATTTCTGACGGACCAGGGGTTTGACAGGGATTTTTCCGAAAAGGTTCGCCACTGCATTCAGACCCACCGGTTCCGCAGAAATATGCAGCCGGAGTCGATGGAGGCGAAAATCCTGTTTGACGCGGATAAGCTGGATGCCACCGGCACCCTGGGCATTGCCCGGACGCTGATGTACAAGGGGAATGTGGCGGAGCCGATTTACACCAGATTGGCGGATGGCAGCATTTCCGATGGCACCGGGGATACCGCCCCCTCTTTCTTCCAGGAGTATCGTCATAAGCTGGAAAAGCTGTACGGCAATTTCTACACCGCCCGGGGCGCCCAGCTCGCTCAGGAGCGCCGCCCAATTGCGGCGGCGTTTTATGAAAGCCTCTACCGGGAGGTAAGCAGCGGCTATTTGTCCGGCAGAGAAATACTGGGAGAATTGACAGGGGAGAGGAAATGATGGACAGACTATCTCAGATACGGCAGGCGGAAGCGGCCTCCCACCGGGATGCCTATGCCAGCCATGAATTGTTTGCCCCCGGAAGCTGGCTGGCAAAGCCCGTTAAAACGGTGCTGGACCTGCTCCCCCTCTTTGGGGGATATGACGCGCTCCAGGCGCTGGATTTGGGCTGCGGCGTCGGACGAAACTGCATTCCGGTGGCGCGGTTTTTCAGAGGTGTCCCCTGCCGGATTCAGTGCGTTGACATTTTGGACCAGGCGATTGAGAAGCTGAATGAGAATGCCCGGCGCTATGATGTCGCGCAGGCAATCCAGGGAGTGGTATCCTCCATTGACGAATATGAAATTCAGGCGGATCGCTTCGATTTGATTATGGCAATTTCCGCCCTGGAGCACACGGATTCGGAAGCCGCTTTTATCAGGAAGCTGGAGCAAATCCGGGACGGCCTGCGGCGCGGCGGAATCGCCTGCCTGATTGTGAACGCCAATGTTCGGGAGCTTGATAAGGCCACAGCCCGGGAATTGATGCCGCAGTTTGAAGTCAATTTGCAAACAGGGGAGCTGCAAAATATTCTGGGGCGGGTGTTTACGGACTGGGAGCCCATCAAGCATACTGTGGCCCACCAAAAATACGAGATTCCCCGGGAAAAGGGCGCTGCTCTGCTGGAAACAGATGTTGTGACGTTTGTTGCCCGGAAATGAGGAAGAAGGAGCTGCAACCATGAACATCAAAGGGTTTTGGGATGCCGTTGTGCGGCAGGATGGGGATGCCATCCGAGAATACTTCCACCCTGACGCCTGGGTGAACTGGCATAACACCAACGAGCATTTCACCGTGGAGGAATTTATCCGGGCCAACTGCGAATATCCCGGGCAGTGGGATGGGGAGGTGGAGAGAATCATCACCACCGATACCACAATCGTCACCGCCACCCATGTATACAGCAGGGATGGAAGGCTGTCCTTCCATGCCACATCCTTTATCCGGGTGGCGGACGGGAAAATCGCTTCCATCGAGGAATACTGGGGCGATGACGGCGAGGCGCCCCAGTGGCGGCAGGAGAAGCACATTGGAAGGAAAATCAGGGAGTAAAAATTATGGCAGCAGGTCCCAGTACGCACTGCTGTCATAAGCCGACACGCTTTGAGGAAATGAAATGATGAACAGTGAGATTTTATTTTTCTTCGGGGAGCATATGGACGCTCTGCCCATTTATGAACGGCTGGAAGCCCGGATTCTGGCCCGGATTCCGGATGTGAAGATCAAGACCGCCAAAACCCAGATCACCTTTGCGGGGAAGGGGGGCTTTGCCTTCGTGTCCTTCAATCCCTGCCGCAGGGCAAAGGACCGCCCGGCGGTCTGGATGACCGTTACCTTTGGACTGGGCTACCACAAGGAGTCGCCCAGAATCGATGTGGCGACCCAGCCCTACCCCGGGCGCTGGACCCATCATGTGATGGTGGGAAGCCCCGATGAAATCGACGGGGAGCTGCTGGGGTGGATTCAGGAGGCGGCGGAATTTGCAAATGAAAAGGGGAGACGCAGATGAGTAATGAAAAAGTATTCGCCATGTCCTTTGCCGGGGTATACCCCATGCTGATTGCCAAAGCGGAGCGGAAGGGGCGCACCCGGGACGAGGTGCTCGGGGTCACCGCCTGGCTGACGGGATATACAAATGAGCAGCTGGAAGAGCTGATGGGCTCGGAGATCACCTATGGGGATTTCTTCCGCCAGGCCCCGGCGCTGAACCCCGCCCGGGGGCAGATTAAGGGCAGCATCTGCGGCGTGCGGGTGGAAACCATTGAAGACCCGCTGATGCGGGAAATTCGGTATCTGGACAAGCTGGTGGACGAGCTGGCCAAGGGAAAACCCATGGAGAAGATATTGAGGCGGAAAGCGGCTGATTGCTGAAATGAACGTGCGCTCCCCTGGAGGAATTACAGAATAAAGCTTGAAACAGGGGAACTGTCTTGTTATAATAGCGAAAAAAGCGTAAGGGTGAGTAATGATGCTCTGCATTGATGACGCTCCATGCAAAGCCGGCTAGGATAGGGCAGCATGGAGTAGTGACTATCCGGATGGCTTTGCAATTTTGAAATGACAAACAGATTCAAAAGGAGCAAAGTCAAAATGAAAAAATTTATTGAAGATCTATCCGAAATGCGCAGCTATTTGCTGCTGTGGTTTACTCAAATGATTTCCGGCCTGGGCAGCGCCATGACCGGCTATGCGCTGGTGATCTGGTCCTATACCCAGCAGGGCTCCGCCCTGGCAACGGCTCTGCTGATGGTGTGTTCCTATGCGCCCTATGTGATTTGCAGCATCTTCGCCGGGGCCCTCAGCGACCGCTGGGACAAGAAAAAGACCATGCTGGGCTGTGACGCAATGGCAGCTGCGTGTACCGTCGCAGTGCTGTTCCTGCTAAAAACCGGACAGCTCCGGGTCTGGCACCTGTACCTTGTCAATGCCGTCTCTGGCCTGATGAATACGGTGCAGCAGCCTGCCAGTGAGGTGGCTACCACCATGCTGCTGTCCCCCAAATACTATCAAAAGGTGGGCGGCCTCCGGTATTTGGGCAGTTCCCTCCAATCCATCCTGACGCCCATCTTGGCCACGGCGGTGTTGGGCCTTTGGGGGCTGGATGCGGTGATTGCCATTGACCTGGGGAGCTTCGCCATTGCGTTCACGGTGTTGCTTTTCCTGATTCCCATTCCGAAAAATGCGGCAGAGGGTGTAAAGGAGAATCTGCTGAAAAGCGCATTGGAGGGCGTCCGCTGGCTCCGGGAGCACGCCGGGATTTTCCGGCTGATGCTGTTTCTTGCGGCCATTAACCTGGTGGCCTCCATGTATGATGCGGCGTTTCCGGCTATGATGCTGTCAAAGCCGGAAGCGGGCGAACGGGCTATGGGCATCGTGAATGGGGTTATCGGCGTTGCCACCCTGGCCGGGAGCATCCTGGCTTCCCTCCTGAAAGCGCCCAAAAGCCGGATCAGGGCCATCTGGGGCTGCCTGATGCTTTCCATGTGCACGGAGAATTTCTTCCTGGCCTTTGGAAGGGACGTATCTATCTGGTGCTTTGGCGCATTTCTGGGGTGGATCGGGATTCCCTGGATGAATGCCAATCTGGATGCAATTAATCGGTCCGTCATCCCTGTGGAGATGCAGGGACGGGTGTTCGCAGCCCGAAACTCTTTTCAGTTCTTCACAATTCCGGTGGGTTACTTTTTAGGTGGACTGCTGGTAGATCAGGTGTTTGAACCATTTCTGGCAACCCGGAGCGGGGGCAGCTTGTTTGTCCGGTGCTTTGGCTCTGGAAAGGGCAGCGGCGCAGCGTTCCTGTTCGCCGTCCTGTGGCTGATGGGAATTGGGGTTTGTTTGCTGTTCCGGGGCGACCGGCATATCTGGAAACTGGAAGAATAAAAGAGGGCCCAGAATTTGGAAGCGGAAACTTCCAAATTCTGGGCCTTATGTGAAAGTAAATGCCGATTCCAATGCAGATTGGGGTGACTCAAAATAGATTTTATGGAGGAAAGAATTCAAAATCCGGCGTAGAAAGTGCGAAAGGGGCCGAATATTCGGCCCCCTTTGACCGAGAGCAAAAATATTTCCCGTCAGCCCATGCTGGTTTTATCGGTGTTTCCCGCACGTTCAGATTGAGCCTTGGAGGCAACTAATGCGATGTATTCCATTGCCGCATCATAGGAAGCTTCATCAGGAAGGTGTTCAAGCATTACCGGAAGATCGTCCGATAATGTGTAAAGCTTTTGGAAAACATACTTTAAGTCCAGCTGTCCCTGACCGGGCATAACCTCAATCAGCTGGGTATTGAGCGCTTTGCTGTCCAAGCGCAGGTCTTTCATGTGTACGGATGCGATTTTCGGCCCCAGTGCGTCAAACGCATTTTCCCATATGGTATGCTGTGCATAGAGCGTTCGTGGATCGTGAATTAAATTTGCAACATCCAGATGCACAGCAGTTTCATTTGGCCGATTCAGTGCGTTTAGAAAATGCAGATAGCCCTCCACATCATCCAGCAGGCTGTACGGCATGATCTCAAATGTCATCCGTGTATGTTTTGGCTTTACTTCGTCAATAATCCGCTGATATGTGCTCACGGAGGCATCCCAAAATTCGTCTGTAAAGTTAGCTGCGCACGGAGCATACCAATACTCACCCGAGAGACTGCCAATCACATTGACACAGCATCTGGCCCGGAGCTCGTCCGCAAGCGCCAGTCGCTCTATAATGTAGGCAATTGCCCGTTCTCGCTCCTGCTTATTGGGAGATAAGGGATTCACCCACGTGCCGACCTCCGCAAGAATAATATCGTTTTCCTGCAAACCCTGCCGCAGTTCCTTTATTTCGGCCTGCTGCCGGGTACTTTTTAAGTATTCAGGGCAATACGCTGCCCGGTATTTTTTTGAGAGAAGCTGTTGGATGTATTCTTCGGCCCCCTGACAGGGCTGCATGATATATGCTCCAAGACGCATATCATTCTCCTATCTACATAAATGATATGATTTTGAATAAATCTTTCCTCTTAATCAGGAAATCGTATCCGGGACTTCCGAATGAAACGCAAGCAGCTCTGTGATCACCTTTAACTTTGAGCTGGTATTCATATAGCTGTAGGACCCTGTGGCCCAGTTTCCGCTCTGAATTAACGAAAATCCCTTTTCCTGACATCCAAGAATCGATTTCTCCATATCCTTCACATGAAAAGCAATATGGTGAACGCCCTCTCCTTTTTCGGCCAGATAGTCTGCCCAAGCACTGGGCGTTCCAACCGGCTCCAGCAATTCGATCTGGACATTAGGGCCAACCTCAAAAAAAGCTTGTTTGGCCTGTGCATGGGTTGGATTGCCCAAATATGCTGCTTTTGAGGTTTCATATTCATCTGTGATGCCGATAGGGGGAACATCTACGCCCAAAAAGGAGGCGTAATCCCTTGATACCTGTTCAATATTACGCACAACGATTCCAATTTGTGTTACAATTGTCGTGCCAAGCAATGATTTTTCCATTATGCTGCTCTCCTTTTCATGCTTTTAGAAACCGATCCATCCAGTCGGTGATCTCCTGTATCCGTTTGATGCGGTTTTTCGGCCTGCCATTCCTGGACAAGGCGTGGTTCTCTCCCTTAAAAATAACCATTTTTGCTTCTACGCCGTTCTGTATTACAGCGGTAAACATCTGCTGTGCTTCAATCACCGGACAAATATAGTCTTCATCGGACTGCAGGAAGAGGGTAGGGGTCTTCACATTTTTTGCGTAAGCCAGCGGTGCCAGTTTCCAGACTTGTTCGATGTCCGTCCATCCTGTGGCGTGGGTCCATTCCTCGCATAAATATCCCGCACAATGGCTTGCGCCGTCCATCGTAAGCATATTGGAAATAGAACGCTGAGATACGGCAGCGGCAAATCGATCCGTATGTCCTATAATCCAGTTGGTGGCATAGCCGCCATATGACCCGCCTGTCACACCGATTTTGGCGGGGTCAATCTCCTTATATTTTTCCAGCACAACGTCGGTGAACTTCATTAGATCGTCATAGTCCTTCGTGCCAAAGCGGCCAAAAATAT
>Ga0129308_1003714_pt1 | contig 10525 bp, 8 predicted proteins | sample L827metagenome_FD_94440 | JGI IMG/M metagenome (GOLD analysis project Ga0129308, IMG submission 94440) | Ring-tailed lemur group fecal microbial communities from Wisconsin, USA - L827 metagenome | ecosystem: Host-associated > Mammals > Digestive system > Large intestine > Fecal | place: USA... | reverse complement strand
TGCAAAAGGAGGTCCGTTTCAAGGATTTGGGCCTGCTGATTGTGGACGAGGAACAGCGCTTCGGCGTCACCCACAAGGAGCGGCTCAAGGAGCTCTCCAAGGGCGTGGACGTGCTGACCCTGTCGGCCACCCCGATCCCCCGCACCCTCAACATGGCGCTTTCGGGCATCCGCGATATGTCCACCATCGAGGAGCCGCCAGGCGACCGCTACCCGGTCCAGACCTTTGTGCTCGAATACGCCGCGCCGGTCCTGGAGGACGCCATGATCCGCGAATTGGAGCGCGGCGGACAGGTCTACTACCTCCACAACCGGGTAGAGACCATTGACCAGACTGCCGCCGCCATCAAAAGGCAGATTCCCAGCGCAGAAATTGCCGTGGCCCACGGCAAGATGGGCGAGGAGCAGCTCAGCGACGTCATGCAGCGCATGGCAGACGGCGAAATTCAGATTCTTGTCTGCACGACCATCATCGAGACGGGCATCGACATTCCCAACGTCAACACCCTGATTATTGAGGACGCGGACCGGCTGGGCCTGAGCCAGCTTCACCAGATTCGCGGCCGCGTCGGCCGCAGCAGCCGCCATGCCTTCGCCTATCTGACCTTCCGCCGGGGCAAGGTTCTCTCCGAGGTCGCCGAAAAGCGTCTCGCCGCCATCCGGGACTTTGCCGAATTCGGCTCCGGCTTTAAGATCGCCATGCGGGATCTCGAAATTCGCGGCGCCGGCAATCTGCTGGGGCCGGAGCAGTCGGGCCATATGATGTCCGTCGGCTATGACATGTATCTGAAGCTGCTGGAGGACGCCGTGCTGGAGGAGCGCGGCGAAGCGCCGGCGCGAAAGCTCGAATGCACCGCCGACATTACGATCGACGCCAGCATCGACAAGCGCTTTGTCCAGAGCGGCGAGCAGCGCATGGACCTCTATCGCCGCATCGCCGCCGTCCGGACCCAGGAGGATGCCGACGATCTGCTGGATGAAATCGTCGACCGCTACGGCGAGCCGCCCCAGGGCGTGCTGAATCTGATCGCGGTGGCGCTGCTGCGGTCCAGCGCCGCAAGCTGCGGCATCAGCGAGATCACCCAGCGGCAGGACGTGCTGGAATTCACGCTGGCCGCCCTGGACTTTGCCGCCGTCTCCGCCCTCTGCGCCGATCCGTCCCTGCGGGGCAAGCTCCGCTTCTCCGCCGGCGACGCCCCGCTTTTAACCTACAAAATGGCAAAGGGGGAGGACCCGCTGCGGGCCGCGCAGACCTTTCTTCGCCAATATCGCGGCATGATGACGTCGGATCCCCAAGCGATCTGACAAAACTTTACAAAATTATAAAAACTTCTTTGCGGCTTTCCTATTGCATTGGCAATTTCCGTCGGGTATAATAAAATGAAATCGGTTTGCGCATCGCGCTGTCGGAAGCCACAGTGTTTTGAGTATAAAAGGAGAAACGCATCTATGGGAAAGAAGAAAAAGCTATCCACGACAGCCATTGTCCTGATTGTTGCCGCAGCAATCCTTGTCATCTTGTTTGCCATTGCTGCAGCGTTTGCCATTCATATTGGGACAACGGACTCTATTTATCCCAATGTCTATATTGCCGGAACCAACGTCGGCGGCATGACCAGGGAAGAAGCCGCCGAAGTGCTCGATCAGCGCATCGAGCAGCTATACGGCAGCTCCACGCTGACCGTGGAATTGCCGGACCGCACCATCGAATTTCCGCCGGAGCTGGTGGGCGCCACGCTCAACGCCGAGGAGGCCGTCACCTCCGCCTGGGAATTTGGCCGCTACGGCGGGCTGTTCAGCCGCGTCTCCACCTATCTGAAGGCCCGGCGCTCTGAGGTTGCCTTTACGGTAAACGCCGGTCTTTCCCTCGATGAGGAGGCCATTCAAAGCCACATTGCCGAGGTGGCGGCAGAGGTCCACACCGATGTGGTGAACACCACGGCGGACGTCCACAAGGACGAGGACTATATCGAAGTGCAGATCGGCACCGTCGGCATCGACCTGGACCAGGAGGCGCTCTATGACACCGTGATCGGCGCCATTCTGGAGGTCAATTTCGACCCCATCACCTTCGACTACACCGAGACGGCCTATCCTGCCTTCGATCTGAGCCGAATCTATCAGGACCTGTTTACCGCTGTGGCGGACGCCTACTACGACGCCGAGACCCACGAAATTGTTGAGGAACAGGTCGGCTATGGCTTTGATCTGGCCGCCGCCAACCAGAAGGTCGCCATGGCGGAGGACGGCGACGTCATCCGCATCGTGCTGGAAGAGGTCCAGCCGAAGGAGACCAAGGCCCACCTTGAGGAGATCTACTTTGCCGACGAGCTCGCCTCCTTCAGCACCGGCAATCTCGGCAGCTATAACCGGACGACCAACGTCACCCTGGCCTGCGAGGCATTGAATGGCACCGTCCTGGCGCCCGGAGAGGTCTTCTCCTACAACCAGACCGTCGGCCAGCGGACCAAGGAACGCGGCTTCCTGGAGGCCGGCGCCTATGTCAGCGGCAAGTCGGTCTCTGAGGTCGGCGGCGGCATCTGCCAGGTGTCCTCTACGCTCTACTACTGCGCGCTGCTGTCCAATCTGGAGATCGTCTCCCGGACCAACCATATGTTCACCGTCGGCTATGTGGACCTCGGCATGGACGCCACGGTCAGCTGGCCCAATCCGGACTTCCAGTTTAAGAACAACACAGAATATCCCATCCGCATTGAGGCCAATGTCTCCGGCGGCACCTGCAACATTTCCCTGATCGGCACCAAGACCGACAATATCCAGGTCAAGATGACCTATGAAATCCTGGCCACGATTCCCTACACGACCGTCGTCACGGAGGACCCCTCCGAGGTCACCAGCAGCGGCCATACCGGCTACAATGTGGTCACCTACCGCCACCTGATCGACGGCGACACGGGTGAAGAAATCGACGTCATCCTGGAGTCCTACAGCTACTATCAAAAGAGCGACATTGTCGTGCTCAAGAGCACGGTGGATGAAGAAATCGACAACAGGCTGGATGAAGAAGACCCGCCAGAGGAAGAGACGCCCGGCGAGGGCGGCGGAGAAGGCGGCGAAACGCCCAGCAACCCTGGCGAGGGCGGGACATCGCCTGTCGAGCCGGCCAACCCGGACGGCTGATTCCGAAAATCTATTCAGGCCCGGTCTGCATTTGCAGGCCGGGCCTTTGCACACGGTCGCCCGCCGGGACAGTCCAAAGATTTTGTATTTGTTTGTCGTTGTTTTTTGTGGATTGGCACTGGACAGATGCACAATTTCTGTGTATGATAAGGGTGTAAATCTTCAGGCGTGCACTGAAAAATGACACAAAGGAAGGATATTATGGATAAGCTCTCCAACAAACAGCTTGCCCTGAATGCCGCAAAGGCCAGGCTTCTGGGCATCACGATGGTCCACGATGCCGCCTCCGGTCATCCGGGCGGCTCCATGTCCTGTATGGATGTGCTCACTGCGCTCTATTTTGATGAAATGCATGTGGATCCCAAGGATCCCAAGAATCCCGACCGGGACCGCTTTGTCATGTCCAAGGGCCACTGCTCTCCCGCCCTGTACCCCGTGCTGGCGCTGCGCGGCTTCTTCCCCGTGGAGGAGCTCAAGATGTTCCGCCGCATCGACGGTCACATGTCCGGCCACGTTGAGATGAAATATGTCCCCGGCGTCGACATGTCCACCGGCTCTCTGGGCCAGGGTATTTCCACTGCCGTCGGCATGGCGCTGGGCGGCAAGCTGAAAAAGCAGGACTACCGTGTCTACTCCATCCTGGGCGACGGCGAGGTCGCTGAGGGTCAGGTCTGGGAGGCCATCATGGCCGCGGCCAAGTACAAGCTGGACAATCTCTGCGCCATTGTCGACGTCAACGGCCTGCAGATCGACGGCAAGACCTGCGACGTCATGCCCACCGAGCCTCTCGACAAGAAGTTCGAATCCTTCGGCGCGCATGTCATCAAGATCGACGGCCACGACTTTGACGCCATCAAGGCCGCTCTGGCCGAGGCCAAAGCCACGAAGGGTCAGCCCACCGTGATTCTTGCCAAGACCGTCAAGGGCAAGGGCATCTCCTTCATGGAGAACCAGGCCGGCTGGCATGGCAAGGCTCCCAACGACGAACAGTATGCGCAGGCCAAGGCTGAGCTGGAAGCCGCGATTGCTGAACTGGAGGGTTAAAAAATGGCAAAGAAAATTGCAACCAGAAATGCTTACGGCGAAGCGCTCGCTGAGCTTGGCAACAAATATCCTGAGGTCCTCTGCTTCGACGCCGACCTGGCCGGCGCCACGATGTCCAAAATCTTCTGGGATGCCCATCCCGACCGCTTCTTTGACATGGGCATTGCCGAGGCCGACATGCAGGGCGTTGCGGCCGGTCTGGCCACCTGCGGCTTCAAGCCTTTCACCAATACCTTCGCCATGTTCGCCGCCGGCCGTTCCTGGGAACAGGTCCGGAACTCCATCTGCTATCCCGGCCTGAACGTCAAGGTTGTCGGCTCCCACGGCGGCCTCAGCGTCGGTGAGGACGGCGCCACCCACCAGTGCATCGAGGACTTTGCCCTGATGCGGGTCATCCCCGGCATGACGGTCCTCTGCCCCTGCGACGCCAACGAAATGCGTCTGGCCGTTGAGGCGCTGATCAACTACGACGGCCCCGCCTATATGCGTCTCGGCCGGCTGGCCGTCGAGGTCGTCACCGACACCATCCCCGGCTACAAGTTCGAGCTGGGCAAGGGCGCGCAGCTCCGGGACGGCAAGGATGTCACCCTGATTGCCAACGGCATGATGGTGCAGGAGGCTTTGAAGGCCGCCGGCCTGCTCGCCGCCGAGGGAATTGACGCCCGCGTGATCGACATGCACACGATTAAGCCGCTGGACGAGGAAATCGTCCGCAAGGCCGCCGAGGAGACCGGCGCCATCGTTGTCTCCGAGGAGCACAATGTGATCGGCGGTCTGGGCGCTGCCGTGGCAGAGTTCTGCGGCGAAAACTGCCCGGTGCCCGTGGTCAAGCAGGGCGTCAACGACGAGTTCGGCCGCTCCGGTCCGGCCCCCGCTGTTCTGGAGCTCTATGGGCTGACCGCCGAAGTGATGGTGGAGAAGGCCAAAAAGGCCATTGCCATGAAGAAGTAAATCCGCTATACTGGGTGGGAGGGCATGCGCCCTCCCACCTTTGTCTTTTATGGAGGTCTCCCATGCGAAGCATTCTGCAGGCCGGTCTGCCGGCCCTGAATTTGCAGCTTTCCGACCGGCAGCTCGACCAGTTCTGCCGCTACTGCGACCTGCTGCTGGAAAAGAACCAGGTCATGAACCTGACCGCCATCCGGGAGCCGGACAAGGTCGCCACGCTCCACTTTCTCGACTGTCTGGCCCTTTTGAACACCGCCGATTTCCGGGAGAAATCGGTCGTCGACGTCGGCTGCGGGGCTGGCTTTCCCGGCGTGCCGCTGAAGATCGCGGAGCCGTCCATCCGCCTCACGCTACTCGACAGCCTGAACAAGCGGATTCTCTGGCTTCGAAACGAGCTGCTGCCCGCGCTGGATATAAACGCCGCCTGTATCTCCGGCCGTGCTGAGGAGCATGCCGCTTTGCATCGGGAGCAATATGACATCGCCACCTCCCGGGCGGTGGCCCGGCTGAACCTTCTCGCGGAGCTGTGCCTGCCTCTGGTCCGGCCCGGCGGCTATTTCCTTGCCATGAAGGGCCAGGAAGCCGCCGAAGAGGTCCGGGAGGCCGAACATGCCATCCGCATCCTGGGCGGTCAGGTTGAGCAGGTCTTTGAGTACCCCATTGAGGACGCACTTCACCGGGTTGTGGTTATCAAAAAAATCCAGCGCACGCCGCCCCAATATCCCCGCCCCTTCGCCAAAATCAAAAAGCAGCCGCTCTAATTCTCGCAGTCTCTCTATAATTAACGAAACTTGAAAATTATTTAATGTTTTTCATTAAAAATCGCTTGACAAACAATAAATCCCGTGATATGCTGGTTTCACAAGGAAAGGGAGGCTGCATATCATGAAAAAAACAAACGAACGGCTCAATAAAATCGCTGTGGTGATCGCCAAGGTCGCGGAAATTTTTCACTGGGTTGCCGTCGGGCTGCTGGTTGGCGGCTTGATCGCGTATCTCTTTGACGAGTCACTGCTCAAATACTTCATGGATATCGGAAACGGCGAATTTTCCGTCTGGGGCTACTCCGTCAATGTTCTGGATGAGACCGGCGCTCTGATTCCGGCGACATTCATCCCGGCGCTGATCGTGGGCGTTCTCGTATGCGGGCTGATGGCGATGGTTTTCCGCAATATCTATCTGATTTTCAAAACCACGGCAGGGGAGACCAACTTTTCCAAGGGCGCTACACCGTTTCAGGCGGACAACGTGCGGATGCTGCGTGAGATCGGCATCTTCGTAATCGCAATCCCCGTTTTGGAATTTGTCTTCGACATTTTCATAAAGCTCTTTGTCGGCACAGAAATCGTCGAGTCCAGTATCTCTTTGAGTGGCCTTGTCTTCGGCCTCGTACTGCTCTGCCTCTCGCAGTTCTTTGCCTACGGTGTGGAGCTGCAAAGCGATTCGGACGGACTGCTTTGATGGATGGTAGCAACATGGGAAAAATTGTTTTAAAGCTCGATGTGATGATGGCGGAGCGGCACATGTCGCTGAATGAGCTTGCGGAAAAGGTCGGCATCTCGAACGTCAATCTGTCCAAGATCAAGAACAACAAGGTCAGCGCCATTCGATTTTCTACCCTCGCCGCAATCTGCGAGACGCTGGACTGCACGCCGGGCGACCTTTTGAAATATTTTGACGACTGACGCATCATTTTTGGCAAATATGGGGAGGCACATTCCAGAATGTGCCTCCTTTTTGCATCTTTTTTTGCTTTCGATATTGTTTCATATTGAAATCTTTGATATAATAATAAACTGACATTTCAGAGAATTCGTATGAATTTTTACGGAAAGGAGGACCATCATGGGATATTTCGCAGGCACTTACGACGTGGCTGTCGTCGGCGCGGGACATGCCGGAATTGAGGCGGGACTGGCCTGCGCACGGATGGGCCTCCGGACCGCCGTCTTTACGATCAACCTCGACGCTGTGGGCAACATGCCCTGCAATCCCGCCATCGGCGGCACCGGCAAGGGCCATCTCGTCCGGGAACTGGACGCCCTCGGCGGCGAGATGGGCTGGGCCGCCGACCACTGCTGCATCCAGTACCGGATGCTCAACCGCGGAAAGGGCCCTGCCGTCCACTCTCTGCGGGCACAGGCTGACCGCCGGGCCTACCAGGAATTTATGAAGCATACGCTGGAGCGTCAGGAGAATCTCGACCTCAAGCAGGCCATGGTGGTGGACATTCTGACTGAGGACGGAGCCGTCTCCGGCGTCGTGACCCAGCTCGGCGCGGAGTACCGCTGCCGGGCCGCCATTCTGGCCACCGGCACCTACCTCGAGTCCGCCGTCGTCATCGGTGAGAGCGTCCTCCCCTCCGGCCCGGACGGCATGCATGCCGCCACCGGCCTGACCGCGCGGCTCCGTGCGCTGGGGCTTTCCATGCGCCGCTTCAAAACCGGCACGCCGCCCCGCGTCAACGCCCGCTCCATCGACTTTGACAGCCTGGAGCTTCAGCCCGGCGACGAAGAGGTCGTCCCCTTTTCTTACCGAACGGAGCATCCCCCGGAGAACCGGGCCGTCTGCCACCTGACCTACACCTGCGAGAAGACCCACGAGATCATCCGCGCCAACCTGGGCCGCAGTCCGATCTACGACGGCACCATTCAGGGCGTCGGTCCCCGGTATTGCCCCTCCATCGAGACGAAAATCGTCCGCTTTCCCGAGAAGCCGCGGCATCAGCTTTTCATCGAACCCTGCGGTCTTGGCACCGACGAGATGTATATTCAGGGCTTCTCCTCCTCTCTGCCGGAGGATGTACAGGTTGAAATGCTCCGTTCCGTTCCCGGTCTGGAGCGCGCCGAGATCATGCGCCCTGCCTATGCCATCGAATACGACTGCGTCGACCCCACGGAGCTGCTGCCCACGCTGGAATCCAAAAAAGTCCCCGGCCTCTATGGCGCCGGCCAGTTCAACGGCTCCTCGGGCTACGAGGAGGCCGCCGTACAGGGCTTTGTCGCCGGCGTCAACGCCGCTTTGAAGCTGAAGGGCGAGCCGCCCCTGGTGCTGCGGCGCAGCGACGGCTACATCGGCATCCTGATCGACGACCTCGTAACGAAGGGCACCAATGAGCCCTACCGGATTATGACCTCCCGCTCTGAATACCGCCTGCTCCACCGGCAGGACAACGCGGACATCCGGCTGACCGCCATCGGCCGCCGCATTGGCCTGATCTCCGAGGCGCGCGCACAGCAGGTGGCGGAAAAATACGCGGCCATCCGCCGGGAGATCGCCCGGCTGGAGGCCACCGGCCTGCCCGGCACGCCGGAGCTGAACGCAGTACTGACCGCGGCGGGGACGACGCCCGTGGAGCATTCCGCCCGGCTCTCCGATCTGCTGCGCCGCCCTCAGCTCACCTATGACCATCTGACGCCCTTCGACCGGGACCGCCCGGCGCTCTCCCGTGAAATTCGCGAGGAGGTTGAAATTCAGCTCAAATATGAGGGCTACATCGCCCGGCAGGAGAAACAGGTGGCCGAGTTCCGCAAGGCGGAATCCCGCCTCCTTCCGCCGGAGATCGACTATAACGCCATCCAGGGTCTCCGTCTGGAGGCCCGGCAGAAGCTCTCGGAGATTCGCCCCCTGTCCGTCGGGCAGGCTTCCCGTATCTCCGGTGTCAGCCCTGCCGACACAGCGGTCCTGCTGATCTGGCTGGACCAGCGAAAGGGGGATTGATCGCGTGTACTTTGATTCTCATGCCCATCTGAATGACCGCCGCTTTGACGGCGACCGGGAGGCTGTCCTCGCCAAAATGGCCGAAAATCAGGTCACCGGTATGATGAATGTGGGCTGCTGCCTGGAGAGCTCCCTGCAGTGCATTGCCCTGGCCGAAGCCCATCCGGGCATCTGGGCCGCCATCGGTTCCCATCCGGACCACGCCGACCAGGTGGACGAGGCCTTGCTGGACCAATACCGCGCGCTCAGCGTCCACCCCAAGGTCAAGGCCATCGGTGAAATCGGCCTCGACTACCACTACGAAGACATCCCCCGGGAGATTCAAAAGTGTGCCTTTCGCATGCAGCTCGCCCTGGCCCGGGAGCTGGACCTGCCGGTCATTGTCCATGAGCGGGAGGCCCATGGCGACGCGCTCGAAATTCTGAAGGACTTCCCCGAAGTCACCGGCGTATTTCACTGCTACTCCGGCTCCTGGGAGATGGCCCAGATTTTGTTAAAGGCCGGATGGTATCTTGGCTTCACCGGCGTCATCACCTTCAAAAATGCCCGGCGTGCCCTGGAGGTCGTCGAAAACGCCCCGCTTCACCGGCTGCTCATCGAGACCGACTGCCCCTATATGGCCCCGGAACCTCACCGCGGGCAGCGCAACGATCCCAGCCTTGTACCGCTGATGGCGGAAAAAATCGCCCGGATCAAGGGAATCTCCCCCGAAGAAGCCGGAAAAATCACAGCGGATAACGCCTGCCGCCTGTTCCGCATCTCTGCAACAGAAACAATATAGCTAGGAGGCTATGAACTATGTGCGATTCCTGCAAGAAACCATTCTATATCACCACACCGATCTACTACCCCTCGGACAAGCTGCACATCGGCCACACCTACTGCACCGTGGCCACCGACGCCATCGCCCGCTATAAGCGCCTGCGCGGCTACGACGTCATGTTCCTGACCGGCACCGACGAGCACGGCCAGAAAATTGAGACCAAGGCCAAGGAGGCCGGCATCACCCCCAAGCAGTTCGTCGACAACATTGTCGCAGGTCCCGGCGGCATTCTCGACCTCTGGAAGCTGATGAACATCTCCAACGACCGCTTCATCCGCACCACCGACGACTATCATGTGTCCGCCATCCAGAAGATTTTTAAGAAGATGTACGACAACGGCGACATCTACAAGGGCTACTACGAGGGTCTCTACTGCACGCCCTGCGAATCCTTCTGGACCGAGAGCCAGCTCGTCGACGGCAAGTGCCCCGACTGCGGCCGCGAGGTCAAGCCCGCCAGGGAGGAAGCCTATTTCTTCCGCCTCTCCAAGTACGCCGACCGGATCCAGGATCTCCTGGAGAACACCGATTTCCTGGAGCCCCGCTCCCGTGTGAACGAGATGGTCAACAACTTCATTAAGCCGGGCCTCGAGGACCTCTGCGTCTCCCGGACCTCCTTCACCTGGGGTATCCCCGTGGACTTTGATCCGGGCCATGTGGTCTATGTCTGGGTCGACGCCCTCTGCAACTATATCACCGCCCTGGGCTATATGAACGACCGCTATGACGACTACAAGAAATATTGGCCCGGCGTCAACATCGTCGGCAAGGAGATCGTCCGGTTCCACTCCATCAGCTGGCCGGCCATGCTGATGAGCCTCGGTGAACCACTGCCCAAGAAGGTCTATGG
>Ga0129308_1003713_pt1 | contig 10533 bp, 13 predicted proteins | sample L827metagenome_FD_94440 | JGI IMG/M metagenome (GOLD analysis project Ga0129308, IMG submission 94440) | Ring-tailed lemur group fecal microbial communities from Wisconsin, USA - L827 metagenome | ecosystem: Host-associated > Mammals > Digestive system > Large intestine > Fecal | place: USA... | reverse complement strand
TGTGTTTTCTTTTGTGGTTGCCAGACCATCTTCAGATTAACACAGGAGGTTTTTCTCGCATATACTAAAGTATTTTTCCCACCCCCAGTTGAACTGGGGGTTTCATTGGCGCTAAAGCACCAACAGAAAAAATGCCGCCGGCTTTTCCGGCGGCATTTTTTATAGTCTTGTCGCTGCTGTGACGGCGCAATCCACCAGGAATCCCGTCAGGGCGGTCCAAAATACCACGGACCGGACTGTTCCGGAAAGGCAGCCCACCAACCGTTCCCACAGCGGCTGCACGATGTACAAAAACAGCACCCCGCCCAGACCGAAGCGAATGGAGGGGGACAGGGCGATGCGGCCCTGGAAATGGATAGAATAGTTGACATAAGTTTGCCATGGCCAGGACCCGGTGAGAGATTCCAGCGCATAGCTGGTGGCAAGCTCGATAGCGGTGGCCACCGCCATGCAGCCCAGAAACATGAGAAAGGGCTTTGCCCACCGCAGCCAGCGGGGCTCCCGCGTTCGCATCAGCCAGCCGAAGCACCAGAGGAACGCCAGAGCGCCCACGCCGTATACCGGGCAGTAAGGCCCAAACAGCACGCCCCGGTCCGAATAGCCCCAGCGGTAGACCACGACCTCCAAAAATACCTCGTACAGCCAGCCCAAAACCGCATACAGGAGAAAATAGAGAAAATATGTTTGCATCTTCCGCAGTATGAACCACCTCCCTGATATCCATATAGACGTTGGAGGCAGGCAAAAGGTCACAGGGCGGAACGAAACGGAACAGATGACAAACCCTTCAAACCGTGGTATAATCTCCATCGAATCGTGCAGCACGTAGGGAGGACCCCATGGAAAGCTACTTTGATATTACGATGACCGATGACCAGCTGCGGGCCATGAGCTCCATCGGCCTGGCCCATATGGGAGACGCGGTCTTTGAGATTCTGGTGCGCACCTGGCTGTGCGCCCATGGCAAGGCCACGGGAAAGGGCCTGCACCAGGCTACCATTGCCCTGGTCCGGGCGGAAAGCCAGGCGGAGAAAGCGGAGCGCATCCTGCCGCTTTTGACAGAGGAGGAAGCGGCGGTATTCCGCCGTGGCCGCAACGCCCAGGTCCACTCGGTGCCGCCCCACGCCAGCCGCGCCCAGTACGGCGAGGCCACAGCCCTGGAGGCGCTGCTGGGCTGGCTGTGGCTGAAAGGGCGGAAAGCGCGCATCAACGAACTTTTTTGCACCATGATGGAGGAATGAGCCATGCCACTGGACGCGGTATGTTTACAAGCTGTATTGGAGGAGCTGCGGCCCCGGCTGCTGGGACTGCGGATCGACAAGGTCCAGCAGCCCGCCCGGGACCAGGTGGTTTTGCTGCTGCGGGGCAACCAGCGGCTGCTGCTGAACGCCGGTGCCAACGCGCCCCGCATCCAACTGACGAAGCTCACCCGGGACAACCCGGCGGAGCCGCCCATGTTTTGTATGCTCCTGCGCAAGCACCTGGTAGGCGCCCGGGTGGCGGACCTGGTGCAGCCGCCTCTGGAGCGGCTGGTGCGGCTGGAGCTGGATGTGACGGATGATTTCGGCCAGCCGGGAAAGCGGACGCTGGTGCTGGAGGCCATGGGCCGCCGGTCCAACCTGATTTTGCTGGACGGAGAGGGACGCATCATCGACTGCCTGCGGCGGGTGGACGCGGACATGTCCGCAGCCCGCCAGGTACTGCCGGGACTTTACTATGAGCCGCCTGCCTCCACCGGCCGCCTGCCGGTGACGGAGGAGACGGAGGCGGGCTTCCGGGAGAAGCTGGCCGCGGCCAACCCGGAGCGGCAGCTGGATGCCTTTTTGCTGGACAGTTATTTCGGTGTGTCTCCCATCATCGCCCGGGAGCTGGCTTTCCGGACGGCGGGGGAGACGGACCGTCATATCTTTGAGCTTTCAAAAGAGCAGGAGGACCGCTTCTGGGCGGAGCTGCAAGGCTTTATCGACACCATCAGGGAAAACCGCTTCACACCCATCTGCCTCCGGCAGGAGGGGAAGCCGGTGGATTTTTCCTATCTGCCCATCACCCAGTACGGCGGCGCTGTGGAAACGGAGCGGTACGGGAGCTTCTGCGAGCTGCTGGATGACTTTTATGAGGCCCGGGAGCGGATGGAGCGGACCCGCCAGCGGGGCGCGGACCTGATCCGCAGCGCCTCCACCGCCCGGGACCGCCTGCGGCGGAAGCTGGCGCTGCAGGAAAAGGACTATGCCGCCACGCAGAACCGGGACCAGCTGCGCATCAGCGGCGACCTGATCACCGCCAACCTCTACCGCATGGAGCGGGGGCAGACAAAGCTGGTGTGCGAGAATTACTATGATGAAAACTGCGCCCAGACCACCATCCAGCTGGACCCGCTGCTGACGCCCCAGCAGAACGCCGCCAAATATTACAAGCGCTACACCAAGGCCAAAACGGCGGAAAAATACCTGCGGGAGCAGATGGACATTGCCCGCCGGGACCTGGAATACTTGGAGAGCATTTTAGAGGAGATCGCCGAGGCGGAGACGGAGCAGGACTTTCTGGACATCCGCAATGAGATGCGGGACGCCGGGTTCCTGCGCCGCCAGGGCAAAGGGAAAAAGGAGCTCAAGCGCACCACGAAGCCCCGGGAGTTCCGCACCACCAGCGGACTGCGGGTGTTGGTGGGCCGCAACAACCGTCAGAACGACAAGCTGACCATGAAAGAAGCGGACCACCGGGACCTGTGGTTCCACACCAAGCAGATCCACGGCGCCCACGTCATCCTCTGCACCGGCGGCGGGGAGGTGGATGACGACACCATCGTGGAGGCCGCAAAGCTGGCGGCCTGGTATTCCCAGGCCCGGGAGAGCGGCAACGTCCCCGTGGATTACACCCAGGTGAAAAATGTGAAAAAACCCGCCGGCGCCCGGCCGGGTATGGTGGTCTACAACACCTGCCAGACGGTGAATGTGACGCCGGAGGAGGGGCTCGTCAAGCGCCTGTTCGTGAAATGAAGCGCCGGGCGGCCGCCGGACCACGGCGGCCGCCTGTTTTTTCAGACAGCAAGGAAAGTCGAGTGTTCTTTCTGAGAGAACGGTAAAATAAGAGGCACAGAGAGGGGGAAGGACGATGCGGGAACAGGTTTTGGCGGTGCAGCGGATGCAGGACTACATTGAAGAACACCTGGAAAGCGAGATCACCATGGCCCAGCTCGCCCGGCAGGCGCTGTTTTCTCCGTGGCACGCTTACCGGCTGTTCCGGGAATATGTGGGGCTGACCCCCGCGGAGTATATCCGCAGGCTGCGGCTTTCCCGGTCGGCCCTGCGGCTGCGGGACGGAAAGTGCCGGGTCACCGACGCGGCCTTTGACCTGGGCTTTGGCAGTGTGGACGGCTACACCCGGGCGTTTTTCCGGGAGTTTGGCTGCAATCCCGGCGTATACGCCAAAGAGCCGGTCCCCATTACATTGTTCATCCCCTACGGTGTCAAATTCAGAGAACTCAGAAAGGACAATGCGGACATGAAAGAAGTGCAAAATGTTTTTATCCAGGTGGTCCAGAAGCCGGAGCGCGGCTGCATCATCAAGCGGGGCATCCGCGCGGAGGACTATTTTCCCTACTGTGAGGAAGTGGGATGCGACGTATGGGGCCTGCTGACCAGCATGAGCACCAGCGAGCCGGTAGGCCTCTGGCTGCCGGAGGCCTACAAAAAGCCCGGTACTTCCACGTATGTACAGGGCGTGGAGGTTCCCACCGATTATAACGGCCCTGTCCCCGAGGGCTTCGATGTGATCCGGCTGCCTGCGGCGGAATACCTGATGTTCCAGGGTGAGACATTCCGGGAGGAGGACTACTGCGAGGCGATCATGGCGGTGCAGCACGCCGCCGACAAGTATGACCCCACTGTTATCGGCTATCAGTGGGACGGGGAAAATCCCCGCATCCAGCTGGAGCCCCGGGGCGAACGGGGCTATATCGAGCTGCGGGCTGTGAAAAAGAGTATGTAAGCACAAAGCAGGCAGGAGAGCTCTCCTGCCTGCTTTGTGTGGGCCTGCCGTCAGGCGGTGTGTGGAGCGTGGCCCTGTTCCTCGTCGGAGCGGAACAGCAGCGTGACGCACCACAGGCCCGCCAGTCCCACCAGGGCATAGATGATCCTGGAGAGGATGGCCAGCTGCCCGCCGCAGAGGAAGGCCACCGTGTCAAAGCCGAACAGGCCGATGCCGCCCCAGTTCAGGGCGCCGATGATGACCAGGACCAGGGCCAGTTTGTCCAAAAACATATGAAAACCTCCATTTCCCTCGCGGAATATGGGTTAGTATGGCACACCTGCAAAAAAATGATACATCCAGATTGCAAGTGGGGCGCGAGTGTTGTATAATAGCAAAACGACAAATGTCCCCTGCGGGGAATACACATTGCTTTACGCCGCGTATCGCAGCGGAATGGAGGAAGTTATGAATATTGTCTGCCTGGATATGGAGGGCGTGCTGGTGCCCGAGATCTGGATCGCTTTCGCGGAGGCCAGCGGTATTCCGGAGCTGAAGCGCACCACCCGGGACGAGCCGGATTACGACAAGCTCATGCGCTGGCGCCTGGGCATTTTAAAGGAGCACGGCCTGGGCCTGAAGGAGATCCAAGCCACCATCGCCACCATCGACCCCCTGCCCGGCGCGAAGGCGTTTCTGGATGAGCTGCGGTCGCTGACCCAGGTGGTCGTTCTCAGCGATACCTTTGAGGAGTTTGCCAAGCCCCTCATGAAAAAGCTGGACTGGCCCACCATTTTCTGCAACTCCCTGGAAGTGGCGGACAGCGGCGAGATCACCGGCTTTAACATGCGCCTGCAGGACTCCAAGCTGAACACGGTGAAGGGTCTTCAGGCCATCGGATTTGACACCATCGCCAGCGGCGACAGCTATAATGACCTGGGGATGATCCAGGCCAGCAAGGCTGGTTTCCTGTTCCGCAGCACGGAGAAGATCAAGGCCGACTATCCGGATATCCCCGCTTTCGAGGAGTTTGGCGACCTGCTTGCCGCCATTAAGGCGGCGCTGTAAAAGCGGAGCATACCGGGACCAAGGCTCCCAGGAAAAGAGAGTTTCAGTATGGATCAGAATTTTCAGCCGCTGGGCTTCGGCCCGGCGGATATTCTGCTGCCCCGGCGGGGCACGGATATGACAAAGTGGGCGGTGGTGGCCTGCGACCAGTTCACCTCCCAGCCGGAGTATTGGCAGGCGGTGGAGGATACCGTTGGGGACGCGCCCTCTGCATTGCGGCTCATTCTGCCGGAGGCCCGGCTGGGGGACGCGGATGTGGCGGACCACATCGCCGCCATCAACGCCGCCATGGACCGCTATCTGGCCGGCGGCATGTTCCAAACCCTGGAGGATGCGCTTTTGTACGTGGAACGCACCCAGTCCGACGGCAAGGTGCGCCGGGGACTTGTGGGGATGGTGGACCTGGAGCAATATGATTTCACCCCCGGCTCCGGCGCCCTCGTCCGGGCCACGGAGGGGACGGTGCTGGACCGCATCCCGCCCCGGACGCGGGTGCGGCGGGACGCCCCCATCGAGCTGCCCCATGTGATGCTGCTCATCGACGACCCGGAACGGACCGTCATCGAGCCGTTGGCGGCGGAGCGGGAAGGTATGGAGCCGGTCTATGACTTTGCCCTTCAGCAGAGGGGCGGACACCTGCGGGGCTGGCAGGTGCCCCGGGCGGCGTACTCCAGGCTCTCCGCGGCTCTGGCGGCGCTGGCGGACCCGGCGCTGCCTGGGGAAAAGTACGGCCTCCCCGGAGCGGCACCCATGCTGTTTGCCGTTGGGGACGGCAACCACTCCCTGGCGGCCGCCAAGGCCTGCTGGGAGGAGCGGAAGCAGACGCTGCCCCCGGAGCAGCGGCGCACGGACCTGGCCCGCTATGCCCTGGCGGAGGTGGTGAACAGCCACGACGATGCCCTGGCCTTTGCCCCCATTCACCGCTGCCTGTTCGGTGTGGACCCCACGGATGTACTGTCGGCCCTGTTGGCGTATTACCCCGGCGCCTATTTGGGCACGGGGGAAGGGCACACCATCCGCTATGTCTGGGCCGGCGGCAGCGGCGCTGTCACGGTGCCGGCTCCCACGTCTCAGCTGGCGGTGGGGACGCTCCAGGCCTTTTTGGACGATTATTGCAAGATCCATTCCGGCCGCCTCGACTATATCCACGGCCATGAGGCGGCGGAGGAGCTGGGACGCCAAGCCGGCGCCATTGCGTTTTTGCTGCCGGCCATGGGGAAGGAGCAGCTGTTCAAGACCGTGATGGCGGACGGCGTGCTGTCCCGTAAGACCTTTTCCATGGGGCATGCCCGGGATAAGCGGTATTATGTGGAGGCCCGGCGCATCCGGTAAATGTTCTCCCGGCGGCAAATTTTTTGCCGCCGGGTCTTTTATTTTCGTAAAAGGTGTGTTAAGATTTAACCAAAGGAGGATGGCGAAACAAGCGTATATCTGGTGATTTTCACCAGACAGAGGAGAAAGGAGCACGTTATGCTGAAGTTGTTGCAGGCCGCATTTCTGATGGGCGGAAATATGGTCTTCTTTGAACTGCTGTTTCTGCCTGCCGCGATCTTTTTGGGAGTCAGCATTGTGTACATCGTAGCCGACGCCATCCACACTTTCGGGATGAGACGGGGATGGTTCTGAACCGCCTCATGACAGGGGCTCCGGGTTTTCCCGGGGCCCCTGCTTTTCTTTTTCCGCTGGATATGGTAGAATCCTGCTTATAAGGGGGTGGGGATATGCGGCATCTGGCCAATTGCCTGACGGCTGCCCGGATCGTTCTGGCGGTTTGTTTGCTGGGAACGAAAGCTGGCAGCCCTGCCTTTTTTATCCTGTATACCGCTGCCGGACTCACGGATCTGCTGGATGGGCCGTTGGCCCGGCGGACCGGAAGTCAAAGCGCCTTTGGCGCCCGTCTGGACAGCGCCGCCGACCTGGTCTTTTTCGCGGCGGCGTCGGTCTGCCTGCTGCCCTGCCTGTGGCGGAGGTTGCCACCGGCGGTTTGGCTGGGAGCGCTGGTGACGGCGGCGGGACGGTGCGCTGCGTTCTGGCTCTGCCTGCGGCATCATGGGTGTATCCCGGCCCTGCACACCCGGCTGAACAAGCTGACAGGGGCGGGGGTGTTCTGCCTGCCCTATGCTGTGGGCGGGCATCTGACAGCATATGCCTCGGCGCTGTGCCTGCTGGCGCTGGCAGCCGCGGTGGAGGACCTGCTGCTGGTGTGCCGGAGAGAGTGCCGGGTGGAAGCGGCAGGATGTTTTTCATGGAGGAATGTATGATGGAGATGAAGCGGGACGCGCCGGCCAAGGTGAACCTGGCGCTGGATATTCTGGGACGCCGGGGGGACGGATACCACGAGATGCGGATGGTGATGCAGACGGTTTCCCTCTGCGACACCGTGACGGTGGAGGAGACGGCGGAAGGCTTTTCTCTCCGTACCGATGGGGATTTCATCCCGGCGGGAAAAAAGACCCTGGAGCAGCAGGCGGCGGAGGGCTTTTTCCGGTCCGCCGGCCTTCCCATGCCCGGCCTTGCCGTGACGCTGGACAAGCGGACGCCCTCTTACGCCGGCCTGGGAGGCGGCAGCGCCGATGTGGCGGCGCTGCTGCGGCTGCTGCGGGACCGCTACTGTCCCGCCATGGAGGATGGGGAGCTGGAGCGCATCGGCCTGACGGTTGGCAGTGACATGCCTTTCTGCGTCCGGGGCGGCACCGCCCTGGCGGAGGGGCGGGGCGAGGTGCTGACAGACCTGCCGCCCCTGCCGCCCTGTGCCTTTGTCCTCTGCAAGCCGGATTTCGGCATTCCCACGCCCACGCTGTTTGCCCGGGTGGACGGAGCGGAGCTGACGGACCGGCCGGATGTCGGCGGCATGGCGGAGGCTCTGGCCGCCGGGGATGTGGAGGGCGTGGCGGCCCGGCTGGGCAATGTTTTTGAGGAGGTTTTGCCGCCGGAATACGGAGAGGTCTTCCGCATCAAGGAGCGGCTCCGGGAGCTGGGGGCGTTGAACGCTGCCATGAGCGGCTCCGGGCCCACGGTGTTCGGCATATTCCGCCGCCGGGAGGAGGCGGATCGGGCCGCCGCGGCGCTGAAGGCCGCCTATGCCCAGACTTATGTGGCGGAGCCGGTGAAAAAATTCGTCCGCACGGAATAAAAGCTGGAAAAGTTGTCCATCCTGTTGACAGACCTTACATAGGAAAGGAACGGATGGACCATGAATACAAAAACAAAGCCCTTTCGGGGGATGTACCTTTGGGAACTGGCGCTGTTGGCGGGATTGGCGGCGGTGCTGCTGACAGGGGCACTGTCCCTGGGAGAGCAGACGGCCCTGTCGGAAAAAGTGGTGCGGCTCCACGTGCTGGCAAACTCCGACTCCCAGGAGGACCAGGAATTGAAGCTGCAGGTCCGGGACCGGGTGCTGGCGGAGACAGAAGTCTTGCTGGAAGCGTCCACCGACCGGAAGGACGCGGAACAGCGGCTGACGGCGGCCCTGCCGGAGCTGGAGCGGCTGGCGGCGGAGGAAATCGCGGAAAGCGGCTATGACTACCCGGTCTCCGTCCGGCTGGAGGAGACGGCCTTTCCCACCCGGACGTACGACGGCTTCACCCTGCCGGCGGGGGAGTATCTGGCCCTGCGGGTCCTCATCGGCGCGGCGGAGGGGCAGAACTGGTGGTGCGTGGTGTTCCCGCCTCTGTGCGCGGCAGCCTCGGAGGATGTGGCGGAAACGGCGCTGGCGGCGGGACTGAGCGAGGATCAGGTAGGTCTCATCACGGAGGAAAACCAGGGCTACGAGCTGCGGCTGAAGTCCGTGGAGCTCTGGGAGAAGCTGAAGGCCAGATTGGAAGGAGGCGCGGCATGAAGCTGCAATTGCAAAATCCGCTGTTTGTGGTGGCGGATATGGAGCGTTCCAAGAACTTTTATAAGACGGTGCTGGGTCTGGAGCCGGTCAGTGACTTCGGCGCCAACGTGGTGCTGGAGGGCGGTTTGGCCCTCCAGACCCTGGACAGCTGGGCGGGCTTTCTGGGAAAGACACCGGAGGAAATCACGTTTGGCGGCAATAACAGCGAGGTCTATTTTGAGACCGGGGACTTTGACGGCTTTTTGCGGCAGCTGTTTGAAAGGCCGTCGGTGGAGCTGGTACACGCGCCGCTGGAGCACCGCTGGGGCCAGCGGGTGGTGCGGCTGTATGACCCGGACCGCCACATCATCGAGGTGGGGGAGGCCATCAGCGACGTGTGCCGCCGCTTCCGGGACAGCGGCCTGGACGAGGAGGGCATCGCCCGCCGGATGGATGTGCCGGTGGACTATGTCCGGGAGCAATTGAAACGAGCATAAAAAATATCCCACGGCAGAAGCCGTGGGATATTTTTTGCGGATTCACTTTTCCAGCTTGGCGTTGCACTTGGCCAGGAAGCGCTCATTGGAAATGATGGCCCGGGTGTGGGTGCCGCCGCCGATGGGACCTTTTTCGTCCCAGGCGGACACCTTGAAGTCCACCATCCTGCCGTTTTCGGACACATTGGTGATCTCCGCCTCCGCCCAGACCTTCATGCCCACGGGAGTGGGAGCGTCATGGGTGATGTCCAGGTGGGTGCCCACGCTGCCCTTGCCTTCCTCCAGGAAGCTTTGCAAGGCCGTCTGCGCGGCGTTTTCCATCATGGCGGCCATGAAGGGGGTGCCGAACACCGGCAGCAGGCCGGAGCCCACGGTGGCTGCGGTCAGTTCCTCCGTGACCGTCTGTTCCACCTGGCATTTTGTTCCGATCAGAATCATATGTATTACCTCCGTTTGAAATTTTAAAAGGGAAACGGCGCCGTTCCCGGCGCCGTTTTTCTCAGCTCAGATGCCCAGCTCCGTCCACAAATCGTTGTAGAGGGTCAGGGTCTCGGCGGGCAGGTTCTCGTACAGGGTGCAGCGGTCCAGGACCTCCTGGGGAGCGGCCATGATCTCATACAGGCCCATGTCCAGCGCTTCGCCGTAGGTCTCCTGGTAGTAATCAGGATACTGCTCCAGCGCCTCGGTGTTGGGAGAGGCGTACCAGATGTAATCCATATTGGCCAGGCAGGCGTCGGTGCCGGCGATGAAGTTGATCCACTCCTCAGCCTCTTCCTTGTGCTGGGCGTCCTTCAGCACGCACATGGCGTCCACAAACCAGTTGCTGCCCTCCTCAGGCACCACATAGGCAAGGTCGGGATTGTTCTCCAGCATGGTCAGATAGTCGCCGGCGTAGTACATGGCGATGGCGGCGTTGCCGCCCTCCATCTTCTGGAACACCTCGTCCATGACGAAGGCCTGGTACACGCCGGCACTCTTGGCGCCGGAGAGCAGCTGGTAGGCCTCCCGGATCTGGGCTTCATCGGTGGTGTTGATGTCGTAGCCCAGGTCCAGCAGGGCGGCGGCCAGGGCGTCCCGGGAGTTGCGGATCATCAGCACCTGTCCGGCGTACTTCTCGTCAAACATGGCGTCCCAGCTGGTGATGGGCTCGTCCACCATGGTGGTGTTGTAGATGATGCCCAGGGT
>Ga0129308_1003712_pt1 | contig 10534 bp, 8 predicted proteins | sample L827metagenome_FD_94440 | JGI IMG/M metagenome (GOLD analysis project Ga0129308, IMG submission 94440) | Ring-tailed lemur group fecal microbial communities from Wisconsin, USA - L827 metagenome | ecosystem: Host-associated > Mammals > Digestive system > Large intestine > Fecal | place: USA... | reverse complement strand
TGCGGGTAGCAAGTAACAATCCTATGCAAGTGTCAGACCGTTATGCGCCTTGAGGCGCTGCCTGTATCATAGGGCTTTGCACGCATCTGAAATACCCCCGGCTTCGCCGGGGGATATTTATTAGAAAACAGCCGGTACCAATCCGTATTGTACCGGATAAAAGTGCTTATTTAATTGCGATACAGGAAACGGTAAGGGTGGAGAAGAAGAAATCCGGCCGGATGAACATTGCCTCCAGCTTGTCCAGATTGGCGACCATACGTTCATGGTCCTGGATAAAGCGCGGGTTCTCCGGGTCTTTGTTGAGCGGCCGCAGTGTATACTGCAAACGGAAATCAAAATAGTAATGGAAAAAATCTTCCCGCTCTTCTGCGTCCATCTCGGTGATATCGTCCACCTGATAGTTCATTTTGATGTCGGAAAAACCTACGCTGCGTAGCCAAGGATAATATTTCCGTCCATGATATCGGTCGCTTGCATTGGACTGCCGCGTACAATCATCCAGAATTTCCTCTACCAGCCCGCCATCGTCATATGCAATCATGGCTCCATCGTCCACGCCGCGGATGATGAGTGCGCCGCCTTTGCGCAAATAGCGGCGAAGCTTCCGCAAAAGCCGCGCGGGATTTTTCAGATGATGCAGCGTCAATGCACAGAACATGACGTCAAAGGCTTCGATTCCTTCCTCCTCCAGCAGGTCCTCCATGTCATCGTCGAAGCTGCGTGCCTCAATATCGACAAAATGATAATGAAAAATACCGTGGTCTTCGCTGCGTACCTTTTCGATCAGTGTTTTGTTGTGGTCGATCCCAACAACTTTTTTAAAGCCGTATTCCTCTTTGAACCGAAGCTCGGTGACGTAACCGTCTGCGCAGCCAACATCCAGGCCAATCAAATCCTTTTTGTGATTCAGACGTTCCAATGCGTATTCAAATGAGTGTGCGTCATGCTGTTCGGAATAGGCAGCCTGCTTTTTCAGGCGCCGCCGCTCCGGCTTGATAGAGGAGTCGTAACCGGAAGTAATATCTTTTTTTACGCGTTGATAGGTGGTGGCCTTGGCAGACGGTTCCGCGTGTGTGGAAGGCTGCTTGAAAGCGCTTTCCACGCCGGTACTCATATCCTTGTAGCCGATAAAGCTGAGCCAGTTGAGCAGGCAGTCATAAACAAGCTGCGCTTCCGATTGCGAAACCTCCTCCTGCATGGAGGAACGGTCATGCGTCAGGCGGTTGCGCAGTTCCACAATATAGTCAAGGGAAATCGAACGGATAATGCCCATGTTGTTGTCTGTGTATTTGCTCCACCGGTCCAGCAAGCGGGAACGGTTGAACAGGCCCACAAGCTCGCCAAAGCCAAAACGTGTGTAGCTTTTGTTTCCGTTGCCGATTTTGCCCTCGCTTTCCAGCAGGGCTGTCCGGTCGTCGATCGGCAGCTCGCTGAGCGCCTGTTTGTAGATCTTTTTCAGGATCTCTTCCAGGATCGCGCAGGATTCCTTCACCACGGAATCATAATACCGCATTGACAAAAAATGTTTGATTTTTTCCAGTTGGTCTCCTTTGATGACTTTTTCCAAACCGATAACCCCCACGCCCGATTTTATATTTATTCTATCATACAATGATTTTATTTCCAAGATATGATATAATGTTTTTGACAAGAAACGCGTTTTTTATGGCGGCGGCCGCATGCCGCGAACAGCACGAAAGCAAAGGGGTGCCGGTATGGCTGTAAAAGAATTCAAAGGAAAGATTTTTTATCCGGTTTTGTACGAAGGGGATGCGGCTGCTGCGCTGGAGTCGGCGTCTGTCGTCAACAGCAAACAGAAAGCAGTGCCGGTTTTTCGGGAGATCAATATGCACTGTGAGGAAATGCGCCGGGGGCTTGGCGGGATGTTGGGCGGCGATGCGGCGCCGGGACGTATTGCGCGTGTTTTTGAGGCTGCGCGCCCGGAGGTGTTCTGCTTCCCGAAGCGCGGCGGGAATGCGGCGTTTTATCCGCGCACTGGCGGCAAGGTGAATATTAGGCTGACAGGAACCCGGTTCATTCTATTTGAAACGCATGTTGCCTTTTTTGAAATGGATTTTGAGTTGTCCGAGCTTTCGCTTGAAGATGCGATGAATGCGACATATTACTTATGCGAGGTAAAAGATGAAGCGAACCATTTTGAATATGAGAAACGAACCTTTGATGCGCATACACGGCAGCCGGGAAGTGAGCATATTTCATTTTCTCTGAAAAAATGGTTTCTTCAATGCGCTGCTTATCTGCCGGGCTGCGAAAACTTTGAGGACCATGGCATCGAGTCGACCGTCAATAAGCCGCTGCTGTACGGCTACTATCTGCTGGATGAGAAGCCGGAGGATTTTGAGCGCATATCCTGCAATATTGCACAGAATTATAAAGCGTCTTATAAAGGGCTCGAAGGAGACGATAGGCATGTGCTGCACGCATTCGACAATTCGTGCTGGTGCGCGTCCTACAACGGTGCGGTAAATGTCAGCTATGAAGTGGAGGATCCCGTCACAAACAGTTTTTTCAGGACGGCGTTTCCGCATAAGTGGGAAAGTGAATACCTGTTTTTGTTCCTCAATACGGTTCATCAGAAATATGCCGTGCTGAAATATCTGGCGGAGCTGAGCGGCCTTTCCAGCGCACATTACGATTATGCGCTGATGAAACGGCTGCTGCTGCAAGGGGAAATCATGCAGGAAAAATGTGAAGTTTTGAAGACGCGGTGCTTCTTCAACCTGCCGAGCAATGTAGAGCATGTGAACCGTGTGTACAGCTTCTTTCAACGTTGTTTTGATATCCCGGGCTACCGGGCCAGCCTGAATGCCGGCGTCAAAGGGTCTGTGAATGTATGTAAAAGCTATGTGACCCGCATCAAGGAGATAGAAAACCTCGAAAAATCTGCAAAGACAACGAAGAACGAAATGTATATCGCACTTATTACGGCAAGCATTACATGCCTGACGTTTTTTAATTCGTCCTATACTACGCTGACGAGTCTTTTTCAAGGAAGATTCGGAGAAATCGGCGTCAGCGCGATCATTGTCACCGCAACGTTTTTGACAACCATTACCACGGTGGTCTTTAACCTTTCCAAACAGAGGGAAACGCTTGAGGAAACGCGTAAAAAAATTAAAAAGCTGAAAAGCAAAACGATAGAGCTGTGAATAAGATACGGCCTGTGATTTCAGGCAGGACAGCATTTGTGGCAGCTTTGCGGAATTTTTGTGTTTGGGGTTGTACAGCAGTGGAAAATGCCCGGCGGCGCCAACGGCCTCCGGGCATTTTCCATATAACGTCTGCGCTGGCAGTGGTTCGCATGCGGTGTGCTATGATGAGAACGGCTTGTTTTGTACAGAGCGGAAGAGGGCGCGGCCGGAGGAACAACGGATTCGTTTTCCGCGTTCCGGCTGGCAGCGGCTTCCTCCGGCAGGATGGGAAGGCCGTTCCGCTTTTTCAAAAAGATGATGCTGGAAAAGAAAAAGGAGAAATGGTATACTTAAAAACATGAACCGTTTGAAAGACGGTGAGATTCGATGGAAATGTGAAGGAGAAAGCCATGAAATCTTCTGCAAAAGAGCATTTGAATGATTTATCCAAGAGATATCCTGCTTTGATGTGCTGTGCGGCAGAGGTGGAAGCGGCTGCGCAGCAGATGATCGCCTGTTATCAAAACGGGGGAAAGCTTTTGGTTTGCGGCAACGGCGGCAGCGCTTCAGACAGTTTGCATATTGTGGGCGAATTGATGAAAGGGTTTGTGCTTGCCAGAAAGCTGGATGAAAATATGCAGAAACGTTTGCGGGAAGCATGTCCGGAAATGGCAGAGTATTGCATCGAAAACCTGCAGGGAGCACTGCCGGCTATCAGCCTTGTCAGCGAAGCAGGCCTGACGACGGCTTATGCGAATGACCAGGCGCCGGATTTGGCGTTTGCACAGCAGGTGCTCGGCCAAGCAAAACCGGGAGATGTGCTTTTGGCAATTTCCACTTCCGGCAATTCGGCCAACGTGTTGTACGCGATTGGCATTGCCCGCGCCTTGCACGTGAAAACAATCGGTTTGACGGGGCATACCGGAGGAAAGATGGCGTCATTGTGCGACGTCTGCATCAAAGTGCCAGGCGCGGAAACATTCAAGATCCAGGAGTACCACCTGCCGGTGTACCATGCGCTTTGTATGTGTGTGGAAGAAGAATTTTTCGGGGAATGAATGCTTTAAAGCAAGCCTTCGGAGCGGCTTGAAATTACAATTTTCAGAAACGAATAAAAACAGCAGGCACCGGAATGCATCGCATTTTTCGGTGCTTGCTGTTTTTGGGGGAATAGGATATCACAGCGCTAAGCTTTGGCACCAAGCGCGTAAATCGGCCGGAGAAAGGCCGGTGTTCAGAAGTTTTCCTTCCACAAGGGCTGTATCAGGAGAAAGGCTTTTTTTCAAAGCGGCGGCTGTTTCCCCAAATCCGCTGCCGCCGGAAGTTGCAAACAGAATAACCCTTTTCCCTGAGAAATCATAGGTTTCCAGAAACGTATTGATGATGGTCGGTGCCACATACCACCAAATCGGGAAACCGACGAAAATCGTGTTATATGCGCCTATGGAGGCGTTTTTATCTGCCAGTGCGGGACGAAAATCCGGGTCATTCATTTCGACGGAGCTGCGGCTTTTCTTGTTTCTCCAGTCCAGATCGGCGGGCGTATAAGGGCTCTGCGGACGAATCTCGTAAACATCGGCGTCCACGGCGGCCGCCAGCACCTGCGCGGCTCGGCGGGTGGTTCCGGTGCAGGAAAAATAGGCAACCAATGTTTTGTTCATATCCATAAAGTGTTCCTCCTGTTTGTTATACTCGGGTGCAGTGCTGCCTCTTTTGCACGCTTCCGAAATGTGAACCACAGCCTTAGCGGGGGATGAAAACCTGTAATTCTGTTTTTCGAAGCGTGTCAGTATTATACAGCTTAAAGTTGACTCCAAGTCAAGTGCTTTTTAAGGCGGGATGAAAAGGAGAGGAGCGCATGAGGCTGTGTTTCTACGCATGCGCATCCTTTTGTACCGAGCGAAAATATTGCTTGGGTGTCATGCCGTATTCCTGCTTGAATGCGCGGAAAAAATGATTGTATCCGCCAAATCCTCCCAGCCGGTACACCTCGGTAATGGGGCGCCCCTGCTCAATATAATGGCAGCACAGGTCTAGTTTGGCTTTGATGATGTAACGGTGTACCGTTTGCCCGGTTTGCCGTTTGAATTCCCGCGCAATGTGATGCCGGCTGACAAAAAAAGCCTGTTCCAGCTGTTCCAGCGTAATTTCCTCGGTGATATGGGCGCGAATGTATAAAAATAGTTCGTCCATCATGAAGTGTTTGCGGCTGCCCTGGGCCTTGTGTTGTTCCGCGTGAATGCAGGCGCGCAGCGCAAGAACAACAAACATTTTCAGCACGCCTTCTTCAAACAAGGAATTGCCAAAGTTGTCGCGCTCATTGGGCAGCGTAACCATGCGGCGCGCAAGGCTTTTCATCAGCATGGAAATTTCGCTGTCGGCGTGTACGGCAATGTGCCGAAACGGAACTACGTTAAAGCTCATTTCAAGGTCGATCGTCTCGTCGGAAAGCGCGGCCAGCGCGCAGGGGGAAAGCTGAACCCACAGCAATTCCAGCGGAAAGCGGCCTCCGGCAAAGTCTAGCATTGCGTACTCACCGGGTTTAAACAGGAACAGGTCTTCTGTGTTGCAGCACCAGCGTTCGTTTTCCCAACGAAAATGCGCCGTGCCCCGCGTAATCAAAACAAGGCTGTAATAGCGCCCCGCAAACAGATGTTTGGAGCGTGTTTGGTTAAATTGCAGCACTTTTACAACATAATCCGGCAAGCAGACCATCTCCGTTTGGTGAATTAACTTAATAATTTTTTTGTTTTGAAATATAAACTATCTCAATTGCATAATACATCAATTTTTGGTAGTTTTCAATCAATTTTTGGATATGTTTTTCAGAGCCTCCTTTTTATAATGGAATTGTAAAACCGCTTTGACCGAAGGCGTCAAAGGGTAAGGCAAAAGGAGGATATTATGAGACCGTTTTCCATGAGGGATAAGCTCGGCTATACTCTGGGCGATCTGGGCTGCTGCTGTACGGAGCAGTTCCGCGCAATGTACCTGTCCGTATTCTACACACTGATTTTACAGGTGAACCCGTTCCACATCGGTATCCTGATGCTGATCACAAAGATATGGGACGCTGTCAATGACCCTATCATAGGTGCGATCGTGGATTCCCGCAAGGCGACAAAGGGAGGAAAGTTCATTCCATGGATACGGGCCTTTTCGTTTCCCATGGCGGTGCTGTGCATCCTGGGCTTTGTCAATGTGAGCAATTTGGCCTATGGACTTCGCCTTGCCTACATGTTTGTCACCTATGTCCTGTATGAGGCGCTGTACACCTGTGTAAATGTGCCGTTTGGTACGCTTTCCAGCGTTATGACGGATGATGTGCGACACCGCACAGCGCTTTCCCGTTACCGCAGTTTGGGCGGTACCATTTTTATGACGGTCATCGTTATGGTTGGCCCTCTGGTGCTGTATGTAGACAATAAGCCGGTGGCGGGCCGCTTTTTGATGCTGGCCTCGGTATTTGCTCTTATCGGCCTCCTGTGCCTGCAAATCACCTGTGTGTGGTGCAAAGAACGCGTAGCCGTACCGGAACGCCCGAAAGGTGAAAAGCTCAATTACCTGCACGTCATCAGGGAAATCGCCAAAAACAAGGCGCTGCTGGGCGTAATGTTTTTCAGCCTTGTGGGCATGATCGGCGCTTCCGTTGTCAACGGTCTGAACACCTATCTGTTCAAGGATTACTTCGGGAATGTTAAAATCATGGCTGTCTCCGGTGGTCTGAGCGTACTGTATTCAGTTATCACGTTCGCCATGACACAACCGTTGGCCGATAAACTGGGCAAAAAGGAATGGTGCTGCTGGGGCGCAGGTTTTGCGGCAGCTGTGTTCGCGCTTCTGTTCTTTTTCCCTGTCCACAATCCCGTGCTGTTCATCGTCATCAACGGCGTCTGCTATCTGGGGGCATCCGGTATGCAGGTGCTCATCTGGGCCATGGTGAACGATTCCATCGACTACCATGAGCTTCAGACCGGTGAGCGTAACGAAGGCATTGTATACTCTACTTATTCATTTTTCCGCAAGCTGGCCAGCGCTGTTTCCGGAAGTCTTTCCAGTTTTGTGCTGGGATTCATTGGCTACAACGTGGCTGAGGGGGCGGTGCAGACGGCTGAAGTAAGCAACGCCATCTGGAAGTCCTACACAGGAATTTATGTGCTGGGTTATGGTGTCGCGGTTGCAATTTTGTTCTTTGTCTATCCGCTGACAAAGGCAAAAACGACCGAAATGCTGGAGCAGCTGAAAGCCCGCCGCGCAGAAAAAGCGTCGGCCGTGGAAACAGACGGGGAGTAATGCCCATGAAAACATTGCAGGTATCCATGAAGAACCGGGCGGGCTGTACGCTGCGTGGCATTGTGACGCTGCCTGAGACGAACGAGCCAGTACCTTTTGTGCTGAATCTGCACGGCTTTGCAGGTTCGGCATCCGGGTACAAGTATCTGCACACGCATATGGCACGCATGCTGGCAGACCACGGAGTTGGCTGCGCACGGTTCGATTTCTATGGCTGCGGAGAGAGTGACGGCGAATTTTCGGACATGACGTTCGATGGCCTGCACAGCGACGCGGATGATTTGTACGCCTGGGTGCTCGCACAGCCTTATGTGGATTCAAGGCGTGTATTCCTTTCCGGGCAGAGCATGGGGGGTTATGTGGCCGCCAGCATCGCGCCGCGTCTGCGGCCGCACGGGTTGATCCTGATGTGCCCGGGCGCGGGCATGTGGTATGGCTGTGCCCAGCGGGCCGATATGGTGACGCAGAGCGGAAAAGATTATGCTGACCTGGAGGGGCTTGTTTACAAAATGGCCTTCAACTACAGCATGGCGGCGCATCCGGACCCATTTGAAGAGGCAAAAGGCTACAACGGTCCTGTCCTCGTCATCCGGGCAGATGATGATAAACTGGTGGATGACGAAAGCTGTAAACGTTATGCAGGGCTGTACCAGGCGGCTGAGTTTGTACATGTTTCGGGCGGAGGCCACAATTTCACCACCATTCCGTCCCGCACAGCCTGCGAACAGGCAATTTGGAAGTTCGTTCAAGACAATTTATGAAAAATACCCCCGCAGGATTTCCTGCGGGGGACATTTGCAGGGAGGCAAACAACAATGGAAATGAAAATCATGCAGCCGATAACAGTGGGCGGAATAACGTTGAAGAACCGTATCATGTTTCCGCCGCTCACTACGGGCTATGAGGAACGGGACGGCAGCATTGGGGAACAGAGCCGCGCGTTCTATACCCGTCTGGCACAGGGCGGTGTGGGATACATCGTGCTAGGCGACGTTGCGCCCATTCGCAGCTTTTCTCCCACGCCAAAGCTGTTCGATGACAGCCAGATCGAAAGTTTCCGTTTGCTTGCAGACCGTGTGCATGCCTATGGCGCAAAGCTGGGCGTCCAGATTTTTCATCCGGAATACGATTGCGACGCGGTCAACGCGCTTTTCGCCCAAGGGAAAATGGAAGAGGTGCGTGCCCGGCTGCACCATGATATGCAGTTTTTTACTGACGAGGTGAGCGAGGAGACGCTGCTTTCCATCATCGACAAAATATGTGCATGTGCGCAGCGCGCGCAGAAGGCGGGCGTGGACGTGGTCCAGGTACATGGCGACCGTTTGGTGGGATGTCTGTGCAGCACACGCATGAACCATCGTACCGATAAATTTGGCGGCAGTTTGGAAAACCGTACCCGTTTTGCGATCATGTTGGTGCGGGCGCTCAAACGGGCGGTGCCGGAGATGGTCATTGACTACAAATTTGCCGTCGTGACGCCGGAACGCGGCAAAGGCGGCGTGGATGCGGCAGACGCTCCGAAATTTGCCCGTTGGCTGGAGGAAGCCGGCGTGGATATGCTTCATGTGGCGCAGGCCAATCATACAGGCAATATGGCGGATACCATCCCGCCGATGGGCGTACAGCCCTACGGTTTTTTTGCGGACATTGCCGGGCAGGTGAAGGAGGCTGTGTCTATTCCGGTCAGCACGGTAGGGCGCATTATCGACCCCGCTATGGCAGAGCGGATCGTAGAAAGCGAAAAGGCGGACATCATCGGTTTGGGCCGCCCGCTCCTGTGCGACCCGGATTGGCCGAACAAAGCGCAGTCGGGCTGTGCGTGCGACATCCGACGCTGCATTTCGTGCAACAAGGGATGTACGGATAACATCCAGAACCGTGCATTCCTGGCCTGCGTGCTCAATGCGGAAAACGGTTACGAGAGAACCCGTTCTATCACGCCTGCTGCAAAGAAAAGAAATGTTGCGGTTGTAGGCGGCGGGCCAGCCGGTTTGGAGGCCGCGCGCGTGGCCGCTCTGCGCGGGCACAGCGTCACGCTGTTCGAACGCGCACCAGAGTTAGGCGGCCAGTTAAACATTGCCAGCGTACCGCCCCGCAAGGAGGAAATGCGCCGCGCTGTATTGGACTTGACGCATGCTGTATGCAAAGCGGGAGTCACACTGCGCCTTGGGGTGGAAGTGTCCGCGGAGAACATTTTGGACACGAAGCCGGACGCTGTGATCGTAGCTGTAGGGGCGTCCAGCTTTGCACCTCCCATCCCGGGTAAGAACGGCCCGAATGTGGCCGACGCTTGGGCCGTGTTGGCAGGCGAACAACAGGTTTATGGACGCGTGGCCGTCATTGGAGGCGGTATGGTGGGATGCGAGACCGCCGAATATCTGGCCGGATGCGGTTGTAAGGTCTCCATTGTGGAGATGATGGATAAGATTGCCGCGGGTGAGAGCACTACGATCCTTCCCACGCTGATGGAAAACTACAAGACGCTGGGCGTAGAGCAGTATCCGGGCCATACGGTGAAAGCAATCACAATGGATACACTTGTTTGTGAAGACAAAGAAGGCGGGGAAGTACTCATCCCTTGCGACTATGTGGTAATGGCCGTGGGGGCGCGTCCTGCTGCATTCGATGCATCGGCGCTGGAAAACGCAGGCATACCCGTAGTGCGGGTGGGCGACTGTGCGGATAAGGCGGCGGACATTTCCAATGCCATCAAAACCGCATACGATGCAGCCTGTGCGCTGTAAGAGATAAGGAAAAGGCAGGGCTTTCCAGCTGGTGCATGCCTTTCACGCAGGAGTATCTTTCCGACGTATGTCCCTGCTGCGGCGAGCCCGCGAAGGCCATGGTGGTGTGGGGCAAGGCGTATTGAGAACGCTGCCCAGCCACCGGACAAACAGCAAAAAACGAGAGGCATCCCCGTGGCGGGAATGCCGGAAAGGCGGATGATCTCGGCTGCGAACTCACACCAGGAGCACACGCCCTCGCCCGTGCAGTGGTACACGCCGTATTCCTTGGTCACCAGCAGGTTCAATATCTCGTGGGCCAGATCCGCCGCATTGGTGGGGTTGCCCAGCTGGTCGTCCACC
>Ga0129308_1003711_pt1 | contig 10534 bp, 5 predicted proteins | sample L827metagenome_FD_94440 | JGI IMG/M metagenome (GOLD analysis project Ga0129308, IMG submission 94440) | Ring-tailed lemur group fecal microbial communities from Wisconsin, USA - L827 metagenome | ecosystem: Host-associated > Mammals > Digestive system > Large intestine > Fecal | place: USA... | reverse complement strand
GGCGCTCGCTGATCAGGAACCTTCTCAACCGCTTCGCTTGTTGAGAAGTAGCGCATATCAGCTCGCCACACGGCGCTCGCTGATCGGGAACCTTCTCAACCGCTTCGCTTGTTGAGAAGTAGCGCATATCAGCTCGCCACACGGCGCTCGCTGATATGCTTCACTCTTTCACGCTTCCGGCGGAGATGCTGCTGATGATGTATTTGGAGCAGAAGCAGAACACGATCAGGATCGGAATGACGGAGATCGCTACCGCCAGATAGATTGCGCCCTGATTGCTCTGAATGTCCGTGGAAGCCCGAAGGGTCGCCATCATAACCGGCAGGGTGAACTTCTCATTCTTGTTCAAAATGATCATCGGAAGCAGGTAGTTATTCCAGTTGCCGATGAAAGCCATGATGGACATCGTGGCGATACCCGGCATCATGATCGGCAGTACGATACGGTGGAAGGAATAAACTTCCTTTGCCCCGTCGATTCTCGCCGCCTCGATCAGGGAGGGCGGAAGTGCCGACAGAATATACTGTCTTAAGAAAAATACTGTTCCGGGTGCCGCAACAGCGGGAATGATCAGCGGGATGTAGGAGTTAACCAGATGCAGCTTCGTACATAAGTTATAGAAGCCGATCAGGCTCAGCTGTCCCGGAATCATCATGAAGATCAGAATGGCCGTAAAGATCACTTTACTTCCTTTGAATTTATACATTGCCAGTCCGTATGCTGTCATAGCGGAAAAATATGCCGTCAAAAGGGTCGCGGGTACGGATACGATCAAGCTGTTTAACATGCCTTTAAACAGATTGAAGTAAGAAAATACGATTTTCCAGTTTTCCGTCAGATGGGAGCTGGGAATCAGCGTGAAGGAATGTGTGATCTCCACGCCGCTTCTGGTCGCATTCACCATCATCAGAAGGAAAGGAAACAGGCATGCCGCCGCAAGCAGGATCAGCAATATGTAAAGAATGGCTTTTTTAATTTTATCACCTGTGGTCATCTGCTCAATCCTCCTTGTTCACCATTTTTATCTGCGCAATAGAAACTGCCAGAATGATCGCAAACAGCACATACGCGATCGCGGATGCATAGCCAACCTGTGTGGTTCCCGTCTCAAAACCGAATTTATACAGATACATAACAACCGTCTGTACCGAATTATAAGAAGCCGCTGTCTTTTCCGCCATCAGATAAGGCAGGTCAAACATCTGCAGGCCGCCGATCAGGGAAGTGATCGCCACATACAGCAGGATGGGCTTTAACAGAGGCAGGGTGATCTTTCCAAACAGCGTCCATCTGCCCGCGCCGTCGATGGAGGCAGCTTCATAATAGTCCTTGTTGATTCCCTGCACGCCCGCCATCAGCATGATGAAGGAATTGCCAAACCACATCCAGGTCTGGATCAGGGAAATCACAACTCCCGCAGTGGAAGGAGAACCCATCCAGTCCACCGGAGCCTTGGAAACGCCCAATGCCACATAAACGGAGTTTAAGATCTGATTTACGGTACCATAGCGCCAATCCAGAAGCGTTTTGAACAGGAACGCGATGCTCGTAGCTGCGATCAGGTTGGGCAGATAATACAGCGCGCGGAAAACGCCCAGCCCCTTAATTTTATATTTCAGATCTGAGAACACGATCGTCAGCAGGAATGCCAGCCCCAGCTGCAGCACAATGTTGACGCCCCAGATCTTCACCGTATTCCACAGGGAAATCCAGAAATATTTATCTTTAAGCACTCTCAGATAATTGGCAAATCCGACCATCTGCAGATTGAGTGTCGTAACTTTCGCATTCGTAAAGCTCAAATATAAGGTTCTGAGAACCGGATATACACTGAATATCAGAAAAACAACTACAAAAGGTGCAACGAAAAAATAGCCCGCCCTGTTATACCTTGTAAGGTTTGATTTTTTTTGTTTGACAACGTTTTTTGCCATATCAGTTCCCTCAATAAGTCCGCCCGCAGGGCGTCCGGTAACGGACGCCCTCATCAGGCTTTGCCTCGGAGCAGCTTTTGCCCCGGTTCACTTTTCGTTACAAATCCGTTTATCTTTCCACCTGGATTTCGCCGGCATAGGTTGCTTCGATCGTGTCATAGAACTCTGCGATCGCTTCTTCCTTGGTCGCTGCATCTGTCTTGATCGCGGAGATCGCATTGCCCCATGCATCGCCGATCGCCTTGTCATATCTTGTAACCTTGGAGTAGTCGATGCCTTCCGCCTGCTCAAGCCAGAATGCGTACAGCTTCTGATTGCCGTAGATCGGATTCTCGTCATCCTTGTGCGCTTCCAGTACAGGAATCAGAGAAACGGTGTCGCCCTGTGAGAAATCGATCCACCAGTTAGCGGTATCCTCATTCAGCGTGCAGAACTTCACAAATTCCCAGCCGAGTTCCTGTTTTTCGGAATAGGAGGAAACGCCGATGAATGTGCCGCCGCCGAAGCCGTAAGCGGGGCCTGCGCATACGCCCCATTTTCCGGAGGTCTCGCCCACGTTATCTCTCATTGTCAGAACGCCCCAGGAAGGAAGACCGAATGCGAATACTTCTGTTGTTTCCATGCCTTCTGTTGCTGCGTTAAAGGACTCAGCATCCCAAATGTTCATGTCATCGGTACCCCACTGAGTTTCAGCGGTCAGAAGCGGAACCTCGCCTGCCATAGCCTGATACCAGGGTGTTGCCCACTGGGAAGCATAAGCGGTCAGATCCTGCTTATACAGTTCAATACACAGATCCATATATTCTTCTCTTGCGGGAGAAACATTCAGCTTTCCGTCCACAACCCATGCGGAATCGCCGGAGAAGTAGTTGATTTCCGCATCGGAAGCGAAAATTCTGTAGCCTTTGGACTTTAAGGTCTTTGCAGTTTCAAGAATGGTTGCATAGTCAGCGAACAGCTTTCCGATTTCGTCCGGATCTTCTGTGCCGAACACTTCCTGCGCGATGTCTCTTCTGTAGTAAATGCCTGCAGGTGTAATCTGATAGGAGATCGCTCTCTGAACGCCGTCCGCGCTCTGTCCCACCTTCCACACATAGTCTACGATCTGATCCGCGTAATCCTGTGCGCCGAACTGATCCAGATCTGCGAAGAAGCCTGCATCATAAAAATCTTCCAGCATCTGAGGCTCGCCCACGATGATATCGGGCTCCTTTTCTCCGGCCAGCAGAGCTGTCTGAACCTTTGTAGGATAGTTTGCGGGCTCGATAACCACGGTTTCAACTTCCACACCGCTCTGATCCTGGAATCTCTTTCCGAAGTCGATCAGGTCGTTGGACAGCGTCCATACCACCAGCTTTTCACCGGCATACTTGGAATAATCTGTTGCCTCTGCAGCGGGCGCTTCTGCTGCAGGCGCATCCGCCGCCTGGCTTTCTGCTGCGGGAGCCGCCTCCGATGCCGGAGCTTCCGCTGCTGCCGGAGCCGCAGAATCACCGCATGCTGCCAGCGAAAGCGTCATCACGCCGGCCATTGTCAATGCCATAAGCTTTTTCAATTTCATACCTTTACCCTCCTGTTTGGTAATCTTTTTTCTTTTTGATGAGACCTGATGTAATTTTTCATTCCCTGTCTCAACCTTGTAAGTACATTATAAAAATTTGCATTTTCCAAAAAAATGGTTCTTTTTTTAAAAAGGTGTTCTTTTTTTAGTCGGGCGGCTGTGGGGACGAAAGCCCCCAAACCGGCCGGCTTAAATACTGTCACTGCCGGTAAATGGCCGTTGCAATCGCATGGGCGGGAAGGATGAGCTGCGTGCCCGCGCCGTTTTCACGAAGGGTCACTTCAACCTCTCCCTCCGTTTTATTTAACAGCACCACAACGCGCTCGCCATCCGGATTTAAAAATGCCGCTGCCTCCACCTTATCCGTATAGGCTGTGGTTGCGATCAGTCTGGCTCCCCGTTTTACAAAGCGGCTCAAATGGCCGATATAATAGTAGCTTAAGCGCTTTTCCACGGTTCCTGCACTGACATCGCACATGATGGGCGCAGCACAGAAATTGCCCACGTGGTTCGGGCCTCCCTTTTCATCGAGAAGCAGGTTCCAGTCCAGACAGGCTTCCACTCCGGCCTTTAAATTGCCGATCATGTCATGGGCATACATTTCCGCCTTCTGCACCTCGCCGGAATCCGAAAAACGGGAATATTCCACGCAGCCTTCCGTGAAAAACAGACGTTTCTCAGGGTACTTCTCCCGAATCAACCGCAGTGCATCGAAGTGATCCCCTGTATACCAGTGCAGCGCTACGCCCGTCACCAATGCTGCCGTATCGGAATCGGAGAGCGTTGCATCCGCCCGGTCAAAGGCGGCCTCTTTATTGTGATCCCAGATAAAAATACCAAGATCATCCAGCCCCGCCTTCTTCAATGCGTCAGCCAGATAGTCCCGCACGAAATCCCCCTCTTCCTTCGCCGTATAGACGCAGGAATCCCAGGTCTGAACCGCTTCCGGCTCGTTCTGCACGGTGATATAGCGCACGGGAATGCCCTCTGCACGGTAAGCCTGCACATATTTGGCCACATACTCTGCCCAGAGCCTGCGGTATTCCTCCTTCAGCTTCCCGCCATGATTCATCTCCCCGTTAGTCTTCATGTAGGCCGGAGGCGACCAGGGAGATGATAAAATGATCAGATCGTCCTGCGCTTTCTCCATCGCCCGCCTGATCATCGGAATCATATTATCCCGGTCATGGGCGATGTCAAAGCTCTCCAGCGTTTCGTCGTTCTCCTCCACATAGGTGTAATTACCCAGCGCAAAATCACAGCTGTGGATGTGACAGCGCCCCATATTATAACGCAGGCCGCTTTCACCGAAATATGCTTCCAGAATCTCCTCCTGCTCTTTTTGAGGAAGCTTCGAAAAAGTATAGGTTGCCGCTTCCGTAAAAGCGCCGCCGAATCCCTCTATGACCTGTCTTTGAAAAGAGGGATATACATTCACCACATGCATACAGTCCTGCGATGCCCCCTCTTTTAACACCACTTCCTTCCAGTATTCCTTCTTCGCTTCATTCGTTATAAAACATTTCATATTCATATTTACAAAATCCTTTCGTCATGCCGTTCACTCTATCGTCAGTTCCAGCACCTTTACCAGACCTTCTCTCACATCCTCCGCCAGAGTACCGCGCACCCTTCCGTCCACGGTATGAATGCGGCCATCCCCGTATGTCAGGCGCGTTTCCTTCACCCGGTAAGCGCCCGGCAGATAGTCCGCCTTTTTGCCCAGCCTGTAGATCACGCGGATTTTACCCAGAAACGTGCTTTCCACACAGCCGTCTTCCGGTATCAGCCAGGAGGGAAGAACCGGCATCAGATTCAGCGTCAGCTCCCCGTTTTCCATCACAAACGGAGCATGCCCGAACATCATCAGCGTCCACATCTGAATGAACTCCGCCGTGGATCCGCTCAGCCGCGCCACAAATCCTCTTCCATGGGTGCGGGGATCCGGATTTGCGCTGCTGGCCAGGAAGGACGAATTTTCATACACGCTCCTTCCATACACCGCCGGATTGAAAAACGGCACCGCCATGTGGTGAAAGTCCTCAAAAAATTCCCGGTACAGTCCGGACTTGAGCAGTTCCAGCAGATACTTGTATTCCATATGCAGCCAGATAGATTCATTTTCCAGCCATCCCGGCGTGAATGCCCGCGCCCTGCCCAGCTCATAGGAACTCTCACCCAGCGGCGCGTTCACCTTATACATGGAAAGCTTTCTGTCAAACAGGCTGCTCTCCCTGACCTTCTCATAAAGTGCTTTCTTTTCCTCCTGCGCCCGCGCAAGCTTCATAAACCGCACCGCACCTTCCAGAAACAGCGGCAAAGCCCTCTGAATAAAATGCAGCGGATGAATGCCTTCTTCATCCTCTTGATGCTCTGCCACTTCATAATAGAAGTAAGAGGGACAGATACCGCCGGACATCCGCACAGCCTTCTCAATGCCGCAGTTCACAATTTCCAGCCATTCACGCAGCACAACCGCCAGTTCTGCCGCCGCAAGCCTGCAGTGCTTTCCGCTGACGCCGCTGTAAATGCTTTCCCGGTATGCTTCCTTTGCATCGTTGATCCCGTTCCAGAATTTCATGGACTCTCCTTCACAGACCAGCTCCTCTCTGCATTCCTCTGCAATCCGCCGCAGACTCTCATAGAACGGAATCACTTCCTCCAGCACAACTACATCCTTCTGATATTTTTCCAGCATGGAGATTGTGAACTCCAGATTGCGGGACAGTTCGCACAGCTCTGTCACCGAAGATCCCAAAAGACCCGGAAGGCCGTTTAAAGCGTCATACCAGCCCGGCTTTCCTCCCTCCATCTCGATGCCCATTCCATAGGCGTCCAGCGCCGCAAATTTGGTCATGCACAACAGCACCAGCTTTTCCATCAGAGTCGCATGGATCACATCGCCTGTTCCGTAACCGCTGCACAGAAGCAGCTCGTTCTCACATCCCGCTTTCGCTTCCAGTCCTTCCTCCACGGCATGATACTGACGGATGCCGTTTTCGGTCTTTTCATAGCGCAGGCTCCTCTTTCTCACGCCCGCCTGCGGCCGAAACCAGGTATAGGAATCCGCAAAGAGCAATTCCTCCTCCCGGTCGGGGAAAATCTGCAGATAGGTTTCCACCAGATCCAGATTATAGGTCCAGTGATCCGTCCAATAGCCTTCCAGAAATTTTCCGTTCACCAGCGGCTGCGCCTCTGTCATCATTTTTTCAAAGACTGCATCCTTCTGCTCTTCTGACAGTTCTTTTCTCTGCGAAAGCTCCCGGTACAGGCTGCCCGGCGTAAAATCATACACTTCCCCGTTTTCCTCATTCAGCCGGTATGTAATTTTTTCCACGCCCAGCGGATTATAGCCGTCCGGCTGCAGCAGGGAGTAAAATGTCTTAATGTTGAAATCTCCTACAAAGGGTGCAAAAAGAACGTCGCAGCGGCGGTTCTGATTCACGTCCCTGAAATTGCCGTTGCCCTGGGAATAAAATTCGGGCAGCATAGCAAAGAAGTTATAATCCCGTTCCAGATCGCCGTGTTTTCTGGAATATACATAGAAGACCTTATCCTTTCCCAGCAAAACAGGAAGTCCGCCCCGCAGCACATTATCCAGAAAAGTGTAGCGGCAATATTCGTCAAAAACCGGATCTGCCGTTTTCGTTGCCATATACGCGCCCACTTCCTCTGTGAGCGCTTCCGCAAAGCTGCGTTTCTGTTCAAACCAGACGGCATCTTTTTTCCGCTTTGCAAAGGCTGCAAGAATACTCTGATTTTCCACCTGTCCGATCATTTCAAAAATCTCTGCGCTTTCCCCGGCCTGAAGCGTCTTTTTTATGCCGTAAAAGCTGCACGGAAACAGGTTCTGCGCAATCTGAGGCCAGCTAAACACGCCTGCAAGCCCCTGTTCCAAAAAGGTTACAGGTTTTCCAAAGGAAGTATCATAACCAAACACCGCCTCCGGATCTACAATCGTTTCCAGCTGTTCCCCGTCCGCCAGACAGCCAGTGGAAAAATTGCCGCCGTCAATTCTCTTCACGGTGGTGGAATCCACAATGCTGGCGCGGACCCGGTAATAAGCGATGTTCTCCGCCGTCTTTTCCACCTGCATCCACGCCTTGGCGGTCTGCACCATATTTTTGCAGTTTTCCATATCCACGCCATAGGGAACGAGGGCGGGCATTCCGTCCAGAATCTCCACCTTAGCCGCATCCGCTCCCACATTGGTTACGGATACACAGCGCACCAGAGCGCCCACCGGCTCTTCGGGCAGCGTGTAATAGGTGATCTTCGTCCGCAGCCCAAGCCGGGCATTTTCCTCTTCAAGCTCCAGGCTGTTTTTAAAAATCCTCATGCTGTGGGACACCGTTTCATCCGCAAATGCCTCTGCATACTGCCCGCTCCGTTTTAAAAATGTCCTAAACCCGGTCCGTTTCACGCTTTGGTAAGCCTGATGGGCGGGATAAAACTCCATGATCGCCTTATCCTTGTTTTCCACGCCAAAGCTCACCACGCCCTGTCCCCGGTTTACATAATAGCACCAAATCGGAATCCCCTTCCTGCCGCTGATCCCCGGCAGGAAACTGGCGAAAGTCGGCTTTTTCCCATACTGCTCCATTTCATAATATTTGCTTTCCGTCATTTTCCCTCAGGCTCCTCTTCTCATATTGCGCTCTTTTTGCGCAGTTCCACTGCCACCGTCTGCAGCTCTTCCCCCATGGCGCAGATCTCCGCGCTGCCAATTCTGCTTTTCTTTTCTTCCGCACGCTTCAAACCATTGACAAAAACGTCTCCTATCTCATACTCTCCGTAATCCAGACGCTGTGTGTTGCTGTAAATGATTTTCCAGCGGCGTTTTCCAAAGGGCAGCGTCAAAACCGCTTTTCCCTCTTCATCAAACTGCTCTTTTAACAGCGCGGGTTCCAAAACCAGATCTCCCTCGCTTCCCCGGACGCCGAACATCTGTGTGATAACTGTCATCATCATCCAGCTGGCCGCTCCGGTCAGATAGTTGTACATTCCTCTGCCCCGGTCGTTAAAATATTCCGGAATGCCGGGATAAATACGGCTCACCTCAAAATCTGCCGCCTGCTTATAAAGGCTCATGATCGCCCGATAGCCTTCCCGGGCAAATCCTCTCTGATAGAGCGCATTTCCAAACATGGTTGTCATGTGGGAGAAAACCGCCCCGTTTTCCTTATGTCCATAGGCAAATCCGAACATCCTGCCCAGATCCGTTTTCATCTCGCCAAAGTCAGTGTTCAGCCGGTAGCCGCCGACCTCCTCCCGGTACAGATAGCGGTCTGCTGCCTTTACGATGCCCGCCACCTGTTCCTCTTTCGCCGTGCCCGACATGACTGTAAATACCTGTCCCGTCAGCATCATGCGCACGCTATCCTCAAAAATGCCTTCCGCCGGTCTGCCGTGATCGTCATAATAGCTGTTAAACCACCCGCAGTCCTCCCCGCCGATCCACTCATCTTTGCGGATATGCTCCCTGATCCACTCCGCCATGGCCCGCAGGCATCCTGCCGCCTTTGACACCTCCAGATATGCCTTCTGACCGGAAAGTACAGGATAGCAGGAAGCGCAATAGGACTGCAAAAGCTCCTGCTTTCTGCCGCTGTCCTCAAACAGTTCTCTGTCCTGTGTAAAGAGAACCTCCATCTCCTTTGCCACTTCCAGATAATGCATTCCCTTTTTCTCTTCCAGCCTTTCCAAAAGATGGGCCAGTGTGTCCAGATTCATGGAATAGGCCGCGGTAAAGGCCACGCTCTCCCCGTTTTTGGATGCCATATCCAGCGCATCATTCCAGTCCGCGCCGCGCAGCCTCATGTGGTTATGCGCTCCGGTTTCAAAGAAGGCTGTCAGATTCTGCACCAGAAGATGCTCCAGAACCGTCCCCGTATAAAGCTTTCCGGTGATGTCCCTTAGCACCGGGCTCTCCCCGGGCACAAAGCTTTCGTCCACCGCCGTTCCCCGCATTTCCTGACGATCCTTGAAATATCCGTTTTCCTTCAGCAAAATGGATAAATCTCCCGTCTGGTCAATATAGAACTTCGTCGTAAACAACGGCCAGAAACCATGATCCATCCACACTCTGGCAATGTTGTTGCGGTCCGCAATGAATTCTCCCTGCTTCGTTCCGATGATCGTAGCATTGCTTCCGTCCATGCGCACGCCCCCGAAATTGTCGATCAGCATTTGCCTCACTCCGTCGGGATTCATGATCAGAAGAGCCAGACAGTCCTGCCACAGATCCCTCCAGCCTCTGCCGCCCTTTCCGTAATCATGGTGAGGAAGGAAAGAGCAGCCATAAATCCGGCGGAGGATGGGCTGGAAATTCACCCAGAACATGAAGTTATCAAAACTTAAATCCCCCGTTTCATAGGAAACATTGATCTTATCCAGCCAATATTCCTTCGTCCGCTCCAGAGCGTCCTCAACCGCCTCTCTCGTCGTCAGCGTGGTGGAGGGTTCTTCTTTTTCCCCACAGACGCCGATCCGTATGATATAAGCCGCCTCTTCCCCGGGGCGCAGGCAAATCTCTTCAAATCTCATCGCGCCGATGGCTTCATAGCCCGCATATTCTTTATTTCCTTCCTCAAAAGGAAGATTTCTCACAATCCGCTCGGGCCAATAGCAGCTTCCGCCCTCTCCGGTGAAGTCTTCCAGCACCGGACAGAACCCTGCCGGCTTTCCCCCTTCCCCCGTACATCCGGTCACAAAATAGGTCATGTGATTGACCTGATGCCCTCTCTCGTCAAATGACAGGGTGGGCTTTACGAACACGCCGTCCTCCGTCGTATAAATCCGGTGCAAAAGGCTGGTCACATGCCGGTGATCCCGCAGATTGTCCGCGCTTCTCCCATAGAGAGGAACTGCTGCCGCGCAGCTCATGACCGCAGGAGCGCTGCCCGTGTTGACAATCTGCACATACATCACTTCTGTCCGCTCTGCGCCCACCGGCACAAAGCTGGTCACGCAGGCGGTCAGACCCAGCTTCTCATTTCTGCGTTCCATCCGCTGCCACATCGGCCCCGCCGTGATGCTG
>Ga0129308_1003710_pt1 | contig 10534 bp, 8 predicted proteins | sample L827metagenome_FD_94440 | JGI IMG/M metagenome (GOLD analysis project Ga0129308, IMG submission 94440) | Ring-tailed lemur group fecal microbial communities from Wisconsin, USA - L827 metagenome | ecosystem: Host-associated > Mammals > Digestive system > Large intestine > Fecal | place: USA... | reverse complement strand
GCTCTGCGGCAGTCTTCCTGACGCGCGGTGCTTCTGTTGTATCCCGCTGTGGCTCCCCCTGGCGCGCAGCGTTTCAATCGCTATTGAAAGGATGTCCCCCATGAATTGTGCTTCTTCCCTTTGCAGTGTCGACTCTGCAGGCAGCCTGTCCCGCCGCGAGGCATGCGCCCTGGGCGGTGTCGCCCTCGTGTTTGCTGGCCTTGGTATTGCCGCTCCTGCCTGGGCTGATGGCGCGTCTGATGCCGCCAAGCCCGCCGATGCCGCTTCCGGTCGTCCTGCGAGCACCGATGCCGCCTCGACCGGCGAGGTGGCCGAGCATGTGGCGGTTCCCGAGGGTGCCGGCGATGTACCTGCCGAGGCTGCCGAGGTCGCCTTCCCCGTCACGCTGACCGACGACGCAGGCCGCGAGGTCACGGTGTCCTCGCTCGAGCGCGTTGTGGTGTGCATGGGTAGCTTCGCCAAAACCTGGCAGCTTGCCGGCGGATCGCTTGTGGGCACGACGGCAGACGCCCTGGCCGACTACGAGCTCGACGGCGCCGACGCCATTGCCTCTGTGGGCGACTTCACAGCGCCCAACCTTGAGCAGATCCTTGCGCTTGACCCCACGCTCGTCATTATGAGCGCCGCTTCCGCCGGCCGCGGTGGTCAGTCGAGCCAGACGGACCTGGTAGAGCCCCTTGAGTCGGCCGGCGTTCCCGTGCTCACCTTCAAGGTCACCCTCTTCGGCGATTATCTGCGCATGCTCCGCGCTTGCTGCGATCTTACTGGTCGCTACGACCTGTACCACGAGAACGGTCTTGCCACGCGCGATCGTATCGACGAAGTGCTCGCTGCTGCCGCTCAGGCCCGCAGCGAATCGGGCGAGGAGGTGCCTACCTGCCTCATCATGACGACGTACTCCGGTGGCACGCGCGTGCTCAACTCGTCCACGCAGTCTGGCGCCGCCGCCGCTGACCTGGGCGCCGTGAACCTTGCCGACCAGAACCCGAGCCTGCTCAAGGACTATTCGCTGGAGAGCGTGGTGGCGCTTGACCCGAAGTTCATCTTCGTCATGGCCATGGGCAACGACCCCGAGGCGGCCGAGCGCGCGCTCAAGGAGCAGACCGAGGACAACCCCGCATGGGCCGGCCTCACGGCGGTGAGCGAGGGCCGATTCATCACGCTCGACCCTGAGCTTTTCCAGTACAAGCCGCTTGAGGCGTGGGACGAGATGTACCGCACGATGGCGAAGAACCTCTACGGCGACGATGTCTGCGCGTAAGGAAGGGCAGCTCACGGGCGTGGCTGCGGCGAGCGCTGCCGGCGGGACTTCGGCGGCAGGCGCGGGGCTGCGTGCGGGTGCCCCCGCCCCTGCCTGTTCGCCTGCGGCGGCCGCGAGCTCGTATCGTGCGCATGCATCCGAGCGGCGAGGCCGCGTTGCGCTTGTCGTTTCGGCTGCGCTCTGCCTTGTTGCCGCGCTTGCCGCGGTCATGCTCGGCTCGACGAACGTCTCGCTGGCCGATGTGCTCGCCGTTTTGACGGGCGGGCAGACGTCCACCCCCGCGGCGGCCAACATCGTGGAGCATGTGCGCCTGCCGCGCATGTTTGCGGGAGTGTTGGCGGGCGCTGCCCTGGCGGTGTCGGGCTGCATCACGCAGACGGTGCTCAACAACCCCCTGGCCAGCCCAAATGTGCTCGGCATCAACTCCGGCGCGGGCCTGGCGGTGCTCCTGGCGAGCGCTCTTTTGCCCAATGTCGCCGCGGCCCTGCCGGCGGCCGCGTTTGGCGGCGCGCTGCTCACGGCGCTCCTCGTGTTTGCGGTGGCCTCTGTCGCCGACGGATCGCGCATGACCATCGTGCTCGTGGGCATGGCGGCCACAGCGGTGTTCGGCGCGGGCATGAACACCGTGCTCATCGTGAACCCGGACGCTTACGTGGGCGCGAGCACGTTTCTTGTGGGCGGCTTGGCGGGTGTGCGCATGGTGGACCTCGTGTGGCCGGCGGTGTGCATTGTCGTGGGCCTCGTTGTCGCCCTGCTTGGTTCGCGCGCACTCAATGTCATGCTCACGGGAGACGCTGTGGCGCAGGGTGTGGGCATGAACGTACGCGCGGTGCGCCTGGGCATGCTCGCCGTGGCGGCGTTGCTCGCAGGTGCGGCGGTGAGTTTTGCGGGCCTGCTTGGTTTCGTGGGCCTCATCGTGCCGCATGTGGTACGCCTTATAACTGGCAATGACCTGCGGTTTTTGATGCCGGTGAGCATGTTTGGCGGAGCTGCGTTCGTGTGCGCGTGCGATCTTTTGGCACGCACGATGTTTGCCCCCTACGAGCTGGCCGTGGGCATTCTCATGGCGTTTGTGGGCGGGCCGTTCTTCGTGTGGCTCGTGGTGCGCGGAAAAGGGAGGGACCTGTGAGCAGCAACGAATCTCTAGCTGTGGAGCTGCGCGGAGTGTCGTTCTCTTACGGTAAGAGGCCCATCCTCGAAGACGTGAATCTGTCCCTGCGTACCGGTGAGGTCACGGCGATTCTGGGCCCCAATGGCTGCGGCAAGTCCACGACGGTCAAGCTCATAAACCGCCAGCTTGTGCCCTGTGCGGGGCAGGTTGTGATTGAGGGCCGCGATGTAGCCGACATGGGGCGCAAGGAGGTCGCGCGCCACGTGGCGGTGCTGGGACAGGCGGTGGGTGTGGCGAGTATGCGTGCCGAGCAGTTCGTCATGTGTGGGCGCTATCCGCATCGGGCGGCCCTGGCGTCCCCCACGGCGCGCGACCATGAGATCGTGCACGACGCCATGTGCCGGGCAGGTTGCCTGCAACACGCCGGGGCCGATATGGCACGCCTGTCGGGAGGCGAGCGGCAGCGTGTGCTTCTGGCGGCGGTGCTTGCCCAAGAAGCGAACGTCGTCGTGATGGACGAGCCCACGACCTACCTTGACCCCACGGCATGCTTCGAGCTCATGACCATGGCGCGCGGCCTCGCGCAGGGCGGAGCCGCGGTGGCTATGGTGCTGCACGACATCCCTCTTGCGCTCTCGTTCTGTGACCGGGCGGCGGTGCTTGCCCAGGGTCGTGTGCAGGCGTTTGGCTCTGTCGAGGATGTTGCCGCCTCAGGCATTATCGACCGCGTGTTTGGCGTGCGCCTGCAGCGGATGTCGTCCGATGCGGACGGGCGTGCGGGGTATTGTTTGATGCCGAGGAGGTAGGGGGCCGGCCTCTCTCGTCAAATAACATACATTTCAAGTTTTTCAAAAATGCGCCAACTGGGGTTTTAATGATTTAACATACATTTGAACGAATGAGATGTATGTTAAATGCGTGTTCCGATGGCCAGCGGCCCTGCAAAGCTCCCGAAGAGCATCGCAGGGCCGCTGGTCATTCGTGCGGTATTGAGAGCGCGATACGGACGCGCTAGAACGCGATTCCCAGAAGGTCGATGACGAAGCCCCAGGCCACGCCGATGACGTACAGCACGGCGAGGATGGCGAGGTTCTGCTTGGTGGAGCGGTTGGCGCTGAAGAGCACGAGCAGACCAATGCCGGCCGAGACGAGAAGGCCTGCCATCGTTGCACCCATGCTGAGCACACCTGCCAGGTAAAGCTGGGTGATGGCGACGCTGGCGGCACAGTTGGGGATGAGGCCGACCAGGGCGCTCACAAAAATCGAGAGTCCGGGCACCGACGAGATGGCGCTGGAAAGGGCGTCTTCACCGGCAAGGCCCAAAATGAGGTTGAGCACAAGCGTGACGAGGAGGACGAAGAACGTGACCTCGGCAGAGCGCACGAGCGTCTCACGCACCACGCCTGACCAGCCCATATCAGCCCCGCAGGCACAGCCCGGCCCACAGCTGCCCACAAAGACGGGCGCAGGGGAGGGGGCGGGCTGAGCGGAGGAGTCGCCGACGGCATCGGCCGTATCCGTCGAGGATTCCTCGATGTTGCCTGCGTTGGCCACGGTGGAGCCCGAGTCGCCCCCATTGGCCGCGATGACGTTGGAGTCGGTTGCGGCGGTACCAGCAGCGTGTCCGCCCGTTTCAGCGTCAGCCTCACTGGCCTCGAGAACCTCACGGGTGCTGTCTTGGGTGCCCACCGACTCTGCTGCGGTCTTGCCCCCGTTTGTCTCGCCCTCAAGCTGGCCCTTGGCACCCTCCTCGATTTCCTCGAGCGAGAGGCCTTCTTCCTCGTTTGCCTGGGCGAGCAGGGCCTCGAGGTCGAAGGGGTCGCCGTCGAGTGTGGCCGAGCCGTCGGGGTAGATGGCGATGATGGAGCCAGAATCGAGCTGGAAGATCTCGGGCTCGTCGGAGCCCACGAACTCGGCGCCCATGCCCTGGACCTTGATGCCGAGCACGCGGATGGCGAGGTCCACCAGGAAGCCCGTCACCATGCCGAGTGCGACCTTGAGCAGCACGAGCTGCACCATGAGGCCGGGGTCGGCCTGTTGGGCGATCATCAGGGGCAGCATCTCGTCGGAAGTGGAGAGAAACACCGCGAAAAGCGTGCCGAGCGTGATGACGCGTCCTGCGTAGAGCATGGCTGCCGCGGCCGAGAAGCCGCACTGGGGCACTGCGCCGAGCATGGCGCCGATGGCGGGGCCGGAGGCGCCTGCACGGGCAACGACCTCGCGGGTCTTTGCGCCGGCTTTGTATTCGAGTGCCACGAGGGCGAAATAGGTCACAAGCAGAAACGGCACGAGGCGCAGCGTGTCGAGCGCGGCGTCGAGAAGACAATCCAAGAACAGGTCCAAAACGGGGCTTCCAATCCATTGTTACGAAATGTCGCCATCCAAGGTAAGCCGTGTTTACCTCACGCCGGCCCATCACGGCCCAATTGACCCAAAATATACATGTGAACGCCTGTTTGAGCTGGTAGATGTGCATATCAACATATGAGCAAGCAATCAGATGACGCTGAGAATCCTGCTCCCCACAAGCCTTGCGCATGCGTATACTTGACACATTGCTTTTTACCGCCTCCTTACGAGAAACGGGTTCGCCATGATTTTTGTCATCCTCATTTTCCTGGGCATCGTCATTGCCGCCGTGGTGCTGCGCCGCGCCGGCGTGGGGATGGGCGACTCCGACGCGCAGATCGATTCGGTGTACGAGCTGCTCGAAGACGAGGCAAAGCCGTCCTCCCGAGGCAAGCTTATTGCGAAGATGAAGTGGCTCACGAGTATTCCCATGCCCGACAAGACGGAAGGGTGCTTCGTCATTCTCACCTATGAGGATAAGAAGATGATGAAGTTGTCGATGAACTCGTACCTGCACTGCCTGGTGGGCAAGTCGTCCAAGGATGAGGCCGCCGCCGCTGCGCGTCACTTGAGCGGTGCGGGCAGCCCCACGATTGCACGCGACATTTCGGCCAAGCGTCCCTTTGTGGTGGCACTGCTGGCCTGCGAGGACTACGGCATGGACATCGAAGATTGCGAGCGCGCCCTCAAGCGCGTCTTCAACGACGAACGCCTCGTCAAGACTGCGCCCGCCAAGACCAAGAGAGCGTAGCGATTCATTATGGGAATGCTTGAGCTGCATGTGTTGAGAAGCGGCGACAAAGGGTCGTGCGCCGCCGTGCGTCTGGCGGGTGCCGAAGAATTCGTCTGCGTCGACTGTGGCATCACGGGCACGACGTTTGTCGACGCGTGCGCTCAGACGGGGCTCATCCCGTTTAAGGTTCAAGCGTTCCTTATCACACACTGCCATTCCAACCAGGTCAAAGGCCTCAAGTCGACGCTGACGTGGCTGCAGAAGCGCGGCGTGGCGCCCCAGGTGTACGTCGAGCCGGGCGTTCTGGCTGCAAGCCCTGTGCTCCAAGAGCTGCAGGGTATTGCCGACGTATGCGAGTTTCACACCAAGCAGCCCTTCTGGGTGGGCGACGTGTGCGTGCGACCTTTCCGCACCTTCCACAACAACGAGGACAAGGGCAGCTGTTACAACTTCCGTTTTGAGACGCGCGCCACGGGCGATGAGCAGGTCGACTCGCTCGTGCTGCTCTCCGACGTGGGCGTGTTGAGCCGCGAGGCGCAGGGTGAGCTGCCCCATGCACGCCTGCTTGCCATCGAGGCGAACTACGACACGGGCCTGCTCGATGAGGCGGCCCAAGCCAACCCTCAGGTGCGCTTTGCGGTGGACGTGCGCGGCAACTTCTCCAACGCCCAGGCGGCCTCCACGGTGCAGGCATACGCATGGCCGGGCCTCAAGGATGTCGTGGCGCTGTACCTGTCGCGGCAGTACAATGCGCCCACCCGCGCAACTGCGGCCATCGAAGCAGCGCTTGAGCAGGCTGGATGCAAGGCCCGCGTTGCCTGCGCCTCACCCGATGAGACGCTGAGCGTGCTGCCGGAGGGCGAATCCGCGGACGATGGCAATGGGACGGCGCCTGAAAAGCCCGCTGTTGAGAACGCTGCTGCTGAGATGCCCTGCGTTGCGGGCGGCGTTGCTAATATGGCTGCTCCCGAGGCATCCGTCTCCGAGATGCCGGGTTGTAATGCTTCTGTCGAGACGCCCGCTCTCGAAACGTCCGTCACGGTGGCAGCTGGCGCTTGCCCAGTCAAGGACGAGCCAGTTTCTGAGCAGCTCGCTGCGGGGGAAGCCCTTGTTGAGCCGATTGCTTCGGGCACACTTGCTGGTGAGGGGTTCATAGACAAAGAGTCAATTGCAGAGGCGCCAACCCTTGAGGCAGCCCTTGGAGCGGCGGCTTCTGAGACGTGCGTTTTTGAAACGCCTGCTCATGAGGTCGGAGTGGAAACGACTGCTTCCGAAAGGTCTTTTGAGTCGTCCGTCCTTGAGGAACCCGCTCCTGAGCAGCCCGCCGTCACGCAACCCGCCCCCGAAGAGCCTGCCGTTGCACAACCCGCGCCCGAGCAGCCTGCCCCCGAACAGTCTGCCCCCGAGCAGCCCGCTTCCGAAGAGCCCGCGCCCGAGCAGCCTGCACACGAGCCGCCGGCCCTTGAAGCCCCTGCTCCTTACTCCGCTCCCGAGGACATCCTCCTGCCTGAGCAGGCCCGGGAGATGGGCTATGTCGACTTGCGGGGGCTGCTTGATCTCTGGGTGCAGCAGGGTTGCCTGACGGAGTCTCCCGCCATTTCAGCCGAGGACCTCCTGCGCGCCCTCATCGCGGCCGATATGCTCGATTCGCGCGACATGACACCTACCGACAAGGGCATTGAGCTGGGCGTTTGGGCTGCCTTCGAGGCTGAGGGCCTTGCTCCCGTTTTTGCTGCCCGCATGGCAGACAGGCTCTGGGAGCACGTGCAGGCCCTCTTGTAACGCGCGCCTTATCCGTCGTAGCGCCAGCTCTTGTCGGTAAGCATACGGGCGAGAGCCAGGCCGATGGGCAGGCAGAAGATGATGATCATCGCGCGCAGGCCCCACGACAGGGCGTCGCCTGCGTCGAGAATGCCCAGGTAGTACATCGCGCGGTACAGGTACAGGCCTGGCACCATGATGACGATGGACGGCACGGTGAGGCTGATGCGCGGCAGCGTCATCTTGAGGCCCACGAACGATGCGAGAAGCCCGGCGATAAGCGCGCCGATGAGGGCTGCCGACTCAGGCAGCATGCCAGCGAGGTCGATGAGTTCCAGGCGCGTCGTGTTGGCGACAAGGCCGATGCAGGCCGCGGTGAAGGCCATGCGCGGCGTCGAGTTGAACATGATGGAGAAGCCGAACACGCCGACGAAGCTCATGAGGCACCTGAGCAGGCATGTTGACACGGGATCGAGGCCCTGCGGCACGAACTCGTTGGGCGTGAAGCCCACAATCATGGCTACGATCCAGCCCGTGATGGTGGCGAGGAACACAATGGTGCCCGCATAGGTGAGCCGCTGCACGCCCGAGGCGAAGCGGAACTTCGCGAAGTCCAGCCCGCTCGTGATGAGCGGGAAACCGGGAATGACGAAGAGCAGGGCTCCGATATATCCCGCCTCGTGTTGAAACGCGTCGGGGATGAACAAAGACAGCACGCCGAGCGTGCCCAGGTAGAGAAGACCGGCCAGTGCGACCGACACTATGTTTGCCCCGAAGTGGTTGAAGTGCTTCCTGCCGAGCGTCACGCGCGTGAAGTTGCCAAATCCTGCTCCGATGAGCGCACCAGTCATCTCGATGAGGCCGCCGCCGAGCAAAAACACGAAGGCGAAGCACGCAAAGCCCGACGCCAGGCCAAGCTGCCAGGCGCTGTAGCGGGGCTTGCGATGCTCAATCTCGTCGAGCATCTTGTGGATGTCGTTTACGGTAAGCGTGTCGAGGTTTGCCTCGAGCTCGTCCTGGAAGCGCTCCATGATCTGGATGCGTTCGGTGTTGACGCCGGTCTTGGGCAGCGACACGACCTCGGTGAACGACGAGCGGCCGTCCGACACGGTGGAGTCGATGGAGACGAGGCTGACGTCGGCCGTGCATGACACGCCCAGCAGCGAACCCACATGCTGCATGGTTGCCTCAACGCGATAGGCTCCGGTTCCGCTTGAGAGCATGAGCTTGCCCGTGCGTGTCACGATGGACGACTTCGCGGTGATGCCGGCCTTGGTTGCCAGGACGTCGCCGTGCTCCTCCACGGTGGCATGCCAGTCCATCTTGAGGCGATTGAATATCTCGTGGTGCGAGGAGGGGTCGTTCGTAAGCAGGCGATCGATGATGGTCTCAAGCTCTTTGTCGTGCTGGCTTTGAGCCGGTTGAGCCTTCTCCTCCCCGGTCGCCTGCATGGCCGTCGTGCCCTGTTGCTCCTCGCTCATTCCTGCTCCCACTGGTCTCACGCATAAGCGCATATGCATCCGAGCTGCTCACGCGGCCCTTCGCTAGCCTTTGATGGTAATCCCGGAGTTGCCGACGACCTCGGCGGTATGCTCCTGCATCCAGGCGAGGGCGTCGCTTCCCAGGCTCGACAGCAGGTAGTCGCCGGCGGCTTCTTCAGCGCTCATGTTGCTCACGAGGCGTACGTAGTCATCGGGCGTGCCGTCTGCCGAGTAGGTCCAGTATTCTACGAGTGGGGTCCAGGCAAGATTTTCGATACTGACCGTTCCAGAGGCAGATATCACAATATCGCAACTGAACATGCCCGAAAGCACCGTCTCGGGGTAGTCGGTGTAGCTGCTCACGAAGTCGCCCATGCCGTAGACGCACGGCATGGTGCCGCTGCCGTCTGAGAGGGGAACCTGCTCGAAGCTCTGAATGACATGGGCGTGGCTGCCGATGACCAGGTCGACCCCGGCATCGGCGCAGGTCTGGGCCACCTCGCGCTGCCAGTCGTTGGGGACGCTTGTGTATTCCTCGCCGCCGTGCATGTACACCACCACAGCGTCGGCCGCCGCGCGGGCGCGAGCGTAGTCCTGCGCGAACGCCGCGGCGTCCCAGGGTACGGCGTAATAGTCGTTGGGCAGGTCGGCTTGGTCGTAGCCGTTTTGGCCGTAAGAATAGGAGAGGAAGGCGACCTTGGCGCCCTTACGTTCCACCACGCGTACCTGCGCGCGGTCCTCCTCGTCGGCGTAGCTGCCGATGAAGGTGATGTCTGGGTAGCCCTTCCACAGCTGCTGCATGTGTTCGATGGGGCCCGTCCAGTAGTCGTAGGTGTGGTTGGTGTTGGAGCTCACCACGTCAAATCCCGCATCTACCAGCGCCTGCGCCATGGAGTCGGGCGTGTTGTAGCTGGGGTAGCCGCTCCAGTCCCAGTCGGTGTTTCCGCCCAGGACGGTCTCCTGGTTGACGAAGGCGATGTCAAAGCCGCTCACGATGGGCGCAATCTCGCGGTACAGGGGCGAGAAGTCGTACACGCCGTCGCCCGATCCGGCGCCTCCCCACATCTCGGCAATATCCAAGGTGCGCTCGTTGGCGAGGTTGTCGCCCACGGCGCAGAACGTGATGCGGGTTCCCCCCGAGTAAGCGGGGGCATCTCCCGTGCCCGGCGCCGCGATGTCGCCGGGAACCGCGGAGGTAACGAGATGGGCGGCATCCGAGCTTGAGTCTTCCGCCCCGCATGCGGTGCAGACAAGACCCAGCGTGCCTACGGCCGCGGTGGCAAGATACGTCGAGAACGAGCGACGCGTGAGCCCCTGCTGGCCGCGCGCGCAATCCCCGATGGGGGACGCACCGCCACCTTGAAGCTCAAAACGAGAGCTGGCGTGTGTGTCAGGATGCTGCGCGGCGTGGTTCATGACGGTCCTTCCGGCCTGGGATTTTCGCATTCTTTGATTCTAACCTTTTCAAGACCGGGGCTGTCGCGAGACGGGCCAATGGCTTTGCCTGTATGATGCCTGCAACTGCAAAACAGCGAAGGAGCGTGGACAGCATGGAGTTCGTAGGGTTAAACGACAAGCTCGGGGGCGAGAAGATCCGCCTCGCCGGCGACCGTGTGGCGAAGCCCACCCAGGAGAAGACCGCGCCATTCCCCTGTGGCGTGCAGGGCATGGTGCCCTTGAGCACCAACAAGAAGGGCGGCGGCACGTTCACGACGTTCGTCTTCAAGGCGCTGCAGGACCTGGAGTGCCTGGAGGGTGTGATCGCCCAGCTCAACGCCATTATGGCGCAGGCAGAGGGCCTCGTTGACAACTGCCCGCTCGGCGTGTTTGACCATGTG
>Ga0129308_1003709_pt1 | contig 10539 bp, 9 predicted proteins | sample L827metagenome_FD_94440 | JGI IMG/M metagenome (GOLD analysis project Ga0129308, IMG submission 94440) | Ring-tailed lemur group fecal microbial communities from Wisconsin, USA - L827 metagenome | ecosystem: Host-associated > Mammals > Digestive system > Large intestine > Fecal | place: USA... | reverse complement strand
GTGGACGCCGGCAATGAAGTCGGGCTTTCCGGCCTCCCGGTATTGGGCAGAGAGCTGCTTTGGCATACAGGTTTCCGAGGGGCCGTCCTCCGAGAGACAGCCCGCGGGCTTGACACAGACCAGAAGGTCGCGGTCCTCATAGAGAATTTCAATCATCGGCGGCATCTCCTTTCCATTCGTTAGTATAGCAAAATTTGAAAAAAACGCAATGCGGGAGTTTTATGGGACAGAAAATGTGCTATACTGGACCGGACGAACCAAGGAGGCGAAGCGTATGGACAATTGGAGACAGTTGAATGCGGAGCAGCAGAAGGCGGTGGAGACCACCGAGGGGTATATCCGCGTCGTGGCCGGAGCCGGCTCCGGTAAGACGAGAACCCTGACGCAGCGGTATCTCTATCTGGTGGAGGCTCTGGGAATCTCCACCGCGGCGATTCTCTGCGTGACCTTCACCAATAAGGCGGCGGCGGAGATGAAGAAGCGCATCCGGCAGGCGCTGCCGGACCAGGATCTGGGGCGGATCACCACGTTCCACGGCTTCTGCATGGCGCTGCTGAAGGAAGACTGCCATGTGGCCCAATATCCCTCGACGTTCATCGTGCTGGACGAGGAGGACAAGGCGGGCATTTTAAAGAACGTCTTTGCAGACCTCGGCCTCAGCTCCCGGGACCTGACGGTCAAGGATGCCATCGACTATATCGGCTGGCGCAAGGGCGGCCGGGGCTACGTCAAGACGCTGATTGACATGAACCTCGACCATCTGCGGGAGCTGGAGGAGGCCGCGGCGACGGTCAAGGACCGGGTGATGTACCGCTATTTCTACGAGCAGCGCAAGTGCTACGGTCTGGACTTTGACGACCTCATCTATTTCACCCTGTACATATTGCGGCAGGACCGGGACGTCCGGGAAAAATGGCAGCGGCGCATGGAATACGTCATGGTGGACGAGTTCCAGGACATCGACAAGGACCAGTATGAGCTGGCAGAGATTCTGGCGGGCTATCACCGCAATCTGTTCGTGGTGGGCGACCCGGATCAGACGATCTACACCTGGCGCGGCGCCGACGTCAAGTTCATGCTGGAATTTGAGAGCCGCCATGAGGGCGCGCAGACCGTCTATCTGAATCAGAATTACCGCTCTACGCCGGAAATCCTCGGCGCCTCCAACGCCCTGATCGACAAGAACCGCGAGCGGCTGCCGAAGGCCCTGACGGCGGTCCGGACGGCGGGCGTCAAGCCGCTCTATTTCCACGCCAAGACCTCGGAGCTGGAGGCGGACTGGATCGCGGAGAAGATCAAGCGACTCAGCCGGGAGGGGCTGGCCCTGTCGCAGATCGGCGTGCTCTACCGGGCGCACTATGTCTCCCGGACCGTGGAGGAGGCGCTGATCCGGGAAAAGATTCCCTATACGCTCTACTCCGGCGTGGAATTCTACAAGCGCAAGGAGATCAAGGACGTGATCTGCTATCTGCGGATGGTCTACTGCGGCGACGACGTGGCCTTTCTGCGGACGGTCAACGAGCCGCGCCGCGGCGTAGGCCGGACCAGGATTGCCTGCCTGAAGGAGTATGCGGCTCTGCGGCAGTGCAGCCTCTACGAAGCGCTGACGGAAAATTTGGAGACGGAGCTGTTCCGACGCAGCCGGGCCAGAGACTATGTCCGCATGGTGGAAAAATACAGAGCCATCTATGACCGAATGGACCTGACCGACCTGATGGCCGGGATTCTCCAGGAGAGCGGCTACGAAGCCATGCTCCGGATGTCCGGCGAGGAGGACCGGCTGGACAACCTGGCGGAGCTGAAGCAGGCGATCTTTGACTATGAGGCCAGGGCCGGGGAGGATGTGACCCTGGGCGCCTATCTCGACCATGCGGCGCTCTTCACCAACATGGACACGGCGGAGCGGGTCTCGGCGGTGAAGCTGATGACGGTCCACGCGGCCAAGGGCCTGGAATTTCCGGCGGTGTTCGTCTGCGGACTGTCGGAGGGCATTTTCCCGTCCCGGCGGACCGACACCCGGGAGAAGCTGGAGGAGGAGCGGCGGCTCTGCTATGTGGCCTTCACCCGGGCCAGAGACCGGCTGTTTCTCAGCGACGCCGCCGGGTCCAACTATGACGGCTCCTATCGCTATCCCTCCCGGTTCCTGTTCAACGCGGAGAAGGAAAATCTCGAATATGTGTTGCCGCTGGACCCGGAGCTGGAGGAGGACGCCCGGCGGGCCATCAGCCGCACGGAGCCAATCGACGGCTATGCGCCGAGACGCGACGGCCCCGGACCTGGCGCAAGGGTCCGGCACCCGATCTTCGGGGAGGGGAATATTCTGGCCGAGGAGCAGGGCGGCGCGGTCTATCTGGTCCACTTCGACCGGATGGTGACGCCCCGCAGCGTCAAAAAAGAATTGCTGGAGACGCTGGAGAATGGCAGCACAGCCGGCTGAACGCCGTGAAAAATAGGACTTTACAGATCGCGATTTCTCAGCTATGATAACGCGGAATCCAAAATGCAGGTGATCGATCATGAACGACAAAATTCGCCATACCGTGCTGCCGCTGCTGGCGGCTTTGATCTGGGGCATGGCCTTCTCGGCGCAGAGCGTCTGCGCCGCCTACATCGGCCCCTTTACGCTCAATGCGGTCCGCGGCCTGATTGCCTTTGTGCTGCTGCTGGCCGTCTGTCTGGCGCGGAAGAACTGGACCATGGGAGCGTGGAAGGACCTGCTCCTCGGCGGGCTCTGCTGCGGCGTGGCATTGTTTCTGGCGTCCAATGTCCAGCAGCTTGGCATCAGCGGTACCTCCGCCGGGAAGGCCGGCTTTATTACGGCGCTCTATATTGTCATTGTGCCTGTGGCCGGCATCTTTTTCCGGAAAAAGGTGGCCGGCCGCGTCTGGGCCGCGGTGGTCATCGCCGTGGCGGGGATGTACTGCCTCTGTATCACGGAGCAATTCACCATCGCCGCTTCGGACCTCTATGTCCTGATCTGTGCGTTCCTCTTCGCCGCCCAGATCATGGCGGTCGATTATTTCGTCCAGAAGGTGGACGGCATCGCGCTCTCCTGCGCCCAGTTTTTGGTCGTGGCAGTGCTCTCGTCTGCCGGCATGGCTGCCGCCGAAACCCCGGCATGGGCGGACCTGGCCGCCTGCATCTGGCCGCTGCTCTATGTCGCCGTTTTGTCGAGCTGCGTGGCCTACACCCTGCAAATTGTGGCCCAGAAGGGCGCAAATCCGACCGTAGTTTCGCTGCTGCTGAGCCTGGAGTCGGTCTTCGCGGCGATTGGCGGCGCGGTGCTGCTCCACGAGCGGCTGACCGGCCGGGAATTGCTCGGCTGCGTTTTGATGATGGCCGCCATCGTTCTGGCAGAGCTGCCGGAGCGAAAAGCGGTCCAGCATTAAATATAGCCCCTGCGGTGGACACCATCGCAGGGGCTTCGTTTTGCGCATCCGGGAGAATGACTGCGGAAAAAATGGGCAGAATACGGCCAGGGTGATTGAGATGGAATCAATTTGGTCAAAAACGGCGAAGCTGCCGCAGTTTGCGTCGCTGGAAGGGGACCGGAAAACCGATGTCCTCGTGATCGGCGGCGGAATGGCGGGCGTTCTTTGTGCCTGGATGCTGCGGGAGGCCGGCGTGGATTGCCTGCTTCTGGAGGCTGCGACGATCGGCAGCGGCGTTACAGAGAACACGACGGCGAAGATTACAGCCCAGCATGGACTGATATATCATAAATTGGCGCAGCAGTCCGGCATGGAGACGGCGAAGCAGTATCTGGAGGCCAATTTGGCGGCGCTGGATCGCTACCGGACGCTCTGCGCCGGGATTGACTGCGGCTATGAGGAACAGGACGCCTATGTCTATTCGCTTCAGGACCGTGGGAAGCTGGAGGACGAGCTGGCAGTGCTGGAGGCGCTCGGCGTACAGGCGGAGCTTGTGGAGCAGACGCCGCTGCCCTTTTCCGTGGCCGGGGCTGTGCGGTTCCCAAAGCAGGCCCAGTTCCACCCGCTGAAATTTCTTGCGGCAATCGCCGCGGGATTGCCTGTCTTCGAGCATACGCCGGTGCTGGAGCTGGGAAAACACCGGGCCGTGACAGCGCTTGGAACCGTCACGGCGGAAACCATCCTCGTCGCAACCCATTTTCCAATCCTGAACAAGCACGGCAGCTATTTTTTGAAAATGTATCAGCACCGCTCCTATGTCCTGGCGCTGGAGGGCGGACCGCGGCTGGACGGGATGTATGTGGATGAGGCAGAGGCTGGGCTTTCGTTCCGGAATGCGGGGGAACTGCTGCTGATTGGCGGCGGCGATCACCGCACCGGTAAAACAGGCGGCGGCTGGACGGAGCTATCGCGCTTTGCGGAGCGCCACTATCCCGGGACCAGAGAGGTTGCCCGCTGGGCGACGCAGGACTGCATGACGCTGGACGGCGCTCCGTATATTGGTCCCTATTCTGCACATACGGAGGGACTCTATGTGGCCACCGGATTCAATAAGTGGGGGATGAGCTCCTCCATGGTGGCCGCCATGCTCCTGACGGAGCTGGCAACCGGGAAGGAACCCGCGTGGGCCGAAGCATTCTCGCCCTCCAGGTCGATTTGGAAACCTCAACTGGCGGTCAACGTCTGGGAGGCGGTTCGAAATTTGCTCCGCTTTTCAAGGCCGCGCTGTCCCCATATGGGATGCGCTCTGCAGTGGAACGCACTGGAACACTCCTGGGATTGCCCCTGTCATGGCTCCCGGTTTACAGAGTCCGGTCTGCTTCTGGACAATCCCGCCAATGGCAATCTGAACCTTTGACCGCATGCCGTAATTTCCAGACCCTCGGGTCTGGAAATTATTGTGCGGAAAACGAGCCGCGCCCTGGATAAAACCGGCGGAGCTTCCCGAAAGTTTTTTGAGAAAGAACTTGACTTTTTGGCCCGGTACGTTTATGATATCAATGGTTAGTAAGACCTAACCATTTGCTTAATCCGATGGTTAGCCAATGCTAATGATTGAACGGGAGAAAATACGTCGTGCTCTTTCGTCCCTGCAAGGAGGCAACCAAGCTGACGAAAACGGTGAAAGCGACCAAATGAGCTTGCTCGCGCGAGGAAAGGGGTGAGCTTCCATGTTAAGCTGGCTTAGCGCCAATCTCGGAACAATTGTTGTGGGCCTTGTCTTGCTTGTGATTGTTTCGCTGATTGTGATGTATCTTGTCAAAACGAAAAAAGCGGGAAAAACTTCCTGCGGCTGCGGCTGTGCAGACTGCTCCATGTGCGGCAGATGCCACCCAACCACAAAGTAGTGAATTGGGAGACGCAGATTTCCAAATCTGCGCCTCCCTTTTTGCATAAACGAAGGAAAAATGCACACGCTACCTGCCTGCAGGGTTTCCTGTCTGCGGGCGAACAGAAAGGAGAACCACGATGAGCGTCGTAATCGTTGGAGGGAACGACTGTATGGTGCGGCAATATCTGAACCTCTGTGAGAGCTACCAGTGCCGCGCCAAGGTCTTCACACAGATGAAGAGCGGCCTGAGGAACAAAATTGGGTGCCCGGATCTGCTGATCCTGTTTACCAGCACGACGTCCCATAAAATGGTGCAGAGTGCGCTGCGGGAGACCAAGGGGCGGAATACCGTGATCGCGCGATCCCATTCCAGTTCCATGGCCGCATTGAAGAACATTCTGGATACGCATGTCCGATAAGCGGAGACAGGTCTCAGAGGAGGCCATTGTTCGACATTGTGCACCGACGCTGGCAGGGCTGAAAACCGGAAGCCTCTTTTCGTGCCCCTGCACGGCCAGGGAAATTTTATGGCGGGAGCTCCGCCATTGGGATGCGCGTCTGTCGCCCAGGGGCGTGCGTATTCTGCCGCTGCGTGTCCGGGAAGGCCGCGCGCTGGTCTATGGCTACCGGCCGTCGCGCCTGCATGCGGATTTGTCCGACGAGAACGCCTGCCGGCTGCTGCGGGATTTTGGATATCCCACGGGCTGCCCCGCCCTGTGTCTGGCGCAGCTCATCCGCCGCCTGCGGGAAAGCCCGGAATTTCCCCATGAAATCGGCCTGTTTTTGGGCTATCCGCCGGAGGATGTGGCCGGTTTTATTGAAAACCAGGCGCGTGCCTATAAATGCGCCGGCTGCTGGAAGGTGTATGGCGACGAGGAAAGGGCAAGGCGGCTTTTCGCCGCCTATCAGAGGTGTACCGACATTTACTACCGGCATTGGTCCGATGGGATGTCCGTTGAGCAGCTCACCGTAGCTGTCTGAAAATGCACAAGTTCTTCAGAAAGGTTGGAATGCAAAATGCAAACGATTGGTGTAGTTTATTGGAGCGGAACCGGCAACACGGAGGCCATGGCCCGGGCTGTAGCGGAGGGAATTCAGGAGAAGGGCGCTGATCCTGCGGTCTATACGGCCTCGGAATTTGACGCGGCAAAGCTGGAAGCGCTGGACGCGGTCGCCTTTGGCTGCCCTGCGATGGGTGCGGAGGAGCTGGAGGAGGATGAGTTTTTGCCCATGTTCTCCAACTGCGAGGCGAAGCTGAAGGGAAAACGGATTGCGCTTTTCGGCTCCTACGGCTGGGGCGACGGCGAATGGATGCGGACCTGGGAGCAGACCTGCAAGGGGAAGGGCGCGACGCTTGCCGCGGACAGCGTGATCTGCCAGGAGACGCCGGATGACGGCGCGCTGGCGTCCTGCAAGGCGCTGGGCGGCGCGCTGGTCAACGACTGACGCGGCAGAAAGACGGGACTGTGCCGGAGCTTCGGCACAGTCCCGTTTCGCTTTTTCGGGGCGCCCGGAGGTGATGCGGTTTCAGAAAACTGGATTGTGGGCGGCCTTCACTTGATTTTTTCCGCATTTGTGCTATGATAAAAAAACACCTGCGAAATCAAAGAGATTGCAGCTTGAAAATGATACTATTTATAATGTGTATGCCGCGGAAGCCGGCAAACCAAACGACGCGGAGGAAACCATGCTGAACAACAGGGAATTTGACTTGTGGGCGGAGGAATACGACCGGAGCGTTGCATTGTCAAATGCGGACGGGTCGTATCCGTTTGCCGGATATCGGGATGTTTTGAACAGAATTTATGGCGAGGTCTTACGGTCCTCTCAGAAAACGGTATTGGACATCGGATTTGGGACCGGCACCTTGACTTCGAAGCTCTATGAGAATGGCTGCACGATCTTTGGGCAGGATTTCTCCCAAAGGATGATCGAGCTGTCTCAGTCCAGAATGCCCCGCGCAAGGCTGTATTGCGGCGATTTTGCAGAGGGCCTGGCTGCGGAACTGCTGCAAAACAGCTATGATGCGGTGATTGCAACTTACGCATTGCACCATTTGACGGACGCGCAGAAGGTCGAATTCATCCGCTGCCTGCTGCCGCTTTTGAATGACAACGGCTGTATTTACATCGGGGACGTGGCATTTTCTACGCGCAGGGAGCTGGAAGCCTGTAAAGAGAAGGCAGGCGCGGAATGGGATGACGACGAAATCTATTTTGTGTTTGATGAGCTGCGGCAGTCGTTTCCGAAGCTGGAATTTGAGCAGATGTCTCACTGCGCAGGCGTACTGTTTTTGAGAAAATAAATTCAAATAAACGAAAAGGATCCGGCGGTTTTCGAACCGCCGGATCCTTGCTGTTTAAAATTGAACTTTCGCCGTCCCGTCTCCATAGGAGATCAGGGAGCGGTCCGTCATAAACTGATCGACCGCCTCAAAATAGGCCTCCTTTGAGGGATAGCGGGGCCGGAAGTCGGCAATGACATGCTTTGCCTTGGCGGCGCCGTCCCGCAGCAGCTCCACGGCCATCAGGACCTGGGCTTTGGCGGAGAGAACGCAGCAGAGGTCCGGATTGACGATCCGATAGTCGTCGCCGTGACCGCGGCCGGCAGCGCCGGCGATATGGGGATGCAGGGAGGGAATGACGCAGCTGAGGTCGCCCATGTCGGTGGAGCCGCAGGTCCAGCTGTTGTCAAATTCCACCTGATCCTCACCGACCAGCTCGACCATGCACGCCTTGGCAACTTCCTTCAGGGCGGCGCTGTTGTGGAGCGGGGCATAGCCGGGGCGGTCAGAGACCGTCAGCGTCGCGCCGAGCGCCAGGGCGCCGGCGGCGAGGGCCCGGTTGACCTTTTGGTTGTTCTCCTGAATGGCTTCCATCGACGCGCCGCGGACAAAGGTGCTGAGACCGGCCTCGGCGGGGATGATGTTGACGGAGGAGCCGCCGGCAGTCAGAATTGGATGGACGCGGATGTGGTCGTTCTCCCGGAAGGTTTCGCGCAGGGAATTGACGGCCTGCAGGCCCAGCGAGGCGGCGTAGAGCGCGTTGACGCCCAGATGGGGACTGCCGCCGGCATGGGCCGCGACGCCGCCGTAGACGGCCTCCTTGGCGATGCAGCCGTTGCATCCCTCCTGGCAGTCGAAAATCTTGTCGGTTCTGGCGGAGGCGTGGATCATATAGGCGATGTCGACGCCGTCCATATATCCGCGGTAGAGAAATTCCACCTTGCCGCCGAGATAGTGGATGATTCCCTGCTTGCGGAGGGAATCGCGGTAGGCGATTTCAATCAGCTCCTCGGCGGGGACGGCCATCAGCCGGATGGAGCCGCAGAGCCCGTCCAGCGCGCCCGGTTCCTTCAGCGCCAGCGCAATGCCGATCAGACCGGCGCACTGGGCGTTGTGGCCGCAGGCGTGGGCGCAGCCGTTGACCGCCTCCGGGTGGGTGGGCGCAGCCAGAGCGTCCAGCTCGCCCATGATAAGAATTTTAGGGCCGGGCCGCCCGGTGTCCAAATCCGTATAAAAGCCGGGGATGTCTCCGGCGCGGGTCAGCGTGTAGCCGGCAGCTTCGAAGATGTCCGCCAGATAGGCGCTGGTGTTCCATTCCCGGAAGCCGGTCTCCGGATGTGTCCAGATGTACCGTTCCGCTTCCAGAATCTTGTCGCGGTGTTTTTCCACCAGTGCGCAGTAGTCTTGATGATTCATATAGCTCCCCCCAATTTCGTCAGTATGCAGGCTGGATTACAGTCTCAGGATACACGAAATTCTGCGGCCATGCAACCGGAAATTCCGCAACATCAGAGAAACAGGGCATAAAAGAGGGGAATGGTCAGAATGCCGAGCAGATTGGAGATGCAGGCCATACCGGCGCCCAGATGGCAATCCCGTCCCTGGGAGGCCGGAAGAATGACGGAGTTCAGGCCCGTAGGCATGGCGAAGAAGGACACCATGGCCACCATGGTATCATGGCCGAGGCCGATCATCTTGGCGATAAAGAGGGTGACGGCGGGAATGGCGACCATGCGGCAGAAGACCACCTCGTAGATGTACAGCTCCCGCAGCACATCCCGCAAGCGGAACTCCGCGATGACGCAGCCTGTGAGCAGCATGCCCAGAGGACCCATACAGTCGCCGCAACTGCTGAGGACTTCTTCAGCTAACGCAGGCAGCGGAATTTGAAGAATGCCAAAGACAGCGCCCACCAGCATGGCGATCAGCGGCGGATTGAGAAAGCTCTTCCAGGAGCTTTTTCCCTTCCGCGTATCGTCCAGCAGCAGGTGGAAGCCCTCCGAGTAGGTATAGAACGACATGGGCAGGTTGAAGATGGTATTTTTCATCAGCGTCGCCTCACCGAACATGGCGAGGACCAGCGGCGTACCCATATAGCCGGTGTTGGGAACGTTGATGGAGTAGATGGTGAGGTTTTGGGTATAGTGGTCCCGGCTGATGTGACGGCCGATCACGGTACCCACGGCGCATGTGGCCGTGATGGAGATGATACCTGCCAGCAGCAACTGGGGATCAGAGACCAGCGTCTGAACGGTGAAGTTGTGGCAGAAGGTCAAAAAGGTCAGCGCCGGAAGAAACAGATTGACCTCCAGCTTGGAGAGATTCCCGGCTGTGGTTTCCGGGATTGCCCGCAGCCGGCGAAGGACAAAGCCGACCAGCAGGAAGAGGAACAGCTTGAGAACCTGGTGCAGCGTCAACAGGAGCATAACGGGTCCCTCCCGATCCGGCGAAATCTGCCTCGCCGGAGATTTTTTTTAGTCTAGCGAAGATGACGAAAAAAGTCAATAGCAATTTCGGTTACTGGTGGAAAAGGCGGAAAATATCTATCGGGCACTTTGCCATGAGCGAAACGGCCAAAAAACTGATGGAAGCGGTCAATGGAAATCATCCTGCAAAACGGGCTGATTCGCCTCTTGACTTCTCTCTTTTTTCGCGCCTATAATCGAAATATACGGCAGTGCCAAAACATTTAAAGGAGGCTCCAGCATGGAAGAAAGGGCTCTGATCCTCGGGGAGGAGACTGTAAAGCGGTATTTGACCGCCGAAGACGTGATCGACTGTGTGGAAAAGACCTGGAGATGGTATGGCGAGGGAAAAATCGTTATGCCGAATAAGATTACGACGGATATGTCGCAGCTTGGCGTTGCCGGCTGGTTCAATGCCATGCCCGCCTATATCGGCCCGATGGACACCGCGGGAATTAAGGTCGTCGGCGGCTATGACGGCAATAAGGCGCTGGGTCTTCCCTATATCAAGGCCAATCTGCTGATTAC
>Ga0129308_1003706_pt1 | contig 10546 bp, 9 predicted proteins | sample L827metagenome_FD_94440 | JGI IMG/M metagenome (GOLD analysis project Ga0129308, IMG submission 94440) | Ring-tailed lemur group fecal microbial communities from Wisconsin, USA - L827 metagenome | ecosystem: Host-associated > Mammals > Digestive system > Large intestine > Fecal | place: USA... | reverse complement strand
GTGCGCGGCAACAGTGGCAATTATGATTTTTGAGCCTAATACAAATTTGGTTGTTCTTACCCAAAGAATATTTGTTCAGGCTGATAACTATGTTTTCATGGCAGTTCCGTTTTTTATGCTTGCCGGCGAGCTTATGCTTAAGGGCGGAATTTCAAAAAGACTTGTAACCTTTGTTAAGGCGGCTCTGTGGCGTCTTCCGGCAAACCTTGCCTGTGTAACAACGGTTGCTTCGGCGTTCTTCGGCGCTATTTCGGGTTCAAATCCTGCTACGGTTTCGGCTATTGGCGGAATGATGTGCCCTGAAATGAAAAAAGAGAATTATCCAAGCGATGTTGCGGGAGCTATTGCGGCGGCATCGGGAACACTTGGCGTTATTATTCCTCCTTCAATACCTATGGTTATTTACGGCATTGCGGCGGCTATATCTGTTCAGAAGCTGTTTATAGCAGGCGTAATACCGGGAATACTGCTTGCCCTTATACTTTGTCTTACAGAAATAAAAATGTGCGTAGGCTATCAAAGAGATGCAAAGCAGGTTAAAAAAGAAATGGAAGCAGAGGGTATTACGGCATGGTCGGCTTTTAAAGACGCCATTGGCGCACTTATGATGCCTGTTATTATTCTGGGCGGAATATACGGAGGCATTTTTACACCTACCGAAGCCGGTGTTGTATCTGTTTTCTATTCATTTATAATAAGCCGCTTTGTATATAAAGAGCTTGATAACGCTCAGCTTAAAGACTGCATTATTAGAGCCGGAATTACAACGGGAACAATACTTATTGTTGTTGCCTGCTGCTCGCCTTTTGCATGGTATATGACAAGCCGCGGAATACCGGGAATTATTTCAAATGCCATATTGGGAGTTGTAAGCAGTAAATTCCTTCTTATTCTGGCTATGAATATGATTCTTCTTTTCCTTGGCTGCTTCCTTGATACAGGAGTAATCATTCTTCTTACAACACCTATTTTTCTTCCTATAGCAACATCAATAGGTGTTGATGCTATTGCGCTGGGCATTATTATGGTTATCAATACATCTGTGGGCATGATTACGCCGCCTATGGCTGTTAACCTTTACATAGCCTCAAGAGTTTCGGAATGTAAGCTTGAATTGATATGTAAAAAAATAATACCGTTCCTTGTTGTTGAGGTAATATTTGTGCTTGTTATAAGCAATTTCTCAAATGCTCTTGTATGGCTTCCTAACCTTTTGGTTAAATAAGTTTGTTTTTTGGAGATGATTGATATGGCAATGAGTCTTAAAAGAAAAATAAAAGAAGGAAAAACTGTTGTGGGCACAATGCTGTGCATGATAACAAGCCCCAACATTGTTTATATAATTAAAAACGCAGGCTTTGACTACATAATTATGGACTGCGAGCATGGCGGATACACATATCAGGAAATTTCAAATATAGCCGGCTTATGCCGCGCACTTGACCTTGGAATTATCGTAAGAATACCTCAGGTTGAAAGAATGTGCGTGCAGAAATACAGCGATATGGGCATTGACGGCATTATGATTCCTTATGTGGAGGAAGCCGAGGTTGTTGAAAAATGCAGCGGCTACGCACGTTATAAGCCTTACGGAACAAGAGGAGTATCTCTTGGTGCCATTGTTGATTTTAAGGGTGCCGACGACCTTACCGCGGTGCTTGAGGATATTAACGAAAACTTTATTATTATGGCTCAGATCGAGTCGAGAAAAGGTGTTGAAAATATAGACAAAATTATGTCTGTTCCCGGATGTGACGCAGTTTACTTCGGTGTTTATGATATGTCGGTAAGCTACGATAAGCCGGGAGAAATAAAAGACCCTATGTTTAAGGATGTAATCGGTTCAGTGCTTGAATCAGCCAAAAAACATGGAAAGATACTTGGACACCACTTCTTTTCACGCGAGGATGCTCAGTACTGGCTTGAAAAGGGCGTTCAGCTTGCCTGCTGGCAGACAGACTGCTCGCAGCTTATAAATACATATAAAAACGATGTTGAATTTATAAAAAATGACCCCAATTATAAAAAATGACCCTCCCAACACCTTAATCCCCAAATAAGGTAAACGGGTATATGAAAAGCAGTTTTAAACTGCTTTTCATATAGTTTAAATTTGAAAATAATGAGGCAAAGGAGTATGTAATATGAAAAAAATTATTAACAAAGCGGAAAATTTTGTTGATGAAATGATGGAAGGCATTGCTCTTGCCTATGGAGATAAAGTTGAATTTCTTAACGGCGACAAAAGAGTGCTTATTTCAAAATACGGAGCAAAGGACGGAAAGGTAGGAATAGTAACGGCAGGCGGAAGCGGACATCTTCCAGTATTTTTAGGATATGTTGGCAAGGGTATGCTTGACGGCTGTGCTGTCGGCAACGTGTTTGCTTCGCCCTCGGCACAGAAAATGGCAGATATGATAAAGGCATGCGACAGAGGAAGCGGTGTGCTTTGCCTTTACGGAAATTATGGCGGAGACAAGCTTAACTTTGAAATGGCGTGCGAAACTGTTGATTTTGAGGATAATATTAAAACAGCCACTGTTCTTGTTAAGGATGATGTGGCTTCCTCAGCAAAAGAGGTTTCCGATAAAAGAAGAGGCGTGGCAGGAATGGTTTATGCCTTTAAAATAGCCGGTGCCGCAGCTGATGAAATGAGAAGCCTTGAGGAAGTGGCAAAGGTTACGCAAAAAGCTTTGGATAATATAAGAACAATGGGTGTTGCGCTTACTCCGTGCATAGTGCCTGAGGTTGGCAAGCCTACATTCAGCATAAACGATGATGAAATTGAAATAGGTATGGGCATACATGGCGAACCGGGCATAGAGGTAAGGCCTATGATGACAGCCGATGAAATAGCACAGGTGCTTGTTGATACAATAACAAATGACATGCCTGTGGAGGACGGAAGTGAAATATCGCTTATGGTAAACGGCCTTGGGGCAACGCCTATGGAGGAGCTGCTTATTGTTTACAGAAAAGCGGCAAAGCTTTTTGAGGAAAAAAATGTGAAAATATTTATGCCTCATATAGGAGAGTTTGCTACCTCAATGGAAATGGCAGGCTTGTCAATAACCGTAATGAAGCTTGATGAGGAATTAAAAGGCTTATTAAGGGCAGAGGCTGTAACGCCGTTTTATACCTCTTACAACAAATAAGGAGGAATGGGTATGAATGCTGAAAGCGTAAAAATATATTTTGAAAAAATATCAAAAGCAATGTGGGAAAATGAGGATTACCTTGTTAAGCTGGATCAGCAAAACGGCGATGGCGATTTGGGTATTTCAATGAATAAAGGCTTTGCGGCAGTTGCCGAGGCAATTAAGGCTGAAACTGAAACCGACCTTGGCAGGCTTTTTATGAAAGCCAGCAAAACTCTTAATGAAAATTCTCCTTCGTCCCTTGGAACGATACTTTCCATAGGTCTTATGGGTATTGCAAAAGCCCTTAAAGGAAAAACAGAAGTAGATTATAAACAGGCGGCAGAGGCTGTTCAGATGGGAATAGACAATATTATGGCAAAAACGGGCTCAAAGCCGGGGGAAAAGACGATACTCGATTCCCTTCAGCCCGGGGCAGATGCCCTTAAAAAGGATTATTCATCTTTAGAAGAGGTGTTAAAAGCTGCTGCCAAAGCCGCCGCAGAAGGCTCTGAGCTGACTAAAACAATGAAGGCGGTTCACGGAAGAGCGGCATATTATGCTGAAAAAAGCATAGGTGTCCTTGACGGAGGCTCTGTTGTGGGCAGACTTATTTTTGAGGCAATAGCCCAATAAAGGATGTGATTTTGTTATGTACAGGTCTAAAGATGACTGCAGATATGAAGTGATTAAAAATATGAAGGGCGGCGACGGAGAGTTTCGTCTTCAGCATATTTTGAATAAAGATGAATTTTTCGGCAAAGGCAGACTTTTTGCAAAGGGCGTTCTTCCGCCACATTCATCGGTGGGCATGCATGAGCATATCTCGGACATGGAAGTGTGTTATTTTTTAAGCGGCAAAGGTCTGCTAAGGGAAGAAAACCCTGAAAAAGAGGCTAAAGCCGGAGATGTAAACATAGTATTAGGCGGCAAAAAACATGAAATAATAAATAACAGCGAAGAAGATTTGGTGTATATGGTGCTGGTGCTTTTTACAGAGTAAAGCAGCCGGTATATAAATAATTTCTCCTATAAGCCTTAAAAACCGCAGAAGAACCATTGACTTTATGCAATGGTTCTTTTGTATAAGCAATAATTTTATTATATTTGTTAAATAACAACAAGAAAAATTTGGATGTATTTAGCATACGATTTCATAGTGTTTTATGATAATATTATATATAATACATGATATGTTAAACATTTTGCTGTTATAAACTAATTTTAATTTGGAGAAGCCTATGAACGGAAGAGAAAAGAAAAAACTGGCAGACTACATTATTGATGATATTAAAAAAATGGTGGAGTCAGGTTTTTTAAAAGAAGGAGATAAACTCCCCAATCAAACAGAATTTGCCAAGCAGCTGGGAGTGAGCAGACTTTCTTTGAGAGAAGCGCTTCAGAAGCTGCAGATAATGGGTCTTATTGAACAGAAGCCAAAGCTTGGAACCATTATAAAGTGCGGAGACATTGAAAAATGGAACGATAACATTGTTTTTACAATTACGGATGATAAAGACAATGTGTATCAGCTTATTGAAGCGCGAATGGTGCTTGAAGAGGCGGCTACCAAAAGAATGTGCATTAAAGGCACAAAGGACGATATAAAAAAGCTTAATAAAATACTTAATGCCAGCGAAGAGGCTTTTAAAAACAGAGATATGGAAAAATACATAGAATACGATGCTAAATTCCATTTGTATATAATAGACAAAATGGAAAATAAGTATGTAAAAAATATGTATATGGCAATATTCAACTCTGTGCTTAAATATATGGAGGAGCTTTTTTATTCGTTTCCGTCTGTTTGGGCAGAATCGCCTAATCGGCACAGAGCTATTTTTGAGGCGCTTAAAAATAAGGATATAGAGGGCGTTGAAAGAGAAATTAAAATATCTCAGGAGGCTGACTGGGGATTTTTTAAAGAGTTTTATCATGGAAAATGAAAAAAATAAAACCGGATTTCTTCATAAAAAGATTTCCGGTTTTGTTTTTTGCTTAAATTTTCAAACCATCATTTCAGCAATATAAACTGTATTATAAATGTTATTGTAATAATATAGGTATATTTTGATATATATTTTCCTCTTCCGCTGAAAATCATAATAAGCGTATGGCTTATAAGACCAAGGGCAATGCCCGAAACAAGGCTGTATGTAAGGGGCATCATAAGTATGGTAAGAAACGCCGGAAGGGAGTATTCTATTTTTTCAAAGCTTATGTATTTTACTACGTCCATCATCAAAATGCCCGACATAATAAGCGTTGTTGCCGTGGCGGCAGATGGTATGGAGGCGGCAAAGGGCGCTATAAATATTGTAAGAAGAAAGCATATGCCGGCAACTATGCCGGAAAGCCCTGTTCTTCCGCCCTCAATAACCATTGCGGTGCTTTCAACATATGTGGAAACATTTGTTACGCCCAAAAGAGAGCCTATGGTGGTGGTTATGGCGTCTGCCTTAAGCACCTTTGTAAATTTTTCGTCCATTGTTCCCTCGTGGCTTAAACGTATAATGTTGTCTGTGGCAAACACTGTGCCCATGCTTTCAAAAACGTCCATAACGCAAAGGGTCATTATTATGATAATAACCGCCAAAACAGCGCCGGGAAGACCGTAAAGGTTATGCGGACTGAAAAGCCCTGCAAAGTCAGGACGAAGATGAGTAAAAAGAATTTTAAAGGCGTCCATTACGTCCATGTTTGTGTTTGCAAGGTGAAACAGACCCATAGGCACAGCAAGAATTATGCATACTATTTTGCCTATAAATATTGCCCCGTGAACATGTTTTATAAGAAGTATGGCTATAAATATAATTCCGAAAAGGCAAAGCAGAGCGCTTTTTGAGTTGTAGCTGCCACCTGCAAGGTCAACCAGCTGAACAAGATGCGATGTGTCGGCTTCTATAAGGTGAGCCTTCTGCATGCCCATAAAGGCAATGAAAAAGCCTATGCCCACAGTTACTGAAAATTTCAGGTTTGACGGTATTCCGTCCTGAATTTTTTTCTCAACACCCATAATATTCATTATAAAAAAGGCTATACCGCTTAAAAATATTGCCGCAAGGGCTTCGTTATAGGTGTAGCCCATTTTTGTGCATATGCTGTAAGCCACAAATGTACTTATGGAAAGGCTTGGGCCCTGTGCAAAGGGAAGATTGGTGGTAAAGGCAAGCACCATTGTGCCTATAAAGGCGGCAATGCAGCACATAACCGTAAGCGCCGTTAAAAGCTCGCCTGCGGTAATTCCATAGCGCACAACGGCGTCAAGCATAATATCGCCGTTTCTGTTGTAGGCCTCGGGAAATGCCGTCATAATTGTGTTGGGAACAAGAAAAAGAAGATAAACCATTGTAAAATAGGCTGTAAGACCCGAAAGTATTTCTGTTTTTATGCTTGAACCGTCTTTAGTGACGTGAAAATATGAGTCAATTTTCTGTAATATTTTAACCGCCTCCTTAAACATAAGTGATTTTATAAGCCTTAAAAAAATATTTTAACATTATATATATAAAACAATCAATAGCGGCGTATAAATTTGTTTCAATAAGAAACGGCAAAAAATTTCCAAAATTCTTTGCCGTATTTTAATATTCTTTAATTAGATGAAATTTCGTTTTTATTTTCCATTGCCGCCCTTTGTGCCGCGCGGCGTTTTCTTCTTCTGCGCTTTCTGCGCTCCTTTTGAATTTTGCTGTTTATAATGCGCCATAAAATAAGAAGAACTCCCACAAAAATAAGAATTACAATAACCAGCTTAAAGTTTACCGGCGGCTTTGGCTCTGCCGTATCCTCAATGGGAACACTGGCGCTTCTTTTGGCAATTATATCAGCCTCGGCAACGGTTTCGCCGTTAAGGGTATAAACGGCGGTGCCCATTTTGCTGCCCTTTACAATCAGCGTTTCGGTGGAGGGCGTTATATCTATGCTCTGCTGAACCTCTGCGGCGCTGTATTCGGAGGGTATTGTGGCAAAAACCGTTTGGGCAAGTGTGCCTTCAACGGTATCAAGCACCTTTTCGCCGCCTGATTTTATTATGTCCATACTGCCAAGGGTTGCGGTTTCGTTTCCCAGCTGAACGGTGTGATAGTTTTCAAAGCCGTAGTCAAAAAGCGCCTTTGTATCGGTGTATTCTCCGTAGCCCGTTGATTTAAGCACAACTGATATAAGCTCGGTATCGTCTTTTTTTGCATAGGCAACAAGTGTGTTTCCCGCCTCGTTGGTAAAGCCTGTTTTTCCGCCCTCGCAGTATTCGTAGTAAAATATGCTTGCCGGCTTTATAAGCTGATTTTGTCCGTGAAGATAGCGTGTTTCGCTTTGCAGGTTTGTAGGCGGAATTTCATAGTAAACGGACGCCATTATTTCTTTAAAATATGGGAATTTAAGAAGCTTTTTGGCTATAAGCGCCATATCCTTTGCGCTGGTATAGTGGTTTTCGTCGTGAAGTCCGTTGGGGTTTACAAAGTTTGTGTTTTCGCAGCCAAGCTCTTTGGCTCTTTGGGTCATGTGCAGGCAAAAATCCTCAATGCTGCCGTCTATATGCTCTGCCACAGCGTTTGAAACCTCGTTTGCCGACTGAAGCATTATTCCGTAAAGACACTGCTCAACCGTAAGCACCTCGCCTGGAACAATGGCTATGTGGCTGCTGCCCGGCTCTATGGAATAAACGGCGTTTTCGGAAAATGTTATTTCCTCGTCCTTTTGGCAGTTTTCAAGGCACAAAAGCACTGTCATAAGCTTTGTTATACTTGCGGGATAAAGCCTTTCGTTTATATTTTTGCTGTATATTATTTCGCCTGTGCCGGCGTCCATAAGTATGGCTGCCTGTGCGTCAAGTGTAAGGGCATTGGCGGCGGAACGGGTTTTTTCCGTTGTGACAGCTCCGAAGGCTGTAAGAGATGAAAAAATTGTGTATATTAAAGCAAAAGCAAAAAAAGAAATTCGTTTCATTGGGTACTCCTGTATATTTTTCATTATAAACATGTTATATTTAAGTATACCAGAAAAAACATGTATAAGAAATAAAAAAATGGGCTTTGGTGAATTTTTATGAAAATAAAAAGATTTGTTTTTATTGTATTTACAATAATTGTAATTTTAAGCGGAATATGGTACTCATCTTACAGAAAAACAGGTGAATTGACCTTTGCAAAGGGAAGTAAAATATATTATGATAATATTGAAACAATAGGCAGTTTTAAAGAAGCCGTCAGCATTAAATATATTGTGAACATAAACACAGCCAAGGCGGAGGAGCTTATGAGCCTTGAGGGCATAGGCGAAAAAACCGCCGAGGCCATAATATTATACCGCAGTGAAAACGGCAGCTTTAAAACAAAAGAAGAAATTATGGGTGTAAAGGGTATCGGAGAGAAAACCTTTGAGGATATAAAGGATTTTATAACTGTTGAGGGAGAGGAATAAAAATGGGCAGCAAAATACTTGTTGTTGACGATGAAAAACTTATTGTAAAGGGCATTAAATTCAGCCTTGAGCAGGACGGCTTTGAGGTTACTGCGGCATATGACGGAGAAGAGGCGCTTAATTATATAAAAGAAGGCAGTTTTGATCTTGTGGTTTTGGACGTTATGCTGCCAAAAATGGACGGGCTTGAGGTATGTCAGACAGTAAGGGAATTTTCGCAGATTCCCATAATTATGGTTACGGCAAAGGGCGAGGATATGGACAAAATAATGGGCCTTGAATACGGTGCCGACGACTATATAGTTAAGCCCTTCAACATACTTGAGCTTAAGGCAAGAATAAAGGCCATACTGCGCCGAAGCGTAAGAAAGGTAGAGGTAAAAGAGCCTGTAAACAGCCATGTAATAGAAAGAAAGGGTCTGCGCCTTGAAACCGACAGCAGAAGAGTGTTTATAAACGGAAAGGAAACCAACCTTACGGCAAAGGAATATGACCTGCTTGAGCTGCTTATTAAAAACGAGGGCAAGGTATACAGCCGTGAAACATTGCTTGATACCGTTTGGGGCTACGATTATCCGGGCGATGCCAGAACGGTTGATGTGCATATAAGAAGGCTGAGGGAAAAAATAGAAGCCAACCCAAGCGAGCCTAAATACATTTTTACAAAATGGGGAGTTGGATACTATTTTGGTTAAAAGAAAAAAAAGCTGGAGCATAAGAATGATGCTTTTTGCCACATATACGGCAGTAAGCATAATACCTCTTTTGTTTTTCAGCAGTGTAATTTTTAAAACAACTGAAAACTATTATATAGAAGAAAGAAAAAAAGAGCTGCTTAACCAGGCAAACATTTTTTCGGGTCATATCACAATTTCGGACTATCTTTTGGACGACAACAAAAAAAGCGAGTTTGACGAGGATATAGAAAACACCAGCTCTCAGGGCGGATACAGAACAATAGTTGTTGATTCCATGGGAACTGTTGTAAACGATTCAAACCGCACCGAAACGGGAAAAATGTATCTTATACCCGAAATTATAGAGGCTCTTGAGGAAAAGGACGTGGCAAATGTTCAGCCCAACGGAAGCATTTATGCCGTTGCCAGTATAGTTGACGAGGTGGGGCAGAAGGTGGGCGCTGTGCTTATAGCGGACATGCCCAGTGACATTGCCGAAAAAATGGCAACCATAAGGCATCAGGTTTATATGATGATGGCTGTTATGATAGGTGTTATAGGCTTTATGGTGCTTTGCTTTGCTCATATTATAGCCGACCCTCTTAACAAAATGATAACGGTTATTGAAAAAATAGCCGACGGTCATTTGGAGCAAAGACTTCCTGTAAAGCAGTTTGGCTATAACGAAATGGTTAAGGTTTCGGAGGCTGTAAACGACATGGCTTCAAAGCTTGAGCAGGTGGAAAGCTCACGCCAGCAGTTTGTATCCAACGTAAGCCATGAGCTTAAAACGCCTTTAAGCTCCATAAAGGTTTTAAGCGAATCACTGCTTATGAACGCCGACACTCCAAAGGAAATGTATGAGGAGTTTATGGGCGACATAAACAGCGAGGTTGACAGAATGACTGAAATTATAAACGACCTGCTTACGCTTGTGCGCCTTGACCAGAAAGAGGTTCCCGTAAACTTTAAAACGGAAAGCCTTAACAAGGTTGTGGGCGATACGGTAAAACGCCTTGCGCCTTTGGCGTCCTACAGAAACATAAGCCTTGTTTTTAATGAGGTGAGAGAGGTTTCGGCAGATATAGATGCCACAAAGCTTACACTTGCCATATCAAACCTTATAGAAAACGGCATTAAATATAACAATGAGGGCGGCGAGGTTAAGGTTGTGCTTGACAGCGACCACCAAAACGCTTTTATTACCGTAAGCGATACGGGCGTGGGCATGGCGGAAGAAGAGCTGCCTAAGATATTCCAAAGATTTTACAGAATAGACAAAACAAGGGACAGGCAGACAGGCGGAACAGG
>Ga0129308_1003705_pt1 | contig 10549 bp, 9 predicted proteins | sample L827metagenome_FD_94440 | JGI IMG/M metagenome (GOLD analysis project Ga0129308, IMG submission 94440) | Ring-tailed lemur group fecal microbial communities from Wisconsin, USA - L827 metagenome | ecosystem: Host-associated > Mammals > Digestive system > Large intestine > Fecal | place: USA... | reverse complement strand
CCGCACCGACGATACACGCAAATACAGAGCCCTCCTGTACTTTTCTGGAATCATGTGTCAAGTTTGTAATCTCTACATTGACATCGCCCTGAAGACATTCATATTTTACCTTTTCTAATAATGTTTTTAGCTTCATATCATTTTCCTCCTCAAAAGGTCGCATTTTGTTTTCCAAAAAAGAAGACTGTTTTTAATACAATTTATTGGAAAAGAAAACACCTAGCCTTATGCCCTTTATGCTATTAACAAAACCGTATAATAGCATAGTGAAAACCTATCGAATTATCCCTATTTCCTAAAATATTAAAGTGATAGAAAAAAATCCTATCACTTTAATATTCTACTCTCTAATAAAACAATCGTCAAGTAAAAAGCAATCTTTTATGACCTTCTCTACTTGATTTTATGCTGTCAGCAGAGCCTATATTATCGGAAAAAATCTTCCGATGCATTTTTTCATAAGTTATCCTATTTATCATTTCGATTATAATTGATTAAACATCCCTTTAAAATAATTTCTCTCTCATCATCGGTAAGCTCACCCATCTTCAAATTAAAGGCATTTAACTCACCGTCAGCTACGACATAAGCTTTGATATCAGTAGCCTTTGTCTCAATTGCTTTCTTTATATCTGGAACAAATAAGAAATCACCATTTTTAAATGGAAGCGCACCCTTGTCGATAATAAATGGAAGCATTCCCCAGTTAATGAGATTGGAGCGATATCTCTTTGTCGCATACTCATTTGCAATATTCGCCCATCCACCTAATACTTTCTGACAGGAAGCTGCCTGTTCTCTCGCAGAACCATCGCCTGGTTTTACAGCAAAAATAGTACTTCCAATTCCTGTATTTTCCAATGTACTGTTTACATATACTTTCTGAATTGCCTCGATAACTGGTCCAATTTCAGCAAATGCAGCCACAGCATCCTCACCTGCGATTCTTGCCTTCTCCGCCGCCTGAACTTCTTTTGCTCTTCCAACATAAGCTGGATCTTTTCTAGATAATGCAAACTCAGCAAGTCCAAGTGGATTAGAGCGGTAAGAAGATGTCTCACCAGATGGAATCAACTCGTCTGTTGTTGTAACTGGATCGTGAATCTCAGACACAACCTTTAAAATCATATTTTCAGGAAGTGCGGACATTGCTGGCCAGTCCTTAATATTTGGTCCAAACTTAATCTCAACGGATGGATCAGCAACTCCCTTGCTGTCAAATACTCTATTTTCATAAATTGTCTTGTCAAAGAAATATTTAGGTTTTGTATAGTTAGCATCGATATCCGTTGCTGGTGTTAAGTAACCTTTATTTACTGCTGTCGCTGCGATAGAACGAGCATCCATAAGCGCTACAGAAGCAATCTGACCATTTTGTAGCTTAGAACCCTCTCTGTTAGGGAAGTTTCTTGTGGAGTGACGGATACTTAAACCGTTATTACATGGAGTATCTCCAGCACCAAAACATGGACCACAAAATGCGGTCTTAATAATAGCACCTGTCTGCATAAGAGAAGCCGCAGCACCATTTTTTACAAGTTCCATAAATACTGGCTGACTTGCTGGATAGACAGAGAGAGTAAACTCGTCCGGTCCGATACTAGCTCCCTTTAAAATATCTGCTGCATCGCAAATATTTTCAAATCCACCACCAGCACATCCTGCGATAATTCCCTGCTCTACATATAATTTTCCATTGCGAACCTTATCCTTTAATGTAAAATCAACCTGTCCATCTAAGCTGACTAGAGCTTTCTTCTCGCAGTCATCTAAAATGTCCATAAGATTTGCATTTAATTCCTCAATTGTATATGTGTTACTTGGGTGGAATGGCATCGCAATCATTGGACGAACCGCAGATAAGTCAATCTCAATCACTCCATCGTAATAAGCCACATCGCCTGGATCTAATTGTTTATAATCCTCGCTTCTTCCGTGAATATCATACCACTCTTTAATTTTCTCATCTGTTCTCCAGATAGAGGACAGACATGTCGTCTCTGTTGTCATAACGTCAACGCCAATTCTGAAATCTGCGCTTAAGTTTGCCACACCAGGTCCGACAAACTCCATTACTTTATTGTTTACATAACCACTTGCAAATACCTCACCGATAATAGCAAGAGCAACGTCTTGTGGACCAACTCCTGGAATTGGAGTTCCCTTTAAGTACACGGCAATAACACCTGGCATATTAATATCATATGTCTTGGAGAGCAACTGTTTTACAAGCTCAGGACCTCCCTCACCCATAGCCATTGTTCCGAGAGCTCCATAACGAGTATGGCTGTCAGATCCCAAAATCATCTTTCCACCGCCTGCAAGCATTTCCCTTGCATACTGATGAATAACTGCCTGATGAGGTGGAACATAAACTCCGCCGTATTTCTTCGCACAAGTAAGACCAAACATATGGTCATCCTCATTGATTGTTCCACCTACCGCACATAAGCTATTATGGCAGTTTGTGAGAACATAAGGCACTGGAAATTTCTCAAGTCCCGACGCTCTCGCTGTCTGAATAATACCTACAAATGTAATATCATGAGAAGTTAATTTATCAAATTTAATCTGAAGTTTTTCCATATTGCCAGATGTATTATGTTCTTCTAATATACGATAAGCGATGGTATTTTTCGCAGCCTCTGCCTTAGAAATAGCACCATCGCCTAGTTTTTGTTGCATCATTAATTTGCCTTCTTTTGTATCTGGAACGATTTCTGTTCCATTTAACAAGTATGCACCAGTATTATATACTTTAATCATTAATCTGCCTCCTTTATTGTTGAATATCTATTTTCGCAATCATTTTAACATAAAAGATATAGCCAGTACAAGTTCTTTATTGAATATTTTCTTATATAATTTCATATTTTTGCATGTTTTACTAATTTTTCCTGCATTTTCATACAAAAATCCTATATTTTGACTATCTAAAAAGATAAACTTAGAAGGATACTCAAAAATATACTTTCTGGCATGTTTAAATTTCTCATTTTTGGCACTGTCTGGCACTATATTTTAGTCTTTGTCTGGCTATTTTATAATTTTCAGTTTTTGTGTAGGGTAGAGAAAAGTTTAAAATTATTGAAAAATGAAAGGAAATGAGAAAATGAAAGACGTAAAAAAATTAGTAATGGCAGCTTTATTTGCAGCTCTCTGCTGCGTTGCCACAATGAGTATTAAAATTCCAGTTCCAGCCACAAACGGCTATATTCATCCAGGAGATGCGATGGTCATCTTATCTGGAATCTTCCTTGGACCAGTTATCGGTGGTCTCGCTGCTGGTATCGGATCTATGATGGCTGACTTACTCGGTGGATATATGGTATATGTACCAATTACTTTTGCTGTAAAAGCAGTTGTAGCTATCGCCTCCTACTATGCTTTCCACCTATTAACAAAAAAGGGAGCTAAATTAATTATCGGCTGTATCGCTGCTGGCATCTGCGCTACGATTATTGTGGCTCTTGGATACTTTGTATGCGAATCCTTCCTATACGGCATTGCGGCAGCGGCTGGCTCCGTTATTCCAAATATTGTTCAGGGACTCGGTGGATTAATTATTTCCTCCATTTTACTTCCAGTTCTCTCACCTATTCCAGAAATAAAGAAATTATTAGCATAAAATACTTCATTTTATATATAAAAGACTGCTATATTAATAAGTGAATTTTTCTACTGTTAGTATAGCAGTCTCTTTTTCTCGTATTGTTCTATTTAATCAACGACTTCTCCTGCTACTCTCGCCATATACTTTATAACTTCCACTGGATAGTTTCCAACTGCTGTCTCGCCCGTCACCATAAGAGAAGTCGCTCCATCTAGCACCGCATTATATATATCTAGTACTTCTGCTCTTGTTGGAGTTGGGTTTTGAATCATACTATTTAGCATTTGAGTAACTACCATAAACTCTTGGTTATTTTGTCGACATTTTTTGGAAATCATTTTCTGAATTCCTGGCACTTTCCAGATTGGAAAACGATTACCAAGATCACCTCTGGCAATAACAACGCAGTCTGCCTTTCCGATAATATTATCGATATTTTCCACACCGTCTTGATGCTCTATCTTAGCTAAAATTTTAATATCTTCCAACTTCATAGCCTTCAAAACTGCCCTTACTTCCTCTATATCTTTCTCATCACGCACAAATGGAAGCATAACTTCCGTTACACCGTATTCTTTTGCCACTCTTAAATTTTCCAAGTCTTTCCCCGTCAATACTGGATTATTTACTCGGACTCCCTTGATAGAAATACTTTTCCTAGAAGAAATTTCCCCCGCAGTTTTTGCCGTGCAAATCGCTGTCCTAGATTCCATTTCTATTTTATCCACTACTAATTTAATAATTCCATCATTAATAGAAATTTCTTGTCTCTCTTCCAGCCTTTCTGCCAGACATTCAGGAATGGATATAAAACTTTTTCCCTTTTTTTGTAAAAAATTATATTTTATCTCGCATTTATCTGTCCGTTTTTCTTCCAGGTCAAATTGATGAGCCATAAGAGTGGCGTATATTCTATCTGCCCCAAGATATAACTTATCTCCCTGCTGGACATTTATTTTTCCATCTATCTCACCAATGCGAAGTTCAGGTCCCGCCAAGTCAATCGCTAAATCGATTTTTCTTCCTGTCTTTTTACTTGCAATTTTTAAATTCTCAATCCACTCTTTAGAATCTACTAAATTAGTATGTGACAAATTCAAACGAATTCCTGTCATACCTGCCTCTATCATTTGCTGTAATGTTCCTTCTTTATAACAGCTTGGTCCAAATGTACCGTAAATTTTTATATTTTTCATATCTAATTTTATTTAAAGCAATAAAAGCATTGCTTATCTTCTCCTCTCTAATACTAGCTACAAAAATCTTTGTCTCTTATTTTTAGTATAATACAAAAAAAGCCGTTTTAAAAGAAAAAAGATAGCAATTGAATTTTTCTCCAACTGCCATCTTCTCTCATTATATTTTTATAAATTTATTTTTTCTCTTCCTCTAAATTTTTGAATGTAATATCATATTTTTCAGCATATTCTTGTACTTGACCGCCTTTTTTTCCGATTAAGTTTATCTTATCACATCCGTCAAAAGCATTCTCCTCTATCTTTATTGTGTCAGATTTTATAATTATCTTTTTTAAATCATCACAGGCGCCAAAAGCCGCCTCTCCAATCTCTTTGACAGAGCTTGGAACTGTGATTTCCTTTAGAGAAATACAACCGCAAAAAACATCATCTGGTATTTTTTCTAATTGATCTGATAATTCTACCTTCTCTAAAGCTATACAGCGATAAAAACTATTTGCCTCTATTTCTTTTACCTTTTCTGGCATCTCAATTTTAACAAGAGCTGTACAGTCAATAAACGCCATCTCCTCTATTTCTTCCAAGTTTTCTGGTAATTGAAGCTCTTCTAAGCTTCCACAGGAAGCAAAGGTTCCCTTTGGAATTTCTAAAATATTATCTGCAAGCTTGACCTTTTTTAGAGAGCTGCACTCCTCGAAGACATACTCATCTATCTCTTTCACAGTATCTGGCAAGATAACCTCTTTTAACGAGGCACATCCACTAAATGCACCTCTTCCGATTTCTAAAATTCCGTCTGGCAACTCAACTGATATCATATTGCCTAAACCGTAAAATGCCATATCACCTATACTTGTAATTCCCTCTTCTATTGTTACTTTCTCAATTTTATTTTTATATTTTATCCATGGATACTCTTTTTTATGATTCTCCTCAAAGCGATAGTTTTCCATGTCACCAGTTCCCTCGATTATAAGGCTTCCATCTTCATAGTAAGTCCATATCGCCTTTTTTCCACAGTTTCCTTTTTCTACAATCTTCTTAGAAAATAATATATCAATCTGAGTAAATTCTTTTTCTTCTTTTGATATCTCTTTTGCATATCCCATTGCTGTAATATTAAGACAAGCCACTGCTACTAAAAATACAATTAATATTGCTCTTTCTAATACATTTTGCAAAACCAATCTCATAAATCTTCCTCCTTTCCTGTATAACTCACTTCGTATTTTTCCTCTGCTAAACCAGAAAAATACTCTATTCTCAACAATACTTCTTATAAACTATATCTTATATAAAATTTTATACTTTCTGCTTTTTTATGTCAACCTTACATTTTTCTTACATAAAAGGGCTTCATCATCCCCTGCACTCAAAACTTTTTTCTTCTATGGACATCCAACGTTTCATTTATAATGGTATACAATTCTCATTATCAATTAGATTTTATGACACACTTTTTGCCTTCTCACATACTATAAACTGTAAATAAAATTTATGGAGGCTATAAACATGAGTGATTTAGCTGCAACAAACTGCTCCAATTCTTGTTCTAACTGTGGAGGAAGTTCTTGGTTAATCTTAATCCTTTTATTCAGCTGCTGTGGCAACGGTAACGGATTTGGATTCGGCGACTGCTTCGATTTCGGCGGTAACTCTTGCGAGTGCATTTTACCTTTACTTCTTCTCTTATGCTGCTGCAATGGCGGTAATGGAAACAGCTGTGGATGCGGATGCTAATCTAATTTCTTGTAAATTTTAGCAAAACAATCCGTTTTCCCTAATACACAATAATTAAGAAAAAATCACAGTATCTTTTACATGTAAAAATTGAAAATATATTGTGAGTACTCATCAAAAAAGAAGAGGAATTTAGATGATATTTATCTCAAATTCCTCTTCTTTTCTTATTTTCTTAAGAAAAATACTTTATTGTTTATTTTACTTTCATTCTTTTCCTTTTTGTTCCTTTTCTTTTTTCTTTTTCTCCTCCTCACGTCTTTTCTGACATTCTAAATCGATTTCATAAATAGTATTTTCTTCTTCTACTAAAAATGTATGCATAAAACTTTCCCTCCTCTCATATCTATAGCATATGTAAAATATGGCAAAATGTTTGTCATAATATATAGAAAGGAGCTATTCTTTCATGGAGGAATCCACACAAAAAGAAGCCTTTGCTCTACAGCAGTTTTTACAGGATAATCAGCTTTCTATGCTAGAATCTATTATGCCATACATAGGAGAGCATTTAAGAAAGCCCCTTGCTCTCTCGATTAAATTTCTAGAAATCAGAAAAATACTCACGGAGTTCGATGATGAGGAAAAATTATCTGCCTGTGGTCTTGAAAATAACTCCCCAAATATCGACTCACTTCTTGCAACACTTCGAAATAATAGCAGTCCAGAGATGGCTGAACAAATCGATCAGATTATTACAATACGTAATATTATGAAAATGTATCAAACTTACACAGAACTTATGAGAAATAATCCAGATATTTTCCCTGCTAATTACTCATCTCCAAATTCTAATAATGGAAATACCCAAGAAATGCTCTTAAAACTTTTGCCTCTCCTTATATCAAATCAAAATAAAGAACCGTCAGAAAATACAGAATCTGATTCCTTTATTAATACATTAAGTGAAATTTTAAAAGCTCAGGAACACAACGAGGAGTAGAAAAAAGACTATCCTACTAAAACTATGGAATTGATCTTCAATTACTAAATTTTTAATCTAGATTTTGCAGAATCAATCCATATCTTTTTTAGCAGGATAGCCTTTTCCTATTTTTATTGCATATCAAAATAACCTGGATATTATTTTATTTGAACTTTTTAAAAGTCAATGTATAAACATATGGAGAGGACGTTTTTGTGATTAATTTAGCCTTTGTAGTAGATGTCCAATTTAAAACTCTATACTTTTTGGAACTCTGTTTATATGCTAAATAATAATTATTATAAACATACCATTTTCCTGAAGAAGTTAATGTATATTTTCCTGATTTTCCATTAAACTCAACTCTTCTTACAGCTCCATTATTGTAAACGTACATATAAATTGTGCGTCCGCTTGCTTTACTTGAATTTGATGTAAGTAAAGCCAACTGAAATCCTTGTGAACTACGAGGTCCCACAAAATCCATAGTATAATATACCTTGCCACTCATATTTCTCCACTTCATAAATGCTCTATAAGCATCTGCATAATAAATATACATGGAATTTGTTAAATAAGAAGACTTAATATATCCAGTATAAGTCTTTTTATCCATCACACTATAAAAACTAACTTTAGAATAACTTCCCTTTTTCCCTAAATAAGTTACTCTATGTCCATAAGGAACATATATCTTTGTTCCCGAACTGCTACTTGCAGATTTTTTCATAGAAACGTAATACTTACAGTTTGTAACATATTTATAAGTTGCTGCAATAGAATCTTCGCCTGCTGTCTCAGCTCCGACATAAACTCCATCTACTTTTTTCTCTGCTGCCATTACCTGATTTGATGTAAGCATCAAGGCAAATGCAAAAAACGCTACTAATACTGGTAAAAATATTTTTTTCATTTTCATACCTCTTCTTTCTTCCATCTTCTTATACAACCTAATATAGGTCTATAAATTTACTACCACAACTCACTACTTCCCCCCTTTCCCCTTTTATATCCATAAACTCTTCGGGTATGCTACCTTTTATACCCTAGTAACAAAGACAGCTTTGCTGTTTCATAAAGTATAAAGCTCATTAAAATAATAAATTTAATAGTCCCATCACAAATCCAATTAAAGCTCCAAGATTGACAATCGCATTAAGCTCTTTTTTCATAACTGACATGACAAGCTCCTCAAGTTCCAGCACATCCATCGCATTCACTCTATCCTCTACCATCTTTGGAATATCGAGCTGCTGCACCATCTCTTTTCCTTTCGTACTTATCATCTTCTTATAGGCATTGATAAGAATCTCCTTCCAGTTAAAACGACTATGATCCATCGTTGTGACAACTTCTCCAACCGTCTTACTCATCAGATTATCTGCCTCATCATGTACCATCTTTCCGATAACTTCTTCTCCATTCTCCTCGATATACTCGTCTACATTTTCCTCCACATATCCAGCAATGGAGTTTAGCAAATTGTCACTTACCATCATCTCTAAAAAACTTCCAGCAATCTTTTTCTTTGCAGCGTCAATCACCGCCTGAGAGACAATGGCTCCGAGATTCGCCTCTTTTACCTTCCTCGTCATTCTCTCTGTGATAGATGCCTTTGCCATATCAATTTGCTCTGTGGCCACCTCTGGGCTGCTCGCCATCCCTAGAAGTTCCCCAAGTGTCGTATCGCTCTCCTTTTCCTTTTCAAAAAATTCATCTATATAATTTTCAATTTTACCGATTGTCTCATCGGAGAGCAATTTTTCCTCGAATACATCTTCTGTCAAAAGATTATTTCCGACAGCAACTCCCACTGCCTTAGCTAATCTACTCTGCCCCTTTGGAATAATTCCAGGAGTAAAGGGCAGAGTGTATTTTCCTATCTTTATTGGACGCAGCGGACGAAACAACATTTTCACTGCAATATTATTTGTCAAATATCCAATAACAGCCCCTATTAAAGGACCTGCAAGTATCGTAAAACTCATACTCCCTTTTCCTCTTTTCTATTTTCTATATAATCTCATATATTTTATCTTTTTACAAATCTTCCTTTTATCAACTTTTACTATTTTTCGATTCCTATGCGACTCTTTACTCCTTGGTCAAACGGATGCTTTATTTTCTTAATTTCAGATACATAATCTGCTCGTTCTATCATGTCCTCACTGGGATCACGACCAGATAAGACAACCTCTACATTTTTTGGACGATTATCTAACATCTTTAATACAACATCCTCCGACAAGACTCCAGTTTTAATAGCGTAAAGTGCCTCGTCTAAAACAATCATATCATAATCTTTCATCATACTAAAAATTTTATCGATTATGGCATCATTCTCTGCTTTCTTGGCATCTTTTTCTTCTTTTGTCATACGAAATGTAAAAACCACCTCGTCATCACCTGGCAAAATACTCACATTCGAAATACCAGAGATTATTTTTCTCTCACTACTAGAATTATTTTTCATAAATTGATGTAAGAGAATTTTCTTTCCACTTCCCGCAGCGCGCACGAGAAGCCCCATACTACATGTAGTCTTACCTTTTCCATCTCCGCAATATAAATGAACATAACCTTTTTGCTCTGCCAACTCATCTATCTTCTTTTCTCTTATCTTTTGACGAAGCTCTTGCTTTTCTAAAAGCTCATACACATAGTCCATATCAATATTTTCTCGAACTAAGTCTGCTAACTTATTATACTGGATTTCCTTATATTCTGCAATACTTAGATGATTATCTAAAGGATCAATTCCCTTTTCTTCCATAATTTGATGTACAAGTCCAAAAAGAAGCTTCTCATTGTCAAAAAGTCCGTGCAGATAACTTCCCCAGACAGAGCCTGTCTCATTTCGAAATCCATCGATTCTACCGTCTGAAAGTTCAATCAATGGCTTTGCCTGACCTAGATTTTTCGTCACACCCATATGAATCTCGTATCCTTCCACCTCTCGATTTTCCAATTGATACATATTAGAAGATTCAAGAATGGTTCCTGTAATACGAGTTCTCGTCTTTGCCTCCTCAAATATCGTCGTGATATCTAAAAGTCCAAGACCCTTCATCT
>Ga0129308_1003700_pt1 | contig 10559 bp, 11 predicted proteins | sample L827metagenome_FD_94440 | JGI IMG/M metagenome (GOLD analysis project Ga0129308, IMG submission 94440) | Ring-tailed lemur group fecal microbial communities from Wisconsin, USA - L827 metagenome | ecosystem: Host-associated > Mammals > Digestive system > Large intestine > Fecal | place: USA... | reverse complement strand
GTGGCGCCGTCTTCAAGGCCACCAAGCAGGCTTTGGAGCAGTTCCCCGGCCTTGAGGTGGTGTTCTCCGGCGGGGTAGCCTCCAATTCCATGCTGCGGCAGGTAATGGAACCATTGAATCCCATTTTTGCCCAGCCGCAATATTCCACAGACAACGCCATTGGCGTGGCCGTGCTGGCCCATCGGATTGGGGAGAGATGATATGCAGCAGCAGATTTTATCCATTACACAAATCAACGAATACATCCGGAGCCAGATGGACGAGGATCGGCTGCTGAATCAGCTGGCAGTCCGGGGGGAAATCAGCAACTATAAAATGTACCCCTCCGGTCACCACTATTTTACGCTGAAGGATGAAAATGCCGCCCTGAAATGCGTTATGTTCAAGACCAGCGCCGTCCGTCTGCGTTTCCGTCCGGAGAACGGCATGAAGGTCATCGCCATGGGGAGAATTACCGTCTACCCCAGAGACGGAGCCTTCCAGCTCTATTGCAGCGCTATGACCGTGGACGGGGTAGGGGACCTCTACGCCGCTTTCGAGCAGCTGAAAGCGAAGCTCGCTGCCCAGGGCCTTTTTGATCCGGCGCACAAGAAACCCCTGCCGGCCTATCCCGGCACCATTGGAATCATCACCAGTTCCGCCGGGGCAGCCATCCACGATATGCTCCGTATCCTGAACAAACGGTATCCCTTGACTCAGGTTCGTCTGCTGCCCGTTCGGGTGCAGGGGGCAGAGGCGCCGGGGGAGATTGCCGCTGCAATTCGCTATGCCAATCATTACCGTCTGGCGGACCTCCTGATCGTGGGGCGGGGCGGCGGCTCCATAGAAGACCTGTGGGCCTTCAACGATGAGCGGGTGGCTTACGCCATTTATGATTCCCAGATTCCAATTATTTCTGCCGTGGGTCATGAACCGGATGTGACGATTTCAGACTACGTAGCCGACCTGCGGGCCGCAACGCCCTCCAATGCCGCCGAGCTGGCGGTTCCGGATCAGGCGGCGCTGCTGCAAAGCATGGACTCCGCCGCCTCCGCCATGGCAGGTGCCCTTTCCAGGCAGCTGCGCAGCGCCCGCCAGCGGCTGGAGGTCCTGTCCCATTCTTCCTCCCTGGCCAGTCCCACCGGATACCTGGAACAACGGCAGAAGAATTTGGAGCATTTGAAAACTCGCTTGATTGCCGTACAGACCCAGCAGCTCCAGCGACGAAAGCAGCGATTTATCGGCTGCACCGCCAAGCTGGACGCTATGAGCCCACTAAAGGTGCTTACACGGGGTTATTCCATTGTAAATCAGGATGACGGTACGATTCTTCGCTCTGTCACCCAAACCGAACCCGGCAGGGAAGTCCGGGTCACTCTGTCCGATGGCAGCCTGAGGGCTGTGGTGTCGGAAATAAAGGAGAATGCCTTATGAATTCCAACAATCAGACCTTTGAACAGTCCATGGTACGCCTGGAACAGATTGTGCGGGCCATGGAAAAGGGTGACGTAGAGCTGGAAGAATCTTTGCGGATGTTTCAGGAGGGCACTGAGCTGATTCGGCGCTGCGGAAAGCTTCTGGACGAAGCGGAGCTCCAGGTGAAAAAAATCATGACATCGCCGGATGGAAGTCCTGTGGAGGAGGATTTTTCTGATGAACAGTGAGTCCCGCTTCCGGGAATACCGGGAATACATCGAGTCCTTCCTGGCGGACTACTACAGCCGGTTCGGCGACGAACCCCAGAAAATTCTTTTTGATGCCATAAAATACAGCCTTCTCGCCGGTGGCAAACGGCTGCGGCCCATTTTTGTCTTTGAATTCTGCTCCCTTTGCGGAGGAGACTGGAAAAAGGCAGCTCCCTTTGCCGGAGCCATCGAAATGATCCACACCTACAGCCTGATTCACGATGACCTTCCCTGTATGGACAATGATGATTACCGCCGGGGACGTTTGACCAATCACAAAGTCTATGGTGAGGCCATGGCAGTGCTGGCAGGGGATGCCCTTCTGACGGATGCCTTTGCCCTTGCGGCCTCTGCGCAGCTGCCAAAGCCCAATGATTTATCCCTTGCAATCGGAGTGCTGGCAGAAAATGCGGGCTCTCTTGGCATGGTAGGCGGCCAGGTGCTGGACATTCTCAGTGAAGAGCGTCAGTGCACCGAGCAGGAAGTGCTGGACATCCAAAGCCGCAAAACCGGGGCCCTGATTAACGCAGCCTGTGTGCTTGGAGCCATTGCAGGCGGAGCAGGAGAAGAACAAATCGAGGCCGCTGCCAGATTTGCAGGGTGCCTGGGGCTGGCCTTCCAAATCCGGGATGATATGCTGGATATAATTGGCGATGCCGGGGAACTGGGCAAAGCAACCGGACATGATACGGATAAGAATACCTTTGTCCGGCTGTATGGTCTGCCCAAATGCGAGGAGCTTGTAGGCAAATACACTGAGAAAGCAATTGAACAGCTTTCCGTATTTGACCATCCGGAGGATTTGATTTCTCTTGCCCGAAGCCTCACAGAGAGAAGGGCATGAAATGGACCAGAGAGAACTGATTGAAAAACTATTCTCCCTTCAGGATGAGAAATATCGTCAAATGCAGGTAAAGCTTCTCCCCAATGTATCGCCTGAGCGAATCATCGGCGTGCGGACGCCCCAGCTTCGGGCGCTGGCAAAACAGATGACGGCAGGGGAGGCCTTCCTAAGGGAATTGCCCCACACCTATTTTGAAGAGGATCAAATACACGCCTTCCTCCTCGCCGCCGGAAAGGACTTTGAGGAAACCGCTGCCAGAGTGGATCGATTTCTACCCTATGTAAACAATTGGGCCACCTGCGACCAGATGACGCCCAAGGTTTTCAAAAAGAATCATTCCGCATTGTTGTCCTACATCGAAAAGTGGATTTCCTCCTCTGATACCTATGCGGTGCGGTTCGGAATTAAAATGCTGATGGATCACTTTTTAGAGGCGGATTTTTCCGTCCGTTATCCCCAAATGGTAGCATCCGTTAAAAATGAGGACTACTACATCCGCATGATGGTCGCCTGGTATTTCGCTACCGCACTGGCCAAGCAATATGACGCCATTTATCCCTTCCTGGAAACATTTCAGTTGGAAAAATGGACGCACAACAAGGCCATCCAAAAGGGAATAGAAAGCTTCCGGATTACTTCGGAGCAAAAAGAGCAACTGAAAAAACTCCGAATCAAATGAATATGCCGCCGGCTTGCGGTGCGGTACACGAAAAATGATCCCCTATACGGCTTTCAGGAGTCGTATAGGGGATTCGTTGGCTGATTTCTGGCTTCAAACCCTTTATGGGGCCTGAGCAAATCATTTGTTTCTCGTGGTTTTGATTAAAATGAAAGCCTTTTTGCGCAAATTCGAGCTGCTTTCATTCGGAAAAATATCGAATAAACTATGCTCAAATTTGTCAACTATAAGTTGCATTTTATGTTTTATCAAATATCTATCGCCGGATTCATATAATATACATTCTTCTGGTTCAATTTGTCCCGCAGAAGCTGCACCGCTTCGCCGAAGCGCTGGAAATGAACAACCTCCCGCTCCCGGAGGAATTTGATCACATCGTTTACGTCCGGATCGTCGCTGATGCGCAAAATGTTGTCATAGGTGGTGCGGGCCTTCTGCTCTGCTGCCATGTCCTCCACCAGATCAGTGATAGGATCTCCCTTTACTGCCATTGTTGCCGCACTCCACGGCGTTCCCGCCGCCGAGGCAGGATAGACTCCTGCCGTATGGTCTACAAAATAAGGAGCAAACGCCGGATCTTTCATCTGGTTTCCCTTCAAATTTCGGGTCAGCTGGTGCACAATGGCGCCAATCATTTCAAGATGGCCCAATTCTTCTGTTCCAATGTCTGTAAGCAGCCCCTTTAACTCGTCAAAGGGCATGGAATAACGCTGAGACAGGTAACGAAGGCTGGCGCCTAATTCACCGTCCGGTCCGCCGTACTGGGTCAGGATGATCTTTGCCAGATTGGGATTAGGGTTTTTGATTTTTACCGGATATTGCAGCTTTTTTTCATAAGAAAACATAGTTATTCCTCCTTGTTTCCGCTAAATTCCCAAGGCCACGGATCATTGAGCCAGAGGTATTCCGGAGCGGTGGTCTGATCCCGATGGCTCAGTGGCCCGCATTTACGGACGTATTCCTGCCGTTTATCACGGAGCAGCTGCTGATAACGGCGGTAAAGCTCCAGAGCCTCGGCATCATCCCGATGGGTATCCAGATACAATGCCAGCTCCTGCACAGCAAAGCCCAAAGCCTGCAATTCCGCCATTGGGGACTGGGGCAGAGGCTTTTTATTCACCATTCCCATAAAGGGGAGGTCCAGCCCGGGGTAGAGGGTGCCCCTCACAAGGCCAAGGTTTGCCTCATATTGCTCCGGATTATCCACCTGAAACGGAACAAATGGGTTAGCTAGCGGCGCAACCGCTGGCAGCTTTCCCATTCCGGTGGGAATTTCTCTCGCTTTTTGTTGCATAAATAACTACCTCCTTTGATAAGGTCATTCCAGGTCATACTATGATGAATTCTGGTAGATGTTCTTACAGCCCCAGAGGAATCATAGAATTGATTGAGGTGGTGTGCATGAAGTGGAGGAGGACGGCGCTGTATTACGCCATGGTTATTTGTCTCTTTTTATTTGGGACGCTGCTTGGAAATCAAACAGTGGCTACCATTTCCGAAATGATGCCAATGGAACGCCTGCACCGAATTGTCATTGATCCGGGTCACGGCGGCGAGGACGGCGGAGCGGTGTCCTGTTCCGGGAAAAATGAAAGCGGATTCAATCTCCAAATTTCCCTGCGGCTGAACGATTTACTGCATTTGATGGGCTATGATACCGTGATGATCCGTTCCACCGATACCTCTGTGTATACCTCTGGACAGACCATCGCTCAAAAGAAAGTGTCCGATCTCAAGCAGCGGGTGAAAGTCGTAAACCGAACGCAGAACGCACTGCTGCTGAGCATCCACCAGAATACCTTTCCAGAAGGGCAGTACAGTGGTGCACAGGTTTTTTTCTGCAAGGTTCCGGGCAGCGAGGAACTGGCGAAGCTGCTGCAAGATGATCTTGTCTCCTCTCTGAACCCGGGCAGCGCCCGAAAGGCTAAGCAGGGGAGTGGCATCTATCTGCTGGACAAGATTACCGCACCAGGCGTGCTGGTTGAATGTGGATTTCTCTCCAATCCCCAAGAAGAGCAAATGCTGCGAACCCCGGAGTATCAGAAAAAAATATGCTGTGTGATTTCCGCCGGAGTGGCAAGATTTCTTGCATCCAGTGACCTTTGATGGTATAATAGACAAAAAAACAGGAGCGAGAAACATGGGGAAAGCAAAAACCGTATTCTACTGCACCAGCTGTGGCAACGAAACCCCCAGATGGCAGGGTCGTTGTCCCAGCTGCGGAGCCTGGAATACCATCGAGGAACATATTGAGAAGCCGGCTTCCTCCGGCGCCAGAGTGAAATCCGCCCCGGTAGGGCAGAGCAAGCGGCCTCAGAGGTTGGCAGAGGTGACCTCGGACGAAGAGGTCCGGTTTTCCACCGGTATGAGGGAGTTGGATCGGGTACTGGGCGGCGGTGCGGTAGCCGGTTCTCTGGTTTTGGTCAGCGGCGCCCCCGGCATTGGAAAATCCACATTACTGCTGCAAATCTGCAACAGTCTGTGCGCCGGGCGGCGGGTTCTGTATGTCTCCGGAGAGGAGAGCGAACGGCAGTTGAAGCTACGGGCGGAACGGCTGGGTGTAAATCCGGAGGAGCTTTTTATTCTCTCGGAAACCAGGCTTTCCGACTTATTGGAAGCCGCCAGTGAAACGAAGCCGGACATTCTGATCGTCGACTCCATCCAAACCCTCTACAATGAGGATAACGATTCTTCTCCCGGAAGCGTTTCTCAGGTGAAGGACTGCACCATGTCCATGATGCAGTTAAGCAAATCCAGCGGGATCACTGTTTTTGTGGTAGGCCATATTAACAAAGACGGCAATATTGCCGGCCCAAAGGTTTTGGAGCACATGGTGGACTGTGTATTGTATTTTGAAGGGGATCCCCATTCCTCCTATCGTTTGCTCCGGGCTGCCAAAAACCGCTTTGGATCCACCAACGAGATTGGCGTATTTGAAATGCGGGATGTTGGGCTGGTGGAGGTTCCCAATCCCTCCCAAATGCTGCTGGAAGGCAGGCCGGAGGGAGCCAGCGGCACCTGTGTGGCCTGTGTTATGGAGGGCACCCGTCCCGTGCTGGCGGAGGTTCAGGCCTTGGTGGCCAAAACAACCATGAATGTGCCCAGAAGGGCTTCTGACGGTTTCGATTTTAATCGGGCTGTGCTGATGCTGGCAGTTATGGAAAAACGGGCAGGGATGAAGCTCAGCCTCTTTGACGCATACATCAATGTCATTGGCGGTCTGCGGTTGGATGAGCCGGGGGCGGATTTACCCATCGTTCTGGCACTGGCATCCTCCTACCGGGATCAGAGTGTTGCCGACGATCTGGTAGCAATCGGGGAGGTAGGCATGACCGGAGAAATACGTTCCGTTTCTCATATGGGCCAGCGGCTGGGGGAAATTGCCCGCCTGGGCTTTAAAAAATGTATCATCCCCAAAGGCGGGTCTGAGAAACTGGACATTCCCTCCGGTCTGATCGTCTACCGGGTCCGCAACATTCGGGAGGCCATTGAGACAGCGCTTTGACCACCTAAAAGAGAGGTTCGGAGAATAAAATGTTTGACAAATATTCGTTACTTCAGCGGCTTCAGGAGCTTCCCTTCCCGGAAAAGGAATACTGGGTAGTTGCAGGTGGGGCTATGGTTTTGCACGGTTTTCGTTCACAAACACACGATATTGATTTGGGATGCACAACATGCTTGGCAGATAAGTTGGAGCGGCTTGGTTATACAGTTTTCCGCTGTGAAGATGGAACCAGAAAAATATTATATTCTGACGATGTTGAGTTTTTTGAAAACTGGATAGCAGGTACTGTGGAAATTATCAGCGGTGTTCCCGTCGTATGCGTAGAAGGACTTATTCAGATGAAAAGGAATCTTGGCAGGGAAAAGGATTTAGCTGATATTGATCAAATCGAAAAGGGGAGGAGTACAAGCCATCGTTCATAATTACTTAAAATGGCAGTTATCCATTCTCCGGATAACTGCCATTTTTTGAGTAGATAAAAGGGGAGAGGACTAAATCAGCAATCCAATAACGATTCCCAAAAGAAAACCGACAATCCCAGCGGCTAGGTATTCCAGGGGATTTCTAAGGTATTTTACCCGGACAATACGCCGGATCACCGGCTTTTCTACCTCCTTTTCTACAAAGCGGACGACCGGCTTCTCGACATACCGAATAACCGGCTTTTCTACAGTTTTTTCAACGATTTTTTCTTGAATTTCCGGAACCTTCACAATAACTTGCTGAATTTTTGGCTTTAAAATTCTTCCGGTTGCCAGGTATTCTACATCGGAATTTAAGAGGTCGGCCAACTGGATCAGCTTCAATGTATCCGGATACGCCTGACCGTTTTCCCACTTGCTGACCGCCTGGCGGGAAATATCCAGTGCGTCAGCCAGTTGCCCCTGGGAAAGGTTTTGCTCTTTCCGCAAATTCGCAATCCGTTCTCCAATCGACATTTTGCAACATTCTCTCTTTATATCGTGTCAACTTTTGGTTGCGTATACAATAATATCTTATTTATTTTGAAAAGTCAAGCTTGGATAGGGGATTGGCCTCTGCTGCGATTTTCAGCTCTGTGTTTTCGATGTGGGTGTAAATCTGGGTGGTATTCAGGTTCTCATGACCAAGTACCTCCTGGACGGTTTTCACATCCACACCGCCGGAGAGCATCATGGTGGCGGCAGTATGGCGAAGCTTATGGGCCGAAAACTGGGTGGAGTCCAGGCCCGCTTGCAGCAATGCCTTTTTTACCAACCGGTGGACGGCTGTAACGCTGATCCGATTGTTGTCCCGGGAACCAAAAAGCGCTCGGTTGTCCGTCAAAACCTTTTGGCTTCGCACTGCCAGGTATTCGTCAATTGCCTTTCGGCAGGCGGAGCCAAAGTAAACAAAGCGTTCCTTGTTGCCTTTTCCTACGACACGGATTCGATCTTCGTATACATCTGTCAGGTTCAAACCTACCAGCTCGCTGCGCCGGATGCCGCAGTTGAGAAAGAGCATTAAAATTGCATAGTCCCGCTTCTCGTTTGGGCCGGATACGGCCTGTAAAAGGGCAGCAGACTGCTCCATAGTCAGGTATTTTGGCAGGCTCTTACGAAGCTTTGGATATTCCAAATCCGCAACCGGGTTCTCGGTCAGCTGCTTGGTGCGAACGGTCAGGTATTTATAGAAGGACTTGATGGAGGAAAGCTTCCGTGCTCTGGCGGAGGCGGAAATTCCGTGCTCCGGCGCAGGATTTTCCGGGTTAAATACCCGATCATTCGCTAAATAGGACAGAAAATCAAATATTTCGCTGGTGTCAATGCCTCGTATAAAAGCCAAATCCACATCCTTGATGTCGATGGTTTCCAGGTCCGTGCTGATCGGCATATCGTTGCGCATCAATTTGATAAATCTCAGAAACATTCGTAAATCCAGATAGTATTCCGAAATTGTCAGAGGCGACTGGCCTTTGATGGTTTCATGATAGATCAAAAACTCCCGTAAAATCTGTGGGCAATCATAGTATCGCTGCATAAATATTCTCCTTTGAAAAATATAAACATTTGTGTTAGAATTTGTATAAAATGACGGATTTTGAAATAACGCAGTTTAACCATATCAATCGATAATAGAATTGTGGAATAGGGTTTCGTTTTTCTCCATAGCGCATCAATGTGAAGTCAATGTAGCTGCCTGGCAGGTAAGGAAACCCGAAAACAAATCTATTAGAGCCTTCCAGAGAAATAATCATAAAAGCAAGGTCACCAATAGAGGCACAAATAGCATGTACATGCGAAATCTCAATGTCAAGAATTATTGCTACGGAGCGCAGACAGAAATACCAATGTAAAATTAACGCATTTAGAACGCCGGAAAACGATAATTGCTGATTCTGTTCCAAAGCAAGTGAAGCTGGAAAATGTTTTAAGAAATTCAAACTCAAAGAGCACGCTGCGGTGATTAACTGAATATTACGGTATGACTGTGAATCGTGGGTTATCACACAATATATCTAATGTTTAACCTTTGGCCGCTTCCATTATAGCACAATCCTATTTAGAACGCAACAAAATTTTTATTTTGTTGCGTTCAGCGGTTCGCTAAAAAACGTCAGTGGTGGCTCCCCACTGAACGCATACGGGCTAACACCCACAAAATACTGGTTGTTGTTGCGTTCGCCTTTCCGACACTTCCTCCCTCCCTTCGGTGCTTGCTAAACCAGCATATCACGTCACCGCCCGGAATGTCAACTCATTTTTCTCCCACGCTGGAGCGCCGCCGCTTATTTTTTGCGGCAAGCTGCTGGTCTGCCAAGGCATAAATCAGGGTCACGCTTTCACTGCTGCTCCGCTTACCGCCTCTGCAAGGTTCGGTAAAAAGGTTATTGCATCAAGAGAAATCTTTTTCTTCTTTACACTACTTCGTTTCAAAAAATATTCTTTACTTTTCATGTCGCAAACTGTAAAATAGGATTATCCAAATTTTTAACTCGGGAGGTAATCATTCATGAGCGTAAAAAGAATTGGTGTCCTTACCAGTGGTGGAGATGCACCCGGAATGAATCCCTGCGTCCGTGCCGTTGTCAGAACTGCGATTTACCACGGCATTGAGTGCTACGGCATCCGCCGTGGCTGGAACGGTTTGATTACCGGTGATATTATCCGGCTGGATGAAAAGAGCGTCGGCCACACCATCAACCGAGGCGGCACCATCCTCTACACTGCCCGCAGTAAGGAATTCATGACTGAAGAAGGTCAGCGCAAAGCCGTTTCTACCTGCAAGTTCCTGGGCCTGGACAGCATCATTGCCATCGGCGGCGACGGTACTTTCCGTGGCGCCAGAGCATTGAGCAAGTACGGCATCAATGTGATCGGTATCCCCGGCACCATCGATAACGACATTAGCTGCACCAATTACTGCATCGGCTTTGACACTGCCGCCAACACCGCCATTGAGTGCATCGACAAGCTGCGGGATACCATGCAGTCCCACGAGCGCTGCTCTGTGGTGGAGGTTATGGGCCGCAATGCCGGATACCTTGCCATGTATGTGGGCCTGGCCTGTGGTGCTACTGCTGTTCTGGTTCCGGAAGAGCCTATCGATTTTGAGCGGGATGTAATCGAGAAGATTCGCCAGGCTCGTTTCAACGGTTTCACTCATTACATGATTGTCGTTGCCGAGGGCGCCGGTTCCGCTTCGGAGATTGCTGCAAAAATCAAAGATGCCATTGATCTGGATCCCCGTGTGACGGTGCTGGGCCACATTCAGCGTGGTGGCACTCCCACTGGTCGTGACCGTGTTAACGCCACCAAGATGGGCTATTTGGCTGTGGAGCTGCTGCTGGCTGGCAAGACCAACCGTATCATTTGCACCCATGATGGTTCTTTCTCCGATGTGGACATC
>Ga0129308_1003698_pt1 | contig 10573 bp, 7 predicted proteins | sample L827metagenome_FD_94440 | JGI IMG/M metagenome (GOLD analysis project Ga0129308, IMG submission 94440) | Ring-tailed lemur group fecal microbial communities from Wisconsin, USA - L827 metagenome | ecosystem: Host-associated > Mammals > Digestive system > Large intestine > Fecal | place: USA... | reverse complement strand
TGCGGCGGAGATTCGTATGGAAAAGACAAAAGAAGCTGCAGCATTGAAATAATGGAAATTTGTAAAAACGCGATGCTTTTTGAGGCGGAATTCTGTAAAATGGCTTCAAAAGCATCGTTTTTTGATGGCTGTAATATGTATGATACGATGCTGCACATTTTCGAAGTCCCTGAACACAGGGACCGTCGGCATCGTTTTTTTGCAGACGATATGAAACTGGTAACATATATTGTGAAATAAAATTCAGAATTTTCTTGAATAAATGTTATAAAAATGTAATAATGAAGATAGTTGATACAGCATTGAGAATAGGTAGAAGTTATGAATATAAAACAGATTGCAAAAGAAGCCGGTGTTTCTGTTGCAACGGTGTCACGGGTGTTGAATCACCCGGAACATGTTGCACCGAAGACGCGGGAGCGAATTCAGAAAATCATGGAGCAGGAAGAATACAAACCGAACTGGTTTGCACAGGGGCTGAATTTTAACAGAACAAAGACCATCGGCGTTGTCATTCCCCATATTCTCAACGGTCCTTATATGGAGATCGCCAAGGGGATTGAAGATGTTGCACGGCAGAAGGAATATGTGACGTTCGTATGCAATATCGAGAAGGATCTGAAGCTGGAGGAGAATTATATTGAGCAGCTGCTGACCAGGCGCGTAGACGGCATTATTCTGATGTTTTCTGCGCAGGTTGACCGGTTGGCTCAGATGATTGAAGAACAGAAGGTACCGGTGGTGGTGGTCGGGGAGAATCAGAATGTCAGCAATTACAATGCCGTAAAGGTGGACTGCAGATTGGGTGCGCGCACCATGGTGGAGCATTTGCTGGAAAATGGCTATCGATCGATCGGTCTTCTGTGCGGGAAAGATCCGAAGCAGGAAAGTCTGGATATCCTGGAGGGCTATCGGCGGGTGCTGGAAGAGCATGCGATTTCGGAAAGAGAGGACTATATTCGCTTTGTGGATAATACAATAGAAGGAGGTTATCTGGGAGCCAAAAAGCTGATTGCCGGAGGTCCGCCATCTGTGATCTTCACATCCAGCGACAGCATCGCGTATGGTGCGATGGATGCGATCAAAGACAGCGGATTGAGCATTCCGCGGGATATTGCGGTAGCAGGGTTCGGAAATTATCGAATGTCCAATTTAGTAGAACCGAAGCTGACGACGGTGGAAATGCCGTTTCATAAGATGGGGGTCTACGGGGCACGTCTGCTTTTCGATTTGATCGAAGATGGGAATGGCTCAGAGGGTATCAGGCAAATTACCTTACAGACCAAATTACGAATCAGAAAATCATGTGGACATAGTGAAAGAATCGGGGAGATGTTTTAATGCTTAGTACAAATTTTTTAGGACTGAACTTGAAAAATCCAATTATCGTGTCTGCCGGTCCCTGGAACAGGGATGGAAAAGCACTTCGCAATTCTCTGGAGGCCGGCGCCGGCGCTGTTGTTACGGAAAGTATTGTCAGCGATACATTTCTGGATGTCAGACCGCGGATTGTATGTGATGATAACGGAGCGCAGAATATCAGACTGTACAGCGATATTCAGGTGGAAGGCTGGGAGCATGAATTATCAATCGCCAAAAAAAATGACGGTATTGTGATCGCCAGCATTTCCGCACAGACGCCGTCAGAGCTGGCGTATCTGGCGAGCAAGCTGGAACGATTCGGAGCGGATGCCATTGAAATTTCAGTATCCAATCCAATGATGGAATCGCTTGAAGTTGTGGCCTCGCATGCAGATGTTGTATTTGAGATGACGAAGGAAGTTGTATCAACCGTAAAAATTCCGGTAATGGTGAAGCTTTCGCAAAATACGACCAATATTTCCAAGGTCGCAAAGGCAGTAAAAGCTGCCGGCGGCTCCGGAGTCAGCGCCATCAATACGGTTCGGGGAATTCTGGGGGTTGATATTGAAACGGCGAAGCCAACACTGTCGACGTATGGCGGAATTTCCGGAGAATATATCAGACCGCTGGGACTGGCTTCTGTTGCAACGATTGCGCAGACCGTAGGCATTCCGATCTGCGGCATCGGGGGAATATCATCGATGCGGCATGTGCTGGAATACATGATGCTGGGAGCATCCGCTGTACAGATCGGAACGGCTGTGATGATGAATGGAATTCAGGTAGTCAGCAATATCATCGAAGATTTGGCGTGCTGGCTGGATGAGCATGGGATCGAATCTGTTCATGAGGTCAGAGGCAGAGCGCTGGAAAACCTGAAATCATTTGATGAGATGAAAATCGAACCCGCGATCAGTATGGACAATGGTGTGTCCTGTACGGAAAACTGCAATCAGTGTGTTGTGTCCTGTATTTATAATGCGATTACCAGAGATGGTGATACGATCAGCGTAAATCGGGACTGCTGCGAAGGCTGCGGCGTATGTGCCTGCGTCTGTCCGGCAAAAAAATTGCTGTTGACGTGGTAATTTGTGAATTAAGACTTGAAATATTCTGAAAACGTGGTATCATAAATATAAATGAAACTGGTTACACGGCCAGCACTTGTTAATTATATTTTCATCAATACAAAGGAGGATGAATGTTATGTATAAGTGTAGTTTAGAAAGAATGTCAGACAAGATCAAAACTTTTTCACAGTACGGCGATGCAGGACACGGCGGTATCACAAGATATTCACTGTCACCTGAAGCTAAGATGGCAAGAGAAGAGTTCATCAAGAGAATGAAAGCGATCGGAGCAGAAATCGAAATCGATGACCTCGCTAATATCTACGCAACGCTTCCTGGATCAGATCCAAACGCAAAGAGAATCATCACAGGTTCACACTGTGACTCCGTTAAGAACGGCGGTAACTATGATGGTATCTTAGGTGTAATGAGTGCAATGGAAGCTCTGGAAACAATCGCAGCAGAAAACATTCCTCACAAGCACCCAATGACAGCATACATAATGACGAACGAAGAAGGTTCCCTTTATCCGCCTGCAATGATGGTATCCGGTATCCTGTGCAACGATTATCTGCCGCCTGAACTGGCAAAGAACTTCCAGTATGACGCGATGATGGCTTCCAAGGCGATGGAAGATCACGAAGGAAGTGAAAAGACGTTCGGAGAGGCTCTGGAAAAGTCCGGTTACAAAGGTGACAAGGCAAACAGAATGAGCCCGGAAACATGTCTCTGCAACTTCGAAGCACACATTGAACAGGGTCCTATCCTCGAAGATAACGACAAAGAAATCGGCGTAGTTGACTGTGTACTGGGAATGTTCAACTACACATTGAGATTCAAGGGATTTGCAGCACATGCTGGTACGTTCCCGATGAACAAGAGACACGATGCGCTTTATGCAGCATCACAGGCTCTGATTTATCTGCATGATGAAATCGATAAGCTGGGAAGACCTGAACTGGTATACACGACAGGCGAAATTTACTGCCATCCATGCGTACACACAGTAATTCCTGACGAAGTAGAATTCTCTCTGGACGTAAGACATACAGATCCGGCAGTTCTCGAACAGGTAATGGATATTGTGAAGAAGATCGCTACAATGAAGTGGGCTGGATGCGACTGTGAAATCCAGGAAAACTGGAAGAGAGATACTGTTGCATGGAATGAAAAATTAGTAGGCTATGTACAGGAAGCTGCAGATGAAGCAGGCGTATCCAACATGCCGATCCATTCCGGCGCAGGACACGACTCACAGTTCATCGCATACATGATGCCGTCCACGATGATCTTCGTACAGACCAAAGATGGATTATCTCATTGCGAACCTGAATTTGCAAAACCGGAACACTGCACAGATGGCGCAACTGTGCTTCTGAATGCAATGCTGAAGGCTGACGCTGAATTCGAAGGTTAGGCCGAAAGCAGATCGGCATAAGGGTCGATCATAATTGGTTGATTTAGCTGCATTTCAACAGACTTATTACAGAGCCTTTAGGGGAATGCAGCTTTTTTATCATAAGCTATATGCAAATATGCCGTAAGGAGGAATTAAATTGAGTAAAGTAGTAAAAGCAAATTACACTGCTGAAGCTGTAGCTGGTTTCACTCACAGAACAGCTATGGAAGAAGCAGGAAGATGTCTACTGTGCCATGATGCACCATGTAGCCAGGGCTGCCCTGCTGGAACTGATCCTGCAAAATTTATCAGATCCATTCGCTTCAGAAATATCAAGGGTGCTGCTGAAACAATCAGAGAAAACAATATCTTAGGCGGAAGCTGCGCAAGAGTATGTCCATATGACAGACTTTGCGAAGAAGCCTGCAGCAGATGCGGCATTGATAAGCCGATCGAAATCGGCAAACTGCAGAGATATGCGATTGAGCAGGAAGAACTGTTCGGCATGCAGACTCTGGAAGCACCGGCTGATAAGAAGGGCAACGTTGCATGCGTTGGTGCGGGTCCTGCATCACTGGCAGCAGCAGCAGAGCTGGCAAAGGCTGGTTACAATGTAACGATTATCGAAAGAGAAGCGAAGGCAGGCGGCGTTCTTACATATGGAATCGTTCCAAGCAGATTACCGCAGGCAGTCGTAGATCACGACATCGCACAGGTTGAAGGACTTGGCGTAAAGTTTGAATTCAACAAGGAAGCAACTGCTGCAGATCTGGACGGCTACGATGCAGTATTCGTAGGAGCTGGTCTGTGGGGCGCAAATCTTCCTGGAATTGAAGGAATCGACAAGAAGGGCGTATACGCTGCAGTTGATTTCCTGAAAGAAGCAAGAACAACTGGAGAAAGCTACAACCCTGGAAAGAGAGTTCTGGTAGTAGGCGGCGGCGACGTAGCAGTTGACTGTGCTGTAACAGCAAAACTGTTGGGCGCTGAAGATGTTAAGATCGTTTACAGAAGAACGCTGGAAGAAGCTCCTGGAAACATGAACGAATTCCAGTATGCACTCTCTCTGGGAATCGGCATCACAACGGGAATGGCTCCTGCTGCAATCACTGGCGGAGATGCTGTTGAAGCCGTAGAGTTCAAAGGTTTCAGAGATGAAGCTGCCAAGCTGACATTAAGCGCAGATACGATCGTATTCGCAACTGGTCAGACTGCTGAAGATATGACTAAGGTTGCTCCTGTTAAGGTAACAGCTAAGGGCACGATCGAAGCAGAAAACGGTGTTGCCGGCGATAAGTACTTCGCTGCTGGAGACATCGTAAACGGTGGTAAGACTGTTGTAGAAGCAGTTGCGGCTGGTAAAGTGGCTGCTGCAGAAATGATTGCTTACCTCGAAAAGAAAGGAGTGAAATAGAATGGCAGTTAAGAAAGATTTATCCATTAACTATTTAGGAGTAGATTGTCAGAATCCGTTCTTTCTTTCCTCCTCACCGGTAGGAAGCAACTATGACATGGTATCCAAGTGCTATGAAACAGGTTGGGGCGGTTGTTTCTACAAAACAGTTGGTATCTTTATTGCGGACGAATGTTCTCCAAGATTTGACCAGACAAACAAGGAAGGAAAGCCTTGGATCGGTTTCAAAAACATGGAACAGATTTCTGACAAACCGACAGAACTGAACTTCGAATATATGTACAGACTGATGAGAGATTATCCGGATCATGTTACAGTAGCATCCATCATGGGTTCCAGTGAGGAAGAATGGAAGCAGCTGGCTAAGATGTGTGATGAGTGCGGCGTTCCTCTCATCGAAGGTAACTTCTCATGTCCTCAGATGACAAGCCACGCAATGGGTTCGGACGTTGGTACAAACCCGGAACTGGTTAAGAAGTACTGTGAAGCAGTTACAAGCGTTACAGATATTCCGTTCATCGCTAAGATGACGCCGAATATCACAACGATGGAAATTCCAGCAAGAGCTGCTTTAGAAGGCGGCGCTGCCGGCGTATCCACGATCAATACAATCAAGTCCATTACGAACATCGATTTCGAAAACATGACAGCAATGCCTGTTGTAAACGGTAAATCCTCGATTTCCGGTTACTCCGGTGCTGCAGTTAAGCCGATCGCATTGAGATTCATTGCAAATCTGCTGCAGGATGAAATCGTTGGCAAGAGAGATCTTTCCGGTATCGGCGGTATCGAAACCTGGAGAGATGCTGCAGAATTCCTGGCACTGGGCTGCAAGAACATCCAGGTTACAACTGCGATCATGCAGTATGGATACAGAATCGTAGAAGATATGATCTCCGGCATGATGCACTTCATGGATGAAAAGGGCTACAACAAGCTGGATGAATTTGTTGGCTGTGCACTGAACAACATCATTCCGGCGGAAGATCTGAACAGAGACTTCAAGATTCTGCCTAAATTTGATGATGACAAGTGCGTTGGCTGCGGAAGATGCTATGTTTCCTGCTACGATGCTGCACATCAGGCAATCGACTGGAATGAAGAAAAGAGAAGACCTGAACTCAATGATAACTGCGTAGGATGCCACCTGTGCCTGAACGTTTGTCCGGTACAGAACTGCATTACTCCGGGAGAAATCAAGTGGAAGGAAGGCAGAACTCCGGTTGATATCGCTATGAAAACAAAATACGAATAGGTCAAACTACACTTTAAACCTATCTGGGAGAATCGCTGAGTACCAGCGATTCTCTTTTTGTTTTGTACAGAAAATTGTTTTGTATGGAAATCTATTTGCAATCGAGGTATAATGAACATAAGAAATTAATTTCTTGTCGAAGGAGGGTATTATGAAGATAGAGTTTTGCGGAGCATCGAACGGCGTGACAGGTTCCTGTCATTTGATTACGACGGAACATCACAGCATTTTGCTGGACTGCGGACAGTTTCAGGGAGGAAAGGCGCAGGAGGCTTTGAATTATGAACCATTTCCGTTCAATCCGGCAGAAATTGATTATATGGTTCTCAGCCATGCACATATTGATCATTGCGGCAGAATTCCGCTCCTGGTTAAGCGAGGCTTTAAAGGTGCGATCTATTGTACGGATGCTACGGCAGATCTGCTTGCTGTCATGTTGAAGGACAGCGGATATATCCATGAAAAAGAAGCCGAATGGAAGAATCGAAAAAATGAACGGGCCGGAAGGCCTCTTGTAGAGCCTCTTTATACATATAATGAGGCGGTAGATGCGTTGAAATACGTGAAACCGGTTCTCTACGATCAATTGATTGAGCTGAATGATGAGATGAAGATCGTGTTCAACGATGCCGGACACATTTTGGGCTCTGCGATCACAGAGCTTTGGATTACGGAAGGTGATGATGTCTCCAAAATTGTATTTTCCGGAGATTTGGGCGTTATGGATCGTCCGATCCTCAGAAATCCGACCAAGATCAAGAAAGCCGATTATGTCATCATGGAAACTACCTATGGAAACCGGCTCCACCCGTCGAATTCCATGGATGTGAAGAAATTGATGGATATTATCCGGGAAACAGCTGCCAGAGGAGGAACAACCGTAATTCCGTCCTTTGCAGTTGGAAGAACGCAGGAATTAATCTATGAACTGAATCGTGTCTATAACAGCGACAGTGAATACCGGAAGGATTTTGAAAACCTGATGGTTTATATCGACAGCCCGATGGCGACAACCGCGACAGAGGTTTTCAAACGGAACGCGCAGGTATTTGATGAGGAAACGAAGGAATACATTACCAGAGGCGATAATCCGCTGGATTTTAAAAACCTGAAATTTACAAGAACCAGTGAAGAATCCATGTGGCTCAATACAAATCAGGAGCCAAAGGTGATCATCTCTGCGAGCGGGATGTGCGAAGCAGGAAGAATCAGACATCACCTCAAACACAATCTCTGGAACAAAAAGTCGAGCATCATCTTTGTCGGCTATCAGGCAGAAGGCACTCTGGGCAAAGTGCTGCTTTCCGGGGTTAAGGAAGTAACGCTGTTTGGGGAAAAAGTTCAGGTGAATGCGCAGATCCATAACCTGGAAGGATTTTCCGGACATGCGGATCGTGATGGTCTGCTGGAATGGCTCTCAGGGTTTCAGAAGGAGCCGAAAAAAATCTTTTTGGTACACGGAGAACCGGATTCCAAGGAGGCTTTTGCCAAAACGGTTCAGGAAAAATTAGGGTATGAGCCGGTTGTCGTACATGGAAATTCGGAATTTGTATTGCAAAAGGATGAGGTGGTCAGCATGCAGGAGGCAATGGCGGAGGCGATCGATGCCGATGTGCTGAACAATACGCAGGAACGCCTTTTGGATGTACACCGAAGAATTGAAGATATTTTGTACAATACCAAATTGGCAGTGGGCGAAACGATGTCGGCTGAGAAATTGTCTAAAATCAACAATCTGGTATTGGAACTTGAAAAATCGACGATCAATTTGGGGGCGGCTGTCAGTGAAGAAGATCCATCCTCAGAGGTGCAGGATTGATATTTCGTATCGCAATAGATACAAAAATGCTGACAATGCGAAATTAATGAGAAAAAATCTTAAATTTGTGATACAATAGATAGAAGTGTGAGTTATAATGAGATAGGGTGATCAGAGTGTCCATTTTAAGCAGCATCAGAGAGAGCGTACAGCAAGTAGCAGATGCGATCAGCGTTGCGATTGGTGTCGAAGTAGAAATTGTAGATAATCGATTGAGAATTATAGGCGGAACAGGCGCCTATCATCATCAGATTGGACAAAAGGAAGAAGGCGGAGATCTGGAAAGCAACTTCCTTTATGCCCGTGTTTTGCGTACAGGCAAAACACAAGTTGTTCGCGATGCCCGACAGGCGGATGATTATGATGATGCAGAGCAGGGACGTACGATCTCCGGAGAGCTGGCTGAAATCTGTACGCCGATCATATTAAAGGGTGAGGCGATCGGAATCATCGGTTTGGTTGCCTTTACACAGGAACAGCGACATCTGATGCTGAAGAAAGGCGAAAGTCTGGTTACCTTCGTAGAGAAAATGGCGGATTTGCTGGCCGCCAAGGCAGAACAGCAGGAAGCGCTGGAGGATGTGGAGATTTCCCGAAATGAGATGTCTACTGTTTTGGAAACAGCGCATGAAGGAATTTTTGCCCTGGATCAGAAGGGGTATGTAAAACATTGCAATAACAGAGCTGCAACTCTGTTTGATACGACAAAGCAGGGACTGATCAATCAGCATATCAGCAGATTGATGCCGGGAAGTCCGGTGCTAAAAGTACTGGAAAGTGGAAAAGGGTATACGGAAAATGAGGAGATTTTTAAAGTAGAAGGCAGACAGCATCATTTTATTGTAACTGCGAAGCCGTTTTTTTCTGGAGATGAGACGGATGGAGTTGTCGTGTCATTCAGAGATATTCAGGAGGCGCAGAAGCTGGTTTACAACTTCAGCAACCGCAATATTAAGAATACAGTAGATGATATTATCGGCACCAGTGAAAAAATTATGGTTGCCAAAAAGCAGGCTCTGATTACGGCACGCAGCAATTCGACGGTACTGATTACAGGAGAAAGCGGCACCGGAAAAGAAATGTTTGCAAAAGCGATTCATTATGCCAGCGCGCGTGCGGACAATCCGTTTGTCACGGTAAACTGCGGTGCAATTCCTGAGAACTTGCTGGAAAGTGAACTGTTTGGATATGAGAAAGGCGCCTTTACGGGTGCCAGTGAGAAAGGAAAAGCCGGTAAGTTCGAGCTGGCTGACGGCGGTACGATCTTCCTCGATGAAATCGGTGATATGCCGTTGCATCTGCAGGTGAAGATTTTGCATGTGCTGCAGAATATGCGATTTGAACGAGTCGGTGGAAACCGCAGCATTCTGGTTGATGTGCGTGTGATTGCGGCGACCAATAAAGATCTTGAGAAGCTGATTGATTCCGGGGAATTCCGGGAGGATCTCTATTATCGTCTGAGCGTCATTCCGCTTTCGATTCCGCCGCTGCGGGAACGAAAGGATGACATCAGAATGCTGATGTATCATTTCCTGAAAAAATACAATACCTTTATGAACCGCAGTATCGAACGATTTTCGCCGGAGGTGGAGGAACTTTACCGCAATCATGACTGGCCGGGAAATGTTCGGGAACTGGAAAACGCGGTGGAATACGGTACGAATATGGCATTTGGCAATGTGATTGATATCGACGCAGTGCCGACCCGGATTCTGAAAAAGGATGAGGGGATCATGAAGTTCAAGAATTTGGACATGCCGTTGAATGAGCAGGTAAAAATCTATGAGCGCGAAATCATTATGCGCAAGATGAAACAGCACAACGGTGTAAAAGAAGTGGTCGCCAAAGAGCTGGGACTATCCAGAGCAACCTTGTATAGAAAGCTCTCTGAGCTTGATATAAATTAATTACATTAACTTAATTTTATTTAGGGAGGTAAATTATGTTAAGAGAAGCATTACCTAAGATTATTACAGACACACTGCCAGGACCGAAGGCGCAGGAAGTCATTGACAGAAGAGCAAAGGCTATGCCGAATGCAATCGGATGCGGATATCCATGCGTAATCGAAAGAGGCGAAGGCGCAATGATCGAAGACGTAGACGGAAACATCTTCCTTGACTGGGTAGGTGGAGTAGGCGTACTGAACATCGGATACAGCCAGCCACAGCTGATCGAAGCAGTAAAGGCACAGTCCGAAAAGTTCTTCCACTCCATGATGAACATCACAACACACAAACCGTACATCGAATTA
>Ga0129308_1003697_pt1 | contig 10579 bp, 11 predicted proteins | sample L827metagenome_FD_94440 | JGI IMG/M metagenome (GOLD analysis project Ga0129308, IMG submission 94440) | Ring-tailed lemur group fecal microbial communities from Wisconsin, USA - L827 metagenome | ecosystem: Host-associated > Mammals > Digestive system > Large intestine > Fecal | place: USA... | reverse complement strand
TCTTCCTTACTGTACTTCAATGGAAACCTCCTTGTACGAAATGATGGTGGGATGTGTATCGATTATCTATTCTTACTGTACAACATCCCACATTTTCGTGTCCAGTTTTAGTTTACCACTACATAACAACTGACGCAACAACACCCCTACTTGATAAGTAGGGGTGTTTTCTTTTTTCATGTTCTTATCGATAGACTCTTGTAAAGATAAAATTCTGATACATCCACATACAAACATTTTATCTTTCCTGCGAGCTGTATTTACTATATTCATCAACGATTGCATTCTCGTACAAATCTTTTATAATAAACAACCAGTACACGACAAAATTATAACGGCATTGTACGCCTCGGTCTATTTCAGACGGATATCAAGGTCATTGATAAAGACCGTGATGACCCAATCGAATACGAACTTGCACAGCTTCACAACGGAATCATTTTGCCGTATATATATATGCCATCAGTAGGGATTTTTCTTTTTCATATGATACACAATTCAGATTCATCAAGACCTTTGGGCTACATTGATATTTTCCACGGTTACAGCAGGATTCTTGTCAACACCATACCCGCCTTTTCAGGCGGGCATGGTGCAAGGTTTGTTTTTTATATAGTGGGTTTACACAGGGGAGTGGTTAAATGGTTATTTACATGGGTATGTGTCCGATTGTCTGACTTTTTTCTTGAAAACTTTTTTACAAAATAAGTATTAATCTATATTTACATTCATATATAGATTTACAGTATTATTTATATAAGATAGTAATAATAAAATATATAAATATACAGAGAAAGGATTATATAAATTAAAATATTAAAAAAGTTTTGTGAAAAAAAGTCAGACAACCGGACAAGTAACAATCATTATTACGATTTCCCTGTGTAAACCCTGTGTGTATATCCCCTCCCCGGTGAAACCGGGGAGGACAATCTTCTATCATGCGTCTATCGCTACTTACGCCGCCATAGACAGCCGATATTCCTCTTGGATATCCTCTAGGCTCTCTACTACGGGGGAATCAATCAAGCATACATAATAATTCCCACTTGTATAGATTCCGCCCTGTTCTATGCGTACATCTCTGCCATAGGCTTCATAGTCGATATAATTTGCTAAGATACTTCCCGTTGCGGACAATTCCTGTATCATTCCGAACTCATGTATGAAATAATAGCCTAAGTCGGAATCATCTGCAATATCTTCACATATCATAAAACAATCTGTATTATCTAATAGCGTGATTAGTTCCTCAATGCTCCCTGTGTATTCCCCTAATTCAAGTAATGCTTCAAACTGCTTTATAGAACAGTCGGCTTCTATTATCTTATGAGCAAGACAATTCAGCATAGAGAGACTTTCATATTCACCCAAACAATCAGTCAAGCCGCTAATCCCGGAATCATAATCCGCTATCATGATTTCTTCATATCGGATTCCGTCAATCCCGATTTTCTGCAAGGCTCTTTCCAATTCCTTTTCCGTAGTAGGAAAATCTATCCACTTTCCAATCAACTCGCCCTCTGCATACTTTCCAAGATTCACAATAAACGCAGACAATACTTTTTCGTACATAACACTGTATCTCCTTTTTTCTTAATGCACCCGTACTTTTTTCTCTATACCTGGAAATAAACAAAACATGGATTCTTGCCGAGAAACTAGAGGACATACCCCGGCGTGAGCCGCCGTACCCTGTCCGTCCATATGCCGTTGTCGAGCCGCAGGCTCGATCAACGTGCATATGGGTGGATGGGGTGTGGCGGTTCGTGCCGTGGGTATGTGTTGCAAGGGTGTCAAGAGGGGCTTGCCCCTTTTGCAAAATATGGCGAAACTGTAAGTTATCGCTGTATTTTGCTACAGCCATTCCGAAGAGAGAGACACGGCAAGGGAAAGCCATACACTCCCGGCAGAGACAGGCAAGCACTACCGCTGACAATATACGAGGGGCATTGTTAAAAACATAACAAACTTTTACTTGGGGAGATTGACAAAAATTTAACAATGCGCTATTATATATATAACAGATAGAACAAGAAAGGAGTGAACAGAATCGGATATTTGTCATTTGACGCAAGCGTCAAAATCCACTACTCCGGCAAGTATGCAAGTACCAAAACACGGAAAACGGGTCATGGCGGCGTCAATGGCTATATCCGTCATATTGACCGTGGAACAGACCGTAAGAATGGCTGTGAGGTAGAACATAGCAACCCGGACATCAACCCGGATTTTACACTTGAAAATGAATCCTATTACAAGGATTCAGACGGAAACTGGAAGAAAACAGAACGCTCAAAGGATATGGTAAATGCAGTGAATCGGCGTGTGCAGTATGCGAAAGAACACGGGGCGAGGATTTCATCAAAAGGTCAGAATGACACAGTTATTGTCCGTCCTCTTATCGTACAGCTTGATGAAGATGTAATTTCAGACAACGAGGATTCGTGGGCGTGGGATTCCATAGAGATTCTTGAAGATATGTTCGGAAAAGAAAATATCGTTGGATTCTCTATCCACAGGGACGAAACGAATGTACACATTCATGTTGTCTTTGTTCCCTGTCACGAAACAGAAAAAGGAAACGGGCAAGTGAAATGCACTATCTCACAAACCAAATTTTTCCGAAACCCGAAACAGCTTGCAGGTATGCACAGGAAAATCCGAAAGAACCTTTGCAATAAAGGTTACGACATTGAGCAGGAAAATAAGCCAATCGAGGAACAGTTGGCAGGATACTATGACAAACAGGGGGAATGGCACCAACAGGGCTTGACCCCCGACCAATTAAAACAGCTTACAGAAAAAGAAATAGCTTTAAAAATGGAGGAAATTGACATGAGATTACGAAAAGAAGAAATGGAAAGACTTGAAAAAGCCATGCTTGATATGCAGAAAGCCGCAAAAGCGAATCAACAGGAAATCGAGAAAAGCCGTGAATCCTTAGCGGCACAGCAGACAGCCCTTGAAAATGACAGGGCAAGCGTACAGGCACAAATGCAGGCTCTTGTGGAAGAAAAGGTAGCTGTACAGAAAATGAAGCAGGAAGCGGAAGAAATGCTGTCACAGGCGTACTCTACAGCAGATGTTTGCAATCAGATTTTATCTGATGAAAAGAATCTGAATAAAAAGTTCTTGGAATTTCTTGACCGTGAGGGAAAACGGACGAACACGCAAGTACGGGAGTTCGTGGAACGCTTATACAAGAAGTTCCAAAAAGAACGCAAGGAAAGTTTGAGCGATTGGCAGTTGGAAATGTTACGAATGAGAAAAGAACAGGGGCGGCAAGGCACACTTGATGATATGTTCCCTATCATCAATGCAGAAGCAACTAGCGGATATGATTTCTCCTTATAAAAAAATGAGATACTCCATACATGATGTGGGGTATCTCATTTTCTTATTGGCAAGGCTCTTGAAAAGTAGTAAATTAGTAGTAAAAAGTGGGCTTTTTCTGTCCGAAAATGCCATTTAGCCCAGTATTTAAGGCATTTCTTGAAAAATGTTTATTTTTAAAAAAAAATTTAAAGCTAGGAGATATTGTACAATTAAAAACTAAAGATAGAGGATGGATGCATTCTATAATTATATCATGTAAAAAAGGTGGCGAATGGAGATATGCAGCTCATTCAAATAACCATAAATACGAGAAAGTTTCAAAAATAAAAGATTCGAAATATTGCAAATATAGAATAATAAGACCTAAATAATATAGGCGTGAAAAGAGCAGTGTTTTTTGGAGGTGATTGCGTGGTGAAAAAAATAAAATATATTATTGTCATATTGATTGTATTTGCAATTCTGGTAGGAGGATATCTTATTTATACGTTTGCAGATTCAGACGAATATATGGCAGTCAGTGAAAATGGATACTGGAGAGGGGTCGTTTTTACGATGTCTACTTCTAAAGATTATAAATATGATAGCGACCTTGCTGTAGTATATCAAGGCAATGAGGATGGCAATCTTGGAGAAAACGTTAGCGTTCAATGGTATTGTGATGAAAATGAAAATCAGGAAGATTATGGCATTGAATGTGAAGAACCATATAAAAGGCAAAATCTTAAGTTTTATTTATGGAATACCATAAATAAAAAATATTTTTACCAGGTGGCTGAAGGTGAAATAGAACCTGACAGAGATAAAAAAATTGCAATAGAAATAGAATGGAAAGAGAAAGGAAAAACTTGGAATGATACAATATATATGAATATAAAGTGATTTATAAGTAGTTCAGTTGACAGGAGCAAGAGAAACAGGTGAAGGTGTTAACACCGTAAGAATCTATACTTATGATTCCAACGGCAATTAGACGGCTGAAGTTACGAAGGAAGGATCAGTAGAGACAAAAAGGCATACCTTTGCATACGACGAAGCAGACAGACTGACAGGGTTAACCGCCAAAGAAGGAGACCCCGTTACTCTGACGCAGACCAACAAATACAGCGGCGACGGTCAACGTATAGAAAAGGAAGAGACAAAGCTTGTAGCAGGCTTTGTCGGAGAAAGTACGGAGACGACGAAGAGGACTACTACTATCAGAACGGAGCGGTGCTTTATACCAGAGACGTAGAAAGCTGGTATCTATACAATTAGGATATACGTGAGAGTACGTCAAGTATAGTAGGAGAAGGCGGCAACGCTGCAGCCACATATGAATATGATGACTTTGGAAATACCGCTGTAACAAGCGGAGCTGACTTTGATAATGAGATCTGCTATACAGGACAGATTTATGACAGAAGCAGCGGACTTTATTACTATAATGCCAGATACTACGATCCTGAAAACGGCAGGTTCATAACACAGGATACATACAGAGGAGAAAACACAGAACCTGATACACTCCACCTGTATGCGTACTGCGCGAATAACCCGATCAATTACGTAGATCCGAGCGGACATAAAGTAATTGCTTCTGGATGGAACTGGGGTTTATATGATTCAAATCCCAAACATGCTCCTAAAAAAATAGACAAGTTCAAAAAATGTAAAATTTAAACTAAAAAAATTTGGTAAGAAATTTGCACCGAAAATATTATAAATGTTCTTGCACTATATGCAGAAACGAAAAAGAGAACTGCTTGGGTGACTATAAAATCACAGAGTCATTGGAGTACATCGGGTACAATACATTAGATTCGTACTTGAGAAGTTTACTTTAAAGACAGTAGTAGAACTAAAAAAGTTGCTACTTCAAAAAAATTATATTTATATGAACGTATGAATGCTTGCTGATAATACCGGTTTTAAGGAGGATATTATTTGTGAAAATTGGAAACAGGATAAAACATACTAATTTATCTAAAAGTATAGCATTGTTCAGCATAATACTAATTGTTTTGTGTTTCTCTGCTTGTACAAAAGAAGAGGACACAGCTAACACGAAGCTTTTGTATGAGGCTTGTATGGCTTCTGATTACGAGAAGATCCAGGAACTAGTCAAAAAGGATGACGTATCTCTTGATAATTGCAGTATGGCTGAAGAAAATGACGGAGACAAGAGGATACTGGAAGCTGTGATAAATGCAACATCAATAATAGATGAGAAAACCTGTTCGCTACTGATAGAAGCCGGAGCGGAGCTTGACGGGAAGGATGAATATGGAGAAACATATCTGCAGGAGCTGATTGATTTAAACTCACTGGGGAATGGGCAGAGCATCGACCTTCTGAATATGATGCTGAAGGCAGGAGCAGATATAAATATAAGAGGAGATAACGAATACAACGTGACAGCGTTTGAATATCTGATGGATGTGTCTCCTTTAGCCTGCAAAGACTTTGAAAAAATGTGCAAAATTTTTACTGAAAACATGGATGAAATATCCCAGAAAACACTGTCGCAGGCATTGCAAAAAGAAGCAAGACTTGAGGCAGCGCCAATCATTTTAGAAGCTTTGGATAAGAGCGGTCAGAGCATTGATGTAATATCACCTTTATTGGCGGCAGTAGTAAAAAGTGAAGATGATGAAACAATCATGTCCCTTATAAAAAATAAAAGCTATGATGAGAAGGAAATGCAGAATATTGTTGTGTTTGCAGCGGCAAATTGCAGTGTTAAGGTAATGGAAGCTCTTGACACTACGGCATTTGATATTTACTGTCATATTGGAGAAAATGAAATGTCAGCTCTTGATGTTGCAGCAGCATACAATGATGAAAAAATGATCAGTTATCTTCTTGATAAAGGGCTAGATTTAAAGGAATCTGATTCCAATTATGATGATGAGGTTGATAATGAATGGGTAGAAGGCTATATGCAATCTTCAGAAATTTTGAGTTATACTCCGATTTCAATGGCTCTTGTAAGAGGCAGAGCAGATAACGTAGAGTTCCTTTTAAAAAAGAACACGGATTTTCAGGAAAACTCATGGTGTATAGCATGCATTTATGGCAATAAAGTATCAATTGATATTCTGCTTGATAATAATTTCAGACAGCAGAAGGAGTATATTTACAGAGCATATTTAAGCTCTGATAAAGATACAGTTAAGTATATGCTGGATAAAGGTATAAGCTATGATGTTTCAGAATATGGCGAACCGTTGATGGATACTATCAATGAAAACAACTATTTGAAACCGTTAGGCGAATTGATAAAGATGGTTTCATGATGATGGTGGAAGAACTTGTGACTGCTGGAACCCTATTTTGAAGAACGGTTAGCTGATAATATGTCTAACGGTTTAAATTCCATATTCTATTGATAAGAGCAAAGACTGCTGTATAATGCAGCTTCGCCCCTGTCAAAGTATTGTTTTTGTTGATTGTTCTTATTTCTGTTCGGCGGCTGTGAGATGTTCCATATAATGCACGAGATTCAGCATGGCATTTTCACCGGCATCAATATCCGTTTGATAGGAAATGATGTTGAGGTTCGGAACCTTGCTGTAGAACAGATCACATTCTGTATGCTTCAGGGTGGCGAGGCTTTCATCCTCCTCACGGAGCAGTGCTTTATACCAGAGACGGAAGTGGAGCGAGAAGTTCAATGAACCTGATGGGAGCGGGCGGCAATATCATAGCGACGTTCAGAGGCACAGGCGACAGTGAAAGCTGGTATCTATACAATAAGGATATACGTGAGAGCACGTCAAGCATCATAGGAGCGGACGGAGAAGCCGCAGCTACATATGAATATGATGACTTTGGGAATACCGCTGTAACCGGTGGAGCTGATTTTGACAATGAAATCTGCTACACAGGACAGATATATGACAGGAGCAGCGGGCTATACTACTATAATGCCAGATACTACGATCCTGAAAACGGCAGGTTTATAATGCAGGACACCTACAGAGGAGAAAATACAGAGCCTGATACACTTCATCTGTATGCGTACTGCGCGAATAACCCGATTAATTATGTGGATCCGAGCGGGCATAAAAGATATAAAAAGATATTTGGCATTTCGTATGGAAAAAAAGGAACGCAGTCGTATACACATTTTGAAGCAGAGATAACACTTAATATAAAAAATAAGAAGGGATCGAAGAAGAAAGGGATATATAATCCAAAAGCAACCCCTAAGATAACAACCTCTTGGTGGATTACAACAACCGGACTGATTAAGGATTATAAAAAAACATCGAAAGATCACGAAAAATACGTGGCACGTTTTTCGTGGGGATATTCAAATGCATTTAACAATATTACAAGACCTGGGCTTCATGGTTATTATGTACTTGACATAACGATAAAAGCAGATCGCAAATATGAAGCATTTCGAGCAACAATACCGAAAGGTTCATACCCTATTAAATGGGGGAACCAAAAAAGGTACAAAAATATTTATGGCAACAAAACATATATGTCAGGGACTCTTAAATGATAATTTATGAGGAGGTTAATAAAATGATAAAAAAGGGAATATTACTTTTTTTATTAATCACAGTAGTTTTATGTGGGTGTTCATATAATTATTATATGAACAATTCTGATGAAGAACCGATCATTAAGGTAGTAGATAATAACTTTAATGTTACTGTGGATGAATGTATTAAAATATTAAATGATGGCATAGCAGATGAAAATCTGGATCCGATTCAGGAAGACTACGTCGTGTCTGAATACGAAGGCTGTGTAATGTATAAATCTTTAATAAATGATAAGTTAGCAATCAGATTCATAAAATCGGACAAAGAAAATACTGATATAGGTATCATTCAGCTGATTGTTCTTGATTCGTATGAGAATCAAGAATATAAGAAGGTTGTCAAAGCTACTGATGACGATTATAATACTGCGGCAGAATACTATAAAATAATATGCAATAGCGTAGAGCCTAGATTTGAAACAGACAGGTTCTTAAAAATGTACGATAAAGATGGAGGCACTTATAGCAACGATGTAATTGTGTTTGACTATCGAAAATATGTTAGCATTACGGAGGTTATGTGGAACGAAGAGATAAATTTGTACCAAATATTCAGTTCAAATGATTTATTTAACCAATATGAAAATGAATTGTGGGATGATATAAACCAGTATTTTTTCTTGGAAGAATTTGTATATATCAACTAACATCATAGCAACATCCAGAGGCGAATAGGACGCTGAAAGCTGGTATCTTTACAATAAGGATATACGTGAGAGTACGTCAAGTATAGTAGGAGAAGGCGGCAACGCTGCAGCCACATATGAATATGATGACTTTGGAAATACCGCTGTAACAAGCGGAGCGGACTTCGATAATGAGATATTATGCTATACGGGGCAGATTTATGACAGAAGCAGCGGACTTTATTACTATAATGCCAGATACTACGATCCTGAAAACGGCAGGTTTATGACACAGGATACATACAGAGGAGAAAACACAGAACCTGATACACTCCACCTGTATGCGTACTGCGCGAATAACCCGATCAATTACGTAGATCCGAGCGGGCATACGTTTAAAAGTTTGTATAGTACATTAAGCAAAGCTCAAAAGAGAAAACTGAATAGCAGTCAACTTAATGCAGTAAAAAAGATTCCTAGTAAAAAAAGTCATTTTGGGAGGAATAAACATAATACAGGATTGCCATCAACAAAGGCGAAAGCCAAAAAGCAAGGTTGGAAATTTGATTTTGGAAGCGTGGCGCATCAATTTAATCAGAAAACGAGAAACGTAGGTAGAAAGCGTATTAAGTGTGGTAATGTAAAGTATAAAAAAGGGAATAAAGAGGTTATCTATTATTATGATGGCACAAAAAATAATACACCTGAAGATAGAGGATCGTATAACTATGCCAGTGGTAATAATGAAAATCATACATTGAAAGATGTGGTTACATGGGATGCATGGGGAAACAGTTCTACAAAATATGGAAGTAGTGGATGTGACAGAACAACACCAGGGCAACGACTTGGCTGTACTCCTCAAGTTGACTTTTCGAAAACAGCAAAGACGGCTATAGAGGCATTAAAGAAATTGAAGATGTATGGAACGGTTCGATAATACAGACTATAGGAGGAAAAGTTGCAATGAAGAATAAGGCTGCGGTTTTTAAGGAGTATTCTACTGCATTACTTACAATCGGCAGTGTTATTGCCGGTACATTTAACTGTCTGTTTTATTACGTATACGGTATTGGGGCGTATGTTTACTTCATAATGAATTTTTTAATAATAGGTCTATTGATTTATTTATGCCGGCGTATACATGATAAATTCATTGATGAAGAAGGATTTGCTGTTTTTTACATGGTAACAATAACTGTTGTAATCCCATTTGTATTGGGAAGCTTCCTATCATTGGTTTTAGCAATAGAATAGAAAACTCATGGTTTGCATTATTCTGAATGAAGTGGTAAAGAAAAATAGAAGTAGTAAATCATAAAAGGGTGGTATACAATGCAGACATTTAATAGAAGAGTCGTGCCGATTATTGTTATTCTGAATTTCATTTTCAGTTTTCAGATTTTTTCTCAATTGAGATATTTATTTGCATTCAGAGAACTTGATTATCATGGTTGGGCAGCATTAATTATAGGATTACTTTTAATAATTGTTATTAATTTTATAGTCATTGCAATTACAAAGAAAAGGTACGGTGATAAATTTTCCATTTCAGGCTACATTATCTTTGTCATTATTATTCCAATTATTTCGCCGGTTATTATGTATTGTTTTGTAGTGTTTATCGGTAAAATTTTAAACATATCAGGAGTTGGGTTTAATATGGTGTAAATCATAATTAACACTGATGATGTACAGGGCGATATGGCGATAAAGTTATAAATACATGATAGTCCTTTTTTAGAAGGAACAGACTGTTTTGCAAACAGAATTTACCACAATAGACATCACGAAAAAATGGACGGGAAGGCACCAAAATTGGGAGAGATTTGCTTCCAGCTGGAAACCAAGAACGGTTGGCTGATAATATGCCTACTGTACAATGCAGTCAAAAGACGGAGCTGATAAGCGGCTCCGTCTTTATTTAAATTCTTATTTCTGTTCGGCAGCTGTGAGATGTTCCATATAATGCACGAGATTCAGCATCGCATCTTCGCCGGCATCGATATCCGTTTGGTAGGAAATGATGTTGAGATTCGGAACCTTGCTGTAGAACAGATCACATTCTGTATGC
>Ga0129308_1003695_pt1 | contig 10584 bp, 12 predicted proteins | sample L827metagenome_FD_94440 | JGI IMG/M metagenome (GOLD analysis project Ga0129308, IMG submission 94440) | Ring-tailed lemur group fecal microbial communities from Wisconsin, USA - L827 metagenome | ecosystem: Host-associated > Mammals > Digestive system > Large intestine > Fecal | place: USA... | reverse complement strand
TTTCGAGAAGTAGCGCATTAAAAAGGAGATTGCTCCCGCAATCTCCTCTCTCGTGTACCTTCTCGAACGCTTCGCTTTTCGAGAAGTAGCGCATTAAAAAGGAGATTGCTCCCGCAATCTCCTTTTTAATGCTTTATTCTGCCACGTAGGGCATAAGAGCGAGGTGACGAGCTCTCTTGATTGCTACTGTCAGCGCTCTCTGATGCTTTGCACAGTTGCCTGTGATTCTTCTGGGAAGGATCTTACCTCTCTCAGAAACGTATCTCTTTAACTTGTTCACGTCCTTGTAATCAATTACGTTGTCTTTGCCGCAGAATACACAAACTTTCTTTCTTCTGCGCATACCGCCTCTTCTCTTTGCGGGAGAATCAGGTCTTTCGGATTTATTGAATGCCATGATGGTTAACCTCCTGTCTGAAATTTGTTACAGCGCAATATCTGCATATTGTACTGCACTTCGGGAAACTTCTCAAACGCTTCGCTTTTTGAGAAGCAGCGTAAAATTGCTTCGCTTTCGGGAAACTTCTCAAACGCTTCGCTTTTTGAGAAGCAGCGTAAAATTGCTTCGCTTTCGGGAAACTTCTCAAACGCTTCGCTTTTTGAGAAGTAGCGTAAAATTGCTTCGCAATTTTACTTAGTTAAAGGGGAGCTCCTCGTCGATTCCGTCGGGAATGTTCATGAAGCCGTCACCCGCCGCAGCAGGCTGCGGTCTTGAGGATGCATTGTTATAACCGGAATTGCCGAAGCCAGCGTTGCTATAACCCCCGTCGTTGCTGCCGGCGCTGTTCTTGCTCTCTGCAAACTCCTGGTCTTCCACTACAACATCCGTCGTATACACTTTGACGCCGTCTCTGTTCGTATAGCTCCCGGTCTGGATTCTTCCGGTGATCGCGATCTTGGTGCCTTTATGAAGATATCTCTCTGCAAATTCAGCGCTCTTTCCGAATGCGACGCATCCGATAAAGTCCGCGGAATTCTCATCTCCGTTGCGGTTAAATCTGCGATCTACAGCCAACGTGTATCTGGCAATCGCCGTCGCGTTCTCACCCTGAGAATACCTCACTTCAGGATCTCTGGTCAGACGCCCCATAAGAATAACTTTATTCATCTTAACTCTCTTTCTGTTTCTTACTTTTCGTCAGCTCTGACTACTAAGTATCTGAGCACGTTGTCCATAATGCGAACACGGCTTTCAATTTCTGCAGGTGCAGAAGATTCCGCATCGAACTGAATGAAGTAATAGAAGCCTTCTCTCGTCTTCTGAATCTCATAAGCGAGTCTTCTCTTGCCCCAGTCATCAACATTAGTGATCGTGCCGCCGAATCTTTCGATCAGGGCCTTGCACTTGTCAACAACTGCTGCTCTTTCTTCATCTTCGATTTTCGCATTGACAACAACAGCTAATTCATACTTGTTCATGCAAATTTACCTCCTTTTGGTCTCTGGCCCCTTCTCTGCGGAAGGAGCAAGGAATATATATCACGGGTATCAATGATACCATGAAACCCCTTTAATTTCAAGCATTTCTTTTTAAATCCCGCAGATTTTTTTCAACCAGCTTCCGGGCTATCATGATCTGATGCCCGCACCCCATACACTTCAGGCGGAAATCCGCACCGATGCGCAGCACTTCCCACTCTTTGCTCCCGCAGGGATGCTGTTTTTTAAGTGTCACAATATCGCCAACCTGTATATCCATTCCAGCCTCCGTTCCATACCTTTGCATACTGCAGAGCAGCCGCCGGCTTCACCCCACGGTCCGAATGCAAACTCTTTACAATTTAGCCACGAGCCAGACTGTAACGAATTTTTCAATTTCACAGTGCCCCTAAAATCTCGCCTATGCTGCCTGCGACCACAAGATCAGCTACCGAGTCCCGCGCTGTCGGCGTTTTATTGATGAGCACCAGCTTATTTCCCCGATAATAGTCGATCAGTCCGGCCGCCGGATAAACCACCAGAGAGGTGCCTCCGATAATGAGAACATCCGCCTGACTGATGAAAGAAACCGCTTCCTGCATCGTCTGCATGTCCAGGCTTTCCTCATAGAGAACTACGTCCGGCTTGATGATCCCGCCGCATTCGCAGCGCGGAACTCCTTTGCTCTCCAATATGAACCGGGCATCATAAAACCGATGACATTTCTCGCAGTAATTGCGCAGAACACTTCCATGCAGTTCCAATACTTTCCGGCTCCCTGCCGCCTGATGCAATCCGTCAATATTCTGTGTGATCACCGCTCTGAGTTTGCCTTCCCGCTCCCACTGCGCAAGCTTTAAATGCGCCGCATTGGGTTTTGCATCCAGAACCAGCATTTTATTGCGGTAAAAGCGGTAAAACTCCTCCGTGTTTCTCCTGAAAAAGGTGTGGCTCAATATAGTTTCCGGCGGATAATCATACTGCTGATGATACAGGCCGTCTGTACTGCGGAAATCCGGAATGCCGCTCTCCGTGGATACGCCCGCGCCGCCGAAAAAAACAATATTATCACTCTCTTCAATAATCTGTTTAAGCTTTTGCATTTGCGAATCTGGCATATTTCATATCCTCAATTTTAATGTGATCATGCAGCCATGTCAGCAAATAGTTGAATAATTCCCTGATCATGTCATCCTGATTTCCCAGTGTCACCCGGTTAACTGCCTCATAAAACTCTTCCAGCTTCTTTGCAAACACCTTATGCTGTGCTTTCTGCGCTTCCAGGCCGTCAAAGCCGATGGATTCCATAAACGCTTCTTCATGAGAAAAATGCTGCACCGTATAATCCTTAATTTCGGCCAGCAGCGTACAGATCTCGTCATTCTTAAAGAGCATATTCTGATCCTCAAGGAGTTTTCTCGTCTTCTCCGTCAAATCCAGAAGTACCAAATGCTCCGCGTCAATTTTTTCCAGCCCTGTACGGTACTCTTCACTGATCTGTTTCATTCCGACACCTCTCTTCTGCTTTTTTCTGTTCGCCCTGCATTTCATCCGATGCCGGAATCAAAATACCCTTTTATCCCGACATCTTAATACTAAAATAGTATCATAAAAAAGACTTTTTTACAACAAAATCAAAGCCGCCGTCAGATGTTGGAAACTTCCCCGCAAAATGGGCAAAGGCCTCTGCTGCAGCACAAAAAAATCCCCTCCGTGCATGAAAAGCTTTGCTCTTCCCGCACACGGAAGGGACGATCCGTCACTGCCATACTGTTTTTCTTTACCGCAGGCTTTCCTTCGCCCGGAGTCCGGTAGACGTCGCAGCCAGTCCGCCCTCTCCTGTTTCCCGCACGCAGGCCGGCATAGCCAGCCCCACCTCACGCATGGCATCAATCACCTCATCCGGAGCGATCCGGCTTCTTATCCCCGCAAGCGCCATATCCGCTGCCGCAAGGGCCACCACAGAACCCGCCACATTGCGTTTGACACAGGGCACCTCCACCAGCCCCGCCACCGGGTCACAGACCAGCCCCAGAAGATTTTTCATCGCCATCGCGGCCGCATGGGCAATCGCCCGGGCATCGCCATTGCGCAGATACGCCGCTGCTCCTGCTGCCATGGAAGATGCCGAACCGATTTCAGCCTGACAGCCTCCCTGCGCGCCCGCAATGAAGGCCCTCGATGCGATTACACCGCCGATCCCTGCCGCCACATATAGCGCTTCCGTCATCTTCTCATCCGTAAAACCATACTTATCCTGCATCGCTATGAGCACTGCCGGAACCACGCCGCAGGCTCCGGCAGTGGGCGCCGCCACAATCCGCTTCATGCAGGCATTGGATTCTCCCATTTTAACCGCTTTTTCCATCACCCGGCCCAAAAACTCTCCGCAGATGGAATCCCCGGCATCCACATACCGTTCCATTTTGCCCCCATCCATCCCCACCAGCCGGCTTCGGGATTCCAGCTGCGGATCATAGGCTTCATCCGCCTCTTTCATGGCCCGATACATCGCTTCCATCTGCGCAAACGAAGCTTCTTGCGCGATCTGCCTTTCCTGACAGTCGGCCTCCCGGACCACCTCCCAGAAAGCAATTTTCTTTTCCTCCGCCCTGCGGCAAATATCCTCTAACGCTTTATACATCCACTGCTCCTCCATACACCGGGGCTATACTCACCCGTTCTCTTCCAGACACAAATACGTCACCTTTTCAATCCCGGCCTCTCGTTCCAGATCCTCGATACACTCTGCCGGAACCTCCTGATCCACCTCGATCACCATGACCGCATGACCGCCCCGTTCGTCCCGGTAGACCTGCATTGTAGCGATATTGATTCCCGCAAGCCCCAGTTTCAGCGACACGCGCACCACACATCCCGGCTTGTCCTGATTGTACACCACCAGAGTAGGTGATTCTCCTGAAAAATCCGCACGCAATCCATCTATCTCATGAATGCGGATGCGTCCGCCGCCGATGGATGCTGCAATCACTTCCAGATGCCGCCCGGAAACGCCCGTCACCTCCAGCTTCACAGAATTGGGATGTGCATTCTGCAGGCTGATCGAGCCGAATTCAAATTCCATCCCGTTTTCCTTCGCCAGTTCAAAACTCTCCGGAATCCGTCTGTCATCCACAGACAAACCCAAAAGCCCCGCTACCAGCGCCCTGTCCGTACCATGGCCCTTTCCTGTGGCAAGAAAAGAACCGTGCAGTCGGATTTTCGCCGTTTTCACAGGCTCCCCCAAAAGTTTTCGTGTAATCTGACCGATTCTTGCCGCTCCCGCCGTATGAGAACTCGATGGGCCGACCATCACAGGGCCGATGATATCCAATATATTCATAAAACATTTCCCCGCTTTCTTCTGTACTATTGTTCCCCTCAGGATACAGAAAATCCGTTCACGGCATGAATACCATCGCAAATCCTGCGCCGGAACATTTTACATCCTTCACCATATCCTGATATTATAATATAGTGCTTTTACTAAGCTAATCATACTAAAAAAAGAACAGGAGCACAACCGAAAATGATCATCGGAATCGCTGGACTTCCTGAACTGACCACCAACTATGCAGAGGCGGTCCGCCTCGCTGCCGCCCGCCGCTGTGCTGACCTTCTCTCAGTGCCTGATACGGTTTTTCCCATGCCCTGCCCAAAGCTGCCGTGTTTAGAAAACCTCAAAGTCGATGTTTCTCTTCTGCCGGAGCGCGCCGCCTGCTGGGACGCGCTGATCCTTCCCGGAGGAGGTGACATCGATCCCGCTCTCCTGCCCGGCAGGCCGCCCCTGGATCCCCATTGCCATAACATTGATTCCGCCCTCGACCGGCAGCAGCTTGCGATTCTCGATCTGTTCATTCGCAGCCGGAAGCCTGTCCTCGGAATTTGCAAGGGAATGCAGCTGATCTGTCTTTCCTTCGGCTGCGATCTGTGTCAGCATCTCCCCACCGCTGACAGCCACCGCTATACACAGCACGACCAATTTCATTTTTCCCGTGCAGAAAAGGGCTCCTTTCTTGAAAAATTATATGGCTCCGGCTTCACCGTCAACAGCGCCCATCATCAGGGTATCTTTCTGCAAGGCGACAAAATCGCCGTCATCCAGCGGGCGGATGACGGCGTTATAGAAGGGGCTGTTCACACCGGACTTCCGATCATCGGCCTGCAATGGCATCCGGAACGGCTCTGCGGCAGATTCGTAAAACCGGATACCATTGACGGCAGCCTGGTGTTTCAGTATTTTCTTTCTCTCATATAATCAGACATCATCTGCTTCCCTTGCGCGGACAGACAGAAACTTCCTGCTCACCGGCTGCCAAAAAAACAGCGACAGCGCCCTGCCTTTTAAAACAGGGCGCTGTCTTCAAACATGGAATTGCATCCGCAAAGCAGGGGATTACAGTTTCTGCGTCTTTTGGCAGTTCACTTTCAGACATACCGGCCTTTGTCCCGTCAGGGCCGCGCTTCTTTCATCCGGCTGCTGCATCCCAACATAAACTTCATATTCGCCCTCTTCCAGCATGAAATCCGCTCCCTCATTATAGAGTGCAAACGCTTCATCCTTCAGGGTGATGCTGACCCGGGCCTCTTCTCCGGGCTGCAGGTAAACCTTCTTCAGGCCTTTGAGCTGTGCGTTGGGCGTGCCCTCCCGCAGCGCCTTCACATATACCTGAACGGTCTGTCCGCCCGCCATCGCACCTGTATTTTTCACGCTGGTGGTGACGGTCACGCTGCCGCCCGCCGCGATCACATCCGCGTCTGCAGCAGCAGCCCCCTGCTCAAAGCAGGTATAGGAAAGGCCGTATCCAAACGGATAGAGTGCCTCATTTTTCATATAGCGGTAGGTTCTGCCCTTCATCGCATAATCCGTAAACTCAGGCAATTCTTCTGTCGTGCGGTAGAAGGTTACAGGCAGCTTGCCCTCCGGGCAGTATGCTCCGAAGATCAGTTCTGCTACCGCTCTTCCGCCCTGGGAGCCCGGATACCATGCCTGAATGATCGCAGGAATGTGGGAATCCTCCCAGTTTAAGGCCATGGCAGAACCCGTCATAGAAACCAGGATCACCGGTTTTCCGCTCTCATAGGCAGTGCGCAGCACCTGAGGCTGCAGGCCGGGAAATTCCAGATTCAGCTTATCGCCGCTGGCAAATTCGTTGCCGGTATCGCCTTCTTCTCCCTCGATGGTGGCATCCAGTCCTAATACCACGACCACCACGTCGCTGACGCTGCAGACCGCTTTCACTTCGGAAATTCTGTCATTTGCCTGTGCCAGATTGCTGGTCCGGTCCTTGAACAGATGGCATCCTTCGGAATAATAAACCCGAACCTGATCGCCCACATAATCCTCGATTCCTTCCAGCACGGTGACATAGCGGGAAGCAGTTCCTTCGTAATTGCCCACAAGTGCCTTTCTGGAATCCGCATTGGGTCCGATCACGCCGATGGATCTTATCTTACTCATATCCAAAGGCAGAAAATTATTTTCATTTTTCAAAAGAACAAGGCTCTTTCTGGCGATCTCCTGATTCAGCATACGATGCTTGCTGCAATCCACTTCCGTGTAACCAATGCTGTCAAAAGGCACCTTCCCCTCTTCCTCAAACATTCCCAGTTTCAGACGGGTTTCCATCAGATTCGTCACCGCCTCATCCAGCCGTGCCTCATCCACATAGCCGCCGCGCACCGCATCCCTCAAATGGGGGAACATACAGCCGCAGTTCACATCACAGCCGTTGTTCATAGCCATCGTTGCCGACTCCAGCGGTGTTTTCGTAACCTTATGATTTTCATGGAAATCCTTTACAGCCCAGCAGTCACTGACCACATGGCCTTCAAATCCCCATTCATCGCGCAGAATATCCTTCAAAAGAGTCTTACTTCCACAACAGGGCTCGCCGTTGGTGCGGTTATAAGCACCCATCACCGCTTCCACCTTCGCTTCCTGCACACAGGCCTTGAACGCGGGCAGATAAGTCTCATAAAGATCCTGTCTGGATACCTCTGCGTCAAAGGAGTGCCGCAGCGCCTCCGGTCCGGAATGCACCGCAAAATGCTTCGCACAGGCAGCGGCCTTCATGTACTCCGGATCATCTCCCTGCATTCCTTCCACAAACCGCACGCCCAGACGGGAAGTCAAAAACGGATCTTCTCCGTAGGTCTCCTGCCCGCGGCCCCAGCGGGGATCCCGGAAAATATTCACATTGGGTGCCCAGAAGGTCAGGCCTTTATAAATATCTCTGTCTTCCGCCTTCTTTTGCGCATTATATTTCGCTCTGGCCTCCGTGGAAGTAACCTCCGCCATTTTTCCAACCAGATCCTCATCAAAGGTAGAAGCCACACCGATCGCCTGTGGGAACAAAGTCGCAGTGCCTGCCCGCGCCACCCCATGCAGGGATTCATTCCACCAGTTGTAGGCCGGAATGCCCAGTCTCTCTATCGCCGGCGCAATGTACAATGTCTGCCCAACCTTTTCCTCCAAAGTCATCTGTGCGACCAGCTCGGCCGCCCTCTCTCTATACTTGCTTGCCATTTTCTCCTGCCTTCCTTTTTTCTTTTCGCAAAATCAAAACAAAACAGCCCGCCGACAGGGAACCGTTTTCTAAATGTTTCCTGCCGGCGGGCGTCCTCTTATCACTTATGCAAACGGATTCTCAGTCGGATACAGCATGCCCTTGGGCTGATTGAAATTGATATCCTCTACCGGAACACCGATGTACTTGAACACTTCATACAGTGCCTTGCCGAAGTGGCCGAATGCAACCGCACCATGATGAGGATAATTCTTTTCAATGAGAACATGTCTGTAGAAACGTCCCATTTCCGGAATCGCGAATACGCCGATGCCGCCGAAGGATCTGGTCGCCACAGGAAGCACCTCACCGTGTGCGATGTAAGCGCGCAGCTTACAGTCAGCTGTGGACTGCAGACGGTAGAATGTGATATCGCCGGGAATGATATCTCCTTCCAGCGTACCGTTGGTAACTTCCACAGGGAGGGATCTCGCCATGATCATCTGATTCTTCATGCTGCAGAATGCCAGCTTCTTGGAGCAGGTATTGCCGCAGTGGAATCCCATGAAGGTATCCTTATGTGTATAGTCATATTTGCCCTGAATGGACTCTTCATACATATCATCCGGAACGGTGTTGTTAATATCCAGCAGCGTAACAATGTCGTTGCTCACCGCTGTTCCGATGAACTCGCTTAAGCAGCCGTAAATATCCACTTCACAGGATACCGGGATACCCATGCCGGTGAGACGGCTGTTTACATAGCAGGGAACAAAGCCAAACTGTGTCTGGAATGCGGGCCAGCACTTGCCTGCGATCGCAACATACTCACGATAGCCTTTATGCGCTTCCACCCAGTCGAGCAGAGTCAGTTCGTACTGTGCCAGCTTGCTTAAGATTTCGGGCTTCTGGTTGCCTGCGCCCAGTTCCTCTTCCATCTCTTTTACTTTCGCAGGGATTCTCTCGTCTCCCTCATGCTTGTTGAACGCTTCAAACAGATCCAGTTCGGAGTTCTCTTCAATTTCAACGCCCAGATTGTAAAGCTGTTTGATCGGCGCGTTACATGCCAGGAAGTTGAGCGGTCTGGGACCGAAGCTGATGATCTTTAAGCTCTTTAATCCAACGATAGCTCTTGCGATCGGCACGAATTCCTGAATCATATCAGCGCATTCTGCAGCTGTTCCGATCGGATATTCGGGAATATAGGCTCTGATATTGCGCAGTCTTAAGTTATAGCTCGCATTGAGCATGCCGCAGTAAGCGTCGCCGCGGCCGCCAACCAGATCGTTCTGGGTCTCTTCTGAAGCGCCGATGAACATCGCAGGGCCGTCAAAATGCTTTGCCAGCAGGGTCTCGGAGATCTCGGGACCAAAGTTGCCAAGATATACGCAAAGTGCGTTACATCCCGCTTTCTTGATATCCTCCAGAGCCTGTACCATATGGATTTCGCTTTCCACAATACAGATCGGGCATTCATAAATATCAGACGCATCATATTTTGCCTGATAAGCCTCTACCAGCGCTTTTCTTCTGTTAACGGACAGAGATTCCGGGAAGCAGTCGCGGCTGACCGCAACGATTCCGATTTTCACTTTCGGTAAATTGTTCATGTTTCCATCCTCCTGAGATTATTTTATGTTTACAACTATAGGCTGAGATTTTCTCCCACAAGACCCATGGGACTTCCTTCCGGAAGGCCGCCCTCGGGATGCCCGAGCAGCCACTTGTTCTTCGCGGTCAGATGGCCGTCCTCCCCTCCCGCATGATCCTCTTCCAGTTCCAGATTGGTATCCTTCGGCAGCACGATCACACAGCGGAATCCCTGTTCCTCAATATGGCAGGGCGCATAGTGCAGCGTGGTCGCATACAGTTCCACCGCTGTCCCGGCCGGAATGCGGAACGCTTCCACTTTGGAAGTGTCATAAGTAAAATCTTCTGTGATGTCCTGCTGGCAGCCGAGCATCACCACAAGATCGTTCACCGCAATATCGATCTCAGAGCTTCTGTGATATTCCAGCGCATTGAGCTTCACATTATGACCATTGCAGTACCCTACCTGAATGGGCAGTTCCCCGTAAAGCTTATCCTGCATCTCCCAGAACACAGGAAGCTCTTCAAGGTTCGGGACAGCGGGCTCATATACCACATCCTCCGGAACCGGTGTATTTCCCATTTCTTCCAGCAATTCAGAAAAATCGATGTCTTTGATGACCCTGCCGTATTTCCGAAATGCCTTGTCGGTAATTTCCAGAATTTTCATTTTTCTCATCCTCCTTTTCAGAGTTATTTCATGACTTATTTGATCCTGGGAAAAAGCTCCTTAACCACAGGATAAATCTGCTTAAACTGCTGATAACGCTCTTCATACTTCGCAGCCAGCTCTGCATCCGGCTCCACGGTATCCACAACCTTCACAAGTTTCGCAGCCGCCTCTTCCACGGATGCGTACTCTCCGCAGGCCACGGCCGCCAGCATCGCTCCGCCGTATCCCGGGCCTTCCTCGCTCTCAATCACATCCACCTTGATGTTCATCACGTTGGCGATGATCTTTTTCCACAGAGGGCTCTTTGCTCCGCCGCCGCAGATCTTGGTGCGCTCGATCTGAATGCCAAGAGACCTGGCCACCTCAAAGGAATCTCTCAGCGCAAAGGCCACA